>Ga0081606_1000430_pt1 | contig 17831 bp, 15 predicted proteins | sample EareggfetidaYelm_FD_71127 | JGI IMG/M metagenome (GOLD analysis project Ga0081606, IMG submission 71127) | Earthworm egg capsule microbial community from the University of Washington, USA - E. fetida Yelm (SPADES assembly) (version 2) | ecosystem: Host-associated > Annelida > Reproductive system... | reverse complement strand
CGACACGGGGGCGCCCCCCCCCGCCCCCCCCCCCCCCCCCCCCCCGCCCCCCCCCCCCCCCCCCCCCCCCCCCCCCCCCCCCCCCGCACCGGATGCGTCGGGCGCACCGGACGCCGACCGCGACGGTGTGCCGAACAACCAAGAGGACCAGGCCCCCGGCTTGCTGCGCCCCGATGGCTCGGCCGGCCTGTCTGGTGACGGCAACGGCGACGGCGTCAAAGACAGCCAGCAGGCCGCCGTCGCTTCGACCCGCGACCTGACCCTGGTGGCCGGCAGTCGGGACGGCAAACTGATCCCCGACAGCAACGCGCGCATCACCGAACTGGTGCGCAGCGAATCTCCCGCCAACCTGCCCAAGGGCATGGAGATGCCGATCGGGCTGACCTCATTCAAGGTATCTCTGGCCGAAGGCCGCAGCACCGAGAGCTTCAGCCTGTACGCAGACCCGGCGCTCGGCGCCAACGGCTACTGGGTCAAAGACAGCACCGGCACCTGGGTGAACCTGGCCAGCGAACCCTACGGCGGCAAGGTGGCCAGCGAAGGCGGGCGCACGCGGCTGGACTTTCAGATCCAGGACGGCGGCGAGTACGACGCCGACGGCCAGGTCAACGGCAGCATCAGCGCGCCCGGCGCCGTGGCGAAGATGCCGCTGTCCATCGTCGGGCAGGCGTCGGATGCCCATTCGTTTGGCTTTTGGTACTGACGGGTACTGAATTGGTGCCAGCGCTCAGGCCGCAGCGGATGCTGCGGTAGATCAGGGCGGCCTTGCCAGCGCCGGGCTGGCCGCCCGGCCCGGCCGGCCGACTGCCGTCTTTCTTGCCACAGGCCATGCACCGGCCTGCGTGCCCCGGTTTCAGCAATGCAATGGGGGGCGCGGATTCAGGACCAGAGCCAAAACATCAGGATCCAGGCGTAGTCCACCCATGCCAAGGAAATGCCAAACACCGCCAAACCGAGTCCCCGCAGCCACGGGGACGGTGAATACTGTTTGGCAATTCCATGGGCCAGGCACAAAGACCAAAGATTGGCGGCGGCCAGCAGCACGAGGCGAACGCCATTGGCCCAATGCACGGGGACGCCGTCAGCCTTCAAAAGCTGGATGGTCAGCGCTGACAAGCCCAGGAAAACGCCGCAGCCGGCCACAGGAATCAGGGCCTGGGCAATATGGTGAAAGCGTTGCGTTTTCCATGGCCCCCATAGGCGGCAGGTTCCTGCGAGGATCAGCGCGAGCACCGCGCCCATGGCCGCGCCCACTCCCAGGATGTACCCGACCACCAGGCCACCATCCAGCCAGGAGAAAACATCCCTTTGCTCCGGGTAATTCGTCAATAGCCACCAGGGCGTGTCGTCATGCAGCGGCCACAGAATATCGTGCTCCACCAGCCATTGCGCAATCCATTGTTTGATCACGACGAAGTGCGGATTGGCGGACCATTGGAATGCGCCGATGGCAATGCCCAACAGGCCAAACAAAATCAGCACGGTTTGCCACCCGTTGGCCAGACGGGCGCCCCGTTGGACAACCTCTTCGTTGGGCGATCTGGCGGTCAACGCAATGGCCTGGCGGTGGCCGCTGCAACGACCGCACATGTGGCAATCGCTGGCGCCTTCCATATGGCGCAGCGCGACCAGGGGTGCGCAATTTACCGCGTGGATGCGAATGGGTTTCCCATAAGAGCGGCGCCACGCACCCACATCGACGGCAAAATGCAAAGGTGCGAGCTTGCTGAGCAAACCAAATACCCCGTTGACCGGGCACAGGTATTTGCACCAGACGCGCTTTTCACGGCCGTAAAGATAGCCCACGGCCATGGCCGCAGCCGTGGAGCCGCCCAAGACCAGCAGCACCGCCTTCGGGTATTGGTACACACTGATCATTTGCCCGTAAATGGTCGTCACGGCAAAAGCCATGAAAGGCCATCCCTTCCAGCGCACCCAGTGCGCAATGGCACGGTTGCGGCCTTTGCCGCTGGCCCATTCCGCGAGGGCGCCTTCGGGACACAAAATGCCACACCAGGCGCGCCCGACCAAAATCATGCTCAGAAGAACGAACGGCCACCAGATGCCCCAAAAGACGAATTGCGCAAAAACCGTCAGATTCGACCATATGTGCGCGGTTTCGTCTGGCAAAGGGAGCAGGGCCGGAACGACGAGCAGCACGGCATAGACCAGCACCACCACCCATTGCAGGCGCCGCAGCGCCAGGCCATGCGCCTGCAGCCAATCGCCCGCCGCAGACAATGCGCTGGAATGCATGGAATTCATTGTCGGCCCGGAAATCGCGGCGCCTTCAGCATTCCGGTGATGGCCAGCCAGTAGCCGGAAAATACCAGAAGGCTCATCAGTGCTGGTCTGGATCGATAACCGGTGAAGGACGAGACGATGCCGCCAAAAATGCTTCCGTCATCCAGCCACATCGAGCTGTCCCAGACCTGGGACTTCAAAACGGGCAACAACTGCATGTCCATCAGCTTTTCGACACCGTTCATCAGCAACGCGCAGCCAAACAGCAGCAAAAGAATTTCAGTCAGTTGGAAAAAAATACGCCACGAAAAAAGTTTGCCCCCGAGTTGCAACAGATAGAACGTGGTGCCAGCCAACACCACCCCCAGCGCGGATGCCAGCCAGAACCGGGGCGATGCAAAGCCGTTTTCTCCCATTGCCAGGCTCGACAGATACACCACCGTCTCGCTGCCTTCCCGGGCGACGGCAATGGCCGCCAGGGAGAATACGCCCCACCAATGCTGTGTCCGGGTGCTCCTGGACAGCGATTGCTCCAGGTCTTGCTTCAAACGCCGGCCATGCATGCGCATCCAGAACACCATCTGAACGATCAATGCGGCAGCCACCAACAGCATTGCGGCCTGGAAATACTCTTGCCCCTCGTCCGACAAAATGGAACCCATGGCTTCGATACCCAAACCAAGGAGCAACGCCAGGGCCAGGCCAGCCAAGACGCCGAGCCACAGATATTTCTTGCCGCGCCGACCCGAAGGATCATGTGCCAGCCATGCATGCAAGATGCCGACGACCAGCATGGCCTCGACCGTCTCGCGCCACATCACGAAAAGGATTTGTCCCAGGTTTTGCATGAGTGCTTGGCCCGATGAGAACGCGCAGCGCCGTCACTTGGCGATGATGCTGCCCTGACCTGTCTGGATGTGGAAGTCGTCGAAGAACTTGTATTCACCAGGTTCGAGGGGAAACACCACCACGAAGGAGTTGGATTGGGGGCTCAGTGCCTTTTCCTTGCGCAACTGCCGGCTCTCGAATTCAATCGCCTCGGTGCCGGTGTTGTAGATCTCGATCTTGAATTTCTTGCCTGCGGGCACCAGCAACTGCTTCGGTGTGAATACCCCGTTGTTGCAGTCCAGCCTGAAAACCGGCAAATCCTCCCCGGCGGCCAACGCCGACATTGCCATCGACATTCCAAGGAACGCCAAACACCATCGTTTATTCAGCATGCCGCGCCTTTCGAGAGGATTCACTGCCATTGCCAAGCGGTGCCAGTGCCCGCCCTCACCCTCAGTCAGTACCCGCCTTTTTTGCCCGTGCCCGCGTAGACGAAGTCGTAGTTCAACTCGAAGGGAGTGAACCATGGACCGACCCCGGTTTCTTTGTCGACATGGCGACCGAAGTGCGCGTGGGAGTTGGCCGTCGGCGGCTGGATCGTGAATTTCAGCTTGTACTTGCCGGGACCGGCCAATTTGACGTTATCGCCATAGTGCGGCCCGTCATTGGCAACCATCGGCATCAGTTCGCCATCGAGACGAAAGCTGCTGCCCGGCTTGACAAGCTCGAACTTGACGACCAGATAGGGCATCCAGTCGCCTTCGGCAAATCCGTTGGGATTGTCCTTCGCTGCGTGGATGTCGGCTTCCAGATGGATGTCGGATTCTTCGACCTTCTTCATCATGCCGTCCGGGTCCATTTTGACGGGCTGCAGATAGACGGCACCAATCTCCATCCCTTTGACGATCTGATGCTTGCCGATCGGTGTTTCGGCAGCATGGGCAATGCTCGCTCCGAGGAGCAGCGCAAGCGACGCGGAGAACCATTTGTTCATGTCTGTCATTCCTTGAAAGGTTGGGGAGCGCATCTGATGGCGAATGCGAATCGCTATCATACGCCTGAATCCGTACCCCTTCCTCGCCGCCCGGGCCTGCCGCGAGTGTGCGAGCGCCACTGCCCGCCGGCAGGTGGCGCATGCGCAGCCAACCCGGCCTGTGGCCCGCGCCGGCACCGACCCGCTTCGGGTCCATGCCGGTTTTCCACTTGCGGGCGCTTGCGCCCGATGGCTTTCAGCCTGACTGCGGTGGGCCGCAGTGGCGCTCAAACACCGCAAAGCCTTTGTCGTGGCCCAATCCTGCTGGCGCCATTCGATCATTTGCCGGGGTATCGGGGTGCGCCGGCCAGGCTGCTCTGGCTGTTGAGCGGGCGTTTGAGGCGCACTTCTTCGATCTTCACACCGCCGATCAGCGCCGTCTTGGCGCTGGCCAGATCGCGCTTGAAGCCGGCCAATTCGTGAAAGCGCAGCGCGCGCTCGTTGCGCAGCGGCACCCAGGCCGTGACGTTGGTGCAACCCTCTTCATGCAAGCCGTCACGGGCGGCATCCCACAGGGCCAGGCCCACGCCTTGGCTCCAATGGCTGGGGGCGGCGTAGATGGCCCAGATTTCGCCGGTGGTGGGGCGCGATTGCTCATCGCGCGAGCGGTCGTAGCCGACAAAGCCGACGATCTTCTCGCCGGCGACGGCCACCTGGACCTGGGGCTCGCAATATTCGATGGCCTCGCGCCAGTAGGCATGGCGCTCTTCGAGGGTCAGGGATTTCAACTGCGCGCTGGGCACCAGCTCTTTGTAGACTTCTTGGGAGGCGACGGTGTGGATCTGGGCAATGGCTTTGGCATCGCGCAGCGTGGCGGGGCGAACCTGGATGCTGGACATGGAACAACCGAACGAAAACAGGAGATGAAAAGACCGGCATTGTCGCCGCAAACGCCGGGGCCGGGCCAGGCCGCTACAGCCAGCGGCGCAGCAAGGCCATGACCCGGTCGAAGCGGGCCCCATACGGCGGGTAGCACCAGGCCGTCAGGGACCAGCGCGATTGCTGCAGCACCGCTTTTTGCTGGCACAGGCGGGCAAAGCCCTGCTCGCCGTGGCAGGCGCCCCAGCCACTGTGGCCCACACCACCGAACGGCAAGCCGGGGTGCGCCATGTGCAGCAGCGTGTCGTTCAGCGTCACGCCCCCGCTCACGGTGCCGCGCAGCACCGCCGCGCGCGCTGCCGGGTTCCGACCGAACCAGTACAGCGCCAGCGGGCGCGGCCCGGCGTTGACATGGGCCAGCGCGTCGTCGAGGTGCTCGTAGGGGAGCACTGGCAGGATGGGGCCGAAAATCTCCTCCTGCATCAGCGCCATCGCCGCTGTGGCGCCAAACACCAGCGATGGCGCCATCTGGCGGCTGGCGCCATCGCCGAGCACCGGTTGGGCCTTGGGTTTGGTTTTCGGCACCGGCACCGGCGCCACGGTCTGCACATCGGCCCCCTGGGCCTGCGCTTGCTGCAGCAGGGCCTGCAAGCGCGCATGGTGGCGCGCCGTGATGATGGCGGCGTAGTCGGGATTGCCCTCGATGCCGGCGGGGAACAGGCGCGCCACCGCCGCCCGGTAGGCCTGCGCAAACGCGCCCTCGCGCCCCCGGGGCAGCAACAGGTAGTCGGGCGCAATGCAGGTCTGGCCGGCGTTGAGCAGCTTGCCATGGGCAATCTTCAGCGCTGCGTCCTGCAGATTGCAATCGGCGTCGATGATGCAGGGCGACTTGCCGCCCAACTCCAGCGTGGTGGGGGTCAGGTTCTGCGCTGCTGCCTGCGCCACCAGGCGCCCCACGGCGCTGGAGCCGGTGAACACCAGGTGATCGAACGGCAGCGCGGCAAACCGGGCCGCCAGTGCGGCATCGCCCGGCAGCACACACCATTCGTCGGGCGCAAAAAGCTGCGCCACCAGGGCCGTCAACTGGGCCGCCAGGTGCGGCGTGTGCTCGCTGGGCTTGAGCAGCACGCGGTTGCCTGCGGCCAGCGCCGTGATGGTGGGCGCCAAGGCCCGTTGCACCGGGTAGTTCCATGGCGCGATCACGCCCACCACCCCCAGGGGCTGGCGCTGCACCCAGGCGCTGGCGGGCTGCAGATACAGCGGTGTGCGCAGCTTTTGCGGCTTCATCCACCGGGCCAGATGGCGCAGGGTGTGCGACAGCAGGGCACGCAGCAGCAGGAAATCGGCCATCTCGGTCAGGCGCGGCGAGCGGATGCCGAAGTCGGCCTGCACTGCCGCCGCCAGCACCGGGCCATGCTCGTCGAGCAGCCGGCGCAGGCGCAGCAGGCGCTCGCGGCGCAGTTGCAGCGGCACATCGGGCTGCGCGCGGCTGGCCCGGTGTTGCAGATCGAAGCAAGCCTGGAGTTCGGCGGCGGTCATGGGCGGATCAGCGCACCCTCAGCGCATGTCCCGGGGTTCGACATCCGTCACCTCGTCCGCACCGGGCAGGTTGCCGCCACGGCGTGGCGTGGTCCAGCGCGCGCCCGAACGAAAAGCGGCATGGAACCCGGTACGCGGATCGACGCGCCCCATGAACCGCCCCCAGGGGCTCATCGGCCGGCCCGTCAGCCTGGCCCACAGCGCGCACAGCGCCCACGCCAGCGCCAGCACCATGGCGGCGGCCAGCAGGCTGACAAAGAACACCAGCCCCATGACCAGCAGCAGCGCGCGCAGCAGCCAGCGCAAACAAGTCGTAACGATCTGGTTCAAACGACACCTCTCCTTCAGACAACGCGGAACCCGTCCCCGGCCTCACTGCGGCGCAGCGCCGAACTGGAACACCCCCGGATCGAGCATCGGGTTCACGCTGACCGCGATCACGCTCTTGGGCGGGAATTGCCCTTGCAGCAGCAGCCTGGACAGCGGGTTTTCGATGCGCTGCTGTATCGCCCGCTTGAGCGGCCGCGCGCCGAACACCGGATCGAACCCCACCTTGGCCAACTCTGCCACAGCGGTGTCCGAGACCTGCAATTGCAAGTCCATCTTCGCCAGCCGGGATTGCAACGACTGCAACTGTATCCGCGCGATCGACGCAATATGCTGCGCATCGAGCGCGTGGAACACCACCGTCTCGTCGATCCGGTTCAGGAATTCGGGCCGGAAATGGTTCTTCAGTTCCCCCCACACCGCGTCCTTGATGTCCTGCGGGTCCTGGCCCACCATGGCCTGGATCAGCGGCGAGCCGATGTTGCTGGTCATCACGATCACTGTGTTCTTGAAGTCCACGGTGCGGCCCTGGCTGTCGGTCAAACGGCCATCGTCGAGCACCTGCAGCAGCACGTTGAACACGTCGGGATGGGCCTTGTCCACCTCGTCGAGCAGCAGCACGCTGTAGGGCTTGCGGCGCACGGCCTCGGTCAGATAGCCGCCCTCCTCATAGCCCACGTAACCGGGGGGTGCGCCGATCAGGCGGGCCACGGAATGCTTTTCCATGAACTCGCTCATGTCGATGCGCACCATGTGGTCTTCGCTGTCGAACAAAAAGCCCGCCAGCGCCTTGCACAACTCGGTCTTGCCGACGCCCGTGGGGCCCAGGAACAGGAAACTGCCGCTGGGACGCTGCGGGTCCGACAGGCCCGAGCGCGAGCGGCGGATGGCGTTGGCCACGGCGGCGATCGCCTCGTCCTGGCCCACCACACGCTGGTGCAGCCGGGCTTCCATCTGCAGCAGCTTGTCTTTCTCGCCTTGCATCATCTTGGCCACCGGGATGCCGGTGGCGCGGCTGACCACCTCGGCGATTTCCTCGGCCCCCACCTGCGTGCGCAGCAGGCGGCGGGTGGCCGGCGCGCCGTCTTTGCCCGCTTCCTGGGCCTGTGCTTGCCGGAGCTGCTTTTCCAGCGCGGGCAACTGGCCGTATTGCAGTTCGGCCACCTTGTTGAAGTCGCCCTTGCGGGTGAATTCCTCGATCTGGAACCTGAGCTTGTCAATGGCTTCGCGCAGTTGCGCGCTGCCCTGCGCCTGGGCTTTTTCCGCCTGCCAGATCTCGTCGTAATCGGCGATTTCCTTTTGCAGCCGGGTTATCTCCTCCTCGATCAGCGCCAAGCGCTTTTGCGAGGCTTCATCCTTTTCGCGGCGCACCGCCTCGCGCTCGATCTGTACCTGTATCAGGCGGCGGTCGAGCTTGTCCATCACCTCGGGTTTGGAATCCATCTCGATCTTGATCTTGGAGGCCGCCTCGTCGATCAGGTCGATCGCCTTGTCGGGCAAAAAGCGGTCGGTGATGTAGCGGTTGGACAGTTCGGCGGCGGCCACGATGGCCGGGTCGGTGATGTCCACGCCATGGTGCACCTCGTACTTTTCCTGCAAGCCGCGCAAGATGGCAATGCTCGCCTCGACCGTCGGCTCGTCGACCAGGATCTTCTGAAAACGCCGCTCCAGCGCAGCGTCTTTTTCGATGTACTTGCGGTACTCGTCGAGTGTGGTCGCGCCCACGCAGTGCAGTTCGCCACGCGCGAGCGCGGGCTTGAGCATGTTGCCCGCGTCCATCGCCCCTTCGGCCTTGCCGGCGCCGACCATGGTGTGCAACTCGTCGATGAAGACGATGGTCTGCCCCTGGTCCTTGGCCAGTTCGTTGAGCACGGCTTTCAGGCGCTCTTCAAATTCGCCACGGAACTTGGCGCCGGCCAGCAGCGCCGCCATGTCCAGCGACAGCACGCGCTTGCCCTTGAGCGACTCGGGCACCTCGCCGGCCACGATGCGCTGGGCCAGACCTTCGACGATCGCCGTCTTGCCCACGCCAGGCTCGCCGATCAGCACCGGGTTGTTCTTGGTGCGGCGCTGCAGCACCTGGATCGCGCGGCGGATTTCATCGTCGCGGCCGATCACCGGGTCGAGCTTGCCCAAGCGCGCGCGCTCGGTCAGGTCCAGGCAGTATTTGGCGAGCGCACCGCGCTGGCCTTCGGCCTCGGCGCTGTCCACCTTCTGGCCGCCGCGCACGGCCTCGATCGCGGCCTCCAGACTCTTGCGCGCAAGGCCATGCTCTTTGGCCAGTTGCGCCGCCTCGCCCTTGCTGTCGATCACGGCCAGCAGGAACAATTCGCTGGCAATGAACGGGTCGCCGCGCTTGATGGCCTCTTTCTCGGTGGCCTGCAGCACACGGCCCAGTTCGGGCCCGACCTGCACCTGTTCATTGCCCTGCACCTGGGGCAGGCGTTTGACGGCCGCCTCGGCCGCTGCCAGCAGGCCAGGCACATTGGCGCCGGCACGCTGCAACAAGGCCCTGGGACCATCGGCCTGCCTGAGCATGGCCGCGAGCAGGTGCACCGGCTCGATGTAGGCGTGGTCATTGCCCAGCGCCAGGCTTTGGGCATCGCTCAATGCCTCCTGGAATTTGGTGGTGAATTTGTCGAGACGCATGTTGGGGATCCTCCGAATTGCAAGGCACATGAGGCACGGCCAGCCTGGTTTCAAGGGCCGCGCCCGGGCGCGGGGCGGACTGGCGTTCATCGGACGATGGCGCGTCGATCGCTCTGTGGACCCGCATTGACCACCATTTTGCGAGCCATCGGCGGGTGATCGATCCGTGCATGCAGCGCATGGAATCCGGACTGGGTAACTACCCGTATTTCCCGTTTTTGCCGTAGACCATAATCTGCAACTCGATGCAACAGAGTGCGGCCATCTTGCGTGCGCCAGCCGAGTGACGACGGCCCGACCCGGCAGCCGGCTTTCGACCTGGTGCTCGATGGCTAAGCCCGTGCCGATGAACTTTGACAAGGAGACAATAAATATGAACTGGTCCCAAACGCTGCTGTCCATCCCGCTGGCAGCGGTCGCCCTCGCGGCAACCTTTGCGGCCCCGGCGCAGGCGCGGAACATGCCCAAGAAGATCGGCTACGTCACGAACTACGCCACCCATGAGTGGTACCAGAATGTCATCAAGGGCATGAAAGCGCATGGCAAGGACCTCGGCATCGAGGTGGAGGTGCAGGATGCCAATCTCGATATCGCAAAGCAGGTGGCTGCGGCCGAGGATTTCATTGCCAAGGGCGTCGATGTCCTGATCATCACGCCGGTCAACGAAGAGGGCGTGGTGCCACTTTTGCGCAAGGCCAAGGCAGCCAACATCCCGGTGGTGCTGGAAGGCAACCCGGTCAAGGGCATGACGACCATGGTCGCCATTTGCGACTATGACACCGGCTATTTTTCAGGCATCGAGGCCGGCAAATACGCCAGGAAAAAGTTGGGCGGGACAGCCAAAGTGATGAATGTCGGTTTGCCGCTCCTGTCGGCCACCGTGCTGCGCTCGAAGGGCTTCATGGATGGGATCAAGACGGTCATTCCCGGCGCAACGATGGTGCACGACCTCGATGGCGGCGGCAATCCGGATCGGGCGCTCGAAGTCTCCTCGGCGGCTCTGGCCAAGAATGCCGACATCAACATCATCTACGGCATCAATGACTCGTCGTCGCTGGGCGGCCTGCAAGCGTGGAAGGCGGCCGGAAAGTCGCAGGACAACCTGCTGACCGTTGGCACCGGCGGTGAGGGGCTTGCCTTCATCAACGCCATCGAGAAGGAACCGTCCTACCGCATCGAGGCGGCCATGTTCCCGGAAAAGGAAGGGCACACCGCCATCGACGCGGCGGTGAAGCTCTTCAACCAGGAGAAGGTGCCGCAGCACATCGTCAGCCCGACCGCGCCGATGAATGGCGACGATTGGAAGAAATATTACAGTTATGACGGCACCACCCGCACCATCAAGTGGGACGCCGTCAATGCGCTGACGCCACCGGCCAAGTGCATGAAGACCGCTGCAGATCTGAAGAAATAAGCATTCCCTCAGGATGCCCCGGCGTTCGATGTCGATACGGTTCGGTCAATCGGGCTCGCTCGTTCTGGCGCTGGTGCTGGCCACGCTTTGCATCGCCATCTCGGCCGCAGAGCCACGATTTCATTCCGCGGCCAACATCATCGCCATCTTGCGCCAATGCGCCTTGGTGTTGATCGCTGCGTGCGCAATGACCATGCTCGTCATTGCCGCCGAGGTCGATTTGTCGGTCGGTGCCTCGCTGGCCTTTGTCGGTTGCATCGGCATGGCCGTGCTCAATGCGACGCACAGCCTTGCGCTGGGCCTGTTGGCGGCGCTGGCCTTTGCCGGCGGGGTCGGCCTTGCCAACGGTTTGATCGTCACGCGCCTGAAAGTCAATTCACTGATCGCCACGATCGGCACCATGATGATGCTGCAAGGCGGCGTCTATCTTTTCACCCGCGAGGCGGTGCAGAACCAGCACCAGTTGGCGGGGTTTACCGCGCTCGGCGCGGGCCATGCCGGGGTGGTGCCGATTCCGGTCATCGTCGCGGCGCTGATTTTCCTGATCGCCTGGATGACGCTGCGCCTGACGGTGCTGGGGCGTTTCATCTACGCCGTCGGCGCCAACGAAAGGGCGCTGCGCCTGTCGGGTGTCCGTTCCGAACGGCTGAAACTGTTCGCCTTTGTCCTGACCGGCCTGTGCGTCGGCGTGGCCGGCATGATCCTGTCATCGCTGATGAATGCCGGTCAGCCGACGGCCGGGCGCGGCTTCGAGCTCACGGTCATTGCCGCTGTCATTCTGGGCGGAACCAGCCTGGCTGGCGGCCGTGGCTCTCTTTTCGGCACATTGCTCGGTGTGTTGGTGCTGAAAGTCATCGACAACGGCATCATCCTCCTCGGCTGGAACCAGGACTTGCAGATGATCGTGCCGGGCGTCGTCATCATTTTGGCGACCTATCTCGATGTCGTGCGGAGCAAAGCCAATGCCCGCTGATCTGCATCCGGCCTTCGTCGGCACAGCGGCCATCGATGTCGGGGCGCTCGAAATGCTCGGCATCGGCAAGCGGTTTCCGGGCGTTGTGGCGCTCGAAAATGTCGACCTGACGCTGGCTCCCGGCAAGGTGCACGCGCTGATGGGGGAAAACGGCGCCGGCAAATCGACGCTGATCAAGATCATGGCGGGCGTCCATGCCAAGGACGCCGGAACCATCCGGATGCAGGGCCGTGATGTCGAGATCGCGTCGCCGCGTGACAGCCTCAAGCAAGGCATCAAGGTGGTGTTTCAGGAAATCGCACTGATCCCGGAATTCACGGTGGCTGAAAACATTTTTCTGGAAGGCTACCCGACCGGCAAGACCGGCTCGATCGACTGGAAGAAGATCCGGACCGACGCCGCCGCATTGTTCCAGCGCATCGGCTTTGATGTCGATCCGGCAGCACGCACGGGCTCACTGCCTGTCAGCCAGCAGCAGATGGTCGAGATTGCCCGTGCGCTGGCGCACGAGGCGCGTGTCGTCGTCATGGACGAGCCGACTTCATCGCTGACACCGAACGAGGTGGCCTTGCTGTTCACGGTCATTCGCCGGCTTGCCGCGCTCGGCATCGCTGTCGTCTATGTCAGCCACAAGCTCGGCGAGGTTTTCGAGATCGCCGACATGGTGACCGTGCTGCGCGACGGCCGGCATGTCTCCACCCGGCCCATCGGCGAGCACAGCAACGACACGCTGATCCAGGACATGATCGGTCGGCGCATCGACAACCTGTTCCCCCGCCAGCGCGGCCCGGCAGGCACGCGCGTTGCGCTGCGCGTCCAAGGTCTGTCGACGGCGCGCAAATTGAAGGATGTCAGCTTCGAGGCGCGCGCCGGCGAGGTCCTGGGCTTTTTCGGTCTGATGGGCGCCGGGCGCACCGAGCTGGCAAAGGCGATCGTCGGCTACGATCCGATCACCGCCGGCACGATCACGGTCGACGGCCAAGTGCTGTCGCCGCATGACACCGCCTCGGGCGTCCGTCTGGGCATCGGCCTGTTGACGGAGGACCGCAAGAGCGAAGGTCTGATGGCTGATTTGCCCGTCTACCAGAACGCCAGCCTGGCTGCGCTGAAGCGCTTTGCCACGATGGGTTTCGTCGACGCCGCCAAGGAGCGCGCCGCCGTGCAGGACTATGTCGACCGCTTCCGGGTCAAGACGCCAAGCCTGTTCCAGCAGATCAAGCACCTGTCGGGCGGCAATCAGCAAAAGGTGCTGATCGCCCGCTGGCTCATGCGCGGACTGAAAGTCATCGTTGTCGACGAGCCGACGCGCGGCATCGATGTCGGCGCCAAGTCGGAGATATTTGCACTGCTCGACCGCCTCGCCGGTGAAAGCCTGGCGGTCGTGATGATGACGTCCGAAATGACCGAACTGCTCGGCTTGGCCGACCGTGTCGTGGTCATGGCCGAGGGCCGCATTGCAGCGACTTTTTCACGGGCAGACGCCACGCAGGAGAGGATTCTCGATGCCGCTATCGGTTGATATGGCCCTGTTTGCGCGCGCCGGAATCCCTGCCGAACCCATCGGGTCCGGCCGGTCATTCCGGGCGTGTCGGGCGTGTCGGACGTGTTTCCACGCGGCGGCACAGGCCGGCATGCCATGACCAGTGCCCCGATGTCTGCCCCTGTGCGGGCGCAACCGTCCTTGCTTGCGCGCCTGTTGCGGCGTCAGGAAATGGCGCTGCTGGTTTGCCTGATCCTGGTCATCGCCTTTTTTTCCGTGGCGGCAGAGAACTTCTTTTCCGTGCGCAATATCAGCAACGTGCTTGGCCAGGCGTCGCTGCCGCTGATTGCCGGCACGGGCTGCGCCATCGTCTTCATTTCCGGCGAAGTGGATATTTCGATCGGCGCGCTGCTGGCGACCATTGCGCTGCCGCTGATCGTCGTCATGAACGATACGCAATCGCTGGCCCTCGGTGTCTCGGCCGCCTTGATGTTCGGGCTGGCGATCGGGGTCGTCAACGGCTGGCTCACCGCCTATGCCGGCATCAACTCGCTGATTGTCACGCTGGGCATGATGTTCGTCATGCGCGGGGGCGTCTACCTCTACACCGGCCAGCGCGCCATCTCCGACGATGCCGCGCTGGACAGCTTCATCGCGCTGTCCGATGGACGGCTGTTCGGCGTCATTCCCTATGCGGCCGTGATCGCCATCATTTTGCTTTCGCTCTTTGCCTACATGATGCGCCATCGTCCTTTCGGGCGGCAGGTCTATGCCGTTGGCGGCAATCCGGAAGTCGCGCGCCTTGCCGGTTACGATGTGCGGCGGGTGAAGTTCCTGTGCATGATCATCAGCTCGTTGCTGGCCACCGTCGCCGGCATCATTTTGGCAGCCCGCGTCGGTTCGGCGCAGCACACGGCGGGGCTCAATTTCGAATTCCAGGTGGTCGCCGCGACCGTGCTTGGCGGGGTCAGTCTCGCCGGCGGCATCGGCAACCTGGGTGGCATGGCGCTCGGTGTGCTGATCCTGCAGTTCCTGTCCAATGGCCTGCGCGGGCTTGGGCTGCCGACCGAATGGCAACTGGTCATCACCGGCATGATCATCATCGCCGCAGTGGCTTTCGACGAAGCCAAGCGCCGGCGCGCAACAGGAGGCTGAGATGGCTCGACTCGAAGGAAAAACCGCCGTCATCACCGGTGCCGCCGACGGCATCGGCCATGCGATCGCGCAGGCGATGGCGCGCGAGGGTGCGCATGTCTTTCTGAGCGACATCAGCGACGCGCAGGGCGAGCGTTGCGCTGCGCAACTGCGCGCGGCAGGCCATCTTGCCGACTATCTGCATTGCGACGTGGCCAAGGCGGACGACATCGCCCGCCTGGTCGACACCGCCGTCCGTCAGACCGGGCATCTCGACGTGATGGTCAACAACGCCGCGATCGCCATCGGCGGCATGCCCGTCCACGAGATGACCGACGAACAATGGCAGCGCCTGATCGAGATCAACCTGACCAGCGTGTTTCGCGGCTGCAAGTGCGCGTTGCCGCACATGATCGCGCAAAAGTCGGGATCGATCATCAACATGGCCTCGGCCCAGGGCCATATCGGTCTCGATGGCTGGACCGCCTATGCCGGCGCCAAGGGTGCGGTGATGGCGATGACGCGCCAGATGGCGGTCGAATTCGGTCCGGTGAACATCCGCGTCAACTCGATCTCGCCGGGCACCATCGACACGCCGATGAATGACCGGCTGGCCCGGCAGATCGGCGGCAACCTCGCCAAGGCGTGGGTGAAGATGCATCCGCTCGGTCGTATCGGCAAGCCTTGCGAAGTGGCCGAGGCCGCCGTCTATCTCGCCTCCGACGCCGCCGGCTTTACGAGCGGCACCGACCTGCGCGTCGATGGCGGGCTGACCGCCGCGCCGCGCTACGTCCCTGAACTGCTTTGACGACATGAAAGAGACATGAAATGAACAAGGCCCTCGAAGGCATCCGCATCCTCGATTTCAGCCATCTGCTACAGGGGCCGTTTGCTACGCAACTGCTCGGGGACATGGGCGCCGACGTGATCAAGATCGAGCGCGCCGGTGCCGGCGACATGTTCCGTGGCATGACCTTTTTTGCCAAATGGGTGGGCGGCTCGGAAAGCCCGAATTTCCTGGCCTGGAACCGCAACAAGCGCTCGATCGCCCTGAATCTGAAGAGCCGCAAGGTGCACGCCATCATCATGGAGATGGCGCAGACCGCCGACGTGGTGGTGCAAAATTTCCGCCCCGGCGTGCTGGCCAAGCTCGGCTATGGCTACGAGGACTTCAAGGCCGTCAATCCGGGCATCATCTATTGCTCGGGTTCCGGCTATGGCGAGGAAGGCCCCTATGTCGATCGCCCCGGCCAGGACATGCTGATCCAGGGGCTGTGCGGGCTGATTGCCAATACCGGCCGGGGCGACCAGGCGCCGGTTCCCGTTGGCGCCGGCCTGGCGGATCAGATCGGCGCCATGAACATGGTCTACGGCATCCTGTCGGCGCTCTACTACCGCGAAAAGACCGGCAAGGGCCAGAAGATCGAGGTCAATCTGCTGGCCGGCCTGCTGGCGCATCTGAACCAGGAATATGTCGCCGTGCTCAACCTCGGCGAGGATTTCGTGCGGCCGAACTCCGGCATCGGCCATCCCGGCATGCAGGCGCCGTTCGGCATCTACGAAACCAGGGACGGCGGCTACATATCGATCGCGATGAGCCCGTTCAAGGCGCTCTACCAAGTGCTGCAAGCACCGCAGCTTGCGGTCTACGACGATCTCAAGACCCTTTTCGACAAGCGTGACGAGGTGTTCGGGAAGGTCAATGCCGAGACCAGAAAGTTCGCCACGCAGGATCTGCTGGCACGGCTGCTGGCCGTCGACATCTGGTGCGCCGAGGTGAAGGATATCCGCCGCGCGGCGGAAGATCCGCAGGTCATGCACATGGGCATGATCACCAGTTACGAGCATCCGCGCGGCGGCAAGGTCAGGGTGGTCGGGCCGGCGGTCAAAATGAGCGAGACGCCCGCAACCATCGAACGGCCGGCCCCGCTGGTCGGCCAGCATGGCCGCGAGATACTGGCCGAGCTCGGCCTGTCCAGCCAGGAGATTGCCGCTCTGGAGGCGTGCGGCGACATGACCGTGGACATGGCCTGACACCATGAGAGCCTGTCAAACCCTCACGGTCGAAACCTCGGGCCGCGTCGCGCTCGTCACCTTCCGGCGCGCCGACCAACTCAATGCCATGAACCGGCTGATGCAAAGCGAGATCACGCAGGCTTTCGAGGCGCTGTCCAGCGATGCGGGCGTCGGTGCGATCGTGGTCACCGGCGAAGGGCGCGGCTTCATGGCCGGTGCCGACATCAAGGAATACGCCGCGCAAACGGCGCCGGAATTCGACGCCTTCCAGGCAGCCGGAGCGCGCATGTACGCGGCCATCGAGAACAACCGCAAACCGGTGATCGCAGCGGTCAACGGCTTCGCGTTGGGCGGCGGCATGGAACTGGTGCTGTGCTGTGACATCGTGATCGCCAACCCATTCGCCAAGCTCGGTCTGCCGGAGATCAAGCTCGGGCTGATCCCTGGCGGTGGCGGCACACAACGCAGCGTCGCCAAGCTCGGGCGCAACCGCGCCAACCTCCTGCTGATGACCGGCGCCATCGTGCCGGCCTGCGAATTCATCGCTGCCGGCCTGGTCAACGAGGTCGTCGATGTCGAAAGGCTGATACCGCGCGCGCTGGAACTGGCCCGGATGATGGCCGCCGAGCCTGCCAGCGCGATCGAAGGCCTGAAAGCGCTGACGGCGCATGCCGTGTCGGGAGATCTGGCCGGCGGCCTCGCCATGGAGCGCGATATCCTGGGCCGCCTCTACCGCAGCGAGACCGGCCAGCGGCGGATCGAGGCGTTCGCCGGAAAAAACGCAACACCAACGAAGAAGGAGCCACCATGAAGGACAGCGATAACTACCGCGGACTCGGCTGGGCGCATGGCGCGCTGACCGTCCAGCGGCTCGGCGCGATGCTTGCGCCCGTGACATTCGTGCTTGCGGATGGTCGGCAGATTTCGCCGCTGCACATCGCCCCCTGGTCGCATGAACCGCAGGCGCAAGCGCTGCCGGGCGTTCTGCGCAAGCTGCGCGGCGAATGGCCGTGCGTCCCCTTCGGCTATTCGGTGCCGGCCGACGGATGGCCCGGGGACTGGTCGCGCGTGATGCCTGCGCCGGAGCCTGACGAAGAAGTCCATGGCCATGGATCGAACCATGATTGGGATTGGCGCGACAGCGGGCGCCAGTCATTGGCCCTGGCGCTTGCCTATCCCACCGCAAGCCCGGTCGAGCGCGTCGAACGGACGGTGGTGCCCGACCCGTCGGCGCCGGCCATCGACATTGAACTGAAAGTCATCGTTCGCCGTGCCTGCCGCCTGCCCATTGGCCTGCATCCTGTCTTTCGGCTGCCGGAAAAGACCGGTGCCGCCACGCTGGAACTCGGCCATTTCGATCATGGCCACACCTATC
>Ga0081606_1000194_pt3 | contig 17863 bp, 15 predicted proteins | sample EareggfetidaYelm_FD_71127 | JGI IMG/M metagenome (GOLD analysis project Ga0081606, IMG submission 71127) | Earthworm egg capsule microbial community from the University of Washington, USA - E. fetida Yelm (SPADES assembly) (version 2) | ecosystem: Host-associated > Annelida > Reproductive system... | reverse complement strand
GAGCGCAGCGCAAGGCGCATCGCGCAGCCCATACCGATCTGTATTGGCAAGCGATGCAACGCCGCGATGCGCTTCGATGGCCAGCGCAGACCGACAGATGATCGGTGACGCGACACCAGTCACATCCCTGACGGGGTGAGGCCGGCGACGCTGGTTTGACGGGTGGCTGCCAGCGTGGCTGGCCCGAAGGGCGACGCTGGCTCGTCGGCGCGCCGGTTTCGTCGGTCGCGGGTGGCGCGACGGGGCAATGCTACGCAGCGGCCAGGCGGCGCATCGCGATCTCCAGCAGGCCATCGAAGATCAGGTTTTCCAACAGTTCGAACGGTCGCGTCATGCTCGGCGCCACCTTCCAGCCCGCGCCGCCGGTCATCAGGCAGATCGGCTCTGTGCCGCAGTGCGCAATGACATGCTGCACCATGCGCTCGACCGCGCCGGCAATCGCATAGGTGCCGCCGCTGGTCAGCGCGTCGCTGGTGTTGGTGGGAAACAGGCGCACTTCGCCCGTGGGCACATGCAGGCCGGCCGTGCCCGACTCGAGCGCGCGCAGCATGATGCCGTGGCCCGGCAGGATCAGACCACCGATGAAGCGGCCCTGCGCGTCTACGCATTCGACCGTGACCGCCGTGCCCACCATCACCAGCACCAGCGGCCGCGCCGGCCCCCGGGCCAGCACATGCTGGCGCGCGCCGATCATCGCCACCCAGCGGTCGGCGCCCAGGCGCGACGGATGGTCGTAGCCATTGCTCAGGCCCGCCTCCTGCGCCGACGCGACCACCCAGGAGGGCGTCACATCCCAGATTTCCATCTGCTCTTGCACCCGGCGCTTGACCGCATCGCCGGCCACCACGCAGCCGAGCATATGCCCGGGCGGCGGCAACCGCGCCCAACTGCCTTCGGCCAGCCGGTCGATATGGTCCAGGAACTCGACGCCATGCGCGCGCAACGCGGCCCCGGCACGCGGGGCGTCGTACAACGCCCATTTGAGGCGGGTGTTACCGACGTCGATGGCCAGAAAAGTCATGCGGCGGATTATCCCGGGTTTTGCCCGCCGCGCCGCCCGCCCATTCCATTTCCAAACCGTTCGTGAACGCGCAGGCGTAGCGCAGACAGTAGCGCAGACAGCACGGATGCACGGCAAGCGAAGCCGACGACGTGCACGGATGATTCAGCAATGGAATCAGCCCTGCCGCCAAGGCAGGCCGTGAAAGCGCCAGCCGCCCCGGTGGCCGCGCTGGCCCTGAGCATCGGCGTCGCCCTCGAAGCCTTCCAGGATGTTGTACGCGCTGATGCCCAAAGCGGTGGCGCGGCGCGCGGCAGCGATCGAGCGCACGCCGCTGCGGCACAGCAGCACGGCACGGCCGCCTGCAGGCACGGCGGCGCGCAGTTGCGCGTCGAAATCCGCGTTCAGCGCCATGCCGGGCCACTGCTTCCAGGCCACGGCCACGGCGCCCGGCACCTGCCCGACCCATTCGCGCTCGGCGTCGCTGCGCACATCCACCAGCACCGCCTGGCCGCTTTGCAGCCACTGCCAGGCCAGTTCGGGCGTGACATCGCCGGCATAGCCATCGGCCGGGCGCGGCATGGCGGCCGAGGCCGAGGCTGGGGTTGGGGTTGTGTGTTCGGTGGTCATCGGCGTCGTTTCCTCGGGCATCGGTTTTCCATCATGCCACGCGATGCATGCAGCGGGCGCGCTCGCGCAGGACTCGGCGGAGCCGGCCGGAGCCTGGCCTCTGGCTTGGCCCCGTCGAGGGGGGATGGGTCGTGCGATCACTCCCAGAGCGGCGCAGGCGCGTCGCGCAGATGGCCGCGCAGCCGGGCGTAGTCGGGCACCACGCTGGCCACCGTGTCCCAGAAACGCGGGCTGTGGTCCATCACGCGCAAATGGGCCAGTTCATGCGCCACCACATAGTCGATGATGGCCGGGCGGTAGTGCAGCAAGCGCCAGTTCAGGCGGATCGAGCCGTCGGCCTTGGCACTGCCCCAGCGGGTCTGCGCGCTCGACAGGCGCAGGCGGGACCAGCGCACGCCCAGCAGCGGGGCAAAGTGATCGAGCCGGGCGCTGAAGTGGCGGCGCGCGGCGCGCATCAGCCAAGCCTGCACGGCGTCGCGGATCTGCGCCGCCGTCGCGCTGTGGGGCAGGGCTATCTGCAGGCGCGGCGCATCCCCGGATCCGGCGCACGCCAGCAGCAGCGCGCCCGGGTCGGAAAAACCATGGCCCGGATCGAGCACCAGTTGCAGCGGCTCGCCCAGGTAGGGCAGCAGCGCGCCATCGGCCCAGACGATGCGCGCGCTTTCCAGGCGCTGCTGGCGCTGCCGCGCTTCGGACAGCTTGCGCAGTATCCAGTCGGCCTTCTCGCGCAAGGCCGCATCCACCGCGCCCAGCGTGACCCAACCCGGCGCGCGCACCGAGAGGCCATCCGGCCCCACGGTAAACCCTATGCTGCGGCGGCGCACGCGCTGCAACGCATAGGCCACCACGGCATCGCCCAAGCGCAGTTCGCGGCTGGCCCGGGGGTGGCGAAATTCGACCGGGGCCAGCAGCGAGGCCGGCGCGGTGGTTGCTGGCGCCGTTGGGCTGGCCCTCGTTTTGCCCGCCATGGGCGCATGTCCGGCCTGCGCCGGCGCCATCACGGGCTGCCTGTCGCCGGCCCTTGGAGCGGGGCCGGGCGGCAGGTCGAACAGCGCCAACTGCTGCGACATGGCCGCTTCAGTGGCCGATGGTGCCGGCCCCGGCGCTGGTGCTGGCCGCTGCGGTGCCGGCCCCGGCAGGGTAGGCATCGGGGTCCAGGCGGCGCATCTCGGCTTCGATCCAGGTCTGCACCTCGCGCATCAGTTCATCGCTCCGGCGGCCGGTGCTGGCGATGGGTTTGCCGATCGATACCTGCACCACGCCGGGGCGCTTGATGAAGGCCCGGGGCGGCCAGACCCGGGCCGAGGTCACGGCAATCGGCACCACCGGCACGCCGGTGTCTATCGCCAGGCGTGCGCCGCCGGTCTGGTAGACGCCCGTTTGGCCGCGTTCGATGCGCGTGCCTTCGGGGAACATGATGATCCAGATGCCCTCGGCCAGCAGTTGCCGGCCTTGCTGCACCAGTTTGTGGAAGGCGCGCAGGCGCTGCTTGCGGTCGATGTGGATCATCTGGAGCCGGCCAATGGCCCAGCCGAAGAACGGCAGTTGCAGCAGTTCCTTCTTGAACACATAGGCCAGCGGGTGCGGCATGATCGTCGGCAGCAGCAAGGTCTCGTAGGCCGACTGGTGCTTGACCAGCAAGACGGCCCCTTGGCGCGCGCCCTGCGGCAGGTTCTCCAGGCCCGTCACCTCGGTGCGAATGCCCAGGATCACGCGGGCGCTGCTGATGCACAGCGACAGCCAGGCGGCGGCGATGCGGTACAGCCGGGCCGCCCGCAGCCCGAGCAGCGCGCCGAGCAGGATGGCCAGCGCGTAGGGCACCACGGTCAGGCCCATCCACAGCAGGTGAATGACGGAGCGGATCGCGGCCACGGGATGGGTCTTTCTGCGCACGGGCGCCATCAAATCATGCGCTGTCGGGCCATCGGTCCAACGGACATGGCAACACTGGCGCCGGCACCGGGTGCAGCGGGCGCCGCAAGCAGCAGGCGGTCGACGAAATCGCCCAGGCTGGCATGCACCTGCGTGCCTGGCGCCAGCCCTGCGGGCACAGGCCCGCCCGGCACCAGAGCGGCCGAGTGGCCGGTGCACACCAGGTGCAGTTGCGCGCCCAGCGCCGCGCCGGCTTGCAAATGGGCCGCGCAGTTGCCCACCACCTGCACATCGTGCGGCTCGACGCCATAGCGCTCGCAGATCTGTTCGAGCAAACCGGGCGCGGGTTTGCGGCAGTTGCAGTCTTCATCAAGCGCGTGCGGGCAGTAGAACACCGCGTCGATGCGCCCGCCCAGCGCCGCCTGCTGCCGGTGCATCTTGGCGTGGATGGCATGCAGCGCCACCACGTCGAACAGGCCCCGGCCCAGCCCCGGCTGGTTGGTCGCCACCACCACATGCCAGCCCGCATGGTTGAGCCGCGCAATGGCTTCGAGCGCGCCCGGCACGGCCGTCCACTCGTCGGCCGAGGTGATGTAGTCATCCCCGAGCGGGTTCAGGGTGCCGTCGCGGTCCAGGATGGCCAGTTTCATGGTGTGCTTTTAGTGTCCGTGTGTCACGGCCGCCAGCCTATCAGTTTTCCACGCCGGATGAAGCGGACCCGGCCCACGCCAGGCACGCCGCCTCGAAGGGCCAAAGCCACGGGCTGCCACCCCGGGGCGGGCGCCGCAGACGAGATGGGGGGCGCTTCACGCCATCGCCGGGGTCATGCCGCCAGCCGCGACAGATCGGCCACGCGGTTCATGGCCTGGTGCAGGCTCTTGAGCAGGCCCAGGCGGTTCAGGCGCAGGTCCATCTGCTCGACGTTGACCAGCACATCGTCGAAGAACGCATCCACCGGCGCGCGCAGCACGGCCAGGGTTTGCAGGCTGAGGCTGTAGTCGCCGGCGTCGAACTGCGCATCCGCCTCGGGCACGAAGCGCTGCAATGCGGCGTACAGGTCTTGCTCGGCCTGCTCCCGCAACAACCCGGGGTTGACATGCGGGTCGACGGCATCGGCCTTTTTCAGGATGTTGGCCACGCGCTTGTTGGCGGCGGCCAGCGCGGGGCTTTCGGGCAACGCGGCAAAGGCGCGCACGGCGGCGAGCCGCTTTTCCACCAGCGCCAGGCGCTGCGGGCGCTGTGCCAGCACGGCATCGACTTCCCGGGCGCCATAGCCCTGCTCGCGCAGGCTGCCGGCCAGGCGCTCGTAGATGAAGTCGGTCAGCGCGGACAGGTCCTGGCCGATCTTGTCGCCGAACACGGACCAGGCGCCGGCCAGCAGCGCATGCAGTTCCAGCGGCACCTCCTTGTCGACCAACATGCGGATCAGGCCCAGTGCATGGCGGCGCAGCGCAAACGGATCGCGCTCGCCGGTGGGCAGGTTGCCGATGCCGAACATGCCCACCAGGGTTTCGAGCTTGTCGGCCAGCGCCAGCACCACGCCGACCCGGTTGCGCGGCAAGCTGTCGCCGGCAAAACGGGGCTTGTAGTGGTCTTCGATGGCGTCGGCAATCACCTCGCCCAGGCCGTCGTTGAGCGCGTAGTAGCGGCCCATCGTGCCTTGCAGTTCGGGGAACTCGCCCACCATGCCGGTCACCAGGTCGGCCTTGGCCAGCAGCGCGGCCTGGTCGGCCTGCTGCGCCAGCGCGGCGTCGGCCCATGGCCCGGCCGTGGTTTCGGCCATGGTCCTGGCAATCAGCGCCGCAATCGCGCGCACGCGCTGCACGCGCTCGGCCTGCGTGCCCAACTGGTGGTGGTAGACCACCTTGCAGAGCGCATCGACGCGCGCGGCCAGCGGTTTCCTGCGGTCCTGGTCGAAGAAGAATTGGGCATCGGCCAGCCGTGGGCGCACCACGCGCTGGTTGCCATCGATCACCCAATGGGGGTCTTCAGGGCTAATGTTGCTGACCACCAGGAACTGGTGCGTCAGCCGGCCTGCGGCATCGAGCAGCGGGAAGTATTTCTGGTGCGCCTTCATCGTCAGGATCAGGCATTCCTGCGGGATGTCGAGAAAGCGGGACTCGAACTCGCAGACCAGCACCCGGGGGCGCTCGACCAGCCCCGTCACCTCGTCGAGCAGCGCCTGGTCTTCGATCACGCGCACGGCGCGGCCCAGGCTGGCGGCCGCTGCGGCCAACTGGTGCGCAATCTCGGCCCTGCGCTCGGCAAAACTGGCGATCACGGCACCGTCGCTGCGCAGCGTGGCGGCATAGCCGTCGGCATCGGACAGCAGCACCGGCGACACCACGGCCTCGAAGCGATGGCCCTGCGTGCAGTTGCCTGCGGTCAGGCCCAGCGCCTTTACCGGCACCACGGTGCTGCCGTGCAGCGCCACCAGGCCCTGCGCGGGGCGCACGAAGTTCACGCTGCTCCAGCCGGGCAGTGCGCAGTCGGTCTCGAGCTGGTAGCTCATCACCTTCGGGATGGGCAGCTTGGCAATGGCCTCGTCGAGCGCCTGCTGCAGGCCCGCCGCGAGCGTGGCGCCGGGCACGATGCGGTCGTAGAACAGCGCCTGGCCCTTGCCGTCCTGCGCGCGCCGCAGCGCAGCCACGGCGGCGGCCGGGTCGCAGATATCGGCCCCCAGCGCCTGCAGTTTCTTGAGCAGCGCCGGACTGGGCTGGCCAGCGGCATCCAGCCCCACGGCGACGGGCATCAGCTTTTGCTGCACCGCCCGGTCGGGCGCCCGCTCGGCCACGGCGCTGACATGGGCGGCCAGGCGGCGCGGCGAGGCATAAGGCGTCACCACCGACGCCGTGCTGGCCAGGCCCAGGGCCAGCAACTGCTCGCCGAGCACGGCGGCGAAAGCCTCGCCCAATTTTTGCAGCGCCTTCGGGGGCAGTTCCTGCACCAGCAGTTCGACCAGAAGATTGCGGCTCGTCATTTTTCAGAGGCTCCGATCAAGCGACCTTGCGGGCCATTTGTCATTTGTATTTGTTCCACCCAGGCACGCGGCGCCATCGGAAAGCCCAGACGCTCGCGGCTCTCGTAGTAGCTTTGCGCCACGGCGCGGGCCAGGTTGCGGATGCGCGCGACGTAAGCGGCCCGCTCGGTCACGCTGATGGCGCCGCGCGCGTCGAGCAGGTTGAAGCTGTGCGCAGCCTTGAGCACCTGCTCGTAGGCCGGCAGGGCCAGTTGCTGCCCGATCAGGTGCCGGGCCTGCTTTTCATGCGCGCCAAAGGCGGTGAACAAAAAGTCCGCATCGCTGTGCTCGAAGTTGTAGCGCGACTGCTCGACCTCGTTTTGCAGGTACACATCGCCATAGCTGAGCCGGGCGTCGCCTTCGGTCCAGGTCAGGTCGTAGACCCGGTCCACGCCCTGCAAGTACATCGCCAGACGCTCCAGGCCATAGGTGATCTCACCGGTGACGGGCCGGCAATCGATGCCGCCCACCTGCTGGAAATAGGTCAGTTGCGTCACCTCCATGCCGTTGAGCCAGACCTCCCAGCCCAGACCCCAGGCGCCCAGCGTGGGGTTCTCCCAATCGTCTTCGACAAAGCGGATGTCGTTGCGCTGCAAATCCAGGCCCAGCGCCTGCAGCGAGCCCAGGTACAGATCCAGAATGCCAGCGGGTGCGGGCTTCAAGACCACCTGGAACTGGTAGTAATGCTGCAAGCGGTTCGGATTTTCGCCATGGCGCCCGTCCTTGGGCCGGCGGCTCGGCTGCACATAGGCGGCCTTCCAAGGCTCAGGCCCAATGGCGCGCAGAAAGGTCGCGGTGTGCGAGGTGCCTGCGCCCACCTCCATGTCATAGGGCTGCAAAAGCGCGCAGCCCTGTGCGTCCCAGTAGGACTGCAACTGCAAAATGATCTGCTGGAATGTCAACATGGCATCGGTGGCGCCGACCCGCCAGGGCCGGGCAAGCAAGGGGGGAAGGAAGGCGGACTTTGCGTGCCCGCCGTCGAACAGGCAACGGATGACGGGTGTCCCGGGCGCACGCCAGCCGATGATTTTACGGTGCAGCGGCAGGCGCCCCGCAAAGAGCACACCGCCCGGCCGCTGCATGAAAAACCGGCGCCGGGCCACCCGCAGTCGCACCGGGAACGAGGAAACCCAAGGAGCCGCCCTCAGGGGGACTCGGCCAGCACGATCCGAACGCTATCGGTTCCGGGGGCACCGAACTCGACGACCCAGGCCTGTTGGATCGATGCCTGTTTCGGTCTCTCGGGCACACGCGGTGACTCGCCAGGTTGGAATTGCGACCCAAATTTGACGTGCTTCCAAAGCACTCTTTTCAAGAACTCCGTTTCCATGTTGATCCGCTTCCTTGCAATGACAAGGCGTTCCTTTTGGTCGATCACAGTTTTCTCGTTGAACGGGTTGACCGCGTGCAAATGCTGACCCGCTGTGTCGAGAATATTTTTGAACCGATCACGCAACTCTTTTGCAGTGCAACCCCCCTCGCCTTCCTCGAAGTGCGTGGTTCCATCCGCCTGAGACACGGTGGCGCCCAGTGGCTTCGGCAGGCAACGGAGGCTGATCTCTGGCAAGTGATTGAGTATCTTGCCCGGCTTTCTGTCACATCGGTAGTCAACGCTCTGATCTTGGCGGAACGCAGCGTACCGTTCTTTATCGGCAGCGATCGCTGAGTACGTCACGAGCTCAACGATCTGACGCAACTGCAGCCACATGAATTCATCGTCAAACTCGGCCGTCAAGGTTATTGGCTCCTTGGCGCCCAGTATTCGATCAATCGCTCTGAATCGACGCTTTACCTCAACCATGTGACTATGGTACAGGCGGTACGGGACGAGATTCATAGCGACCTACATCCAGGTAACAGCGCAACGATGACCAGGCTACGGAACTTTTCGACCCGGGTGCTCAACGCATTCACGGCGACCGTGTCTGCCTGCATTACCGGTGGTTTAGTCCGTGATTTTTGGTGTTTCATCTGATACTTTCATGAATCCAGCCATGTATATCGCAAGAATCGGCATTATCACCAAAATCAGACAATCGGCCACTCGATTTCTGACTTCTGAACTCTCATTTTGTGATTTTTCATTGAAGCGGTTAATGACTTTTTTGCGCATCGGTATCTCCATCTGATTTGATATTTTTTGGCGCTTGACGGGCAAGTCGAGTCAGTGGTTCGGTATTTTTCATCTGCACTGCATTGATCTGGTTGTCAATTCGCATTTAATGATCGAAATCCACTCCCGACTCACGCGCCGCAGTTCGTCAAGCTGTGCCACCGATGTCACCGGCCCGAAGCGGGGCCCGTGTCAAGCGCAATAGATGACGCAAGGTGGGGCCGCTCGACGAAATCAACACCCATGCGTCCCACGCGCCCACTGCACGGCCTGATCGACATCCGGCGATACAGCAAGGTTCCAGCGCACGGTGTATTCATGCAAGCCCTGCCTACGCGCCGTGCGGCGCGGCGGGTTCCCAGCGGCGCAGCACCAGGCTGGCGTTGGTGCCGCCAAAACCGAAGCTGTTGGACAGCGCCGTGCGGATCGGCGCGTCGCGCGTGGCGCGCACCAGGGGCATGCCCTCGGCTTCGGGTTCCAGCGTTTCGATGTTGGCCGATCCGGCGATGAAGCCCTGGCGCAGCATCAGCAGGCAGTAGATGGCCTCTTGCACGCCCGTGGCTCCGAGCGAGTGGCCGGTCAGCGACTTGGTTGACGAAAAGGGCGGTATCGCCGCGCCAAACACGGTGCGGATGGCGCGCAACTCGGGCACATCGCCGACGGGGGTGGAGGTGCCGTGGGTGTTGATGTAGTCGATCGGCTCTTGGACCGTGGCGATGGCCTGGCGCATGCAGGCCACGGCGCCGTCGCCCGATGGGGCCACCATGTCGGCGCCGTCGGAGGTGGCGCCAAAGCCGATCAACTCGCCCAGGATGGTGGCGCCGCGCGCCTGGGCATGCTCCAGGCTTTCGAGCACCACGGCGCCGCCGCCGCCCGAGAGCACGAAGCCGTCGCGCCGGGCGTCGTAGGCGCGCGATGCCTTCTCGGGCGTGGCGTTGTAGGCGCTGGACATCGCGCCCATGGCGTCGAACAGCAGGCCCATGCCCCAGGTGACTTCCTCGCCGCCGCCGGCAAACATCACGTCCTGCATGCCCCAGGCAATCTGCTGGGCCGCCGCGCCTATGCAATGCGCCGAGGTGCTGCAGGCCGAGGTGATGGAGTAGTTGATGCCCTTGATGCCGAAGTGGGTCGACAGGCAGGCCGACACCGTCGAGCCCATGCAGCGCGTGACCTGGTACGGCCCGACGCGGCGTATGCCCTTGCTGCGCAGGATGTCGGCGGCCTCGATCTGGTTGGCCGGCGAGCCGCCGCCCGAGCCCATGATCAGGCCGGTGCGCGGGTGCGACACCTGCCCGGGGGCCAGGCCCGATTCGGCCACCGCGCGGGCCAGCGCAATATGCGCGTAGGCCGCTGCATCGCCCATGAAGCGCAGTTGCTTGCGGTCGATCTGCGCTTCCAGGTCGATCTGCGGCACGCCCGCCACCTGGCTGCGCATGCCCAACTCGCTGAACTGGGGCATGGCGCGGATGCCCGAGCGGCCAGCACGCAGCGACTGCGTGACCGTGGCCATGTCGTTGCCTATGCACGAGACGATGCCCGTGCCGGTGATCACCACACGTTTCATGCTGCGGCTCCTTGTGCTGCGCCGTCTGACCCCTGTTTGAACAGGCCCACACGCAGGTCGCTGGCCAGATAGATTTCCTTGCCGTCGGCCAGCAGGCGGGCATCGCCAATGGCCATCACCAATTTGCGCCGGATGACGCGCTTGATGTCGATGTCGTAGCTCAGCCGCTGCACGCCGGGGCCTACCTCGCCGGTGAACTTGACCTCGCCCGCCCCCAGCGCGCGGCCGCGACCGGGCAGTTGCAGCCAGGTCAGGTAAAAGCCGATCAACTGCCACATGGCGTCAAGCCCCAGGCAGCCGGGCATCACCGGGTCGCCCTGGAAATGGCAGGCAAAAAACCACAGGTCAGGGCGCAGATCGAGCTCGGCACGGATCTTTCCCAGCCCGTGCACGCCACCATCGCTGTCGATATGCGTGATGCGGTCGAACATCAGCATCGGCGGCAACGGCAGACGCCCGCTGTCGGCGCCGAACAATCGGCCCTCGCCCGAGGCGATCAGTTGCTCGTAGGAAAAGGAATCTGCCATTTTCAGTTGTGCTCCAAAGCAGCGGTGGCCCCGCCGCAAATCATCGTGGCCGCGCCCCGCCCGCGCAGGCGGGGCTCCATTATCAAGGCATGGCGCGGGCCACGGCCGGTGCCGACCCGCCGGGCGCCGCCGCCACGGCGCAAGGACTGATCCCGATCAAGCGCCACGCGCCCTGCGCATCCGCTGCGCGCGCATGGCCCAGGCCAGTGCCAGCGCCGCCAACGCCCACAGCGGCCACAGGCCCCAGCGGGCGACCCACCAGGCGTAGGGCGTGATCGCCCAGCCGCTTTGCGCATCCAGCCCCCGGCCATGCACTTGGCCCCGGAGCACGCCACGGGTGTGGCGCGCCAACTGGTGGGTCACCTGGCCCCGGTGGTCGATGATCGCCGTGGCCCCGGTGTTGGTGGCGCGCACCATCGGGCGCTCGAATTCCAGCGCCCGCATGCGGCTGATCTGCAAATGCTGGTCGATGGCGATGGTGTTGCCAAACCAGCCGATGTTGCTCAGGTTGACGAACACCGTCGGCGCCTGCGCGGGGTCGATGAAGCGGGCGCCCAACTCTTCGCCGAACAGGTCTTCATAGCAGATGTTCGGCGCAAGGCGCTGGCCGGCCCAGGCGAACGAAGCCTGGCCCACCCCTGCCCGGTTGAAGTTGCCGAGCGGTATCTGCATCCGTGCCGTGAACCATTTGAAAAATGGCGGGACGAACTCGCCAAACGGCACCAGGTGGTGCTTGTCGTAACGGTAAGGCACCGCCTCGGTCGCGGGGCTCAGACCCAGCACCGAGTTGGTATAGCCCGTGGCCTGGTCGCCCCAGGGGATGCCGAGCAACGCGGCCTGCGGGCCTTGGGCGTAGTGCCGTGCCAAGCCTTCGAGGTAGCCGGGCATGAGTTGCTGCGGCAGCAGCGGTAGCGCCGTTTCTGGCGCCACCACCAGTTGCGCCCGGGCCGTGCGCAGCGCCTGCCCATACCACTGGAGCGCCAGCGCCACGCCGCTGCCCTGGCGGAATTTCTCATCCTGCGCGATATTGCCTTGCAGCAGTTCGACGCTCAAGGTCGGGTCCCGACGCCAGGGCGGCGGCGTGTCGCACAGATCGATCGCGCAAGTGCGCTGCACGGCGGCCAGCGCCAGCGCCGCAGCACCGGCCAACAGCAGCAGCCACATCGGCCAATGGCGCAGATCCGCGCGCCGCCATTGCACGCACAGCAGCGCCAGCAGCGCCGCCACGGCACCGATGCCGTACACGCCGACATAGCGCGCCAGCACCCGCAACGGGCCATCGGCATGCGCATATCCGCCGGCTCCCCAGGGGAAACCTGTCCACAGGCTGCCCCGCGCCAGTTCTGCCAGCAGCCAACAGGCGCCGAAAAGCAGGGCTGCCCCGGCTCTGTGGAGCGGCGCCAACAGGCAAAACAGCCCCATTGCGGCCGCGTAGTAGCTGGCCAAAAAAGCCGCCAGCACCAGCACCGCCGCCGCTGCCAGCGGCGCGGGCAGAGCGCCATAGCGGTGCATGGAGATGAACAGCCACCAGAACGTGCCGGCCAGCCAGGCCGTGGCAAATACGCCGCCGATCAGCGCCGCCCGGTGCCATGCAACGGCCCGATCGGCCCCGGGCCGCAGCAACCACGCCAGCATGGCCATGGATGCCAGTTGCAACCACCACAGCGGCTCGCCGCCCCAGGGCCAGGCCAGCGAGGCGGCCTGCGCCAGCCCCGCGACCAGGGCCCACGGCAACTGCCAGGCCAACGACGGACAGGCCCGTGCCATCAGTCGCCGGCGCCGGTCTCTTCGACCCGGGACACTTTGAACCACCGCACCGCACCGCCCTTGGCGTGCAGCACGACGAAGTGCAGGCCAGCGAGCTGCAACCGATCGCCCCGCGTGGGCGCATGGCCGATTTGATGGGCGATCAGGCCGCCAATGGTGTCAAAGCGCGCGTCCGGGTCGCTGCCCAGGATGTCGACGGCAAAAGCCTGCGCCACGCGCTCGATCGGCGTGTCGCCGCTGACACGGTAGCTGTGGTCGGCCAGGCTGAAGATGTCGCCCTCGTCTTCGGGGATGTCGAACTCGTCCTCGATCTCGCCCACGATCTGCTCGAGCACATCCTCGATGGTGATCAGTCCGGCCACACGGCCAAACTCGTCGATGACGATGGCCAGGTGGTTGCGGTTGCTCCTGAATTCGCGCAGCAAATCGTTCAGCCTCTTGCTCTCGGGCACGAACCAGGTCGGCCGCAGCAGCGCGCGGATGTTCAGTTCCGGAGCCCGTTGCAGCTTGAGCAGATCCTTGGCCAGCAGGATGCCGATGATGTTCTCGCGCGCCCCCTGGTACACCGGAAACCGCGAATGCGCGGTGCCGATGACCTGTTCCAGCAGCGCATCGGGCGACGCATCGATGTGGATCAGGTCCATGCGGGGCGCCGCCACCATCACATCGCCGGCCGTCATGTCGGCCATGCGGATGACGCGCTCGAGCATCACGCGCGCGTCGGCACCAATGACCTGGTTGTTTTCAGCCTCGGCCAGGGTGGCGATGAGTTCCTCCAAGGAATCCGGCCCGGGATGGATGAACTCGACCACTTTCTGCAAGAAACTGCGCTTGCCCTCCTTCTCGGGCCAGCGCGCGGGATGCGGGTCAGACACTTCGTGGGCGTGCACTGCATGCAATGAGTGAAACAGGCCATCAGGATAGCGGATTGTGCTGGCCGCCGGCCGGCGCACCGGCGCGCACGGCGGCCTGGAACGCATCCGTGGACGGTGTTTGCGTCCAGCGGTATCTTTCTGAACGCCATGATCGACGCGGCCGCTCGACTGCGCCAATGGCACTCTCATCATCGCCCCATCGATGCTTTGCCAGCGCCAAGCGATGCCTTCACCGTCGTCGTACTCGGCAAGACCTGCTGTCCACCGGGCCTCGAAGAACCCCGCCTTCTGCCATTTTTTTCCAGTGTGTTCAATATGCCGGGGCGAGCAAAGCAGTCATCACTCACAGGGCTTGCGTAACGGCCCGCAAAAACTGTTGCGTGCGCTCGTGCTGTGGCGCGGAGAAGAATTGCTGCGGCGCTGCCTGCTCGATGACCTTGCCTTGCGAGAAGAAGCACACGCGATCGGCAAACTCCTTCGCAAAACCCATCTGGTGCGTGACCATCAGCATGGTCAGGTTGTGCTCGCTGCCGAGCTTGCGGATGACGTTCAACACTTCGCCGCACAATTCGGGGTCGAGCGCAGAAGTCACTTCGTCAAAGAGCATGATTTTCGGACGCATGGCGAGCGCGCGCGCGATGGCTACGCGCTGCTGCTGGCCACCCGACAATTGCGACGGGTAGTGATGGCATTTGTCGGCCAGGCCGACCATGGAAAGAAGCTCGCGGCCGCGCTCGCTGGCTTCCTTTTTCGACATGCCGAGCACGCGCAATGGCGCTTCTATCGTGTTCTCGATGGCGGTCATGTGCGCAAACAGGTTGAAGCTCTGGAACACCATGCCGATCTTGCTGCGCACCTGCCGCACATGGCGTTTGGAAGCTGTGACGAGCTCACCGCTGCGCCACATGTGCGTGAGCGGTTCGCCGTCCACTTCGATCACGCCATCGGTGAGCGGGTCTAACGTCATCAGCACGCGCAGCAAGGTGGATTTGCCCGAGCCGCTCGGCCCGATGATCGCAAGTTTCTCGTTGCGGGCGACATCGAGATGGAGTGCATCGATCACGGTGAGCGCGCCATAGCGCTTGGTGGCGCCCTTGAAGCGCACCATCGGGGTGGCTGGCGCATCTGGTGCAGGCTCTGGTTGCATTTGCTTCTCCCGGTGTTCCATCAGCGTGCCGCGTCGCGGCCCGGATGGGTGCTGCGCGACGATGGCGGACCCGTGTTCATGGCAGCCTCACGCGGTGTTCGAGCTGGCGCAGGCAGGAGGCGCATGTCACGCTGATCAACAGAAAGAATAGTCCGGCCAGCGTGATCGGTTCGAGAAAGCGGAAGGTCTCGGAGCCGATGTTCTTCGCCTGCTGCATCAGTTCGACCACGGTGATGGCGGAGAGCACCGGCGTGTCCTTGAACATCGCCACGAAGTAGTTGCCAAGCGCGGGGAGAATGGGGCGGATGGCCTGCGGCAAGATGATGCCGCTATAGGTGCGCCACGGCGAGAGCGACAGCGCGCAGGCGGCTTCCCATTGCCCGCGCGCCACGCCATTCAAGCCGGCGCGATAGACCTCCGACACGTAACAGGCGTAATGCACGGCGATGCCGAGCGTGCCTGCGGTGAGCGCCGACATCGTGATGCCATACAGTGGCGCGACGTAGAACAGCATATACACCTGAATCAACAGCGGCGTGCTGCGGATGAATTCGATGAAGAATGCGGTCGGCTTCGCGATGAATCGGGTCTCGCTGCGCCGCATGATGGCGAGCATCAGGCCCAGCACGAGCGCGATGGCAAAGCCGGCCAGGGTGATGCCGATGGTGTGCACCGATGCGCGCAACAGTTCCGGCAGGATGCGCAGCGCGTACTGCATGTCGAAGAAGTGCGTCGTCATTTGCCGGGGGCGGCGCCGTGGCCGCTGATGTGTTTGCCCAGGCGCCGCTCGACGTGGCGCATGGCATACGAGATGGTCTGCGCCAGCACGAAGTAGATCACCAGCGTCAGCGAGAAGATTTCGGCGGTCCTGAAGGTGGATTCGTCGAGTTGGCGCGCGCGGAAGGTGAGGTCAGAGAGTGTGATCAGCGAGACCAACGAGGTGCCCTTGAGCAATTCGATCATCAGGTTGGTCGCCGGCGGCAGCGCGTTGAGAAGCGCCTGCGGCAGCACGATGCGGCGCATGCGTGTGGCGGCGCTCATATTGAGCGCGAGCGCTGCTTCGTATTGCCCATTCGGCACCGAGTGCAGCGCGCCGCGCAGAAGTTCCGAGCCGTATGCCCCGTAGTGCAGCCCAAGGCCGACGATGGCGACGGTAAAGGGCGTCAGTTCAATATTGAAGGGCGCCAGCGGCAGCACAAAGAAGAACCAGAACAACTGCACCAGCAGGGAAGTGCCGCGGAACACCTCGACATAAATATTGCCGGTCCAGCGCACCACGCGCAGCGGCGCAGTGCGCAGCGCAGTGGCGAGGCCCGCCATCACAATCGCCAGCAGGATGCTGTAGAGGGCGATCTCGATGGTGACGAGGGTGCCCTTCATCAACAGGGGCATGAGTTCACGCATGGCTATTCCTGTCCTGGCTCGAACGGAGGGAGGCGGCGCGTTGGGGAAGGTGTTTTTACCTCAGCCGCCGCAAAGTTCCCCGCTCTTTTTCGCCGACAGATTGCTCTTGTCGAAGCCGAACGGAGCAACCGTCTTCAGATGATCGTCGGTGCCGAGCCAGGCGTGCAGCACCTCGTTGACGGCATCGCGCAGGTCGGCATCTTCGGGGCGGAACGCAAGCGCGCCGTAGCCGGTGTGTTTGGGGTCGTCGATAAAATCGTCGAGGGCTTCGAGTTGCGCGCCGCCTTTTGCCGCGAGGCTCTTCATCGTCAGCGCGGTGCCGACTGCGGCATCGGCGCGGCGTGTGCGCACGGCCTGCAATTGCGCGGTGGTGTCGGGCACCTGCAAAATCTGCCCATCCTTGATGCCGGCCTTGCGCGCATAGCCGAGTTCTGCCGTGCCGGCCATCACGGCAAGTTTGACGTTGGCCTGTCTGGCGATATCGGCATAGCTCTTGAGACCCTTCGGGTTGCCCTTCAATACCAGCAGCGTGTCGGCGATCTGGTATTGCGGATCGGCGAAAGCGACCTGCTTGCAGCGCCCAGGCGTGACATACATGCCCGCTGCGATCACGTCGAAGCGTCCGGCGCGCAAGCCGGGAATGAGCGCGCCCCATTCGGTCAACACGGCATCCACTTTTTTCACCCCCAGCCTGGCAAAGACTTTCCGGGCGATTTCGGGCGATTCGCCGGTGACGACGCCGTCCGGTGTCGTGTAGGCGAAGGGATTTTCGTTGGCATAGCCGATGCGCACTTCGCTGGTGCGCACGATGCGCTGCAAGGTGGTTTCAGCGCTTGCGGCGGAGGCTTGCAGCAGCCCCGCTACCATGATGCAAAGTATTCCGAGCATTCCATGCTTGAACTTCATGTCTGGTCTCCTTTGTTTGGCAGCCTGGGCAAAACGGGACATGTGCCCGATTCGAGAGCGCCACGAAACGTAGCATACAGGCCATATAATTTGCTTCTGATTGGACTAGGACAATGTTTTCAAACTGCCGTTTGCGACACTAGGCAAGAGCGGAACCGAAAATGAACCAGCGGTGGCGTGAGGCGGTGCAAACGGGGCAGGGAGTCCAGTCGAAGTACAAGCAACTGGTGAAGGCGATTGCCAGCGATATCGAGAGCGCGGCGCTGCCTTCCGGCATGCGCCTGCCGCCGCAGCGCGAAGTTGCCGCCGACCTGAAAATCAGCGTCCAGACCGTCACCAATGCCTATAAGGAACTGGAGCGGCACGGCCTGATCCGCTGCGAGGTCGGGCGCGGGAGCTTTGTCTCTGCGCGTGTCACCGAGGCGATGTCGAGCTATATGCTGGACAAGGATGAGCGCTCGGTGGTTGATTTTTCGATTGCGCGCATCGTCCATACGCGGGAACACGATGCGATGTGGCGCAAGGTCTGCGCGAGTTTTTCGACCATCGAGGAGCAGCCCTGGATTCGCGCCTGTCGGCCTATCGCCGGTTTCGAGCACCACCGGCAGGCGGGCGTGGCCTGGCTCGCCGCGCTCAACATGCCGGCCAGGGCAGACACCCTGCTGGTCACGAATGGCGCGGCGCACGGCATTTTTCTGGCGCTGGCGTCCGTCGTCGGTCCTGGCGATACGGTGCTGTGCGAGAGCCTGACAGACCACGGCGTGATCGGCCTGGCCAATGTGCTCGGCTTTACGCTCAAGGGCCTCGACATCGACGAGCATGGCATCCGTCCCGATCACTTCGAGGAAATCTGCAACAGCGAACGTGTCAGCGCACTGGTCTGCACCCCCACCTTGAACAACCCCACGGTGGCATTGATGCCCGACTCGCGGCGCCGCGCCATTGCGCGCATTGCCGAACGCTATGGCGTGAACGTGATCGAGGACGATGTTCATGGCGCGCTGCCGGCCAAGGCGCAAACGCCCATCGCAAGCCTGAT
>Ga0081606_1000428_pt1 | contig 17900 bp, 5 predicted proteins | sample EareggfetidaYelm_FD_71127 | JGI IMG/M metagenome (GOLD analysis project Ga0081606, IMG submission 71127) | Earthworm egg capsule microbial community from the University of Washington, USA - E. fetida Yelm (SPADES assembly) (version 2) | ecosystem: Host-associated > Annelida > Reproductive system... | reverse complement strand
CCGCATCGCCAAAAAATAAATAAAAAACCGATTAGAATCCTAATCGGTTTTTTTGTGGAAAATTGGGCAATCGTATTAAGCTTTGGATTGTTTGTAGAGTTTAGATAATAAATCCATTACTTCTTCAATTTTCATCGGTTTGGCCAAATAAGCGTCCATGCCGTTTTCAATGCAGAGTTCCCGGTCTTCAAACATCGCGTTGGCTGTCATGGCAACAATTATCGGATGTGCGCCGGGTTTGCTTTTGATGATGCTGGTTGCTTCAAAGCCGTCCATTTCAGGCATCTGAACGTCCATCAGGATAACGTCGTAAGTACTCGTCTCCATGAATTGGAGCACTTCGTTTCCGTTATGAACCATATCCACTTCGTAGCCTAGTTTTTTCAGGATGAATTCGATGAACTTCTGGTTGATCTTATTGTCTTCCGCCACCAAAATCCGCAACGGGTAATTCTTCGCGAAATCATCAGAAACCGATGTTTTAGGTTTGTCTTTCTGCTGGGTTTTGCTTCCGCCGAGAGCCGTCTGGATAGCTTTGCAGAGATTAAGCTGTTTTGCCGGCTTAGTCACTACAGCGCTTAACAATTCAGGATGCTTCTTTTTGGATTCATCGCCAACGAAACTCAAAAGTAGGACAGGAATTTTTTCATTTTGCTTTTTGATGGCTTTTGCGAGTTTGATTCCGCTCATTTCGGGCATTTCCATATCGGTTAGTACCAATCCGATAGCATCCTTTTCAAAAATGGCTAAAGCTTCTTCTCCCGATGCGGCCATAATTGGCGTAAGTCCCCATTGCTGTAGCTGTCGTTTCAATACCGAACGGCTTGTCTCATTGTCGTCCGCTACCAAAACTTTGAGACCTTTATAATCTGAAAGGTAATTGATGTCTTCCGGATTGTTTTTACCTGCTTCGGTTTTGATGGTAAAACTGAAAACGGAACCTTTTCCGTCAGTACTTGTTACCGAAATTTCTCCATTCATCAATTCCACCAAACGCGTGCAGATCGCTAATCCAAGTCCGGTTCCGCCGTATTTTCTGCTGGTGGAAGAATCAACTTGTGAAAAGGCCTGGAACAACTGCGAAAGTTTGTCTTTTGGGATTCCGATACCCGTATCATGTACGTCAAAACGGATTTCGTAATCATTTTCAATATGTTCATCCACACTTATTTTTACAAAGATTTCGCCTTTCGAAGTGAATTTGATGGCATTTCCAATGAGGTTAATTAAAATCTGTTTCAAGCGAAGGCTGTCGCCGATAATGTGCTGCGGAACATTGGTTTCCAATTCATAAATCAAATCGATCCTCATTTTAGCCAAGCGCGGCGTAAAAATATCCATCACGCTTTCAACGGCATGCCTTAAGTTGAATTCTTCGTGCTCGATATCCATTTTGCCCGATTCGATTTTGGAGAAATCAAGGATGTCGTTGATGACCGTCAGCAGGCTTTCGCCCGAATTGATTATGGTCGCGTTGTATTCCTGCTGTTCTTTGTCGAGTGGTGTTTCGGCAAGCAATGAGGCCATTCCGATTACCCCGTTTAGCGGTGTGCGTATTTCGTGGCTCATCGTGGCAAGGAAAATGCTTTTGGCCTGATTGGCTTTTTCAGCTTCTTCACGGGCTTCGGCTTCGTGCTGTTTTTGTTCCGTCAGTTCGATGTTCAGTTCCTTTAGCGATTGCGCCTGGGTTGCCAATTCTTCCGTGCGCTCATAAACCTGATCTTCCAATAAGGCATTTCGTCTTTCCACGCGGATAAGCCTTTGGCGGTAAAAAAGATAAATGATCAGGAAAATCAGTAAAGCAACCCCTGATTTAAACAAAAATGTTTTCCAGAACGGAGGAGAAATATTGATTTTTACTGCCGCGCCCACTTGGTTCCATTTGCCGTCGTTGTTGGAAGCGAGTACTCTGAAAGTATATTCTCCAGGAGGAATGTTAGTGTAAATTGCCTTTCGGTCAATTCCCGGGATAGACCAGTCAGGGTCAAGGCCTTCCATCTTATAACAGTATTTGTTATTTTGGGAAGTGATGTAATTTAATGCCGCAAAACTGAACGTAATCGACGATTGCTTGTAATTAAGGTTGATTTCCTTGGTGTAGGAAATATCTTTATGCAATCCTGAATTGGGATCGTCAGACGGGAAAACACGCTTGTTGAACAGCTGGAAATCCGTGATGAAAACCGGCGGAACAAATAGGTTGTTCTTGATGTCCTGCGGATAAAACGAGTTCATTCCGTTGATTCCTCCAAAAAATAGTTGACCGTCTTTGGCCTTGAGATAGGAATTCGCTTCAAATTCCATATTCTGTAGCCCGTCAAAAGTATTGAACGATTTGATTTGATGGGTTTTCGGATTCATCCTGATTAAGCCCGACGAGGTGGAAATCCAGAGATTATGATTGCTGTCTTCGGTAATCCCTTTGATGAAATACGAATCCAGGCCATTCTTTTTGGTGAAAAGGACAAATTTATTTTTGGCTTTCTGATACAGGTAAAGCCCTTTCATTCCTACCCAAAGCTGTCCTTTGCTGTCTGTAAACAAAACACGCGAATCTGTTTTTTTTCCGGCTTCGTTGAAGTATTGTGAAAACTGTTTTGTTTTGGCGTCGTAACGGTTCAATCCGCCATCGTCAGTACCGAACCAAAGATTTCCTTCTTTATCTTCCTCAATCGAAACCACATTGTTTCCTGAAAAATTAGTTTTCTTGTCCGGGCTTTGCCTGATCCGGGTAAAAGTCCTGGTTTTCGGGTTCCATAGGTTGAGTCCGCCATAATAGGTAGCTGCCCAGAAATTTCCTTTCGAATCCAGAAAGAGTTTTTGCAGGAAGTTTGAGCTTATCGTGCCGGGTTTTTTAGCATCGTGCAGGAATCGGGTAAAGGTTTTTGAATTTCTGTTGAAGAGATTCACTCCGCTGCCCCAGGTTCCTACCCAGAGGTTTTTTTGCGCATCAACGGCTATGGTCTGTATCGCATTGGAAGAAATGGATTTTGGATTGCCCGGTTGGGTTTTGAAAGAGCTGAAATTACCTGTTTTTCGATCCATTACATTCAATCCGCCACCATCAGTACCAATCCAGATTGTATCATCAACATCCTGAAAAAGTGCTTTTACATCATTGTAATTGAGAGTATTCGGATTGGAGCCTTTTCGGTACAGCTTAAACTTATCCGCTCCGGCAGTATATAAATTTACTCCGCCACGGTGTGTCCCGATCCATAAATTGCCTTGGCGGTCTTCAAAAAGTGCCGATATTGTTGCGCTTGAAAGCCCACCTTCAATACCCAGTCCCGGGTAATAATTATATGATTTTTGCGTTTTCGGATTAAACTGGGTCAGGCCGTCGTTGACTTTTCCGATCCAGATAGTGCCTTTTCGGTCTGTCAGTAAAGACAAGATAGTATTTTCTCCTTCGCCTGATTTACCTTGATTGGTAATGATTGTTTTTTCGGTTTTCGGATCAAAAGAAACCAGTCCCATATCTTCAACTCCAAACCAAATCAAACCATTCGAATCTTCAGTAATTGCAGTAACTGCATTGCTGTTTTTGAGGATTTTCGGGCTAATCTTAAAGGTTTTTGGATCCATGCAGTCCAGACCGTTTTGGGTAGCTATCCATAACCTGTTTTGACGGTCCTTAAAAATACAGTTGATAGAATCGGAACTAATGCTGTTTGCATTGGCCGGATTGTGCCTGAAATGTTTTGCCGTAGCCGATTTGGTGTCAAAATAGTCTAATCCGCCGCCAAGGGTAGCAATCCAAAGATGCGTTTCGGTTGCAGGATCAATGCCCGTGATGACATTGGATGCAATACTGTTGCTTTTTTTGGGATTGTGCCTGTAGGATTTAAAAGTGGAACTTACTCTGTCAAAACGATTCAATCCGTAAGAAGTTCCGATCCAGAATTCACGGTTCTTATTTTCATAGATGCAACGGATAAAATTATCGCTGATGCTGTTCGGATTGGTGGGATCATTTTTAAAAACCGTCATGTTGATGCCATCATAACGGTTCAAACCGTCACGGGTTCCAAAATACATAAACCCCCGGTATCCCTGATGTATACAGTTGATGGTGGTATTGCTCAATCCGTTTTCATTGGTTATGTGGCGCAAGCGTTCGAGTGAAATTTGCGAAAATGAAGCAGTCAGATTGGTAAGTGTAAGCAATGCTGTAAAAAATCCTGTTACCTGGGATTTTGAAAGCATCCTTGCAAAAATGGCTTTTATCATGGATGTGTGGTATTTATGCTCAAAATCTTTTTAAAAATAGTGAGTGTTACAAAGATAAAACACGAAAAGATAATTATTGTAGAAAATAGTTTCAATTTTTAGGAACATTTCAATCGATATAGCTTTTAAGTCATACTGACTTAAGTACGTTTTTTTGCGATCAAGGGTTTTGCCTGTTTAAAAAAAACAATCGGCGCATTTACAGTCTTTATTTAGCTGATAGACCAATTTAGCTGGTTTTTTTAACTTTTAAAATTCGTTAAATTCAAAAGTACTGCCTTATAATAGTAAATAGTAATACCATAGTTTTATTGAAAATTAACCAAATACCTTTTTATCTATGTTTTACAATTACAAATTACTAAGCTTTTTACGGAAGCTACCAAAATCCGAGGAAAGCAGCTCAACAATTGGCTTTGGATTACTGGTTTTGATGACCCTCTTCTCCTTATCGGGAACTCAGGCGCAAACCACGCTTATCAATCCGGCTACTGATGGTGGGTTTAATTCGGGGAGTACTTTTTCGGCTAACGGATGGACGGTTGCCAATCAAGGAAACGGAGCCGTTAAATGGGTAGTAGGCACCGCCGTAAATTCGGGAGCCATTACCGGAAATTCAGCTTATCTCTCGCTTGATAACGGAGAAACCAACTCTTCTGCGGGTATTTCCGGAGCAAGAACCGTTTATTTCTATAAGGATATTACCATTCCGGCAGGGCAAACCAATATCGCTTTGGTGTTTAACTGGAAAGCAGTTGGGACATCGTGGCAGGTATTTGTAGCCCCGACTTCGGTTACGCCAACCGGTACTGATTTGCAATTGACTGTTCCGGCAACCATAGCCGGGGCAACTTCAGTTTTGTATAACAGCACTGCCGGTACAGGTGTAACCCAAAATGCTTTCGGATTCCTTCCTCCAAGTTTTGCAGGAACAACTGCCCGATTAATTTTCATGTGGTCTAACGGAAGTGGCGGCGGATCGAATCCTCCGGCTGCTATCGATAATATATCTGTGGTTTCAAGAGCAGGTGGAAATGAAATTGCTTCTGTAGCATCCGGAAATTTTACCAATCCGGCAACTTGGGATGTGGGTTATGTACCTTCACCTGCGGATGATATTGTAATCAATGCGGATAATGCAATAACCATTGATGCCAGAAACTTAGGAGCAAACAATATGTATGTAGCCGGAGCCAACGCTGTGGTTCAGTTCGGAACGGTATCGGATGAATTCACCATCAGCAATGATTTATTGATCAGCGGTTCCGGAGCAAGATTTAATGTTTATGAAGGCGGAAATGGAAAATCATTGAAAGTAGGGCACGACATTACATTAGCTTCAGGAGGCCGATTGGATGTTTCTGTCGGTTCTACAACAGCAAACGCCGGAGCCTTGAATTTATTCGGTTCTGCACTTCAAACCATCTCATCTGACGGTACAGGAATCATAGGAGGAACGATAACAGCAACGGGAACAACCAATACCGCAGGAATCATCAACCAGTTAGTAGTTAGCAATACCAGCACAGCAATTCCAAATATTGACTGGCAGCTGAACAACATTCGAATCAAAAGTATTTTAAGGTTAAACAGCGGTAGAGTGAAACTGGGAGGAAACAAAATAATTTTGGGTAATTATGCCGCAATTTCTGCTACTAACTTTACGTGTAACCTTGGAAGCGGTTTCATCGGAGGAACGATTGCAAGATGGTATGCTACTTCTGCTACCGGAGTTACGATTGATCCGGGGATTGATTATAACCCGTCAACGGCTGCATTATTTCCGGCATTGAGCTTTACTGGAAAAAACAGATGGGCATTTATTGTTTCGTCTGCTGCAACTACTGCAGGAGAATTGTCGTTGACTTACAACGATGCGAATACAGTAGCTACAGGTTTGTCTATCGCAGACGGAACTTATACGGTTACGAATCGTTATGATGGAAACTGGTTGGTTTCAACTTCGGGAAGCACTTACGCCAATGCCACCGGGACTTTTTCTTTAGGATTATATGCAACGGGCGCTTACAATATCAATGACGGAAATTCAAGAATCCTGAACATTGCTTCAGGTGGAATAGGAACTCACATCAACGGAACAACCAACCCTTTTGCCGCCAGATCAGGATTTACTTTAGCTAATTTAACTTCTGCGCCTTTTTATGTAGGTTCGGGAGCTTCATCCATACAATCTTCGACAACTAAAACTTCAGCAGCTACAGGCGACTGGAATGATGCGGCTACGTGGTCGCCAAGCGGTGTGCCAACGTGCAGCGATGTTGTTACGATTGCTTCAGGCAATGTAATTACAGTAAATGCTTCGGCGAATGCAGCAGGTGTAATCAATAATGGAACTTTGATTAATGCATCGGGAACACTGACTGTTGGATGTATCAATAACAATTCGATTTTTACCAATTACGGAACTCATACAGTTTCGGGAGGGACATTAGTTGTAAACGGAAGTATTTACCACAGATTCGGCAGTACCTTTAACCATACTGGCGGAGACATTGTTGTAGATAGTAATGCAGCAGGCGATCCGGTTAATAGTGTTGGGCAGGGCGGAAGTTCCTTCAAGATTGAAACTTCTAATTTGAATCTGTCCGGCGGAAAAATTACGATTGTAGATCCGCTTGTAAACAATACTGTGGCAACTTCTGCAACTTCTGCAACTAATTATACAATGCCTACTCTTGGTGCTGCAGGAACTTTCAATGCTAACGCAGGAGCTGCCATTGCCGGAGCAACAACGGTTTCCATATCAACATTAAGCGGAGGCCCGATTTACGGAGTGGGACAGATAGTAACCGGAACCGGAATAGCACCGGGAACGACCGTTGTTTCGATGACTGTGCCTTTGGTAGGATTTAGTCTTACGTTAGAGCTATCGCAACCGTTGACTACAGCTATTCCAGCATCAACTCCTTTGACTTTTTCGTCGATGGCGAACGGATGCTCTGTGGTTAATTTCAGCAATAGTACGGCTACCAACGCCAATTGGATTAATGCTGCTGCCGGACAGGAAGTTTCAGGAACAGGGATTCAGCCGGGAACTAAGATTGTTTCCATAGCAGGAGGGATTGATGGCAATGCGGCGATATTCTTGTCCCAGCCGGTTTCAGGACTTGCCACTTCGCCAATCACAGCTCCGGAAACGCTGACTTTTTCTGCGGCTTCTACAGGTTCTTCGGTTGTTGTTTTATCTGCAGCTAATCCTGCAATCCTTGTAGGACAAACTGTAGCAGGAACAGGAATCCAGCCAGCGACAACAGTAACGGCTATCAATGGAAACAGAATCGATTTGTCCCAGCCACTTGTTGGAACGGTTGTAACGCCGTTGGCATTGAGTTTTTACGATGGTAACTTAAACAGTTATGCTTTTGCTTACAATTCTTCTGTAAACTATGCGGCAGGATTGAACCATACATTACAAATTGGTGATGCTGTTTCTACAGATAAGGCAGCGGTAACTACCAATGGTTACTTATGTAATATGGTCCAAGGTGGCGGAATATTGTCTTTGGGGAATTTAATCGTAGATGCGCCAGACGGAGCAAATCGATTCTTCAATGCGGTTAATGCGTTGTTTATCCAAAATGCTACAACGGTTACTGCCGGCAGTGTATTCAAAAAAACAAATACAACAACCGGAATCGCTTTCGGTGGAAACGTGGTAAACAACGGTTCTATGTTTGTAGGTACCAATGGTATTTATCTTGCGAGTGCTTATAATACGACTGCGTTCAGTGCGGTAGCGACTACTTTGCCACAGACGATTTCGGGTTCCGGAATATTTTATAATCATTTGAATTCGGCTTTGGCTACGGGATCTTTTACTTCATTAACTATTAATAATACAAGCCCTCAGGGAGTTACGATTAGTATTCCTAATTTCAGGGTTACTTCGAATATTACCATGACTGCCGGAATTATCCATACTTCAGCAGCAGCTCCTTTGCATAACGGATTAGCAGATTTATCGAATTCGGGAATAATCTCGGGGAATTTTAGTGATAGCTGTTTTATTGATGGACCTTTTTCCAGAAGCATCGGAACCAACCAGACTACATTGCTATTCCTTTATCCTGTAGGGAAAACCAATTATACGCCAATCTCGGTTTCTGCATCGGGCGGAGCTAACTTTACTGCGGAAGCCTTTACCAGCAATACGGGTACGACATCTGCGGATATTGCCAATTTAAGTTCAACAAGATGGAAAGTAACCCGAAATGGTTCGGCAGGTGCATTTACAAATTTCAATGTAATGCTTGGGGATGATGATCTAACCGCTAACAATATTGTGGTTCAGGCACCTACTGACCAAGGAGTTTATGACAATGTTTTGGGAACTACTGCGACTTTTGCAACAGGAACGCCAAATACACTAAGTACAATCACAGCAATTCCGGGAACGGATTTTACAGGAAATTTTGCTTATGCAACTGCACCTAATTGTTCTACGGTAACTCCGGGAAATACTATTGCTGATTTATCAGTAAGCAGAATCATTACTTTGCAGACCAGCACTTCTACAGGAATCACAACAGGTTCGGCGACAGTTACGCTTTCTGCTGCCAATGCTTTGATTGTTGCAGGATTGTCTGTTAGCGGAACTGGTATTTCAACTGGAACTACAGTATCGGCTATTAGCGGTACGACTTTGACTTTGTCGCAACCGGCAACCTTAACTTCAGCTTCTACAGTATCATTAACGTTCACGGCTATTGAAACTCCGACAGCTTTATGCGGTACCCAGCCTGTTAAGTTAAGTCTTCAAAATCCGGTTACGGGTTATGGGGTTTTATACCAATGGCAAACTTCTGTAAACGGAACTACTTATATGGATATTTTGGGAGCAACGGCGGCTACTTACACTGCTACGCCTTCCGGATCTGCTTATTATCAATGTGTGGTGACTTGTCCTTACGGTCCGTCAACAGCAACTTCTACACCGGTTGAGGTTACTTTTGCAAATAATGCTCCAACTGTAACCCCAGATACCATCTGCGTTCCGGGAGTAGCTAATTTGGAAGCTGCGGCTGCATCGGGAACAATCAATTGGTATGCTTCTGCAACAAGCGGAACTGTTTTAGCAACAGGAACGACTTATGCTCCTACAGTGAATGCCACTACAACTTATTATGTAAGTTCGGAAAATACTTCCACTTACACAGCAGGAAAAAGCTTAACCGGAACGTTGACACAAACAGCCCCGTTCAGCGGAATAGTATTCAATACCTCTACTAATGTTCGTTTGAATACGGTTAAAATCTATCCGAAACAAACTGCCGGTGCGATTGATGCTGGTGCTCCTTTGACTATCAAATTGTTTAAAGATGGTGTTCAGGTACCTGGAACTTCGGCGGTAACATTTACTCCGGCAACCAATACAGGTACCGTTACGGCAACAGTATCGAATGTGGTTACGCTGGATTATAACATTCCGGCCGGAACTGGATACAAATTATTAATTACAAATGGTTTGAGTTCTTCTAATACCGTGGCCCGAATTACTTCTTTCCCTGCTGCAACTCCGCATGGGGTAGGAGCTGTGAGTGTTACCGGCGGAGCGGCTTCTTTTGACGGAACTCCGGATGCGGCCTATTACAATTTCTTCGATCTGAATGTTACCGAAGTTTGTTCTTCTGCAAGAGTGCCAGTTGTGGCAACAGTGGGCTGTGTGCCTGTACAGGATTGTGCAACCCTTGGAACTGCAGTAACGACAGCAGTAACGTGTTTTGGTGGAACTGACGGATCGGCAACCATCACGATGTCGGCCTTAACGCCAAGTGTAGCTGCAATTAGCTATACCGTTGATGGAGGTTCTTCGCAAAATGCAACTTTGGTAAGTGGGGCATTTACAATTAATGGTTTAACTGTTGGGATTCACAGTGTAGTGGTTTCCAATGCAGGTTGTCCTGATGTTACGGTTTCGGTAACGATTGCCGGGCCAACAGCTCCATTGACAAATTCTACAACCGAATCGGTTTGCGGAAGCTATACATGGGCTGTAACCGGGTTGACTTATGCAACCGGTGGAACTTACACAGGCACTACTACAAATGGCGACGGCTGTACGGTAAACGAAACCTTAAACCTTACAATTACTCCTAATACAACAAACTCAACAACGATTTCGGCTTGTAATACCTATACATGGTCTGTAAACGGAACAACTTATACAGTAGGTGGCACGTATACTTCGGTAACGGGATGCCATACGGAAACTTTGGTGTTGACCATCAATACTTCAGCAACCATAACCGGTGCTTCAACGCAAATTATTCCGGTTACGGATCTAAATGATGCTACTCTTGAAGATTTGGTGGTTAGCCCAACAAATGTTATCTGGTATGCTTCTTCGGCTGATGCACTTGTGCCAGTCAATCCGCTTCCTGTTATAACCGTATTGACCAGCGGTTCAACTTATTATGCTGTAAATATCACTTTGGGTTGCCCGAGTGCGCCATTTGCGGTTACTGCAACGGTTGAGTTAGGGGCTGATGGTTTTGATAATGCTAATTTTAGTTTTTATCCAAATCCGACAAACGGAATAGTTACGCTTACTTATTCAACGAATATTACTCAAGTGAGCGTGTATAACCTTATCGGACAATTGGTATTGGATAGAAAAACCAATTTGAGCGAAGTGCAGCTTGATTTGTCTTCATTGACTTCGGCTACCTATTTTGTGAAAGTAAGCACTGAAGAAGGCGACTCAAAAGTGGTCAAAGTGATTAAACGAAACTAAAATTCAATTGACCTTTAAGTTAAGTTAGATTTATTCATAGATTGTTTTTTTTTAAAGTGGAAAACCCTTCTCTTTTTTGAGGAGGGTTTTTTCATTTTCGGGCGGTTTCAGAACTTTCATTTTAAAAAACCAAAAATTGGGTAAGTACTTTATTATTCTATATATTTGCTTCATTCATAGTTTACATTTTTCGCAATAATTCAGGAAAGGATAATGAAATATCTAGGTCCCCTTAGCAGGTATTTTTATCTCATTGTAGTATTTGGAATTCTCCAGAACACTAGTAGCGCGCAAAATTTTTCGAGTAAACATTACCTGTCGGACGATATTGAAAACCTCATCAATTCCAATCCGGATCAGGCATTGAAGATTGCACAATATTTGTTGAGTAAGACCAATACTTCCAATACGGAAAAGGCCCGGATCAACTTTTTAATTTCCAAAGCTTATGTGGTAAAAGGAGATTATAGCAGCGCCCTTAATTTTCTGTACGAAGAAAAAAATTATAAAAATTACTTAACGGAAGAGGAAGTCATTAATATTGATATTGCCAAAATCAATCTTTTAAGGGAATTAAGGCTCGATAAACAATCCAGGAAAATTGTAGAAAGACTGGAGGATAGCCAAGCAAGTATTTCCGATGACAAGCTGAAATCTTATCTGGAAGTGGCCATCCAAATTGAAAAATCCAAATTTTTAGTACAGGAGAAAAAGGTTCAGGAAGCCATTGACCTTCTTAAAAAAGGGGAAACATCCGTAAATAAAATAGCCGGTAATTTTGATGATATCAGACTGAATTATACTATTGCCATGGGACAATTGTATTTAGAACAGAAAAAATTGGATCAGGCCCAAAAGGAATTTAATGCTGCAAACGACATTCTTACAAAACAGGAAGAGGAGAATGTATATTCCAAAATTGATGTACTGCACGGATTGTCGAGCGTGTTTTTCATTAGGAAAGAATATAACGAAGCCATCTCAGCCTCAAAAGAAGCCATGACTTATGCTGAAAGGCTTGGTAATTTTTTCCTGCAGACCAAAATCAATAAATTGCAAAGTGCAATCTATCTTGCGTCAAATGATCTGGTCAATTACAAACTTACCAATGCAAAATTTTTCGATCTGCAAAGCGAAGCAGAAGGAATTGAACAGGATGGAATCAACACCAGTTACAATCTTATTTCAGACGAATATTCAGATGATTATGATGCGGAAGAAGTCAATTACATCAACATAATTTACATCGTTTCTGCGCTGTTTTTGATTGCCATAGCAATTAGTCTGTTTTACTGGCAGAAAGTAATGCTACGTAAAAAACGATTGGTAGAAATCATCAATTACATCGAAATTACCCGAAGCAACCTGATGAGCAGTTTCACGATAACGGACAAAAAAAGCGAGAAAACCGAAAAGAGCGAACCGAAAAAGAACATCATTTTAAAAGAAACCGAAGAACAGATCCTAAGCAAATTAAAGAAGTTTGAAAGTTCCAAAAGGTTCATCAATAAAGATATTTCACTGGCGGTTTTGGCAGGGCAGTTAGACTCGAATACCAAATACCTTTCGGAAATCATCAACACGCATTACAACGTGAATTTTAATACGTATATCAATAAATTGCGGGTTAATTATATTATCGAAAAACTAAAAACCGATCCGAATTTCATCAATTACAAAATCAGTTACCTTGCGGAGAATTGCGGTTTTTCATCGCATAGCAGTTTTGCCACCGTTTTTAAATCGATAACCGGAATATCGCCTGTTAAATTTATTGAGCTGTTGAATCAGGAAAAGGAAAACAATCTTTTGGAATAATGAATACGAACCTGTTTAAATTTTGGACGTGCCTGCTGGTTGCCAGTTTACTGACCGCCGGGCCACTGCATGCCCAAAACCGTAAAAATATGGACAGTATTCTCAAAGCGGCCAATAATGAGATTTACGCCAATCCGGATCATGTCATAAAAATTGGTAAGCAGATCATAAAAGATGCCGGTCAAAATGTCGATTATAAAATTAAAGGATTCAAGCTGATATCTGACGCTTATTCCTCTAAAAGGGATTATGCGAAATCTGTGGAATACCTTGTTAAGGCTTCGGAACTGATCGATCTTTCGAATAACCAGCTGCTAAAGATTAAGATGGTCAATAAGACCGGAATCCAGTACCATCAGCTGAAGGTTTACGATAAGGCCATACAATACTTAGACCAGGCGGAACAGTTAATTGCTGAATATCCGAATAAAGATTCCATCCATATGGAGCTGGGGAAAAACTATGTCGTAAGAGGTTTTATCTACAAAGAAAAGCTAAGCTGTGCCATTGCCATCAATTACATTGACAGAGGAATAGCCGAGCTGATGAAAGTGAAAGACAAGGCAGAATCTGCTTCAAAAATAAGCATTGCGGTTTACAACAAAGGGAATTGCTACCTGCTCATGAAGAACAACAAACTGGCTCTGGAGAATTTTCAGCAGTCGGCCCAGATTGCTAAAGAAGTAAATGCCAAAAGTTTGGAAGCCTTTGCACTTAAAGGTTCTGCAAAAGTCTTTACGCTTGACGAAAAAAACAATGAGGCGATTATGGCATTGAATAAAGCACTCGACCTTTCGTCAGAAGTAAACGATTTGATACTGAATCAGGAAATCTATAAAGGCCTGGCGGAAAATTACCTCGCGTTGAATCAATGGGATCAGTTTAGGGTTTACCAGTCCAAATTTGTAGAAATTCAAAAGCAGATTAAAGATACTGAACGGATTTCCGTAAGCGAATCTTTGGGTGTAAAAGAGTCGGAACTGAAAGTCAAAAAACAAGAAACCGCTAAAAAATTCTATTATCTGATATTGTTTTTAGCCTTAATTTTAATATTGATTATTTTGTTTTTTTACATAATCATCAAAAGAAAAAGCAAGGAAATCGAGACCATAAAAAGTCAGATCCACGCCCTTCAAAACCAAAAAGGGAAAGCCTCCTAATTCCCGTTTTTTCACTTAAAAACCATCCCGTTTTTTTCATTTTAGCTTTATAAATTCAGTAAATTATAAAGCACAACCATTTTTATCCGTTTTAGATTGTCGTATCTTGGTGTAAGTAAATAAAGAAACAATTCTTTTTGTGTTGTTATTTACTGAAAAACAAAGGGTTATGTGCTTTAAGGATTTCGATTTCTGATTCAAAAAACCAGCTTTTTTTGTAAAAAAATCATCTCTTTCAGCGTTCAGATAAGCCTTAAAAGCACCCAATTAATTTCAAAAACCAAGTGCTCTGGAAATGAAATTGATTTTAGAAAAAGAATTAACACCAACAACTAAAATAATTATAAAAATGCAGAAAAATTATCTCTTTTTTGAAACTAAATTATCGAAAGTCTGCCTTAGTATTTTTCACAGAAAAAATGCTGATGGAACTCTGTCGATAAGTGAAATAGTTCATCAGCGATTCTTAGTTTTAGTATTCCTAATCCTAACCAATTTAAGTTATGGTCAACTTGCCACCGAATTCTTCGAAAGCGGTATTCCGGGAACATGGGCAGTTGCCACTAATTTGAATCCGGCACCGGCAAACAACTGGTCGCCAACACCAGCCGGAGGATATTTGGCAACCGGAGGAGCATTCGTGAATCCATCCTTAAATACCACTACCGGGACTACGGCGGAATATTATATGATCACGCCTCAGTTTTTAACTCCGGCCAATGGGGAAATCCGTTTTTATACCAAACAGGGAAGTTTTACCAATAGAGGAACCACTTATCAGCTAAGAATTTCAACGGCCAATCAGCCTGATATCAGTAGCTTTAACGTCGTTTTGCAGTCGTGGACAGAAGCGCAGCTTAATGTTTCTGCAACTACTTACGAGGAAAAGATAGTTTCCATCTCTTCACTTCCGGCTAATATTCCGGTTTATATTGCTTTTGTGGCGATAACCAATCAAACAGGTACTACGGCTACAAGCGGAGACAGTTGGTTTGTGGATAATGCCCGGGTAATATCAAGCTGTGCGCCGGTAACCGGAATCACTCCGGTAGTTTCATCTGACGGGGCAACCATCAGCTGGACGCATCCTACAGCAAGCAACTTCGGTGTAGAAGTAGTAGCCTCGGGTGCAGGCCACGGGACGACAGGTAATCCGGTTACGGGAACCTCTTATACGGTTTCCAATCTGACGCCTAATACAACCTATGACGTTTACATCATAACCAATTGTGATTCGAGCACCTCAAGTACTTGGGCCGGGCCATTTCATTTCACGACTTCAATGGTTGGGATGACTTGTGCTACACCGATAATTGTCCCGACAACGGTTCCGACGACTCCGTTTGTTTATTCTAATAACTTAAGTTCTTTTAATGATTTTGTAACCTATACACCTTACACGAGCATTGGGAATACCTGTCTTACCGGAACCACACAGAATTATCTGAGCGGAGACCATGCTTTCTTCTCTTATACACCAACAGCTAACGGACTGATTAATATTACTCAGGCAATCACCGTAAGCGGAGCAACCGGAAACTGCTACAATTCTTCTTCAGGGGTTTTTATTTATGACAGCTGTACCGGAGTTGGAACTTCTTCCGCTTGTTTGGGAGCGACCACAACCGGAAGTTCTAATCTGTCAAGTACAATTTACAGCGTTTATGTACAGGCCGGACATACTTACACTATCGTAGTTTCCTCTCCTTATCAGCATAGTGCGCCGGGAGCCGGAATGTGTTTTACCTTAACGGTTAGCGGTTCGAATTGTCCGGCGCCTTCCGGAATGAGTTTCCAGCATTTGACACAAACGGGAGCCGAATTTTCATGGAATAACATTGGAAACTTCGTAAGCAACTGGCAGTATGTAGTTATTCCGGCTGCTTTGGGAGCTCCAAACGGTTCTGAAGTACTTACATCAACTACAAGCAATCTTAATAATCTGGTTGGAGGTCTTTCTCCGAATACACCTTATAATTTATACGTGCGTTCCTTCTGTAATGGAACTCCGGGACCTTGGGCAACACCTTTACCTTTTACAACATTGTGCCCGGTTTTCAACACGCCTTATTATACCGGATTTACAACTGGCGGTGATTGCTGGACGCCATTGAATTTAAATAATGATCAGGATGCATTTGATTTCGGACAGTCTGCTTTTTCAGAGCCTTGTGCGAAACTGCGTACCGGAAATGCTGGAGATTTGACTAACGATATGTTGGTTTCACCACGCATCCATTTAGATGGTGTAACCCAAAAAAGGCTTCGGTTCAAGTATAATATTTACGGAAACTGGGGGCCTTCTGTAAGCCCAACGCCTGGACCGGGATCGTTTTCTGTAAAACTTTCCACAACCGGAGTAGGTGAACAGGATTTCACGACAACTTTGGTTCCGTTGGCTTCTTATTTGACCGGGTATGATTTTGTCGAAATGATAATCCCAATTCCAAATATTACCGGGGATATCAATATTGCGTGGTTTTTGCCTAGCGGTGCGACACAAACGGGAATCCAGTTTTATATAGATGATGTTTATGTAGAAGACTTGCCTGCCTGTTCAGAACCACTTTATCCAACAATTACAGCTGGTTCTATAACCAATACCACTGCAGAAGTATCCTGGACTAACGGATACAATAATACACAATGGCAAATAGTGGCTCAGCCATTAGGAACAGGTACGCCAACCACAAGTGGAATTCTGGTAAACACAAATCCGTATACTTTGACGAACTTAACGCCTTCTACACGATATGAATTGTACGTTAGAGCGTATTGCAATGCGAGTGAGCAAAGTATCTGGGTTGGTCCGATCAACTTTAATACGGTTTGTGATCCGCAGCCAACGCCTTATATAGAAAGCTTGGACGATGCCGATCCGAATACGAAGAAATTCTGCTGGTCAATCAACAACCAAAACGCAGATAACACCCGATGGATGATTAATGAAAATGATGCTACCATTTCTCAGGCGCCATCATTCTTTACGCCTTTCGGTGGATTCAACGACTGGTTGGTTACCGGCCCGGTAAATGCGGTCGGACTTAAAAGGCTTCGCTTTAACTATAGAGTTGCTATTGGTCTTTTTGCTCCGGCTCCAAGAGGAAATTTCGAAGTGTTGATGTCAACAACTCCGGATTTCGCTACTTACACTACTTTGATTCCGTCTTTCGATTTTACGCATACCGCTTACCGTGAAGATTCAGTTCTATTTACAGGAACAGGAGTAGTCTATATTGCCTTCAGAGTACCGCCGACCATGACTGATCCTGCTACTTCAGGAGTGATGATGATTAGCGACATAGCTATTGATGATGCGCCAGCGTGTCCCCAGCCAAGTGCTTTGGATGTAACGGCTACTACCACAAATACCGCCAATTTAAGCTGGACTGCCGGATTCAATGAAACCCAATGGCAAGTTGTGGTTCAGGCTGCAGGTTCGGGAGTACCGACAGGTTCGGGGACAACGGTGAATACGACTCCGGCCTACAATGCAACCTTACTGACACAGGATACGGCTTATGAATTTTATGTGAGAGCGGTTTGTACTTCGGAAAACAGTCCGTGGGTTGGGCCGTTTACTTTCAGGACGCTTTGTAATCCGCTGCCAACGCCTTTCCTGGAAACGTTTGATTCCAATTCGACGACAGAATCTTGCTGGTCAGTCATCAATGGAAATGCAACAGCCTACGATTGGGATATGAACGAAAGCGTTAACCCGATTTTCGGAAACCAGATGGCTGGAATATTTTCGGGAACGAATGGAGACAATGATGACTGGCTTATTACGCCTACATTGATGGCGCGTCCGGGACAAAGATTGCGTTTCTATTATAAAGTTTACAACAGCGATTTCACCGAAGACCTTAAGATTAAGCTTTCTACTAATGGAGCAACCGTAAATCAATTTACAACATTATTATACCAAAACAGCC
>Ga0081606_1000427_pt1 | contig 17914 bp, 17 predicted proteins | sample EareggfetidaYelm_FD_71127 | JGI IMG/M metagenome (GOLD analysis project Ga0081606, IMG submission 71127) | Earthworm egg capsule microbial community from the University of Washington, USA - E. fetida Yelm (SPADES assembly) (version 2) | ecosystem: Host-associated > Annelida > Reproductive system... | reverse complement strand
TCGTGATGACGATCGTGGGTCGAGGCGGATGCCCCGCGGGATACTCCCCTTCGCTGCCTGCGAGTCTATCGGATGCTTGTCAGCGTGAGAGACGGCCCGTCTCAGGAAAACACATTCGCCTGCCGCACCAGCGTAGAGAGTTCTCCTCTCCACTGAATAACAGGTTCCGACCAGAAGATCCGCGCAGCGTGCACCGGTGCCGAGAGTTCAGGTCGTACGATCAACAGATGGCCCTTGCCAAGATCATCCTGTACTACGTATTCACACCGCTGACTGACCCCACAGCCGTTCGGTTGTGGCAGCGCGACCTCGCCGAGTCGCTCAACCTCCGAGGCCGAGTGCTCATCTCACACGATGGAATCAACGGAACTCTCGGCGGCGATATCCGGGCGGTGAAGCGATACCTGCGGAAAACACGGGACTACCCCGCCTTCAAAAACCTCGACGTGAAATGGAGTGATGGTTCCGGGCTGGATGAGGGCGGAGCATCCCTCGATTTTCCGAAGTTGAGCGTGAAGGTGCGCGACGAAATCGTGAGCTTCGGCGCGCCGGGAGAACTGCACGTCACCAGCGACGGCATCGTCGGCGGTGGAACCAGGCTCTCCCCCGATGCCCTGCACGACCTGATTGCTACCCGCGGAGACGAGGTCGCGTTCTTCGATGGGCGTAATGCACTCGAGGCCGCCATCGGACGGTTTCAGAACGCGGTCATTCCCGACGTGAACACCACCCGCGAGTTCGTCACTGAGCTCGATTCCGGTGCCTACGACCACCTCAAACACCACCCCGTCGTCACCTATTGCACCGGCGGCGTTCGCTGTGAGGTGCTCTCAAGCCTCATGCTCAACCGTGGGTTTACCGAGGTATATCAGCTCGACGGTGGCATCGTGCGCTACGGCGAACGGTACGGTGATAGCGGCCTGTGGCAGGGGTCGCTCTATGTGTTCGACAAACGCGGGTCGATCGACTTCTCACCTCACGCTGCGGTTATCGGTGAGTGCACCGGGTGCGGTGGCCCCACCAAGCGAACAGGTAACTGCCGGGATGCCTCATGCGACAACCAGCTTGTCGTCTGCGAGCGCTGCGACCGCGCGCTGTGCGACCGCCACACTGCAGAGCAGCTCAAACAGGTTGGGGTTGACAGGGTGATGCAGTGAACGAGTGTCGGTCAAACTCGCCCTCTGTGACCGCAGCGGGATTCAAACCTGCACCGCCGCCGTGAGAGGAGGTTCGCCCCCCCCCCGGAACCACGTTGCGGACCCCTCATCGGCCCGTGTTTGCAGGAGTTCCGCGTGCGTCGAGTGCGTCGCGCAAGTCCTTGTCGTCAGCGTTCGTTGCCAGAATGTTGCCACGTTTCCGCCCCCTGGAGGCGGCAGGTCAGGGTGTCGGAGAGCACTTGTCGAGTGTGCCGAGTAGCGAGCTCACATTCCCGCGCCTGACCCGCTCTCCCAGCTACCTCCAGCGGGCTCATCCGCCTCGCCCTGGATCACGCGATCCAGTACGGCTATCCGGTACTGCTGGAAGGCACCTTCCGCGACCCCGCAATGATCAGCGCCACGGCCACAAGGTTTGCGGAGGCCGGCTACCGGGTCGAGGTCGTCACCGTCGTCACCCCCGCCCCGGTGTCCAGGCTGGCAGCCGAGGAGCGGTTCCTGCGCGCCCGGCCTGACCCTCGACCCCATCACCGGAGAGGTCGCGGAGCTGGTGCCGTGGAACGCGGTGATGTCGAAGCGCGGCGCGCAGGTCGCGCGTAACCTCGTCCGCTTCGAGGCGGAGTGGGAGGCAGCGCATCCCGGCGAGACACCGGGGCCGGTCGTCTCGGCCCGGCTGAGAGCGAAGGCGTGGGATCACGAGCGGCCAAGCAAGAAGCCCTCCGTGCTCGGGAGCGAAGCCGTGTGGCTGCGCGAGCTACAGGACGCCGGCTACACGCTGGACCTACCGCGCGCCACCGTGCAACCCCCGCGCACGCTGGACGAGCTGGCCGTGCAACACATCGCCTCCCGTGCGCTCGACCGTTGCGCCGCCGCTGCATCCGCGTGGACCGTGCATGACGTGCAGGAGCAGGTGGCGCGCATCGTCACCGAGGCCGGCGCGCGCGCCGCCCCGCACGAGTTGTGCAAGTTCATCACCATCACCACCCGGCTCGCCGCGGACGACTGCCTCTCGATCCTGCCGCCGGACGCGCCGCGCCCGGAGCATGTGGCGCACCTGACGACGTTGCACGTCGTCGCGGTCGAGACGGAGTTGCGCGACCGCCTGGCCCAGCGCGCCACCCGACCGGCGCACGGCGCAACCCCGCGTGTGCAGGGGCCGGGGCTGGATGCGGACCAGGCGCGCGCCGCTGCCGCGGTCGCCTCCATCCGGCCGCTCGTCATCGTTGAGGGTGCGGCGGGTGCAGGCAAGACCACCATGCTCGGTGCCGCGATCCGCGCCGCCGGACAGGAGGGCCGTTCGGTGCGGGTGGTGACGCCGACGAAGAAGGCCGCCGATGTCGCCGCCGTCGAGCTCGGCGTGCCGACCGACTCGGTCGCGGCGCTCGTCTACGACCACGGGTTCCGGTGGAACGCCGATGGTGTCTGGACCCGGCTGGCCGTGGGCGACACGGACCCGGTGACGGGCGCGACCTACCGCGGCCCGGCGAAGGAGAACCGACTGGCCGCCGGTGAGCGGGTCGTGGTGGACGAGGCGGGGATGCTTGACCAGGACACCGCCCTCGCCCTGCTGACCGTGGCGGACGAGGCTGGCATGACGCTCGCGCTCGTCGGGGACCGGGCGCAGCTCCCCGCCGTGGGGCGCGGCGGGGTGCTCGACATCGCGGCCGCTCTCGCCCCGCACGTCTACGACCTGACCAATCTGCACCGCTTCGTGGACCCCGACTACGCGCAGCTCACTCTCGACCTGCGAACCGGCCGCAACCCAGCTGAGCTGTTCGACCGGCTCCACGCACTCGGACTCGTGCAACTCCACGAGGATGCCGACGCGCTGCGTGCCGCGGTCGCCGCCGAGCGGATCGACGGAGCCGCAATCACCACGGCGACCAACGACGAGGCGCGCGAGCTGAACGCCCTGATCCGCGAGGACCGGGTGCGCACGGGCGTGGTCGACGACGCCCGCACCATCGACGGCGCGGACGGCCTGAGCATCGGCGCTGGCGACCTCATCCAGACCCGCCGCAACGACTCGGAGGTGGGCGTGGCGAACCGGCAGACCTGGATCGTCCAGCAGGTCGGGGATGACGGCAGCCTGTGGGTGCGGGACGCCGCGAGCGAGCGGAAGCAGCAGCGCACCGTGCACCTGCCCGCCGAGTACGTCACCGAGCACGCGCACCTGGCCTACGCCGCGACCGCCTACGGCGTCCAGGGCATGACCGCCCCCGCATCGCACACCGTCCTGTCCGACGCGCTCGACGCGGCCGGCGTCTACGTCGGCCTCACCCGCGGGCAGGAGGAGAACCGGCTGCATGTCGTCGCCGCGGACCTCGAAGACGCACGGGAGCAGTTCACCGCCGCGCTCGAGCGGGACCGCGCCGACCGCGGACTGCGCGAGGCCACCGGGCGGGCGCAGGCCGCCGTCGCGGGCATCGTCGCGGACGGGCCGGCGCGCGTCGTGAACACCGAGCGCGCCCGACTGCGACAGGGCATCGAGCAGGCCGAGCGCCAGGCGGCACAATGGGCGGAGGCGGCCGAGGCGATCGAGCCAGTCGGCCGCACACCGTGCCGAGGCCGAGACGCGGCGGGCCGAGGTCGAGGCCGCCGCCCAGCGGGTCGAGGAGGCGCGCGCTGAGGTGATCTCGCCGCTGGTCGAGCAGGCCAGCACGGACGCCGCTGCGATCCTCGCTGCCAGGGAGCGCCACGAGGCGACGATCGCCGCCAGGAGCCGGGCCGGGGCGCTCAGGCGTCGGAGCGCCGGCCGGGCGCTGGCCGAGGCCGAGCGTCAGCGCCACGAGGTCGAGAACCTGGCCCGGCAGCGGTGGGGCTCGATCCCGCGCACGCCGGAGCAGGTGCCGGTGTGGGCGCAGGCGGCGGCCGAGCAGCAGGCCGAGGTCGACCCGCGGTCGGCCGACGCCACGCGGAGGCACGCGCATGCCCGGCAGGAGCAGCGTCGCGCCGTGGACCGGCAGGAGCGGCAGCGGGGCTTGCTGCGCACGCGGCTGTTCGGCAACCCGTACAGCACCGGCAGCCCGCGCCGCCAGGCAGAGGACGCCCAGTGGCAGGCCGAGGCGCTGCGGCGGCAGCTCGCTGAGCTGGAGGCCCTTCCGGTCACCGAGGCCGCCGCGCAGATCGAAGCGCGCACCGAGGCCGAGCGCGTCGCCGCCGAGGCCCTGACCCGACGTGCTGAGGGGCTGCACGACTTCACCCGCCACCCGAGCCGACAGGCGCCCGGCATCGAGCGGGACGGCATCGGCCTCTGACCGGCGGCGCCGCGCTACAGCCCCGGCGCGTCGCGGCACGACGTGCGGGAGGCACCGCCGAGCCCGTAGCGGGTGAGGTCGGGCAGCGCTGGCCCGCGAGCGGGCCTGCGGTTCCGGGTATCCTCGGCGCCGACGCGGTTGCTGCGCTCGGTCAGGGCGACCAGAGCCAGATGCCGGTCAGCGGTCCAGCACACCAGCCGACCACGCTCCTTCGCCCGGTTCAGGATGCCGGCCTCCGCCAGCTCGGTCAGGGCGCGGTGCGCGGCGGCTGGCGACACGCCCAGGCGAGTGCTGACGGACTCGGCGGTGAGCACCGGATCGGAGGCCAGGGTGTCGAGGATGCGCAGCACCACCGCATCCCGGCGCGGCACGGCGGGGCTCGCGTCACGGGCGCGACGTTGCGCCACCAGCTCGTCGCGCACCCGTGCGTCCAACGCCGCGATGTCCTCCGCGAGCCGGACGGCGTTGCCAGCCGCGCGCTCGGCGGCCTGCGCGAAGCCGGCCACCCACTCGTCCAACCGGGGCGGGTCGGCCCGGTAGTCGGTGAGCCCGGCGATGTAAGAATCGGTGTCCCCGGCGAACACGGTGCTGATCGGGATGAGCGCGTTCCTGAGCGCGTCCGCCCGGCGCAGCACCGTGTGGATCAGCGCGCGCCCGGTGCGGCCGTTCCCGTCGATGAACGGGTGGATCGTCTCGAACTGCGCGTGGACGATCGCCGCCCGCACCACCGGGTTGCCGGCGGTGTCGGTGGCGAAGCGAGCGAGGTCGGCGACCAGCCGCTCCACCTCGCCCTCCGGCGGGGGCACAAACGCGGCGCGCAGCGGCGACCAGCCGGGACCGCCGACCCAGTTCTGCTCCCGGCGTAGCCCCCGCGCAAGGCGCGGCTCGATGACGTGCTGGAGGTCCACGATGTCCTCGGTCGTGATCGCCCGCTCCCGGTCGGCCAGCTCCGCGATCGCGGCCTCCGTCGCGCGCACGTTCGCCACCACATCGAGCGCCTGCTGCGGCCCCTCGTGCAACAGCTCCGCGATCGCCAGCCGCTTTGGGGAGATGCGGTTGCCCTCGATCCACGACGAAGAGATGGACTCCGAGCGGATCAGCAGATGGTTCAGGTAGCGGCCCCGCTCCCCGATCCGCTCGTCCGCCCGCGCCAGCACCGCCAGCGCGTCTTCCGCCGCGCCCTGTGCGGCAGCGCCGAGCGTCGGGAGCCGGTCGCCCAGCTCGTCCGGCACATACGCCAGGTAACGACCCGCGGCGCGGTCCTTTCGGCTCAGACCGCCTGCGTCCTCCGGCGCCCACAGGCGCTCGACATACTCCCCCATCGGCGCCTCCGATCTTCCGTGAACTTCTACTTTAGATCATCTAGCCGAGAAATAGCAGGGCGGCGATCACGGTTAGCCCGACCCGCTCCCCCGCCAGCTACCCGCGGCGACCGGGCGGCAGCAGCCCGCGGGAGCGAGTCCGGACGAGCCAGCCCTGCGCCGTGGCGTGGGCGACGCCGTTGATCTTCGCCATTGTCACCGCCGGGGCCGAGTCGCCCTGCGCGGAGAGCTTGCCGTACTGGAGGGCGACGAGTTCGTAGAAGTCGGGGGTCCGCTTCGGGTTCCCAAGCGGCTTGAGCAGATCCCGCTCGCTGATCTTCCGGCCGGAGGGCAGCACGACCTTCCCGCCGGTGATCGTCACCGTGCGCTTCATGGCGAACAAGCGCTCGTTGATCGCCGCCTCGATGCGCGCGGTCGGCAGGGTGCGGAGGTCTTGGCTGGAGACGGGATCACCCGGCCGCCACGGGAGGTAGACGACCCCGCTAATGCGCACCTCCTCGGGGACGGCGAACTGCTGGCGCTGGAGGCGGATGAACACGCGGGTCGCCGTGGCCGTGTGCTCGATGTAGCGCCAGCGGCCGTCGATCGTCTCGTTCTGCTCGGAAGTCGCCTGCGCCTGCCGGTCGGCCTCGGTCGTCACCTGATCGTTGTAGCCGAGGATCGCGTCGATCTGCTCGCTCGCGTCATCGTCGCGCTCGCCGGGGAACCGGCTCGGCAGATGCCAGCCGTCCGGTAGGTCGGCCTGCACGATCAGGCCGTCATAGGACTGATCGCCGGGGCGGCGCGGGGCTGTGGTCACATCCCGAGTGTACCGAGCGACACGAGTATCTAAAACCCTTGCTGTCATTGGCGTGTTGTGATCTAATCTAAGACTGTAGCTGCGATTGCGGCTGTGATCGTAGATTCCGAGGAGATCGCGATGGGTGAGAGCGCAGCGTCCCCCGACGCGCGGGGGTCCGCCCCGCTGTTCTACTCCGAGGAGGAGACGGCGAAGCTCCTGGGCATCCACCGCACGACCCTGCGCACTCTCGCCCTGGACGGCCGCGCCCCGGTGGAGCCGATTCGGCTTACCCAGCACAAGCGCGTCTACCGCCGCGTCGATGTCGAGCGCCTTGCCGGATTGCGGCAGTAGGACCGGGGCGGACATGGGAAGCATCGAGTCCTACGAGACAGCCAAGGGCCGTCGCTACCGGGCGCTGTACCGGCGGCCGGATCGGAAGCAGACGCAGAAGCGGGGCTTCACGACCAAGAAGGCCGCGGAGCTGTTCCTGGCGACCACGGAGGTCGACATCGCGCAGGGCCGCTACCTCGACCCCTCGCGGGCCAAGGTGACCGTCGCCGAATGGCTCCACACCTGGCTCGCGGCCAGGGGCGACCTCCGGGCGACGACCCGCAGCCGAGTCGAGAACATCATCGAGAAGCACATCGTCCCCGAACTCGGCACCATCCCGATCGGCAACCTCGCCCGCTTGCGCGTGCAGGAGTGGGCCTCTGCGCTGCCCGGTGCGCCCGCGACGGTGCGGAAGATCGTCAACGTGCTCTCGGGTGCCCTGCGGTTCGCGGTCGAGGACGGGCGGCTGCCCTCCAACCCCGCGCAGCGGCTCAAGCTCCCGAAGCCGACGAAGACGCGCAAGCGGTATCTGTCGCACGATCAGGTCGCCGCGCTCGCACGGGCGATCGACCAGGCGAAGGACGGCCGCGAGTACGGCTACGGCCTCGTCGTGCTCGTGCTGGCATACTGCGGGCTGTCGGGGCTGCGGATCGGCGACCTCGACCTCGACGCGAAGCACCCGCGGCTGACGGTCGCGCAGACCGTCGTCGCCGACAAGGGCTACCAGCGCATCGAGCCGCCGAAGGACTACGAGCACCGGAGCATCCCGATTCCGGCGTTCCTCGTCGGGCTGCTGCGGGCGCAGACCGCCGGACGACCGGCCGACGCCCCGGTGTTCTACGGCATCCGCACCGGCACCTGGCTTCGCAACCACGTCTACCGGGTCGGCTGGTTCGATGAGGCGGCGGCGGTCGGGCTCAAGGGCCTCACGCCGCACGAGCTGCGGCACACGGCCGCGTCGCTCGCCGTCAGCGCGGGGGCGAACGTGAAGGCCGTGCAGCGGATGCTCGGGCACGCCTCGGCCGCCGTGACGCTCGACGTGTACGCCGACCTGTTCGATGACGACCTCGACAGTGTTGCCACGGCGCTCAACGCGGCCGCGATGCAATCAGATGTTGCCAATCTGTTGCCAAAGGCCGCATAACGCTCTCTCGGACCTCCACGGCGGAAACGCGAAAACCCCCGGTTTGACCGGGGGTTTTTACTATTGTGACCCCAGCGGGATTCGAACCCGCGCCGCCGCCGTGAGAGGGCGGTGTCCTAGGCCACTAAACGATGGGGCCAGATCGACAACCTGTCCAGTCTCCCACGGCGCAACGGCCCGACCAAATCGTCCGTCACGGGCGGACACCACGTCCGGTCCCCGTTCGCTGCCGCGACCGCGGCCAAATCGTCCGTCACGGGTAGACAGCACACCCGGACCAGGGTGACTGCCGTTCCGCCCCCACAGCACATCCACGCGGAGCATGACGGCCAAGAACTTGCGCGCACCACCGAGCAGGGTATTTGCTCAAGGCATGCGCATCACAAAACTTGAACACTCGACGTTTGTCGTCGAGGAATTGGGCAGCAAGCTCATTGTCGATCCAGGCGGTTTCACCCCGCCGTTGGCCGACCTCACCCACGTCGCGGCGGTAGTGCTCACCCACGAACACAGTGACCACTGGTCGAACGATCACCTCGACCGCATCAGTGCCGCCAATCCCGGAGTCTCTGTCTACGGCCCCGCCGGGGTCGCGGCGGCAGCGGCAAGGCACCTGATCATCACCGTCAGTCCCGGCGACGAGGCAGCGGCAGGGCCCTTCCATCTGCGGTTTTTTGGCGGAACGCACGCACTCATCCACCGCACCATCCCGCTCATAGACAATATTGGCGTGCTCATCAATGACCGCATTTTTTACGGTGGCGACTCGCTTGAGGTTCCGGATGTCCCGGTCGAGGTGCTTGCTGCGCCGCTCGGTGCCCCGTGGATGAAAATCAGCGAGGGCATGGATTTTGCCGAGGGTGTCTGTCCGCGACAGGCGTTTGGGGTGCACGAGGGCGTCCTATCCCCACTCGGAGTGAACATGTCCCACACCCGACTGGCCTGGGCGGTTGAGCAGGGCGGTGGCACGTATTATCCTCTCGCCGCGGGTGATTCGCTAGAACTCACACCAATCGACAGGTAAACCAATAGCAGCCCAACTACCAGACTGGCCCGCACACCATCTGCCCGGCCAGGGCGACACCCCCGCTGCCGGGCGTTGCGACGGCGAGTGAAAACACCATCTGCCCGACCAGGGCGACACCTCACCCACCCGACCGAACTACCCCCCTCCTCGACCGGAACAACACCCCACTTGGTGTGCCCGGTCATGAGGCTGATGTCATTTCTGGATTGACGAAAGAAATGGGATCTCCGGGGTATGGTTTGCCCAAACCCGCTGCCATCCGGAGGTTCTCATGCCCTACCGTAATGCCCATCTCGCGTTCCAGGAGCGGGCAGCAAGCAAGACGATCTTCTCGGCGCACTGACGCCCAACCAACACTTCCACCAAAAGTGTTAGACGCACTTGTACTTTCGGATGTAATTATATGCCCGCTATTGCCCGTATTTAAGGTGGAAGCGCAACACTTGGTGATTTTCGTGTTCACTGAGTCAAGGGTTGTGTTTCTATGGGTATACATAATGGTCATGTGTTGTTAGGTTGGGCGGGTTCAGATCGAGAAGGGGGTGGATGCTGGGTGGTCTGTTCGGCAGATCGCTGTGGTGTTGGGTCGGTCTGCGTCCACGGTGTCGCGGGAAACACGTCTGGAACAAGTGGGTGGGGTTGAATGAAAACGAGTCATATCATCCGTTCCGGGATGTTCGGTTACATATCTGGTCCGGTGACCACAACGCAGTACCGGGCAGAACGGGCAGAGCACTAATATCGGAAGTGAGTACCCAACTCGCACCGACCACGAGTGTTTGTGCAGAACCGGATGATGGCCTGGATGATAGACAAAATCCGGGCAGGGTGGACACCCCCGAATGATCGCAGACAGGTCCCGGATCGAGTTCTCAGAAAACCCGCGAATGTGGGTGAGGGGATTCATACCGAGGTGGAACCAGTAAGTCGGTTCATTATCGCCCGGAAAACAAACGCTCTGACCACTGAGTGCCAGATCACAGCACGCAATCCTCGGTGCTCTGCCCCCTCACGCGCGACGCTCCGTGCGAGGACTGCCCGGGTTTGGTGCACGAGTTTTATCTGCCCCCTCACGCGCGACGCTCCGTGGAATGATCCCCATTTGCTGCGACTTGAGCTGCCCCTGCCTCCTCACGCGCGACGCTCCGTGACGATGGACAACGGGACTCAAAGATGTACCACCACTACGAGCTTGTCACTCGGTGGGACATGGACACGTACTTCGCTGACCCTACACCGCACTGCAACACAAGAACCAACGAACACCACAACGCTCGAATCCGATGCTGCCTACCCACACACACCGACTTCCGAACCATAACCGAGGAAAAACTCCAGAAAATCATCACCGAGATCAACAACCAACCCCGAAAACACCTCGACCAGGCAACACCAGCAGAAACCCACCAACACCACACACAACCACACCACCACAGTGATGCACCTCAGGCTCGAACAGGGGTTGACCATCACCGTGTCGGTAAGTATGCTAAGCCTCAGCGTTGCCGGAATCACCGGTGGGGTGCACCCCGAGAACACTTCCGTGACTTGTGAACCGAACCTACTGACCCGAAACAAATCATGGCAGATGCAAAAATGTTAGCAACAATGAGATATGCGAGTGCTTGCAACCAGTCGAGGAATCAAAACTATGAACATTCGCATCGCTTTTACTTCACTATTTACTGCCCCAGCTCTGGTCGGAGCAAGCCTAACCAGTGTTACGGCAGCAAATGCGGCAGAATCATCTGCAGCGGTTTCGGCAAGTAAAGCCACAGCGAACGAGATCGCAACTGAAGCCATTCCTGGAACGAACACCGTTGTCACAGATGCGGACTCACGATCTGTCTCAATCACTTTACCCGGCGTCATATCGTCGAGCGACCAACCAGTTCCCGACAATACCCCGTCAGGGATTTTTGCTGGCAAGGGAGAACCGGTTCTGAGTACATCTAAAATCCAGAAACTAATCGCCAGGTTTGGCAGTATCCAGCGGACATTTGAAGCTTTTTTCAGAGCATGGAATTCGGCTTCTAGCTGGGAGAGGAAACGGAACGCATTAGTGAAGGTTGGCGGAACCCTTGCCCTTGAGATAGTCGGTATCAATCGTATCAAGGCGGCATGCTTTGACTCCTAAAAAATCTAGAATTCGAAAAATCATCGTGGTAGTCAGTAATCTGGTAGACCGCACTCCGATCTCGGTGGTTTTATTCACGATGGCTGTGACATTTATCTACCTCTCAGCGCTCAGTTACCACCCACTTTGGTGGGGTATCGTTGCAGGAGTTGCACTGTTCGGGACGGGATACGGCGTGGTATCTGACTTCAAAAAATCAATCAAAGAGGCGGGCTCCGGAAGTGACGATACGGATGCACATTCCCCATAGATCGGGCGGCGGTCGGTTCCTGGGTTCTAGCACTGACCCTGAAGGGTAAATTTGCTTTGTTCACACGGTGGCGCGAGGTGAGGTCGGCAGATCATGTGTCCGCCCAGACGCAGCCTGAGCGGACAATAGCGTACTCCTCCCCTGCAATGCCGTGTTCAAGTCTGAAGTGCAACACTGTGGTGGTGTGATTGTGTGCGGCGTTGGTAAATTATGGAATGTCACCACGTGTTGCGCCTCTACCTTGAACACGGAGAACCGTTCCCATCTACACTCCCGTGGGATCAGGGTCATGGCCCCCAGCACCGTCACCACCCGGAAAAACATTTACCAAATACGCCCTACCCCGCCGATATTCCCCCCGCCACCGACGGTGTGCTGGACTCTGAATCCCAGGCCAGGTAGCGATGCGCCTGCTCGTAGAGCGCACAGATCAGACCAGTCGTTGCACCAGCCGACGTCAACTTTCGGGAGTGTGGCACACGGACGCAACCGGGGTGCTGCCGGGCAAGAGCCTCCGTCACTGCGCGCGCGATGAGAACATCACCATCGGCGTTCGGATGTACGCCATCGGGCTGTATGAGATCGGGACGCGAGTGCAGCGGTTCACCAATTCTGAGCACCTGAGAATCTGCGAGCTGCGCCGCCTCAGCGGTGTCCGCATCAATGGTCAGCAGCTGCGAAGGCTCGTCCGTGTCGTTCCAGATCGGGCTGACAGCCAGGATTCCGACTGTGGGCAGTGCGGTACGGATAGCTCGGATGGTGCCACTTGTACGCTCTGAGATCTCAGCGTCTGACCTGCCCAGGTCGTTACTGCTGCCCGCAAAGATAATGAGATCTGGGCTGAGGCCGATCGCAATACGCGCCTGATCCGCAAAGGTGTCACCGTTGTCACCCACCTGCACAAAACCCGATCCGTCACTGGCAAGATTTGTCAACCCCCATCCGAACTGTTGCGCAAGAAGCATCGGCCAGGCCTGGTCTGGATCGAGCCCGTGACCGGACATGATCGAATCCCCAATTGCTACGACCCGCAGGCCAGTGGGCGTGGCATCCGTCATCTGTGGTGCGATGGCGGCTTCAGGGACCGGGAGAACCGGGTTTGCAGTGCTCACGCTCGACAGAGTGATCGTGGCGATGCTCACCACAATCACCACACCCGCCAATGCCCCCCTGGTCCACGCCACCTGCATCAACAAATCCTACGACGAATTCAGCACAGGGCTGATGTGAGCAGTTCGTCCCGATGTGGTGCGGTTGCCGATCCCGGTCGAGTAACCGAGATCGCGGCCGCACGGTTGGCAGTGCGCAGTGCACTGTCGATGGAACTGCCGCGAGCAAGCTCCGCGAGAAGGACACCCGTGTGTGCGTCGCCCGCTCCCGTGGTGTCGACGGCGATGACCTGCGGCGCACCCACAGCGATGACCTCATCACCGACTACCCCGCCTGCGGCTACACAGCCGTGGTGCCCCTCACGCACGATGACCGCCACCGACGGCACTATCGCAGGATGCCTGCGCACAGCCTCGACCAGGTCGGCGCCTGTTGCCTTCGATAGTTTGGCGAGCAGCCTCGCCTCTCGCTGATTAATGGTGAGGATGTCAACAACCCTGAGCACCCGACCCAGGATATTCTCCTCAATCTCAGACACGAGCGGACCGGGGTCAAGCACGATTCGAGGACGCTCCGCAGCGGGGCGGAGGCCGAGCCACTGCGTCCAGTCCACGAGGGCCGCGCCGCTGACCGGGTAAACGAGGTCATAACCTGAGAGAGCGACGATGTCGGTCGCACGCAGAGTCAGAGAGGTGAGGTCACCCGCAGTGAGCTTCGCCTCGGCACCGGGCACGGTGATGAATGTGCGTTCGGCGTCTGGCTCCACCAGAGCGACACAGAAGCCGGTGTCTTCACCGTCTCGTGGCAGCAGGGCGGGTGTGATTTTTTCTGCTGCAAGTGCACAGCGAACCATGTCGCCGTAGCGACCGGTGCCGTGCAGACCGGCGTAGACACATTCGATGTTCTGGCGAGCGACGGCCGCGACCAGGTTAAACCCACCACCGACCTCGGTGCGCGTGCCGGTGGCGAGCATATCACCGCCTCGATGAGGCAGCGCGGGCACATCGACAGCGAGATCAATGAGGATGCTCCCGAGCGAGACGACCCGTCCGCACTCACCCACGCTGTACCTCGGTGGCCTCACTCCCGGGAATCCCAGTGCTCAGCGGCACCGCAACAGATCCACCCGTGGCCTGGTTGTCTACGTCGGCAGCGATCACGGTGTCTGCCACTCTGTCCGCAGGGGTCTCAAACCGAGTCTGCTGACCAGTGATGGTACGTAATACCGGGTAGAAGATGGCACCCGAGAGACCGGCAATGAGCCATCCGAGAGAATTCTGACCGACCCAGCTGCCCGAGAAGGGGCCCGCGAACCAGACCACCTCCCCCGCTTGTGCACGCGTGCAGAGCACACCGAGCACAATCGCGACACCCCAAGCGCCGAGACCCGACCAGTTGACGCCACCACGGTACCAATAGTGTGAGCCACGTGTTGTGTCGATGAGACCTGTCGGGTCATACCATTTGCGGCCAATCATGTCGACCAGAAAGACACCACCCCACGCGCTCAGCGGCACGGCGAGCAGGGTGAGAAAGGTGGTGAACGGGCCGTAGAAGTCCTGGGCGATGACGGTGATGTAGAGAGCGCCGATCGTGATAAGCACGGCATCAACAGCTACCGCCGTGGTGCGAGGCACCCTGATTCCGCCCGTGATCAGGTTCAGTCCCGAGGAGTACATTGACAAATCGGCGGCGGCGATCAGGCCAAACACGGCTGTCAGAAGGTAGGGCACAAGCATCCATGTGGGTAGGGATGCACCGATCGCCGAGACCGGGTCACTAGCGGAGGCGAGCGTCGAATCACCGACCGCCATGAGGGAACCCATTGAGATGAGAACAACGAGCGGAATTGCCGCCCCGAGAACCGACGCGATCACCACTGCGCTGGAGCGCACCTGCCGAGGCAAATAGCGTGCATAGTCGGCACCGGCCGACAACCACCCAAGACCGGTACCCGCCGCGATAAAGCCCGCCCCGCCCATGACCGCAGCCCACGACCCCGGGGGCTGGTTAAACACGGCGCTCCAGTTCACTGTAACCGCGAGGAAGGCAACAACGATGAAGGTCAAAACACCGAAAAACCAGGTCAGCCACTTTTGAATCCACATGATGGTCGCGTGACCGAACAAGCCGATGAACGCCGCAATCAACACCACGACGAGGACGCACACAACGGTGACGACCGCGTTGGCGGCCACACCCACTGCGCCGAGTACGGCCAGCAACGCGAATGCGGCCGTCGTGCACATCACCGTCTCCCAGCCGACGAATCCCAACCAGGAGACGAGGGTGGGGGCCCAGTTGCCGCGCACTCCGAACACCGCGCGGGAGAGAGTGAGTCCCGGTGCGCCACCGAGTTTTCCAGCCGTGCTCAGCAGGCCAACCAGCAGGAATGAACCTCCGGCACCGATAACAGCGACCACGAGTGCTTGAACGACATTGAGACCGGTGAAAGTAACGAGCGCGGCACCAAGAGTGATGCCGAGCACGCCCATGTTGGCACCGAACCACATCCAGAACAAGCCGATCGGTTTACCGCGACGTTCACGATCGGGGACAGGTTCAATACCTCGCGTCTCGATGACGCCGACGCGGTCACGAGCTTCGCTGCTCATAGGTTTTCTCCCAGGGAGGTGTGTGTTCGGTGTTGTTGTGGTCACGACCGCGGGTTCCGCAGGTCGACGAGTGCTGTCGCGAGTCCGCTGAGGTCGATCGACGGATTCGCTGTCATAAGCTGTGCACAGATGTGTGTAGGGATGGCACTGAGGCCGATGTGCGCGCAGACAATGGCCCCGGTCATCGCGGCGATCGTGTCGCAATCACCGCCGAGGCTCGCCGCATACCGGCACGCAGACCAGCCATCATGCGGAAACAGGGACGCGATTGCCAGCGCGGCGGGAACCGCTTCCTGGGTGGCTACTCCCACTCCGACGAGCGAATACACGACCTCGAGCGCCTTCTCGGGGCGTAGACCGGCCACGAGACTCTGCGCCCACACAATGCGGTCCGCCACGTCGGCCCCCGCCACGTAGTGGCCACGTTGTGCACCGAGTCGTGCTGCTTCTACCGCGCGTTCAATCGAGGTGCCGAGGTCGGTTCCGTCAATGCCTGAGCTGACCGCGGTGGCGATCGCCGAGGCTCCCGCAATTGCGATGCCGGTGTTGTGAGTCACCCGGCTGGCCTGTTCGACCGCATCGACGATGCGACCGAGATCCTCGGAGGGAACCGCGATGCCGACGGGAGTGATGCGCATTGATGCACCGTTGGTGTCGCCCCACCGCCCGGTGAGTTCGGGAGAGACACCCTCAGACACAAGGTGAAGAGCTTTCAGCGTTGACGGGCCGAGCAGGTCGAGCGACCCGGCCGCACGCATCCGCCCCTCCCAGGCAATCAGGCGCGCCGACAACTCTTTCTCGTCAATGGTTCCTTGACCCTCTACGAGCAGTTGACCCAGGATGACCGCCTGATCGGTGTCATCGGTGACACGGCCGGCGGGCATGCCGACGCTCAACTCATTGTCGGCAGGACCAGGTTCGAAATCGGAGAGGATGCCGTAGCGGTCACGGACAACCTCACGGGGAAGGTACTGAGTCGGCATCCCGAGCGCATCGCCAACGGCGAGCCCGAACAGAGCACCGACCGCTCGATCAAGAACGACCTCGTTCACCGGCCGCACTGCCGAGACGGGGATTCGCTCACTCACAGTCTTGCCCCGTAACTGTGTTGGAGACGGAAATGGGCCGGGTGCAGGAGGCTCGTCACGAATTCGATCACGTTGCCCGCAACATCGTAGGTCGTGTGCTCCGTCTCCAAGAACGCCTCGCCCGGTGCCCGTCCGAGCAGTGCTGCATCGTCGGTTCCGAGCATCGCAAGGCCGATCGACTCCTCGCCTGCGACGCTGATGAGCCCGTGTGTGCGTAGCGTCGCGCTGAGGGATGCATCGACCAGTCCGGTCACTAACACCGTCTCAAACAACGAACGCCATGGAATACGACTCCGTTCCAGCGTAATTGGCTCACCCGCATCGGTGGATCGTACCCGCTCCACGACAAGAAACTCGACTCCGGGAAGACCGAGCCTGGCGGCGATCAGTGGCAGTTCAACACGACCGAGTGCAATCAGTTTGGGCTGGGAAGACACTCCCTTTCGGGACAGAGCCTTCGACCAACTCAGGTTGTCCTCGATTTTCTCACCGTCGTAAGTCACGAATGAGCCAGCACCGGTCCATGTCTCGATGAGACCGTGCCGCTGCAGAGTTGCGAGAGCCTGGCGGATGGTCCCCCGACTGACCGAGAACTCGTGAGCAAGATCGAACTCTCCGGGAAGCCGATCACTGTGTGCGATCTCCCCGTTCCGGATGCGGCCGGCAAGATCGCTCGCAATCTCCCGGTATTTGACGGCCATCTGCTTCTCCTTCGAGGCAATGCACAACGGTCAATTTTATTCAAACCTGTGTGGACAGATTATCAGGGGACACTCGAACCGCCAACCACCACAGGGCGGTTGCTCACGCGTTCAGCCGGATACGCGAAGACGTTCTCGGTGACAATCACGTCGGCGCGTCCTCGGAGAGCGGCAGCTACTGTGTGCCGGTCGTTCGGATCGGGAAGATGAATGCCCGGTTCGAGTGACTCCCATCCTTGGACGAGCGCGTCGTCGAATGCCTCGTTCATCGATCGGAACCGACTCTGGAACCGACTCTGATCGATATCAGGGTGGACGCGCTCCAGCGCACGGAGAGCCTCCAGCAGTCCACACCCATCGCGACGATCAGACCGTACGCGCTCCAGCGCACGGAGAGCCTCCGCAGTGACCCGCTCTGACCAGACCGGTCGGAACGCCCCAGAGTCAGCCATTCGCAACAACGTGTCGCACGGTGCGATCGGCACCAGAACGCATGCGTCTAGTTGTAATGCCCAGGTACGTTGGTTGGTGTGTGAGGTCTTGAAATGAGGAAGACTTCCGGTGGAGGGTGGAGTTGTCTAGTTCCCTAGGTTCCGTCCGGAGGTCTTCGTGTTTCACGCTAATGCTGTTCTTGCTCCTGTTCAAAGGCTGCGCATCGTGCGGTTGATTGTTGATGAGGGGTGGCCGGTTGCTCACGCTGCTCAGGTCTTCCATGTCTTGTGGCCGATGGCGAAGCGGTGGGCTGAGCGGTATGCGGTGATGGGTCGGGACGGTCTTCAGGATCGGTCCTCAAGGCCGCACCGCTCACCGAACCGCACGCGCCCGGAGCTGGTGTGCAAGATTGTGCATCTGCGGTGGAAGAAGCGTCTCGGACCGGTCGGGATCGGCGCCAGGGTCGGGATGCCGGCCTCGACCGTTCACGCGGTGCTGGTGCGGGTTCGACTGAACCGGTTGCATCATGTCGATGTCAGAACCGGCGAGCCGATCCGACGCTACGA
>Ga0081606_1000426_pt1 | contig 17919 bp, 20 predicted proteins | sample EareggfetidaYelm_FD_71127 | JGI IMG/M metagenome (GOLD analysis project Ga0081606, IMG submission 71127) | Earthworm egg capsule microbial community from the University of Washington, USA - E. fetida Yelm (SPADES assembly) (version 2) | ecosystem: Host-associated > Annelida > Reproductive system... | reverse complement strand
CTGGCCGAGCAAGTGAACCTGACGAGTGCATCCGTGCCGAGCGACGTGGACGAGTTCGAGCTCGCGGGCCTGACGCCGGCGGCCTGCCTGCGCGTGTCAGCACCACGCGTGGCGCAAAGCCCGGTGGCCCTGGAATGCCGCGTCACCCAGGTGCAGCAACTCGCGGGCCTGGATGGCACGAAGGTCGAAACCTGGATGGCGTTCGGCGAAGTCGTGGTCGTGCACATCGCCACTGCGTTGCTGCGCGACGGCATCTACCGCACTGAGGATGCACGGCCCATCCTGCGCGCGGGCGGCCCGGCAGACTACTTCGAGATCACACCCGACACCCTGTTCCAGATGCACCGGCCGCGCCAGTGACGGCCCTCCGGCTGCGTCACGCCGGCGCCGGAAGTCCCTGCGCCCTGCAAAACCCAAGCACTCTGCAATCGAAGCCCGCAACGATGCCGTTGCCGCAGACAAGCGACGTACAGATATAAGGACACGATGTCTATCTAACCAGTAGCCGTCGAACACGAGACGAACGAGCCCCTCAGTGCCCCTATCTCACGGGGTGCATGCACTCCGGAAACGGGGCGCCTTAAACCGAACTTTGGCTGCCGCCCGAACGTAAGTCCACGCCCGCATCGATCTTTGTCGATCTGCGGGGAGCGGTTACCGGGTACAGGCGGGATTGAGTCCGAGCAGTTTGAAAGCCTTGTCCTGCAGCGGTGTCGGCCGTGCGGTGAGGGTGATCTTGGCCTGGGGATCGAGCGCGGTGTGCGTGATGTTCGAGGTCAAGGTGGCCAAGTCCTTGAGCAAGGTTCTGAAGCTGTGCAGCGGCAGCCCGTCTTCCGCCCGCTTGCTCGCGTCCTTGGCCTTGGCCTGCTCGGAGCGAACCGCCTCGACCACCGGCGATGCACGGCTGGCGCTGGTCTCATCGAGATCCTCATCGTCGAACCGCATGGGCTTGAGCCGTGCACGCATGTGCCACTCCACGATTACATGGGTACATATCAAAGCGAAAAAATGGCCCAAACCCGCATGAACGCTGGGTTGCGGCCGGATTAGGGGCCAAAGTTCGGGCTAATGGAAAAAGCGCCAGAGCCCGAGCTCGATCGCCCCCGCAGACAACCACCCGGAGCGCGCTGCGCCGAGGTTGCTCCAGGGCAGCGCGCGCGACGGGTCCTCGATGATGGGGGGCCGGGCGTTGATGGTCTCGCCGGCCAGCACGCGCTCGTACATGCGCAGATAGTCGCGCGCCATGCGTTGCGCGCCGAACTGCTCCAGCACATGCGCCTGGCAGGCGCGCCGGTCGAAGCGGTTGTTGCGCACCGCCTCGGCCAGCACGGCGGCCCGGGTCGATAGCACGCCGCAATGCGCTGGCACCAGTTCGGGCAACGCGCCATAGGGCGTGGCAAACACCGGGCAGCCGAAGTACAGGCTTTCGATCACGGCCAGCCCGAAAGGCTCGTGCCAGCGCACCGGAAAGATCAGCCCGCGCGAGGCGTTGAGCAAGTCCATCTTGCGCGGGCCGCCGACCATGCCGTGAAAGTGGACCCGGCGCGACAGCGTCCAGCGCAGGCCCCGGTGAAAGTTCAGGCGCTTGCCGCCCAGAACCTCCAACTCGACACCGGCCAGATGGGCCACGCGGATGGCCCCGCGCAGGTTCTTCACCCCCCAGGCGGCCTTGCCCAGAAAGTGGTACTGCGGGCGCGGGCGGCCAAAGTCCACCGGGCCGTAGCTGTCCCAGTCGAGCCCGTTGTACACGAACTCGGTCGAGCCATGGCGCGCCGCATGGTCGCGCGAGAGGAACACCGTGTTGCGCGGCAGCGGCCGGGGCTTGCGCGCGTTGCCATGCTCGGTCACCAGATAGGGGCGGTCGACATCGGTGCGCGGGTTGAACTGGAAATGCGTGATGTCTACCGAGGCCGGAATCTGCGCCTCCCACGGCACATCGGGCTGGAGCAGCCGCAACTGCGCAAAGTCGCAGTGCGACCCTGGGGGCACCAGATAGCTCACGCGGTGGCCTTGCTGCACCAGCGCCTTGCCCAGGTCCCAGATCACGCGCTCGGTGCCGCCATAGCCATAAACGGGGATGGGCGAGTTGTTGGCCAGCAGGATGTGCATCGAAAAAACCCTGTCGTCAAGAGGGGCCTGGGCCGCCGCTGCGCCGCCGCTGCAACGCGGCCAGCACCAGCGGGCACATGAACAGGTAGAACATGTTGCCGCTGTTGTGGGCCAGAAAAACCTGCGTAAAACCAAAGCCGATGTATGACAGCGGCATCGAAACCCCCACCAGACACAGCGACAGCGCCTCCTTGTCGATCTTTCCCGCTGCATCGCGGATGCGCGCCGCCGTGGGCCAAAACAGCGCCAGCGCAGTGCCATAAAACAGCAGCAGCAGCAGCACGCCGAAGATACCGCGCTTGACGAACAGGTCCAGCACCTCATTGTGCACATGGCCGAACGTCAGCACGCTGGGGCGGGCCAGCCCGGCCGCCACGCGGCGCACTTTTTCTTGTATGTAGCCGGTTCGGCCCCAGCCGGTCAACGGGCGCTCGCGCCCCATCTCCCAGGCCAGGCGCCAATGGGCCAGCCGCTGTCCGACCGAACTGCTGTCATCGCCCATTTCGCGGTAAGTCTGCATCTCCTGGCGCGCCTGGTCGAAACGCTGCCCGACCACTGGCATCTGCGCCAATACGACGACCCCCAGCAGCAATGCGCACAGGCCCCGGCACACGCGCCGCGGCCCTATCGTGCGCGCCAGCAGCCAGGCCGACACCGGCAGCACCAGCACCAGCGCCAGCCACCCCCCACGGGACTGGGAGAGCGCGGAACCGACCCCGCCGAGCAGCACGGCGAGCGCCAGCAGCCAGCGCTGCCACGGTTGCCAGCGCCGGTATTGCACCAGCAGCAGCAGCCCGCTCATCAGCGCCAGCAGCAGGCTCAGGTCGCCGTACTGAATCGCGTTGGTAAAGCCATTGGCACGCGACAAGCCCTGCCACTGCGTCTGGTACAACCCTATCAGCCCGCCGCCGGCGGCCCCCAGCGCAATCCCGGTCCACAGGCAGGAGGCATGCGGCGCAAAGCGCATCAGACAGAAGATGCACGGCAATGCCAGCAGATACTTGAGCGGCCGATCCATGCTGCCCCAGTCCCCGGTGGTGTCCATGTCGAGCATCCACAGCACCGCCATGCAGGCAAACACCAGCGCCAGCCACCATGCGGCACGCGGCGCAGGACTGCGGCACCACCACGGGGCGCTGACCACGGCCGTGAGCAGCAGCAGGGCCGCGCCGTAGGAATACCCCGAGGGCAGCCACAGCGCCAGCCCCGCAAGCATGAGAGCGCCGCAGTTCGCGCAGCGTTCGAACCAGCGCTGCGCAGTCATCGGCGGATCACCCGCCCCGTCAGACTGTCGCGGTCGTAGTACAGCGCTGCATGGCGAAAGAAAGCCTCCAGCGCCACGAACAGGCAGTACAGAAAGCCCGCCCCGCCACACAGAAAACCCAGGCGCACCAGGTACAGGCGCAAGAACATCCACAGCCCCGAGGCCAGGCCGCGCAGCACGCCGCCCCGCCGGCCCTGCCCGGCGCGCTTGGCCGCCCCGAGCATCGCATACTGGGTGAGCTTTTCCAGGCTGCCCCGCACCGTGGTGCGCGAGTAATGCAGCAGCCGCGCCTGGATGCGCCGGCGCGGCACGGCAGCGCCGCCGGGCAGCGGGTACAGACGGGCCTGCTCGTGCACCACGCCGGTGTATTCCTTGAGCAGGGCGCGCACGAACAGGCGCTCGATATACGATTGCGCGCGAAAGCGCCTGAGCTCATGCCCAAAGGCCACGATGCGCCAGCGTATGCTCCAGACCGCCTGCGCGCCCGAGCGCACGATGGCCTGCAACTCGCGCGCAAAATCCGGCGTCATCACCTCATCGGCATCGAGAAAGAACACATAGTCGCCGCGCGCATGCGCCAGCAGCCGGTTGCGCTGCACGGCAAAGCCCTGCCAGTCCGGCGCGCTATGAACCTCGGCGCCCAGCGCGCGGGCCATGGCCACGGTGTCGTCCTCGCTGCCGCTGTCGACCACCAGCAACTGGTCGGCAAAAGCGGCGCTGCGCAGACAGGCTTCGATACGGTGCGCCTCGTTGTGGGTCAGCACCGCCACCGTCAACGTGGGCGGCGGCGCTGCGCCGGCCTCGGACATCGATCAGTGCCCGGCAGGCGCAGGCGCGCCGGCCTGCAAGCGGTACACCGTCCCGCAATAAGGGCACTTGGCCTGGCCCGTGCGGGCCACATCCAGATACACCTTGGGGTGGTTGTTCCACAACGGCATGTCGGCCCGGGGGTTGGGGCAAAAAACGCCGCCCTGCGCGTTCAGTTCCCGGGCCGGCAGTTCAACGATGGCTTGCGGCATGGGCATCAGACCTTGGTGAGCCAATGGGCGTAATGGGCATTGCGGCCGTTGACGATGTCAAAGAAAGCGCCCTGGATCTTTTCGGTGACAGGGCCCCGGCTGCCGCTGCCGATCTCTATCCGATCGAGCTCGCGGATCGGCGTCACCTCGGCCGCCGTGCCGGTGAAGAAAGCCTCGTCAGCGATGTAGATCTCGTCGCGCGTGATGCGCTTTGGGACGATCTCCAGCCCCAGATCCTTGGCGATATGGAACACCGTGTTGCGGGTGATGCCATTGAGCGCGCCGGCCGACAGATCGGGGGTGTAGATCACGCCGTCCTTGACCACGAACACATTCTCGCCGGCGCCTTCGCTGACAAAGCCCGTGCTGTCGAGCAGCAGCGCCTCGTCGTAACCATCATCGACGGCCTCCATGTTGGCCAGGATGGAGTTGGTGTAATTGCTCACCGCCTTGGCCTGCGTCATCGTGATGTTCACATGGTGGCGCGTGTAGCTGCTGGTCTTGACGCGGATGCCGCGCCGCATGCCCTCCTCGCCCAGGTAGGCGCCCCAGGCCCAGGCCGCCACCATCAAATGGATCTGGTTGCCCTTGGGCGAGACCCCCAGTTTTTGCGAGCCGATCCAGGCCAATGGCCGCAGGTAACAGGCGTCGAGCCGGTTCTCCCGCACCACCGCCCGTTGCGCCTGGTTCACCTCATCGCGGCTGAACGGCAGTTGCATGCGCAGGATTTTTGTGCTGTTGAACAGCCGCTCGGTGTGCTCATGCAGGCGGAAGATGGCGGTCGTGCCGTCGGCCGTCTTGTAGGCGCGCAGGCCCTCGAAGGCGCCGCAGCCGTAATGCAGGGTGTGGGTCAGCACATGGACCTTGGCATCGCGCCAATCGACCATCTGGCCGTCCATCCAGATCTTGCCGTCACGATCGGCCATCGAGGGAACTACGGGGCTCATGGATATTCCTTTGCCGGGTTTGCAGGGCGCAAAAGCGCAATTTTACGGGGCAGCGGGCGGCGGGCTGGCGCTGGCGTTGCCGTCCTGCGGCCGAAACAAGACCCAGGACACCAGCCTGCCGTGGCGAAACTCGCAGGTCACATGCGACTGGCTGGCGTCGGTCCAGCGATAGACCTCGGGCTGCGCATCCGCCGCCGACAACATCTCCCCCAGCGCCTGCGTCAGCGCCAGCACATGCATCATGTCCACACCTTTGCGGAGCCGGGCGTTGAGCATGACGGCGCTGCCCACATAGCCCATCGGGCGCCTGGCGGTTTTCTTCATCACGGCCACGAGCCGCGTGAAATGCAGCAACCCCCACATGACCATCGCGCCGACCACGGCCAGCACGCCGGCCCAGCCATAGGCGGCAAAACCAAACCCCGGCAGACCCACGGCAGCCAAAGGCAGCAAGACATTGCGCAAATTCATGGCCGGTATTGTCTTATGAACCTCGCCCGCGCCGGCAGACCGGCAAGCAGGCAAAGATACGCAACGCGCTGCCGGCAACGCCCGCCAGCGCACGGGCCGCATCGACGGTGACCGCCCGGCATCCGTTTGGGGCAGGCCCGGGCACCCATTCCCATTTCGGTGATTTTGTATACAGAACGGTGCATGCACTGTGTACAAAAGTCTGGCATGGGACTTGTATGGAGCCATGGCATGCCAGCCCAGACCACCGCCCCTGCAGCCATTGAACTGAGCGCGCTGACCAAACGCTATGCCCCGGGCAAGCCGGCGGTCGATGCCATCGACCTGCGCATTGCCAGCGGCAGCTACTGCTGTCTGCTGGGCCCTTCGGGCTGCGGCAAGAGCACCACGCTGCGCATGATTGCCGGGCATGAGTCGGTGAGCAGCGGGAGCATCCTGCTCGATGACCGCGACATCACCGACCTGCCCGCCGCTGCGCGCGGCACGGCCATGATGTTTCAGAGCTTTGCGCTGTTCCCGCACCTGTCGGCGCTGGACAATGTGGCTTTCAGCCTGAAGATGCAGGGCCTGGGCCGGGCCGAGCGCCAAGCCCGGGCGCGCGATCTGCTCGGGCGCGTGGCCATGGGACATCTGGCCGAGCGCAAGCCGGCACAGTTGTCGGGCGGACAGCAGCAGCGCGTGGCCCTGGCCCGCGCGCTGATCACCCGCCCGCGCGTGCTGTTGCTCGACGAGCCGCTGTCGGCGCTCGACCCGTTTCTGCGCAGCCAGATGCGGGCCGAACTGCGCCGCTGGCAACAGGAGCTGGGCCTGACCTTCATCCATGTGACGCACTCGCAGCAAGAGGCCATGGCCCTGGCCGACACCATGGTGGTGATGAACCACGGCGTGATCGAGCAGGCAGGCGCGCCGCACGAGGTCTACAACCGGCCGGCCAACGAGTTCGTGGCGCGCTTCATGGGCGGGCACAACGTGATCGACACGCCCGCAGGCTTGGTGGGCGTGCGCGCCGACCACCTGCAATTGGCGCCCGCCGAGGCCGATCTGCCCCGGGATGCGCAGCGCATGCAGGCCGTGGTGACCGATGTCGAGTACCAGGGCAGCCATGTGCTGCTGGGCCTGCAACAGCAGGGCCTGGCCCTGTCGGCCAACGACGCGGCGGCGTACTCGGTGATGCTGTCCGAGGCGGCGTTTGCCGCGCGCCCTTACCCGGTGGGGCAGGCGGTGCAACTGCACTGGAGCGCCGGGCAGGCCCATCCGCTGCGTCCGCCGGCCCGGGCGGCGACTGCATTGCATGACGCCTGATCGCGGCAGCGCCTTTTCTTCACCCCCCTTTTCTTCGTCCTTTTTTCTTCGCCCCTTTTGCGCAACCCCAGGAGTTCTCCCATGTCCGACACCCATGCCGACACCCATGCCGATTCCCCCGCCGTCGCTTCCGAGGCCCGCGGTGTGCCGCGCCGCCGGCTGCTCGCGGGCATGACGGGCATGGTGGCCGCTGCGGCGTTGCCGGCCGTCCATGCGCAGGAAAAAATCGTGCTGCGCTATCTGGGCACGGCGGTGAACCAGGACAAGGCGATTGCCCAGAGGTTCCAGGCCGACACCGGCATAGCCATCCAGTACGTGGCCGTGACCACCGACGATGTGAGCAAGCGCGCCGTCACCGCGCCGAACAGCTTCGACCTGATCGACACCGAGTTCTTCTCGCTCAAGAAGATCGTTCCGACCGGCAATCTCAGGGGCATCGACAGCCGGCGCATCAAAAACGCCGACAAGATCACCACGCTGTTTACCACCGGCATGGTGGCGGGCAAGGCCGTCGGCGAGCAGGGCACGGCCCCCAAGAAGGTGATCTATCTGGAAGGCGAGAAGTCCAGGAAATTCGCCGCCGCGCCCACGCAGTACATGTCGCTGATCCCCACCGTGTACAACGCCGACACGCTGGGCATCCGCCCCGACCTGATCGGGCGCCCGATCGACTCCTGGGCCGAACTGCTCAACCCCGAGTTCAAGGGCCGGACGGCGCTGCTGAACATCCCCTCGATCGGCATCATGGACGCGGCCATGGTGGTCGAGGCCATGGGCATCTACAAGTACCCCGACAAGGGCAACATGACCCGAAAGGAGATCGATCTGACGATCAAGACCCTGATCGAGGCCAAGAAGCAGGGCCAGTTTCGCGCGCTGTGGAAGGACTTCAACGAGTCGGTGAACCTGATGACTTCGGGCGAGGTGGTGATCCAGTCGATGTGGAGCCCGGCCGTGACCGCCGTGCGCACCAAGGGCATTGCCTGCAACTTCCAACCCCTCAAGGAGGGCTACCGGGCCTGGGCCGCAGGCTTTGGTCTGCCGGCCACGCTGTCGGGCAAGAAGCTCGATGGCGCCTATGAGTTCATCAACTGGTTCCTGGACGGCTGGGCCGGCGCCTACCTGAACCGCCAGGGCTACTACAGCGCGGTGCTGGAAAGCGCCCGGTCCCGGATGCAAGCCTATGAATGGGACTATTGGATGCTGGGCAAGCCCGCCGCGCAGGACATCAAAAACCCCCATGGCGAACTGCTGGCCAAGGCCGGCTCGGTGCGCGACGGCGGCAGCTACGAGGCGCGCATGGGTGCCATTGCCTGCTGGAACGCACTGATGGACGAGAACAACTACATGGTGCAAAAGTGGAATGAGTTCGTCGCAGCATGAAGGCCGTCCGTTGCCATGCCCGACCCGCTGCTGCCCATTGCGGGGCGCTTGCCCGACTGCCCCGGGCGCTTTGACCGGGCGTTGCGAAACGCCATGAGCGCCGCCCGGCCGCCCGAAGGCGCTCATACCGTAGCCGAAGGCGAAGGTACTTCATCGATCGCCGCCCGGCCGCCCGAAGGCGCTCATACCGTAGCCGAAAGCACTCCCGTGAGCACCCTCCACGCACCGCCCTTGCCCCCCGGCGCAGCCCCCGGGCGGCGCATCGCCCCCTGGTGGCAGGCGGCGCCGTTCGCGCTGGTGTTCCTGCTGTTCTTTCTGCTTCCGCTGGCGCTGATCGTGATGGTCAGTTTCTGGGACTTCAATGAATACGAACTACTGCCGGGCTTCACCGGCAAGAACTACCGGTCGATCTTCGCCGGCTGCGCGGATGCGTCCGACCTGTGCGTGACGCTCAAGACCTACGGCTCGACGCTCAAATTCTGCGCCCTGGTGTGGCTGATCACGCTGGTGACCGGTTTTGCCGTGGCCTATTTCCTGGCTTTTCATGTGCGCTCCCCGGGCCTGCAAACGCTGCTGTTCGTGCTGTGCACGATCCCGTTTTGGACCTCCAACGTGATCCGCATGATCTCGTGGGTGCCGCTGCTCGGGCGCAACGGTCTGGTGAACCAGGCGCTGGTCGGTCTGGGGCTGGTCGAGGCGCCCGTCGAATGGCTGCTGTTTTCCGACTTTTCCGTGGTGCTGGCCTTCGTCCACCTGTACACCATGTTCATGATCGTGCCGATCTTCAACAGCATGATGCGCATAGACCGCAGCCTGATCGAGGCCGCCAGCGACAGCGGCGCCAGCGGCTGGCAAACCTTGTGGAACGTGATCATTCCGCTCTCGCGCACCGGCATCATCATCGGCTCGATCTTCGTCATCACCATCGTCATGGGTGACTTCGTCACCATCGGCGTGATGGGCGGCCAGCAGATCGCGTCGGTCGGCAAGATCATCCAGGTGCAGGCCTCCTACCTGCAGTTCCCGCTGGCAGCGGCGAATGCGGTGATCCTGCTGGCCGTGGTGCTGATGATCATTTACGGCCTGACCCGCTGGGTCGATATCCGCAAGGAGTTATGACATGTCCGCGCGCCCATCGCGCCCCGCCGGTTTCTGGCCCCTGGCCATGGTCTTTGGCCTGTTCGTGCTGTTCATGTACGGGCCGATGCTGGTGATCTTCATGCTGAGCCTGCAAGGCCCCGAGGGCGGGCTGACTTTCCCGATGCGCGGCCTGTCGCTGCACTGGTTTTACCAACTGGCCGAAGGGCTGGGCGTGGTCGACATCGCGGCGGCGCTGCGGCGCTCGCTGGCCCTGGGCGCCGTGGTGATGCTGTGCACCGTGCTGCTGTCGGTGCTGGCCGGGCTGGCGTTTCGCAAGCGGCTGGCGGGCGGCGCTGTGCTGCTTTTCATCGCCGTGGCCAGCCTGATCATGCCGTCGATCATCGTGTCGCTGGGCATAGGGCTGGAGTTCCGGCTGATCGACAGCGGCATTCAGTCTGCGCTGCAATGGCTGGGCATGGAAAGCGCGCGGCAAAACTATGGCACGGCGCTCGGACTGTTCAGTTCGGCACTGGGCGCGCACCTGACCTGGACGCTGCCATTCGGCCTGCTGATCATGTTTGCCGTGTTCAACCGCTTCAACCCGGCCTACGAAGAAGCCGCGCGCGACCTGGGCGCGACACCCTGGCAGGGCTTCGCGCATGTGGTGCTGCCGCTGATCGCGCCTTCGGTGCTGGGCATCGCCATGTTCGGCTTCACGCTCAGTTGGGACGAGATCGCCCGCACCTCGCAGGCCATCGGCGAGGTGAACACGCTGCCGCTGGAGTTGCAGGGCCTGACCAGCACGGTGACCACGCCCGCGATCTACGCGCTGGGCACGCTGACCACGGTGGTGTCGCTGCTGGTGATGGGCATCACGCTGGCGCTGGTCTGGCTGCTCGAGCGCAGGCGCAAGGCGCGCACCAGAGCATCCCGATGACGAGCGCAAAAACCACCCGGCCCGTGCGCGCCCCCAAGCCCCCGCCCGATGCGCCGCCCGCAGCAGACACAGCGGGCTTGCTCAGCGACAACGACATGTACGAGCGCATGGTGTCGGCCATTTTGGAGCACCGCCTGCCGCCCGGCACCAAGTTGGTCGAAGACCGGCTGGCCACGGCGTTCGGCGTTTCGCGCACCCGTGTGCGGCCGGTGCTGGTGCGGCTGGCCAATGAGCAGGTGGTCACGCTCACGCCCCGCCGGGGCGCGTCGATTGCCCAGCCCACGCCGCAGGAGGCACGGGAGGTGTTCGAGGCCCGCCGATTGCTGGAGCCGCGCCTGGTCGAGCTGTTCATTGCCAACGCTGCGGCGGCGGACATCGCCGCGCTGCGCGCCTGTATCGATGACGAAGAGGCCGCCTGCGCCAGCGGCGACATGCGCCGCGCGATCCGCCTGTCGGGCGACTTTCATCTGCGCATTGCGCAGGTGGCGGGCCAGCAGACGCTGGGGCGCATACTGCGCGAACTGGTGTCGCGCACTTCGCTGATCCTGATGACCTACCGTCCCGGCCAGGCGCGCGAGCGCGAACGAGCCACGGCCTGCGGGTGCCGCGAGCACCGGGCGCTGGTCGACGCGATCCGGCTGCGCGACGCGCGCGCGGCCACGCGCCTGATGCTGGCGCATCTGGCGCGCATCGCGGCACAATTGGAATTCACCCCGCCGGCCGCCCAGGCCCCGGACCTGGTCCGCCTGCTGGGCGGCAGCGCCTGAGATTTCCCGCACCCATCTGAAACCCCGCCATGCGCCAATTGCTCGTCATCAATCCCAACACCTCGGCCCATGTCAGCGCGCTACTGCAGCAGCATGTGCAGGCCGCCGCAGGGCTGCATGTGGCGGTGCGCACGGTCACCGCGCGGTTTGGCGCGCCCTACATCGCCTGCGAGGCCAGCTACGCCGTGGCGGCCCATGCGGCGCTCGACGCCTGGGCACACGACCTGGCGCAATCCCGACCCCGGCCCGATGCCGTGCTCATAGGCTGCTTTGGCGACCCGGGCCTGATGGCGCTGCGCGCGAGCAGCCCCGTGCCCGTGACCGGGCTGGCCGAAGCCTCCTTCGTGGAGGCCGCGCGCCACGGCCGCTATGCCATCGTCACCGGCGGCCAGCGCTGGGGCCCGATGCTGCAACGCCTGGCGCAGGCCCTGGGCCAGACCGACGCGCTGGCGGGCATCCATACCGTGGCCGCCACCGGCGCGCAGTTGGCGGCCGACCCCGTGGCCGCGCACGCGCTGCTGGCCCCGGCCTGCCGCGACGCCGTGCGGCAGTGGGGGGTGCAGGCGGTGATTCTGGGCGGCGCCGGCATGGCCGGCATGGCCGCCGCCGTGCAATCGCAGTTGGCCATGCTGGGCGTATCGGGTGTGCCGGTGATCGACAGCGTGCTGGCGGGCGCGCACTGGGCGCTGCATGCCCACCCGGCGCCAGCACAGCGCCAGACGCCGGGCTTCGATGTGGCGTGGACCGGCTTGTCGCCGGAAATGGCGCTGCTGGGCGCCTGAATGCCGCTGGCCTGAATGCCGGTTTGACGCCGGCAGGCACAGGGCCTAGCATCACGCCCGTCATTACTCGGGAGCAGTCCGGTGCCTGGCTGGCCGGCAGAGTGCCGACCGCCGCCATCGCCTGTTTCCATTACTACTCGGGAACCATCCTGTGCATACGCTCAAACTCACCCGGATCGGCAACTCCGTCGGTGTCGTTCTGCCCAAGGAAGTCCTGGCACGCATGAAGCTGGGCAAGGGCGAGTCGGTTTTTCTGACGGAAACGCCCGATGGCTATGCACTCACGCCATACGACCCGGCGTTGGAAGAACAAATCAAGGCCGGGCGCGAGTTCATGCATGATTTTCGCGACAGCTTCCATCAGTTGGCCCAATGAACGGGCGCTGGGTCAGCCAACAGGCGCTGCTGTTGCTGCATGGCGATAGCCTGGCCACCCATGGTGGGCGCGAGGGCATGCGCGATGAAGGCTTGCTGGAGTCTGCGCTGATGAGGCCGCAGAACCTCGCGGCCTATGCGGATGCCGGCCAGCCGCCGGATACCGCCGCATTGGCGGCCAGCTACGGGGTCGGCATCGCGAAAAACCATCCCTTTGTCGACGGCAACAAGCGCGCTGCGTTTCTGGCGGTCGGCCTGTTTCTCTACCTGAACGGATTTCGCTTGCAGGCCGACCAGGCCGACGCCACGCTCACCATGCTGGCCGTCGCCGCAGGCGATATCCCCGAGGATGCCTTTGCCTCCTGGTTGCGCGCGCATCTGGCCCCCAGGCCGCAATAGCCGGCCGGCCGGCAAAGTGCCAAGACGCGGCCCCGTCGATGCTGCCCCGTCGATGCCGGCCCGGTGACGATGCGCCGTCACGCCGCCCGTCACTGCGCCGGCGTGTTGGCCCTGAAGTCGCAGTAGGCGGCCACCAGGCATTGCTGGCAGCGGGGTTTGCGGGCCTGGCACACATAGCGGCCCAGCAGGATCAGCCAGTGGTGCGCGTCGACCGCGCAGGTCTGCGGCACGCGCTGCAGGAGTTGCATCTCCACCGCCAGCGGGTTCTTGCCCGGGGCCAGGCCGGTGCGGTTGCTGACGCGAAAGATATGCCTGTCCACCGCCATCGTCGGCTCGCCGAAGGCCACGTTCAGCACCACATTGGCCGTCTTGCGGCCCACGCCGGGCAGGGTCTGCAAAGCCTCGCACGTGCGCGGCACCACGCCGCCATGGTGCTCGACCAGGATGCGGCAACTGTGCAGCAGGTGGCGCGCCTTGCTTTTGTACAGGCCAATGGTGCGGATATGGCTTTCCAGGCCGGCCAAGCCCAGGTCCAGCATCGCCTGCGGCGTGTTCGCCACCGCAAACAGCCGGCGCGTGGCCTTGTTCACGCCGACATCGGTGGCCTGGGCCGATAGCAGCACGGCGGTCAGTAGCTCGAACACGCTGGTGTATTCCAGCTCGGTGCCGGGCGTGGGGTTGGCCGCTTGCAGCGCGGCGAAGAAGGGGGCTATGGATTCTCGTTGCATGGGAGCATGGGGTATTTGGGGCGCAGGGCCATGCCGATGGTAGTGGCTGAGGGCGGGTCTGGCCAGCCGCTGCACCGGCCCCGTCGATCGGCAGGAGCGGCTTGGCGGGCCGGCACCGCAAGCGCTTCGGGGAGCGGCGCCGAAAGCGCCGTGGCAGCGTTTCACCTATGCCGGGGTGTGCCGATGACCGGTACGATCCGCTCACCACGACACCGGCCACAGCGCCCACCGCCATGCCCATGACCCGAAAAACCCATGCCACCCCCAGCGGCATCGTGGCCCACACGGCCACCAGCCTGTCGCGCGCGATCCATGCCCGCGAGGTCTCGTGCGTGGAGGTGCTGCAAGCCTACCTGGCCCAGATCGATCGCCTGAACCCCGTGGTCAACGCCTTGGTGGCGCTGGTCGAGCGCGATGCGCTGCAGCGCTTGGCGCTCGAGCGCGATGCGCAACTGGCCAGGGGCCAGAGCCTGGGCCCGCTGCACGGCATGGTGCAGGCGCCCAAGGACATCATGCCCGCCGCCGGCATGGTCACCAGTTGCGGCTCGCCCATTTTTGCCGGCCAGGTCTCGCCCGCCGACGCGGTGGTGTACGAGCGCATGCGGGCCAGCGGCGCGCTCTTCATAGGCCGCAGCAACTCGCCCGAGTTCGGCCTGGGCGGCCACACCTACAACCCGGTGTACGGCACCACGCGCAATGCCTTCGACCCCGGCCGCTCGGCCGGTGGCAGCAGCGGCGGCGCCGCCGTGGCCGTGGCGCTGCACATGCTGCCGGTGGCCGACGGCTCGGACATGATGGGCTCGCTGCGCACGCCGGCGGCGTTCAACAATGTCTATGGCCTGCGCACCTCGTTCGGCCTGGTGCCGCATGGGCCGACGCAAGAGGTGTTCTTCCAGCAGTTCAGCGTGACCGGCCCGATGGCGCGCAACATCCCCGACCTGGCGCTGCTGCTGTCGGTGCAGGCGGGTTTCGATGCGCGCCTGCCGCTGACGCGCCGGCATGAGGATCTGGCCGCCTTCGGCCAGCCGCTGGAGCGCGATTTCAACGGCACGCGCATCGGCTGGCTGGGCGATCTGGGCGGCCACCTGCCCACCGCGCCCGGCCTGCTGGCCACCTGCGAGCAGGCGCTCGCGCATTTGCGCACCCTGGGTTGCACGGTGGATTCGGTGCTGCCCGCGTTCGACATGGAGCAACTCTGGCGCGCCTGGATCGACCTGCGCAGCTTCAGCCTGGCCGGCGCCCATGCAGCCCTGTACCGCGACAGCGCCACGCGCGCGCTGCTCAAGCCCGAGATGGTGTGGGAGATAGAGCGCGGCATGCGCCTTGCGGCCCTGCAGGTGTACGACGCGGCCTGTGTGCGCTCGGCCTGGTACCAGGCGCTGCGCGGCCTGTTCGAGACCTTTGATTTTCTGGTGCTGCCCGCTGCGCAATCGTTCCCGTTCGACGCGGCCCTGGACTGGCCCCACGCTATCGGCGGGCGGGCCATGGACAGCTACCACCGCTGGATGCAGGTCGTGGTGCCCGCCACCATGGCCGGCCTGCCGGCGCTGTCGGTGCCTGCGGGCTTCGGGTCTGGCGCCGATGCGGGGCTGCCGGCGGGCCTGCAAATCATCGGCCCGGCGCAGGCCGATGCCGCGTTGCTGCAGATCGGCCATGCTTACGACCAGGCCAGCGGCCATGCGCGCGTGCCCAGCCCGCTGTTGGCCCGGTCGGATTGACGGGATTCGAGCCGCCGCCCCCGTCGCCCGCCCCGGAAGATACGAGACCCCCGCCGATGCTGCGCTCCCGCCGTGTATCCGGTCTTTTCGCCTGCGCGCTGGCGTTGGCGCTGACGGCACCCGGCGCGGCGCTGGCCCAGACCTACCCCGACCGGCCGATCAAGCTCGTCGTGCCCTATGCGCCCGGCGGCGCCACCGACATCCTGGGGCGCCTGCTGGCTGCGGCAATGGGCGAGCACCTGGGGCAGCCGATGGTGGTGGAGAACAGACCCGGCGCGAGCACAGTGGTGGCCGCATCCGCCGTGGCCAAGGCTGCGCCAGACGGTTACACCCTGCTGCTAGGCTCCAACACCACGCTCACGCTGAGCCCGGTCATCCGCTCCCGACTGCCGTATGACCCGGTGCGCAGCTTCACGACGATCGGCCTGGTGGCCGACATGGGGCTGCTGGTGGTCCGCAGCGACATGCCGGGCAGCACGCTGGCCGACATCGTGGCCCAGGCCAGGGCCGCGCCCGGGCAACTCTCGTATGGCTCGCTCGGCACCGGCTCGGCGACGCACTTTGGCGCCGAGATGCTCCAATCTGCGGCGGGCATTCAGATGCTGCATGTGCCCTTCAACGGCAGCGCACCGAACCTGACCGCATTGATGGGCGGGCAGGTGCAGTTGGCGCTGGACACGGTGGTGGCATCCACCCCGCTGATCGAAGCCGGCAAGATCAAGCCCATCGCCACGCTCGGGTCGCAGCGCCTGCTGCGCCTGCCCCAGGTGCCCACCGTGGCCGAGAGCGGCTACCCGGGCCTGGACATGAGTGCCTGGTTCCTCTTCGTCGGGCCTGCGGACCTGCCCGCGCCGGTGCTCGGCAAGCTGGAAAAAGCGCTGGCCGACACCATGGCCTCGGCGGCGCTGAAAAAGAAAATGCAGGACCTGGGCCTGACCCCGGCCTGGGGCAACGGCGCGGCCCTGCGCGAGCGCGTGCAGCGCGAACTGCCCATGATGCGCGCCGTGGCTGCGCGCGCCGGCATCCGGGAAGATTGACGGCCCGACAGCGCCACCGAGGCCCGAACGGCAAGCCACCGCAGCCTCGATGCCGGCTCCGGTGCCGTAGTGCCGGCAGAAATGCCCGCACTGCTTTCGGGGCCGCAGCAGGACACCCGGGCGGAGCAGTCATCGGGGCAGCGGCAAAAACGATACCCGATGACGGAGGGCGGCCGGCGCAGCGCCGCGCCAATGGGTGTCGCTTCAGAGTGTCGCTTCAGAGTGTCGCTTCAGGGTGTCACTTCAGGGCGTCACTTCAACCAGGGCCTGATCCAGCCCAGTCCATCGGACGTGGCCTGCGCTACAGCGCCACGGCTGGGGCGGTATTCGCAGCCGATCCAGCCGTCGTAGCCCTCTTGGTCGAGCAGTTGGAACAGGTAGCTGTGGTTGATCTCGCCCACGTCCGGTTCATGGCGCTCGGGCACGCCGGCGATCTGGATATGGGCAATGCGGCCTGTGGGCAGGTACTGGCGCAGCTTCGTCGCCAGGTCGCCCTCGACGATCTGGGCGTGGTACAGGTCCATCTGCACCTTGACGTTGGCGGCACCGATCTCGGCGACCAAGGCATGGGCCTGGTCTTGGCGGCTCAGGAAGAAGCCGGGCATGTCACGGCCATTGATGGGCTCCAGCAGGATGTCGATGCCCTGCGGCGCGGCCTGCTTGGCAGCGTGGCGCAGATTGGCGACATAGGTGGCGCGCACGGTGGCGGCGTCCACGCCCTGCGGCACCAGGCCGGCCATCACATGGATGCGGGGGCATTCGAGCACCTGGGCGTAGGCCAGGGCCTGCTCCAGCGCTGCGTGAAACTCGGCCTGGCGCCCTGGCAGGCAGGCCAGGCCGCGCTCGCCAGCGTCCCAGCGGCCGGCCGGGGCATTGAAGAGCACCTGCTGCAAGCCGTGGGCGCGCAGGCGCGCAGCCAGTTCTTGCGCGGGGTGGCTGTAGGGAAACAGGTATTCCACCGCCTTGAAACCATCGTCGGCAGCGGCGGCAAAGCGGTGCAAAAACTCTACCTCGTTGTAGAGCATCGAGAGGTTGGCGGCAAAGCGGGGCATGGGGGGGTCTTCCGTGGTCTGCGGGGTTTACATGGTTTGCATGGTTTGCATGGTTTGCATGATTTACCGATGGGCGCCAAAGGTCTGGCGCAGTTCTGCAATGCGCGGCCCGGTCGGCGGGGTCGGGGCATGGCGGGGCTGGCACGGCAGCCACGGGCGCGCGGTTTCTTCCCGTGCTTCGAGCGCGGCCATCGCGGCGGCGGGGTTGTCGTGCCAGACATTGGGCGCCAGGCGCGCCAGCATCACGGCCCGGATCGGGCGGCCTGGGGGCGTGTCGCGCGCGGTGGTCTGCGCCACCGCCTTGGCGGCCTCGGGCGCGCCCGGGCGGTGATAGGGAATAGGGGGCACGCGGCCCAGCTTCATCACGAAGCAGGGCGTGATCGGCGCGCGCAGTTGCGCATCCGGCGCCAGCGGCCCGTCTGCCGCCGCATCGCTTGGCAACGAGCAGGACACCCGTGTCGAGTCACCGATCATCTGTCGGTCTGCGCTGGCCATCGGAGCGCATCGCGGCGTTGCATCGCTTGCCAATACGCTCGGTATGGGCTGCGC
>Ga0081606_1000425_pt1 | contig 17953 bp, 16 predicted proteins | sample EareggfetidaYelm_FD_71127 | JGI IMG/M metagenome (GOLD analysis project Ga0081606, IMG submission 71127) | Earthworm egg capsule microbial community from the University of Washington, USA - E. fetida Yelm (SPADES assembly) (version 2) | ecosystem: Host-associated > Annelida > Reproductive system... | reverse complement strand
CCTCGGCTTGGCGCTGTGCGGGCTGGGCAACGGAGCGGTTGATGTCATGATGAACGTGGAGGCCGCGAGCGCCGAGCGAGAACTGGGCCGCACGCTCATGCCGCTCATGCACGCCTTCTTCAGCTTTGGCACCGCCGCCGGAGCATTCACCGCCGCCGCTGCGGCCAGCCTCAGCACCAATCTGCTGCCACACTTCGTTCTCATTGCGATGTTGATCGGTGGCGGGGGTGTCATCGCGGTGCGCTCTGTTCCGATTCCGGCACGCGCGGCGCCCGGTGGCCCGGATCAGCTCGAAGCGCGAGTGACCGATGACACACTCGCCCGTGAGAAGGTCACCCGGCGGCTCACTGTGACCAGAACACTGTCACAGTGGCGCGCTCGCCTGCGAGAAAGTCTCGCCGTCTGGGCGGACATCCGGCTGCTATTGATCGGTACCATCATGCTCGGCATGGCCTTCGCCGAAGGGTCAGCCAACGATTGGCTCGTGATCGCCATCGTTGACGGACACCACCTCACGAGCACAGCGGCAGCCGTTATGTTTGGCATCTTCAGCGTCGCGATGACGGGTGCCCGAGTGCTCGGCGGACCCCTCATCGACCGATTCGGCCGGGTGCCGGTTCTGCGGACACTCGGAGTGGCCGGGATGCTCGGGCTCGCGCTCTTCATCTGGGGCTCTGCACCCTGGGTGTACGCGGTCGGTGCCGTGCTGTGGGCAATCGGCTGTTCGCTCGGGTTTCCGGTCGGGATGTCCGCTGCCGCCGATGATCCGGTGAACCCCACCGCACGGGTGAGTGCCGTCGCGATCATCGGATACTGCGCCTTCCTGACGGGCCCGCCGCTGCTGGGGTTTCTCGGTCAGCGCTGGGGTATCCTTACCGCGCTCACGGTCGTGCTCGCGCTCATCACCACCGCAACGCTGCTCGCGCCCGCGGCCCGCGAGCGACTCCGACCGCAACCTGTCACACCCTATGAAAAGTAGGCTCGCTTCGTGCGCCTTGCTTATTGCAGACCGTGCGGCAGCTATTGCAGATCTTTCAGCAGATGACTGTTCGGAGTTGGCGAACAATCAAACGGCTAATCGAACTGCTCGATGCCGACTGACGCCTCTCCTGCCACTCCAGGTTGAGCCGACCCCGTACCCTGAGTTGGTGAGACTTATCATCGCCCGCTGCTCGGTTGACTATACGGGACGCCTGAGCGCCCACTTGCCGCTTGCCACGCGCCTGCTGATGCTCAAAGCAGACGGCTCGGTCCTCGTCCACAGCGACTCGCTCAGCTACAAACCGCTAAATTGGATGAGCCCACCCTGTTCGCTCGCCACTGCCGAGCCCGACGCCGATCAGCTGGCAGCGGGGGTCACCGAGGTCTGGCGGGTCACCCACTCAAAAACCGCCGACCGGCTCGTCATCACCATCTTCGACATCCAGCACGAGAGTGAGCACAGTCTGGGTGTTGACCCGGGTTTGCAAAAAGACGGCGTCGAGGCGCACCTGCAGCAGCTGCTCGCCGAACAGATTGAACTACTCGGGCCCGGGCACCGACTCGTACGCCGTGAACACATGACCGCCATCGGCCCGGTTGACATTCTGGCAACGGATGCCTCGGGGCTCTCCATCGCCGTTGAACTCAAACGACGCGGCGACATCGACGGGGTCGAACAACTGTCCCGATACCTCGAACTCATGAATCGCGACCCGCACCTCGCCCCGGTGAGCGGGGTCTTTGCGGCGCAGGAAATCAAACCCCAAGCACGAACGCTGGCGGAAGACCGAGGCATCCGTTGTCTTGTGCTCGATTACGATGCGATGCGCGGCATCGATGATTCGGGGTCACGACTCTTTTGACCTTCGGGGCACAGCTCTGTAGCTGGCGGCTATCCGCGTACGTCGGTCAAGATCAACCCCCGTAAGATAGCTCGGTGGCTTCACTGACTCTGACCAGCACGCGCACCTGGAGCGCGGTTCTCTTCGATCTCGACGGAACACTCATCGATTCCGCCGGGGATATCACGGCCTCACTGGCCTACATGTTCTCCGAATTAGACAGGCCGATCCCATCGGAAGATGTTCTTCGCACCTACGTTGGACCACCACTGCTGGACTCACTCCAATCACTGGCCGGATTCTCACTGACTGATGCACTGAGCGCAGTGACCATCTACCGCAGCAATTACCGTGACCGGGTGCTACGCTCACCCGTGTTCCCCGGTGTCGCAGGTCTGCTCGAACGGCTGTATACCACCGGGCTACCCGTCGCGCTCGCGACATCCAAACCAGAAAATATGGCGCGCCTTGTGCTCGAACACACGAACCTTGCGCCATATTTCACCGTCATCACCGGGGCCAGCGAAGACGGACAACTCAGTACAAAAGCGGACATCATCGCAGAGACACTGCGGCGGCTCACTGCTCTCGGCATCAACACCGACAACCCGGTGATGGTCGGCGACCGCAACTATGACGTCGTGGGAGCAACTGCCAACGACATCCCGACGATTCTTGTTGAGTGGGGGTACGGATCTCCCGCGGAAGCCGCAGAGGCGATCGCCACCGTTCACTCGGCCGATCAATTGCGAACGATGCTCCTGCGAGCGAAACCCACCATCAACTAGCCCGCGGGCAGACACGAACGCACACGAGCTGCGTCTAGGCAAACAGTGCTCGACCGACATGCTCACCCGGTGCGATCCCACCCGGAACCGCAAAGATCGCCGATCCCACGTGTCGGAGATACTCGTTAAGCCCGTCGGAGGCAAGATTTCGCTGCACCGCAATAAACTGCTCGGGTGAGCGCTGGAAACTGAGGAAGAATAACCCTGCGTCCAACCGCCCGAGTTCGTCATTGCCGTCGACAAAGTTGTAGCCGCGGCGAAGCAACTGCACACCACCATTGATGGTGGGGTGCGCGAGTCGCACGTGCGAATTTTTGTCAATCAACGGTTGTCCTGCAACCCCCGTCTTCTCGAAATCAGGCTGTGTAAACTCGGTCCCCCCGGACAGCGGGGCCCCCTCCCCCTTCGACCGGCCAACGACCCGTTCCTGCTCCCCCAGCTGCGTTCGGTCCCAGTTCTCGATTATCATCCGAATTCGGCGCGCAACCAGATATGAGCCACCCGCCAACCAAGCGGGTTGATCGGATGAGGCAACCCACACCTGCTCGGTGAGGAGGTTCTTCTGTTCAGCCTTAACGTTCGCGGTACCGTCCTTGAACCCGAAAAGGTTACGCGGTGTCACCTGTGTCGTTGACGTGGATGACGTGCGCCCGAATCCCAACTGCGACCACCGCAGGCTTGCACGCCCGAAGGCGATCCGGCTGAGATTCCGGATCGCGTGGACAGCAACCTGCGGGTCATCCGAACACGCCTGAATGCAAAGGTCGCCACCGGAGAGTTCAGGTTTTAGGGCATCACCCTGAAACCGCGGGAGTATCTGCAGTTGCGGCGGGCGGCGAGATGCCAGGCCGAATCGGTCGGTGCCCGAGGCATCCACAAACAAGCCGGGACCAAACCCGAAGGTAATCGTAAGCCCGGCGGGTACAAGGCCCTGCGCCTCGCCGGTGTCGTCAGGTGGCGCGTAATCAGAACCGCCCACGGCTCCACCTTCGGTGACCTCCTTGCCCTGGGTCAAGCGTGCGGCGGCGGCGGTCCAGTCGGTGAGTAGCGACACAAGACCCGCGCGGTCGAGCGTTGAACTGACATCAAACGCCGCAAAGTGCAGGCGATCCTGCGCGGGTGTGACGATTCCTGCCTGGTGTTCACCGTAGAACGGATAGACCGCACCCGCGGCACCCGGCGCCGTGGCACCGAGGCCTCCGGTAGCCTGCACGGCAGCAGCCGTTCCCACCGCACCGACAACGGCTCCCGCCGCACCAGCGCCCAGCAACCCAAAGAGCTGTCGCCTGCTAACCGTGCTGCTCGAGGCCACTTCTTCAGCAGACCCCGACGCATCACCGGCGGACAGCACACCTACAGACTCCGACGCGTCAACAACAGACCCCGATGCATCAGCGGCCAGTGGTGCCCCACTGCCGGCCACCGCCTCTTCACCGTTCGATGTTGTAATACCCACCGCCCGACTCTACTTGGCGGGAAGACCGAGTACCACATGCGTGAGCTTTGAGAGCGGCTCTGCCAGGGCATTGACCTGATCAGAGAGCACCTTCCGATCGGTCGTGCCGACCGTGCGGTAGTCCACAAAGCCCGCCTCCAACGACCCATAGGTGCTCAGCGCTTTTTCGAGTGCCTGGAACTGCGTCGCAATCTCAGCGGCAAGTGCCACTCCCTGAGCACCTCTGGCCTCAGCCAGGGGTCGAACCGCGCCGAACGCAACGCCAGCACCCTGTACGTTCGCGGCGAAGTCGCTGAGATCCGTGCCCGACCACCAGTCTTCCTCTCCGGTGATCTTGCCCGCAGCCACCTCATCGAGCAGAGCGATCGCACCGTTTGAGATCGCGTCAAGGCTCACCGTGAAGGTCGGCGAGGTGACAAGGGTGTGGAGCTGAGTGACATCCGCCACGAGACCATCGGCGAAGGATGCCCGCTGCTCGGGTGTTGACACGGTCCAACCGCTGTGGGCATCCTTACCATCGGAATTGAGGGCTCCCGCCGCGGGCGGCCACAGGTCCTTCTCGATCCGGTGGAAACCGGTCCACTGCAGCCCATCAGCAACGGCGTCGACCTCGCGGAAGTCGATCTTGGGGTCGAGGTCACCAAACGCCTCCGCGGTCGGCTCAATTCGCTCGTAACTCACCCGAGCTGATGCAAAAAGCTTCCGAGCGGTCTCATCATCACCGCTCTTGTAGGCCGCCGTGAACTTCTTCACCGCTGGGATGAGCTCTGCCACCTGCGATCTCAGATAAGCCACGTACTGCGTCACGGCCTGCTCAGAGAGAGCCGTCTCACTCGCCGAGGCGGTGCTCAGGGTGCCGGTCACGGTAAACGCCGCAAGCCCGACGGGAGCTCCTACCTGCTGAAACTTACACGCCGTGTAATAGGTTCCCGGCGCAAGCTGTGCCACGAAGTCAACCTTCTGCCCGGGCGTTACGTTCTCCTTCTCACCCACGATGCGGAGCTTGTCGTTTGCGAGAATTTCGAACTCGTTGACATCCGAACCCTTGTTCTCAAGATGAAATGTCACGGCACCCGCGGTCGTGGTCGCGGTTTTGACGGCGCATCCGGTGTCGGTAATGGTGACTGGGATAGCGCTAGCCAGGTCTGCCTTGGCGACGCAGCCGGACAGGATAACCGCGAGGGCTACGGTGGCGACCGGGGCGGCAGCAAAGGGGGCGCGACGAATCATGGATACTCCAGGGTTGTGGTGGTCAAGGGCATGGGTCATGCGTGAAACGTGTGTGTGAGGTGTGCGTGTCAGCGTGAAACGCGTGTGCGTAAAATGTGCGTGTCAGCGTGAAACGAGAGCAGAAACATCGTGCACGTAGGGGGTCGAGGGCACGGCCCCGACAGACTCCCGGGGTGACGACACCGGTACCGGCCGAGCGCGTACGCCCACCCGTGCTGCGCGGCGGCGCAGCACACGCAGATAGGTCACCGTGACAATGACCCCGTAGGTCGTCCACGCGATAACCTGCGGCCAGGTTGGGTCGGGTCGGAAGTTGAAGATGCCACGAAGGGTGGCGTCGAGCCATCCACCCGGCGGCACAACGCTCTGTAGGTTGTACGCCGCCGCACCGAGCCCCGGCAACAGATTTGCCTCTTGCAGGTCACCAATTCCGTATGCAAGAACACCCGCAGCAACGATAACCAACAGCAAACCGGTCCACGTAAAGAATCGAGAAAGGTTGATTCGCACGAGTCCGCGCGAAATCGCCCAGGCCAGAGCGGCGGCGGTCACAATTCCCAGCAGGGCACCGACCGTTCCGAGGGTTGCATCGGTGCCGCTGGACACATTGGCCCAGACAAAAAGCGCCGTCTCGAGTCCCTCACGCCCGACACTGAGTGCGCCCACCGTGACAATCGCGAACCAAGACCCCACCGTCGCTGAGTCAATCTGACCGTGCAGCGCCTGCGAAAGGGATGCCCCGTGTGTGGCCATCCAGAAAACCATCCACGTCACCATGGCGACCGCAAGCAACGAGAGCACTCCACCGAGTATCTCCTGCGTCTCGAACGTGAGCGCGTACGGCCCCCACGTGAGGAGCGCCCCGACCCCGAGCGACACGGCAATGGCTGCGGCAATCCCCATCCAGAGCCGACCAAGCAGCTGGCGACGACCAGTCTTACCGAGATACGCCACGAGAATGCCGACAATCAAGCCCGCCTCGAGGCCTTCACGCAGGCCAATGAGGTAGTTGGATAGCACGGGTGTCGCCTCCTAAATCACGAATAGTAATCTAAGGCTAACCTAACTTTTGCTGATTGCCAATACCCGCGTGAAATATGACGTCACGACACAGGCGTGCGGAGCGATCCCCCACGGACACTACGGGGTATCACCGCGGAGTTTTACACCCGCCGCGAGACGGTAGCGCTTTATCTCCGCGGTTTCCGAAGCGCGTTCCAGGTCGATTCGCAAGAGTTCGAGCCGGATGTCCCGATCCCGCACGTAGTCCGAATCGACTTCCACCCTCGGCCATCCCCGCCACTCGCGATCAAGCCGAGCCCTGATGGCATCCGCGACATCCTCCCAGGCATCCTCGCGAGCACGCTCGACGAATGTGTCAAGATACGCGGGATCGGCGGCGCGGGTGTCAAACTCGGTCGCGATGGCTTCCTGAACCTGTTCGCGGCGGCGCAAATTGGGGGCATCCGCCCGGTGATAATCGTGCTGGTGCTGTGATCGACCGGAGCGCTCGGTGGCCGTCTCGCGTTCGAGCGCGGTTCGCGCGGCTTCCGCGCGGCACTGCTCTGCGAGTTCCGTGAGTACCCGACTCGCCTCAAGGACAGCGGTCTGCGACGTAAACGGTTCGTCACCACGCAGCGCACCAACAACGAAACGATTACGCAGAGCTATCCGGGCCGCAGACTCGGCAACGAGCAGACCTTCGGCAAACAGGTCCGCAGAGGATATCTCCCGTGGCAGCGGCAGCGCGCGCCGATCAAACGGCTTGAACCGCTGTCGTCGCCGCCACCACTTTTTCTTCATTCCGACACCCGAACTACAGCGTAACCGGCGGTGCGCAACCAGCGCAACGACTCGAATTGCGGCAGCCGAGTGAAACCCGCGGGCCCCGGCCGGCTACCCGGCGCGGTTGGTCGTTACACCAGCGGTGTTGACGACACCCGCATTCCCCTCACGCACGTCCGCCGTAATCCGCTGGCCCAACGCCACGAAGAGCAGAGCAAGACCAGTGGCTATCGTGATGTGTCCGAGTCCCGCTATCCCGCTCAGTGCTGCGCCGAACGATCCTCCGAGCACCGTGCTTGTGCCGTGCCAGATCATCATTCCCACGGTGAGCACCAGACCTGCGTTGTAGACCCAGAAGAACCATGTGAAGAGTGGGCTGCGCGAGAGAACAAACAACTTTTCCAGCACTAAAACCAACAAAAAAACCACAAACCCGAGGGTCAACAGGTGGCCGTGAACTTCGCCCAACTGGGTTGATTGCCCCGCCGGGAAGTCTGTCAACTTGGTGAGTTCCCGGTAGTACAGGCCGGATGCGACACCGAGAACCATGTACACGGCAGCGGAATAGAACAGTTTCAGCACGGCGCATCCTTACCTGGGGGTTGATATGGTCACAAACAGAAACAGTCGGTGCGCGAGGGGGGACTCGAACCCCCACACCCTTACGAGTACTGGCACCTGAAGCCAGCGCGTCTACCATTCCGCCACTCGCGCACATGTGGCGCACCTCGCGGTGCGTCCGGTCTCGTGAGACTAACACTTCAGCGAGCCGCGCGCCATTTCTGGACTCACCGCGGCGGGCTGCAAGAGTGTTAGGAAACATCCCCGGTTTCCCTCGGCGATGAATCTCACTCCGGGAGACAAGCCTGAACGTGGAGACAAACATACGAAACTCCCGGCCAGCTCTCGCCCACCAGGCGCACAATAGGATGAGTCGCAGCGTGAAATGAGGTTGCCAGCCGACCCGCGCTAACATTGCGGGTGCGAACTGAAAAGCCTCGCGAGAACAACGGGAGACCTGTGGGCCTACTGGACAACTTCGAGAAGGGGTTAGAGCGTGCCGTAAATGGCGCGTTTGCGCGAACCTTTCGCTCCGGCCTGCAGCCGGTGGAGATCAGCTCTGCCCTCAAGCGCGAGATCGACACGAACGCGGCAATTGTTGCTCGTGATCGGGTGCTCGTGCCCAATACCTTCGTGGTCCGGCTTGCTCCAGAAGATCATGAACGGATGACGAAACTGGGTTCCGCGCTTAACTCAGAACTCGTTGACCTCGTGCAGAAACACGCGCGTCACCAGGGATTTCAGTTTGCCGGTGGTATCTCCATCACACTCACCGCCGACCCTGGTTTACAGCTGGGCATGATTGCGGTCGATTCTCGCAGCGCGCAGGGCCAGGTCACGTGGACACCGGTGCTCGAGGTTAACGGGTCAGCCCATCCGCTGACCGCATCTCGCACCGTCATCGGACGCGGTGCCGAAACTGACCTCCCGATTGACGATCCGAGAGCATCGCGCCGTCACGCTGAGGTGTTGTGGGACGGTCGGCACGCCCGCGTTCGTGATCTCAGCTCAACCAATGGCACACAGCTCAATGGCATGATCATCCGCGACGCCGTGCTGGAGCCCGACTCGGTTATTACCATCGGTGCGACACACCTCACATTCCGCGTGCTCGCGCAGGCCGCATCGGTGCCAACCTCTCGGCAACACCGCTCCAAGGTCTGGGAGAGCTCATCGTGACGACCCCGTCGCAGTTGACGCTGGTCGTGCTTCAACTCGTGTTTCTTGGCCTGCTCTGGGCGTTTATTTTTGCGGTCGTCTACTCGATTCGCAGCGATCTTTTCGGCAGCCGAGTGCGAAAACTGCAGCCGGATGCTTCGTCCGCGGCATCCTCAAACACAGCGGTCGCAGCCGGGCCGCTGCTGACACCCGGTGCCGATCCCGCCGTCGCACCTCCGCCGATCCGGCGCACAACCCCCGCCACAGCCTCGAGCGTTAACCACGGCCAGCTGGCCTCGTCCGACAACGCGACACACCTCGCGATCACCAACGGCACAAAGGCCGGTCAGGAGTTCCCGCTCGGTTCCGACGAGATCCTCATTGGCCGGTCCAGTGATTGCACGATCATCATCCGCGACGACTACACGTCCACTCATCACGCTCGAATCATGCTCTGGAACAGCCGCTGGATGATCCAAGACCTCGATTCGACCAACGGTACCTTCCTCGATAACTCACGGGTGAGCACACCGACCCCGATCCCGCTGGGTGCACAGGTCAAGGTTGGGGCGACAACGTTTGAGCTGCGGCGGTAACCCGTGGTCAGCATCAAGGCAAGCGCCGCCGTCTCGCACGTCGGTCGCATCCGGCCCAATAACCAAGATTCTGGCTACGTCGGCCAGCGGCTGTTTCTGGTTGCCGACGGCATGGGCGGTCATGCCGGAGGAGATGTCGCGAGCGCCCTCGCCGCCCAGCGAGTCAGCGGTGCCGACACCGAGTACGAGTCTCCCGCGGCCGCCCGCACCGCGCTGGAGATGGCACTGCTGGCGGCAAACGAGGAGATCAACGATACCGTTGCCGATCACTCCGAGCTCACCGGGATGGGCACCACTGTGTCGGCCGCACTCTTTACGGGTAACACGATGGTCATTGCGCACATCGGTGACTCGCGGTTGTACCTGCTTCGTTCCAATGAGCTGCGACAGATCTCCACTGACCATACTTTCGTGCAGCGACTGGTGGCGGCCGGCCGCATCACGGCCGACGAGGCCATGACCCACCCTCGCCGGTCCGTGTTGATGCGGGTGCTCGGTGATGTGGAGACCAGCCCCGATGTCGACACGATGGAGTTGGAAGCCCGCGAGGGTGACCGGTGGATGATCTGTTCTGACGGGCTTTCCGGGGTGGTCGGGTTCGACGAACTGCAAGAGCACATGACGAGCGGCCTCGGGGCTCAGTCGCTCGCAGAGCGTCTTGTCAAAGCATCGCTCGACGGCGGTGCACCCGACAATGTCACCGTTGTGATCGTCGATATTGGTGAGCCGCCTGCCCCGCTGACCCCGCCGCGGTTTGTCGGCTCCGCGGCGACTCCGATCACGCTGAGCGTGAGCCACGACGTCATTCGCAGCCGACGACTCATTCAGACACTCACACCGTTCCGGCCACAGCCGGTGCAGGAGTCTCACTTTGAGCCAGATTCGCGTGAATACCTTGATGAGCTCATTGAGGAGGATGCCCGGCGTCAGCGCCGCCGCCGCCGCGTGTGGTTGGTGTGGGTCCTGCTTGCCGCGGGTGTCATTGCTGTTGCCAGCATGCTCGGCTACCAGTGGACTCAGTCTCGTTATTACGTCGGTGAATCGAACGGGCGAGTCGCCATTTACCAGGGTGTGCAACAGGATCTTGGCCCGATCACGCTCAGCAGGCTCGCACTCGAAACCACCACGGATGTTTCGAGCCTGAGCAGCTATGACCGGCAGCGTGTCGAGCAGACAATCAGTGCCGATTCGCTGGCGGGAGCCCAGCAAATCGTACAGCGATTGAAGGCTTCTGTTGAGTAGCGCCACCGAATCTGTCACCGCAGCACCCACACCGCCCCGCGGTGTGCGGCGGCTCCGACGACCACAACGGGTTCGCAACCTCGAGCTGCTTCTGCTGGTTGCCGCGTGCGGTCTAAATATTTTTGCCATCGTGCTTGTCCAACTCGGCACCCTACGCACACTCAACCCGCAGGTGTTTATCCTCGGCACGGGCATCTCGGTGCTCGTGTTTGGGGTGCACACCGCGATGCGATTCCTAGCACGTGATGCCGATCCTTTTCTGCTCCCGATTGCCACCCTCCTCAACGGGCTGGGCATCGCCATGATCTATCGGATTGACCTGGCAAACCACGAAACCGGTTGGCAAAGCGCCGCACTCCGGCAGGTGGCGTGGAGCACGATCGCGACGGCGTGTGCCGTTGTGACAATCATTGCGCTGCGCAATCACCGGGTGCTCTTTCGATACACCTACCTCGCCGGGTTCACCGCGATTGTGTTGCTGTTGCTGCCGCTGGTGCCCGGTCTTGGACGAGAGGTGAGCGGGGCACGGGTGTGGATCGGGTTTGGTAGCTTCGCGACGTTCCAGCCCGGCGAGATCGCAAAGATCGCGTTGGCCGTGTTCTTTGCCGGATACCTCGTGACCAACCGTGATTCACTGTCGATGGTGGGACGCAGAGTGCTCGGCATGCGTTTTCCCCGGGCTCGGGATCTCGGACCGCTGTTGGTGGTGTGGGCCTTCTCGATGTCCGTCATTGTGTTCCAGCGCGACCTCGGAACCGCGCTGCTGTTCTTCGGACTCTTCCTCGTCACGCTCTACATCGCAACCGGCCGACTCTCCTGGGTATTGTGCGGACTGCTCCTGTTTATCGCGGGCGCACTCGTGGCGAGCCAGACTCTTGACTACGTGCACAACCGCTTCGAAAATTGGCTGGATCCGTTCAACCCGGCGCGAGCACAGGGGGCGAGTTACCAACTCGTGCAAGGATTATTCGGACTCGCACACGGCGGGTTTGTTGGCACCGGTTGGGGTCTGGGCCGCCCCGACATCACACCGGTCTCGCAGAGTGACTATATTGTGGCGAGCCTCGGTGAAGAGTTGGGATTGACGGGTGTTTTCGCCATTCTTGCGCTGTATATCCTGTTTGTTTCCCGCGGCCTGCGCATTGGTTTCGCGGGACACGATGATTTCGGCAAACTGCTCGGAGTGGGCCTTTCCTTCGTCGTCGCGCTGCAGGTGTTCATTGTGGTCGGCGGGGTGACCCGAGTCATCCCGCTTACCGGACTCACCACTCCGTTCCTCGCGGCCGGTGGTTCATCGCTCGTGGCCAACTGGATCGTTGTCGCCCTGCTGCTGCGGTTATCCGACACCATACGAAAGCGACCAAGGCTGGTGATCGGCGGATGACCCGTGAACTCAGGCGCGTTACGCTGCTCATTTTTGCGATGTTCGCCGCCCTGCTCGTCTCGACCACCACGATCCAGTACGCGCAGGCGGGTAACCTGGCGGCGGATTCTCGCAACGTCCGAACCCTCTATGAGAGTTACTCCACGCAGCGCGGGCCCATCCTCGTCAAGGGCACTCCCATCGCCTCCTCGGTGCCTTCCGCCGACAACTACAAGTACCTGCGCAGCTACGCCGACGGTCCGATGTACTCGGCCGTCACGGGGTTCTACCCGGTAAATGGTGAACCGACCGGACTTGAGTATTCGATGAACGCGGAACTGAGCGGCACATCGTCCGGGCAGTTCTTTGACCGACTCAAACGACTTGTCACGGGTCAGGTGCCGGTCGGGGCATCCGTAGAAACGACCATCGATCCGGTTGCGCAAAAAGCCGCCTGGGATGCCCTGGGCAGCTACACCGGATCGGTCATTGTCACCGAGCCAGCAACCGGCCGGATCGTCGCAATGGTCTCAAAGCCCGGCTACGACCCCAATATCCTCGCGGTTCACGAGGGCAATAAAGTGGATGCCTCCTACCGAGCGCTAACCTCCGACCCGGGCTCGCCCCTCATTAACAGGGCCATCTCCGGTAACCTGAACCCGCCCGGGTCAGTCTTCAAGCTCGTCGTTGCCTCCGCGGCACTGGAGTCCGGCAGGTACACCGGCGACTCGGAACTGCCCAACCCCGGTGCGCTGACCCTTCCGGGAACCACGGCCGTGGTTCACAACTCCGATGATGGCACCTGCGGGTCCGGTGCCACCGCCACAATCGCGACCGCGCTGCGGCTTTCCTGCAATATCCCCTTTGCAGAGCTCGGGATGGAACTGGGCGGTGGTGCCATTCGGGCGCAGGCCGAAAAATACGGGTTCAACAGCACGTTTACTATCCCTATGACCACCGCCGCGAGCGTCTATCCGCGGGTATTGGATGTCCCACAAACCGGGCTCAGCGCGTTTGGTCAGGGCAACGATCGGGTTACCCCCATTCAAATGGCGATCGTCAGCAGCACCATTGCCAACGGCGGCATGGTGATGGTACCCAGTGTGGTTGAGTCGGTGACCGCGCCCGATCTCACCCCCATCTCGGGGTTCAACCCGGCAACCCGCGGTCGAGCCATTTCTGAGAAAACCGCCACCGCTCTCACCCGCATGATGGTGGACAACGTTCGAGATGGAGCTGCGAGTAATGCAAGAATAGAGGGCGTCGCCGTGGCTGGAAAAACGGGTACCGCGGAGAACGGTACAACGGATCCATACACCCTGTGGTTTACCGGGTTCGCCCCGGCCGATAACCCGAGGTATGCCATCACGGTACTGGTCGAAAACGGCGGCGGGCTTGGCCAGACGGGATACGGCAACCTTGTTGCTGCCCCAATCGCAAAGAAAGTACTAGAGGCGGTGCTGAAGAAATGAGACCAAGCCCAGGGCTCACATTCGGGAGTCGTTACGAGCTGGAGTCGCGCATTGCCATTGGTGGCATGGGTGAAGTGTGGCAGGCCACAGACGTCCTCATTGGTCGCCGGGTCGCCATCAAGATCCTGAAGGACGAGTATCTCGGCGACCCGGGCTTTTTGGAGCGGTTCCGGGCAGAGGCCCGGCACGCGGCTCTGGTCAACCACGAGGGCATTGCGAACGTCTTCGACTACGGCGAGGAGAATGGCAGCGCATATCTTGTTATGGAGCTGGTTCCGGGCGAACCGCTCTCGAGTGTGCTGGAGCGCGAACACGTTCTTGCCAGTGATCGAGTGCTCGACATCGTCGCGCAGACCGCAGCTGCACTACACGCTGCCCACGAAGCGGGACTCGTTCACCGAGACATCAAGCCGGGCAACCTCCTGATCACACCGGACGGTCGCGTGAAGATCACCGACTTCGGTATCGCCCGAATCGCTGACCAGGTGCCACTGACCGCGACCGGTCAGGTCATGGGCACGGTGCAGTACCTCTCGCCCGAGCAGGCATCGGGGCACGCGGCATCCCCCACAACCGATATTTATTCGCTTGGCATCGTCGCCTACGAAGCACTGGCTGGCCGTCGGCCTTTCACCGGTGAATCGCAGGTCGCTATTGCAATGGCGCAGATCAATGACACCCCACCAGAGCTTCCGGTCACGGTGTCTGATCCGGTGCGCAACCTGGTGTACGCGTGCATCGCGAAGAATCCCAGCGATCGACCACAGACGGCAGCGCATCTAGCGCGCGCTGCAACCGCACTGCGACGCGGCAACATGCACGCTGCCCTTGAGGCTGTGCCCGCGATTTCCGGCACGAGTGCGAGTGCGCCGGATGAGACAATGCTGCTGCTGCATCCCGGTGCTGACGCCATGACCACCCTGATGAACGAGCCGTCGTACCCCACCCAGCTGGAGGTTAAGCCTGAACCACAGAAACGCAGTCCGTGGACATGGCCGCTTGTCACGCTCGCGGTCATCTTTGTCGTCGTTCTCGTTGTCGCGCTCATAACAATGTTCAACAATCTCGCGAATAACTCCCTGTCGACCCCCACACCAACCCTGATGGTCACCCCAGCCCCGACACCAACAGTGACACCGACGACCACCGCGCCGACCCCCACTGTCAGCCCCGCTGCAACCGCAACACCAACACCTGCCCCGACTCTTGACCCCAGCGCGTATGTGGATAAGAACAAAGACGAGGTGCGCAACGCCCTCGCGGGCATGGGATACCCCGTGAACCTCCAGCCGGGCACCCCTGCCGACGATCCGTCGAAAACTGACACGGTTTCCGGCATCAACCCGTCCGGGCCGGTGCCCGTGGGCACCCAAATTACCGTGACCTTTTTTACGGCCCCCGTGCCCCCGACCGCGCCATCCCTCGCACCGACGGTACCCCCCGCCTCCACCGGAAAACAAGCGACTGTGACGTGGGAACCGCAGTCCTGCCCTACCGGCCAGACTCTCAGCGGCTACTCCATATCTGTTACCGGTGCCGCCGCCGCTTCGAATGCTGTGGTGTCCGCATCTACGACCAACACTCAGATCACTGTGAACGGCAGCCCGGGGCAAACCTTCGGGGTGAGCTTTCGGTATTTCTGTGGTCGGCAGGCATCACCGTATTCACCGACGGTGACGGTCACGATCGTGCCCTAACCACACCGCAGCCCACCACAATACCGACGAGAGGAACACCACCGTGACCGACGATGAACGTCTTCTCGCTGAGCGTTACCGCCTCGGTGACCTCATCGGTCGGGGTGGGATGTCCACCGTTCATCGCGCTGTCGATACCCGACTGCGTCGAGTTGTTGCGGTGAAACTGCTCAAACCACAACTGGCTACCAATCCTTCGTTTCGGATGCGATTCCGACAGGAAGCACAGGCGTCATCCCGGATGACTCACCCCACGATCGTTCGCATTTATGACGCTGGCGAAGAAACCTCCCGTGACAGCGCGGGACATGACGTGCAGGTGCCGTTCATTGTCATGGAGTATGTCGAGGGGCGACTGGTCAAGGACATCCTTGACGACGGGCCACTCACCTCAAGCGCTGCCGCCCACATCGCTGAAGGTGTGCTCACCGCACTCGAGTATTCACACCGTGCCGGAGTGGTGCACCGTGATATCAAGCCGGGAAATGTCATGGTGACCGCGAGCGGCCAGGTCAAGGTGATGGATTTTGGGATCGCTCGTGCGGTTACCGAGTCAACGAGCAATGTGGCGCAGACCACCTCGATCCTTGGTACTGCGGCATATTTTTCGCCGGAACAGGCCCGGGGGGAGTCGGTTGACGCCCGCACCGACCTCTACTCGACCGGTGTCATGCTCTTTGAAATGCTGACCGGTGTTCAACCTTTTCGTGCTGAAACACCGGTTGCCGTGGCCTATCAGCATCTCAGCGAAACACCACCCGCTCCGAGTTCGTTTAACCCAAAAGTCTCGCCCGCGTTTGACGTTGTGGTGGAACGGGCGCTGCAGAAGGGACGCACTCAGCGTTACCAGACGGTAGCGGAGTTTCGGGCGGATGTGTTGGCTGCCGCTGCGGGCCGGGTTCCGCTGCACCGGGAACCGGATCAAACCGAGGTGCTGTTTGGGGCTCCTGTCACCACACTCACCAGCTCCGAGCTCGCGCTCCGGCAGTTAACCGAAGATGAAACGACGGTGCGCACGCAACGACGCCCCCCTGCGGTCTGGGTGTGGGCCGGTATCGTCGCAACACTTGTTATCGTGGCGGCCGTGATGTACTGGGCGTTTAACCTCCAACCCTCTGCCCCCTTGCCACCGAATGTGCGCACAATTCCCCCATTAGCGCAGCTCTCGTATGAAGATGCGGTCGCTAAGCTGAAGGAGATAGGCCTAAATTCCACGCGCGCCGATCAGCCCAGTGCGACCGCAGCGAAGGACGCCGTCATCCGTAGCGACCCAGCCGCCGGGGAGAAAGTTGACAGTGATACGGTCGTAAAGTTGTACGTGTCAGCAGGCCCGCTCCCGGTTGTGGCACCGGATGTCCGCAACAAAAATATCAACCAGGCCAAAACTGATCTCACTGCCGCCGGTCTCAACCCGGGTACCGAGTCTCGGGTGAACTCCCCCTCCATTGCGGCCGACATCGTAATCAGCACTGACCCTGCACCAGATTCCACGGTCCCGGCGGGCGCGACCATTAACCTCCAAATCTCGACGGGCAGGGTGACGCTGCCCGACTTCGTCGGAAAACCGCAGGCCACGGTTGCGAGCACACTCGTATCCGACGACCTGCAGCTGACCGCAGACCTGAAGCCTGACAACACGTGCGGGTCAGAAGCAGGAGCACCGATTACCCGGCAGTCCCCCGCGCCGGGGGAAGTCCCCCAGCACTCGACGGTGCAGATTTTTTATTGCACCGGATAGACACACGCCGCGTGTAGCACCGAGACCCACCCGCACAGCGCAATCGATCATCCCGGCCAACGATGCCACGGCTTCGGAGGCTTCAATGGTGCTTCAGCTTCGTACCGATCATCCCGGCCAACGATGCTACGGCGCTCCCGCGACCCGCACACCCGGTGCTCGAAGCTACGCGAGCAACGGCTTGAGGAAAGCGGCTCGTTCTTGTGCACCCGGAAGGCCAGCGGTCGCTAGCCAGTTTCCAAGCAGCTGATATCCCCCCTCTGTCAGCACGGATTCGGGATGGAACTGAACGCCGTAGATGGGGGCCGAGACGTGCTGCACCCCCATGATCACACCGCCGACTGTACGGCTGGTTACTCGGAGTGAACCGGGCACCGTATCAGACACAATGGCCAGTGAATGATATCGGGTCGCCCGGAACTCGGTGGGCACTCCCTCGTAAAGCGGGCTGCCATCGTGTAGCACCTGTGAGGTCTTGCCGTGCATGAGCTCTTCCGCGCCGGTAACCACGGCACCGAAGGCCTCCGCAATCGCCTGGTGCCCGAGGCACACTCCCAGCAGCGGAATCTCGGTTGCCAGCGCAACCCGAACGGCTTCGATCGATATACCAGCGTCTGCGGGTGCACCCGGTCCCGGTGAGAGCAGCACCGCATCGTAGTTTGCGAGGTACTCCGGAAGCGCATCAGCGGCCACCGCGTCATTGCGAATGACATCGGTGGTCGCACCCAGTTCTTGCAGATACCCGTTCAGGGTGTAAACAAAGCTGTCATAGTTGTCAACGACCAAAACACGGGTCATTCGGGTACCGTCACGCTCAATGGATTGATGATGCTATCGACCCAGGGGTATACCCAGGTGAAAAGCGCGTACGCCACGGCAAGGACGAGAATGAGCACGAGAACAGCGCGTATCCACCACGGTCCGGGCAAGATCCGCCAGAGTGCACCGTACATGGCCTATTTCCCCCACTTCGCGACGTCGGCAGCGATCTCGGGCGGCGGGTTTCCGGCACCGGGTCGGAATGATTCATACGTTCCGTAGGCG
>Ga0081606_1000351_pt2 | contig 17970 bp, 15 predicted proteins | sample EareggfetidaYelm_FD_71127 | JGI IMG/M metagenome (GOLD analysis project Ga0081606, IMG submission 71127) | Earthworm egg capsule microbial community from the University of Washington, USA - E. fetida Yelm (SPADES assembly) (version 2) | ecosystem: Host-associated > Annelida > Reproductive system... | reverse complement strand
GTCGAGCACGCGCTTTTTGCGGTCGGCGCTGACCGGCGCGGAGTCGTTGATGACCGCCGACACCGTGGCCAGCGAGACCTCGGCGAGCTTGGCAACGTCAACCATCGTCGGTGCGCGCCGATCAGGGTCTGACTGTGATCCTAAACGTTTCATATTTCCGCCCGATTCTACGTTGCAGCGCCCTGCCCAATCCCTCTGATTCCCGGGTTGCCGGGTGCGCGCGAAGGTAATGTCTCCTATGGCGCATATCGGATGCGGGCAAGACGCTAATGGAAATTACCTACACATGCCAGAACGAAACGTTTCGATAATCGCTGCAACATCCGATGACGACACAGACCTGACAGAGGAAGGAGACACCATGAATGGCTTCAATGGCCTGGGCATGCATCTGGGCACCCTTGCGCGCCTGTCGGACGCCAAGACCCGCTCCATCAGTCCGGAGAACTTCAGCGGCGAGGCGGGCGGCGGCGCCAGGGCGACCGAAGGAACGGGCGCAGCGGCGGCCAGAAGCCTGGGCCAGGGCTGGAAAGTGTCTCCGTCGATCGATGTGGCCCCGGGGGCGACGGTGGCTTTGGCCGATATCGCCGGGCAGGGCGCGATCCAGCATATCTGGGCGACGGTGCGCAATGCGCGCTGGCGCTTGCTGATTCTCAGGATGTACTGGGACGATCAGGAGTTTGCGTCCGTCGAATGCCCGATCGGCGACTTCTTTGCCAACGGCTGGGAGTCCTACGCGCCCGTGAACTCCGCCGCCGTCTGCGTCAACCCTGGTCGAGCATTCAATTGCTACTGGGAAATGCCGTTTCGCCGACACGCGCGGATCACGCTGACCAATCTCGACGAGGTCAGCACCCGCATCTACTACCAGATCGACTACACGCTGACGGCGGTGCCCGATGATGTGGCGTATTTCCATGCGAGCTTTCGTCGCTCCAACCCGCTGCCCTACAAGAGCGACCATGTGGTCATCGACGGAATTTGCGGCCAAGGGCAATATGTGGGCACCTACATGGCCTGGGGCACGCACAACAACGGCTGGTGGGGTGAGGGCGAGATCAAGATGTTCCTCGATGGTGATCGCGCGTTCCCGACGATTTGCGGCACCGGCACCGAAGACTATTTCTGCGGCGCGTACAACTTCGACCCCGGCTGGTGCGACGCGCAAACGCCCAATGGCTATCGCGAGTTCTGCACGGCCTACGCCGGGCTGTGCCAGGTGATTCGTCCCGATGGCGTTTACCAGTCGCAGCAGCGCTTCGGGATGTACCGTTGGCACATCATGGATCCGGTCCGGTTCCAGAGCCAACTGCGCGTGACGATACAGGCCCTGGGTTGGCGGCCCGATGCCGAGCGGCGCTACCTGCCGCTGCAAGATGACATTGCCTCGGTGGCCTTTTGGTACCAGACATTGCCCGGCGCACGATTGAAGGAGCTGCCGGAAAGGGATTTTCTGGAAGTCCTCTGAGCCCGGCTGCCGCGCGGGTCTGCACGCATGAAATTCCTGATCAGCCGACTCACGAGTTACCTGGCCGTGATTCTTTTCGGGATCACCGCGATCTTCTTCATTCCGCGCTTGCTCCCGGTCAACCCGGTGGAGGCCATGCTGGGGCGCATCCTGTCGCAGGGCGCTTACATGCAGCAAGAGCAGGTCAGCGCGTTGCGGGAGGTGCTTTCGGACGCTTTCGGTCTGAACGGAAGCCTGGCGAGCCAGTATGCGGGGTTCCTGCGGCGCGTCTTGCTGACACAGGACTTCGGGCCCTCGCTGGCGATGTACCCGACACCTGTCAAGGAACTGATCGCGCAGGCCCTGCCATGGACTTTCGGCCTGTTGCTGTCTTCGGTGCTCATTGCCTGGGTCGTCGGCAACGCGCTCGGCCTGATCACCGGCGCATTGCCGACCCGAAAGCTGTCGCGCGTGCTGGAAGGCGTGGCGCTTGTCTTTTATCCCATTCCCTACTTCGTTCTGGCGCTGGTGCTGAGCATCCTGTTCAGCTTCGTCTGGACGGTGTTTCCGCTCACGACCACGATCCGTGGCGCCGGCTGGAGTTGGGGCTTCATCGGCTCCGTCATCTACCACTCCCTGTTGCCTGCGGCATCCATCGTCGCCGTCACCTTTGGCTGGTGGATGCTGTCGATGCGGGCCTTGACCGAGACGCTGATGGATGAGGAATTCGTCATTTATGCGCGGCTCAAGGGCCTGTCCAACCGGCGCATCATTTTGCGCTACATCCTGCCCAACACCTTGCTGCCGCAGATCACATTCCTGGCGCTGCAGTTGGGCCTGATGTTCAGCGGCGCCATCGTGACCGAGATCGTTTTCAACTACCCCGGTGTGGGTTCGCTGATCCACACGGCGGTGCTGCAAGGCGACTACAGCTTGCTGACCGGTGCCGTGTCGCTGTCGATCGTCGCGGTCGCCACCTTGACGCTGCTGGTCGACCTGTCGTGCCCGCTGATCGACCCGCGGATTCGGCAAAGGTAGCGCCATGCGCATCAAGTTCTGGCTCGGCTCGGCCATCGTCGGCCTGACGGTTCTGCTCGGACCGGTGGCCGCCATGTTCGCCCCGCAGGACCCGCGCGCCTGGCAGACCTACCCGAGAAACCTGGGGCCGTCGCTCGATCATTTCCTCGGCACCACGGCCCTCGGGCAGGACATCTTCTGGCTGCTGAGCTGGTCGGTGCGCAACTCCTTGCTGCTCGGCGTGACGGTCGGCGCGTTGGCGACCATCATCGGTGTCGCTGCCGGTCTGGTTGCGGGCTACCGTGGCGGGCTGTCCGACCGGGTCCTGTCTTTCTTGATGGATGGGCTGATCGTCATTCCGAGCCTGCCGCTGCTGATCCTTTTGTCGGCGCTGTCCAAGGGGCAGGCGTCGATGGCCGTTCTGGGCGGCATGTTGGTGCTCTTCAATTGGCCGTTCCCGGCGCGCCAAGTGCGCTCTGTCGCGCTTTCGCTGCGCGAGCGCGACTTCGTCAGTCTGGCGTGGTTCTCGGGCGAAAGCCTGCTGCGCATCGTGCGTTGGCAGTTGTTTCCGTACCTGCGCAACTGGGCCGTCGCCAACTTCATCAACACCATTTTGGTCGTCATCGCCGTCGAGTCGAGCCTGGCGTTTCTGGGCCTGTCCAACGATGCGATACCAACGCTGGGCACGATGATTTATTGGGCCTTGAAGTACCAGGCGCTGTTTGCCGGGCGGTGGTACTGGATCGTGCCGCCGATCCTGGCGGTGATCCTGATCTTTGTCGGCCTGTTCCTGTTTTCCAATTCGCTGACGGATCGTCTGCGCAAACACCCGGGAGCCGCGCTGTGATCAGCGTCGACAATGTCGTGGCCGGCTACCGCACACCCGGCGGCTTGCTGCGCGCCGTCGACGGGGTGAGCTTGCAAGTGCGCGATGGCGAAATCCTTGGCATCGCCGGCGAATCGGGCTGCGGCAAATCGACCTTGCTCAAACTCCTGTACGGCAGCTTTTCCGACGGCCTGGAGATCTTCTCCGGCAGCATCACCTGGCGCGACCGCGAGGGCGCCCGGACCTTGGACGTCAAGGACTTCCACCGGCATTGGTGGAGCCTGTTCTCCTACGTGCCGCAAGGCTCGATGAGCGCGATGAACATGCTGATGAAAATTGGCGCGCAGATGATCGATGCCGGCAGCGCCCATGGCGTGATCGACCGCACGGCGCGCGCCGCCCGCATCCGCAGCACGCTGGCCGAACTGGATCTGCCCGAAGAGGTGCTGGGGCTGTACCCGCATCAGTTGTCCGGCGGCATGAGGCAGCGGGTGCTGATCGGCCTTGCGACCTATGTCGACCCCGAGGTGATCCTCGCCGATGAGCCGACCACGGCGCTGGATGTCGTGGTGCAAAGACAAATCCTGGAAAACCTGGTGCGGCTGCAGCGGGCCAGGCAAAACAGCATCGTCATCGTCTCGCACGATCTGGGGCTGCACTACCAGGTCGCCGATCAGGTCGCGATCCTCTATGCCGGCCGGCTGGTGGAGCTCGGCAGCGCGCAGAACGTGCTGCGCAATCCGCAGCATCCTTATACCCGGGGCCTGGTCGGGGCCTTGCCACGGCTTGGCGACCAACTGCCGCGCCAGGGCATCGATGGCCGGCCGCCCTCGTTGCTCGATCTCCCCGGGGGCTGCCGCTTCCTGCCGCGCTGCGCCAAGGCGCTTGCGTCCTGCGCGCAAGCGCAGCCAGCGCTCAGCCCGGTCGGCCCCGGGTGGTTGGCCGCCTGCCATCGGCTCGGGGAGTGCCGCTGATGGGCAGCGCGCCGCCAATCCTTGAGATCGATGGGCTGCAAAAGACCTATGGCCGTGGTGGCCTGTTCGGCCAGAACGCCGGGCGGCGCGCGTTGGACGGCGTGTCGATGGCGCTCGCCGGCGGCAGCGGACAAATTCTGGCCGTGGTCGGCGAATCGGGCAGCGGCAAGACGACGTTGGCCAGAATCATCCTGCGCCTGGTCAAGGCCGATGCCGGAACCGTGCGCATCGCCGGCGAGCCTGTCGTCGGCGGGCCAGGCGGGCCAGGCGGGCCAGGCGGGCCAGACGGGACGGTCGACGACCAGCGCCTGCGCCAACTGGTGCAACCGATTTTCCAGAACCCGTTCGAGACCTTCAGCCTGCATCTGCCGGTCGACCAATACCTGATCCGCACGGCCATCAATCTGGGCGATGCAGCAACGGCACGCAACCCGGAGCCGGCGATTTCGGCGGCGCTGTCCGCCGTCGGCCTGCGCCGGGAGCAACTGCTTGGCAAGGGCATCCGTTCGTTCTCGGGCGGCGAACTCCAGCGCATCTCGATTGCCCGGGCGCTGATCGCCAAGCCCCGGCTGATCGTCGCCGACGAGCCGGTCAGCATGGTCGATGCGTCGCTGCGCATGACGATCGTGAATCTGTTCCGGCAACTGAGCCGGGAGCGCGGCGTGGCTTTCGTCTACATCACGCACGACCTGAGCACCGCCTGCTACCTTTCCGACCGGATGGCGATCATGCGCCACGGGCAAGTCGTCGAATTCGGCCGTCCCGAAGCCATCCTCGCGGCCCCCGACAGCGCCTACACCAAGGCGCTGATGGCGGCCATCCCGACGCTCGATCGCCGCTGGATCGACTGACCGCCACACCCCAAGCCCCAGGAGACATCCGCCATGAAGCGACTCATCCACGCGAGCATCGCGCTGTGCATTGCATGCGCAGCCAACACCCCGGCGCTGGCCGAAAACATGACCGATGTCGGAACGCCGCGCAAGGAAACCCTGGTGGTCGACATCCTCACGGGCCGGGTTGGCAACCCCAAGCGCATGAACCCCTATCTCGAAGGCAACAGCCTGGTTCAGGGATTGCACCAACTCGGCTACAGCAACCTGTGGGAGATAGATACCGTCAAGGGCGTCCAGTACCCGGCGCTGGCCGCCACCATGCCCGAGGCCATCGATGGCAAGAACACCCGCTGGCGCTTCAAGGTGCGCAAGGGGCTGGCGTGGAGCGACGGCGTGCCATTCAGCGCCGCCGACGTGGCCTATACCGCGCAGATGATCATCGGCAACCCCAAGCTGCCCTACAACCGCTTCCTGGAAAAGAACATCAAGAGCATCCAGGCGATCGACGCAGAAACGGTGGAACTGGAGACGCTCAGTGCGATGCCGAAAATCGCCTACATGTTCGGTTCCGTGATCTTCGGCAACGGCTTTCGCGTGCTGCCCAAGCATGTCTGGGAAAAGGTCGATCCGGCGACGTTCGCCAACTTCCCGCCGGTGACCATCGGCCCGTACAAGCTCAAGGAGGTGGACGACAACGGTTTTTGGTTCCTGTGGGAGAAGCGGGCCGACTGGCAAAAGACCGACGCCGGACAAATCGTCGGCGAGCCCAAGCCAAAGTACGTCCTGTTTCGCTCCTACGGCACGGAAGAAAAGCGGATCATGGCAATGGCCCGGAACGACATCGATGTGCTGACCGACATCACGCCCGAAGGCTTGGACATCCTGCGGCAAAGGAATGCCAAGGTGAAGTCCTGGTACGACGCCTTCCCCTGGGCCGCCCTGGACGACCCCTGCGAGCGGGGCATCTCGTTCAACACCTCGACCGCCCCCTACGACCAATGGCAGGTGCGCTGGGCGCTGGCGTTGGCGACCCGGATCGACAACGTCAGCATCGCGACATTCTCCGGGATGATGCGCGCCTCGCCGCTGCATGCGCCGCCGATCTCGATCCTGATGAAAACCTACCACGAGCCGATGCTGCCATGGCTCAAGGGCTTTGCGCTGCCGGACGGCTACAAGCCTTTCGATTCCGAATTCGCCATCCGGATGGGCCAGCGCCTGGCCGCCGAAAAGATACCGGGCCTGCCGACGGGCGACGCCGAACTACGCAAGCTGTTTGGCGTCGGCTGGTGGAAGTTCGACCCTGCGAAGGCCGCCGCACTGCTGCAAAGCGTGGGCTTTCGCAAGACCGACGCCGGATGGCTGCTGCCCGACGGCAAGCCCTGGAAGATGACGATCAACGCGCCGGCCGACTTCGAGATCCAGTCCCAGCGCCTGGCCTTCGCCGTGGCCAATGAATGGAAGAAATTCGGCATCGATGTCAATGTGCAGCAGCAGCAAGGCGGCGTTTTCACCACCGAGTACGCCTCCGGCAACTTTCAGGCCGGCGCCTACTGGAACCAGACCTGCGCGATCGGCCCCGATCTGTGGGTTCGACTGGAATGGTGGCACGAAAAGTACGTCAGCCCCAACGGTCAACCGGCCGCGTTCAACCGCGAACGCTACACGAACCCGAGCCTGGGCCGCATCATCGACCAGATGGCGATTTTGCAGCCGACAGACCCGAAGAATGTGGAACTGGGCACGGCGCTGTTGAAGGAACTGGTGGCCGGCATGCCCGTCATCCCGATGTTCGGCACGTCCAAGTTCGTGCCGGTCAACACCACGTACTGGAGCAACTTTCCTTCTGCCAGCAACTACTATGAAGGGCCTTGGTGGTGGTGGTCGAACTTCAAGTACATCGTCGCCAGACTCAGGCCAGCGCCATGAACCAGCGTCACAATAGGGCATGACCCGGACCATGGCCCCGCTGCCGACGACGCAACTGCCGTGCGCCGTGCGCGCCGTGCAGTCCCGGCAGGGCAGCGCGCGATGAGGCCGAAGGCCGGGCGCGCCCGGGCCGTCCCGGACATCCCGGACATGCTTGCCGGGCAGTTGCCGCTGCGGCCCGGGCAATCGGTGGAGTTGCTCAAGGAACTGCATATCCTGACCCCCGAGGGGCGCCTGAACCAGGACTCGCGGCGCAAGCTCAAGCAGGTGCACCATCTGATCCAATTCATCGAGCCGCTGCTCGCAGAACTGGCGGCCGAAGGCGCCGGACTCACGCTGGCCGACCACGGCGCCGGCAAGTCGTACCTGGGGTTCATCCTCTACGACCTGTGCTTCAAGGCCCTGGGGCAGGGCCATATCTATGGCGTCGAGACCCGCGCAGAACTGGTGCAAAAGTCGCGCCTGCTGGCGCAAAAGCTGGGTTTCGGGCGCATGTCATTCCTCGATCTGTCGGTGGCCGACGCCACCGTTGCCGACGGCTTGCCGGCGCGCATCGATGTGGTCACGGCTTTGCATGCCTGCGATACCGCCACCGACGATGCGATTGCCTTCGGTCTGCACAAGAACGCCCGCGCCATGGTGCTGGTGCCTTGCTGCCAGGCGGAAATGGCGGCCTGCCTGCGCCGCGACAAAGCCCTGCAACTGGCGCGCACAGCGCTGGCCGAGTTATGGCGCCACCCCTTGCATGCCCGCGAGTTCGGCGGCCATGTCACCAATGTGCTGCGTTGCCTGTACCTGCAAGCCAGTGGCTACCAGGTGACGGTGACAGAACTGGTCGGGTGGGAGCACAGCCTGAAAAATGAGCTGATCATCGCGCGCCATACCGGCCAGAAAAAGCACGGCGCCGCACAGCGCCTGCGCGCCATCCTGAGCGCGCTCGGGTTGGAAGAAGCCTTGGGCGCACGCTTTGGCCTCGACGCCTCGGGCACCCGGCCGGCGCTTGCCGCGCAGGACGCTGCGCACTGAAAGCCGGCGCCAAAGACGGGCTTTGCGTTAAGGTTCGGCCGATGAACCTGTCTTTTCTACGCTTGGGCTGGCGCAGCCTGGTCCGGGACCTGCGCGCGGGCGCGTTGCGCTTGCTCATCGTTGCGGTCAGCCTGGCGGTGGCGGCGCTCACGGCGGTGGGCTTTTTTGCCGACCGGTTGCAGGGCGGCCTGCAGCGCGATGCGCTGCAACTGCTCGGCGGCGATGCCGTGGTGGTCAGCGACCTGCCCACGCCAGCGGCCTTTGTCGAGCGCGCCCGGGCGCTGGGCTTGCAGTCGGTCACCACGCTGAGTTTTCCGACCATGGGCCGGGCCAGCGACGCGCAGGGTGGCGCCAGCAAACTGGTGGCGCTCAAAAGCGTGCCCCCGGGCTACCCGCTGCGCGGCAACCTCACGGTGGCCGATGCCCCGGGGGCCGCAGGGCAGAGCACGCGCGCGATTCCTGCGCCCGGCCAGGTGTGGGTCGATGCGTCGCTGCTGGCGGCGCTGAACCTGGCCATCGGCGACACGCTGCTGCTCGGCGACGCGCAACTGCGCATTGCGCGCATCATCGTCATCGAGCCCGACCGGGGCCCGGGCTTCATCGGCTTTGCCCCGCGCGTGATGATCAACCGGCAGGATCTGCCCGCCACCGGCCTGGTGCAGCCGGCCAGCCGCCTGAACTATCGCTTTGCGGTGATCGGCCCGGCGCCTGCGGTCGCGGCGTTCAACGCCTGGGCGCTGGCCGAGACGAAAAAGCCCGAGGTGCATGGGGTGCGCATGGAGTCGCTGGACAGTGGCCGTCCCGAGATGCGCCAGACGCTCGATCGGGCGCAGCAATTCATGGGCCTGGTGGCGCTGCTGGCGGCGCTGCTGGCGGCCGTGGCCGTGGCGCTGGCCGCGCGCGGCTTTGCCGCCGGGCAACTGGACGCTGCGGCCATGCTGCGGGTGCTGGGCCAGAGCCAGCGCGCCATTGCCGGCGCTTACAGCACCGAGTTCGCGCTGCTGGGCCTGCTGGCCAGCGTGCTGGGGGTGGCGCTGGGCTATCTGGTGCACCACGCCTTCGTGCTGCTGCTCGCCGGCCTGCTCGGCACGAGCCTGCCGCCGCCTGGCCTGTGGCCGGCTGCGTCCGGCCTGGGGCTGGGGCTGACGCTGCTGTTCGCGTTCGGTATGCCGCCGCTGCTGCAACTGGCCCGGGTGCCGCCGCTGCGCGTGATCCGGCGCGATCTGGGGGGAATCAAACCGGCGTCGCTGGCGGTGCTGGCGCTGGGCCTGGCCGGTTTTGCCGCCCTGCTGCTGGCCGTCAGCCGCGACCTGCTGCTGGGCCTGATCGCCGTGGGCGGTTTTGCCGGCGCCGCAGCGCTGTTTGCCGGGCTGTCATGGCTGGCGGTGAAACTGCTGCGCCACAGCGTGAACGAGGTCAGCGCGCCGCGCTGGCTGGTGCTGGCGACGCGGCAGATCGCGGCGCGCCCGGCCTATGCCGTGGTGCAGGTCAGCAGTCTGGCGCTGGGGCTGCTGGCCCTGGTGCTGCTGGTGCTGCTGCGCACCGATCTGATCAGCAGTTGGCGCCAGGCAACCCCGCCGGATGCGCCCGACCGCTTTGTCATCAACGTACAGCCCGGGCAGTCGGCGGCCTTCCGGCAGGCGCTCGCGGACAGCGGCGTGCTCCGCTACGACTGGTACCCGATGATCCGTGGCCGGCTGGTGGCCGTGAACGGCCAGGCCGTAGGCCCCGAGCGCTACGCCGACGAGCGCGCCAAGCGCCTGGTCGAGCGCGAATTGAACCTCTCCAACACGCTGGAGCAGCCCGCGCACAACCAGATCGTGGCCGGGCAGTGGCGGCCCGGCGAGGCGGGCGCGATCAGCGTCGAGGAGGGCATTGCCAAGACCCTGGGCCTGCGGCTGGGCGACCGCCTGCGCTTCGACATCGGCGGCGTGCAGGACGAGGCCCGCATCACCAGCCTGCGCAAGGTCGATTGGGGTTCGATGCGCGCCAATTTCTTCGTGATATACCCGGTGGCGCAGCTCGAGGAGAGCCTGCCGCTGACCTATCTGGCGGCCTATCGCGCGCCTGCGGCCCCGGGCTTCGACAACGCGCTGGTGCGCCAATTTCCCAACATCACCAGCGTCGATATGGGCGCCACCATTGCCCAGGTGCAGCGCGTGCTGGACCAGGTGATCCATGCGGTGGAGTTCCTGTTTGCCTTTACGCTGGCCGCCGGGCTGGTGGTGCTGTTTGCCGCCGTCACCGCCACCCGCGAAGAGCGGGCGCGGGAATACGCCATCATGCGCGCCGTGGGCGCCAGCGCCCGCTTGCTGCGCCAGGTGCAGCGGGCCGAACTGGCCGGTGTCGGCCTGCTGGCCGGCTTTCTGGCCAGTGCCGTGGCGCTGGCGCTGGGCTGGGCGCTGGCGCGCTTCGTGTTCGATTTCAGTTGGACCGCCGCACCCTGGGTGCCGCTGGCCGGCGCCGGCGCCGGGGCCGTGCTGGCGCTGGCTGCGGGCTGGTGGGGCCTGCGCGAAGTGCTGCTGCGCCCGGTGACGGACACGCTGCGCCGCAGCGCTGAATGAGGCCGCCGGCCCGATCGCCTCACTCCATTGCCCAATCGTTCGTGCCAGCGAAGGCGCAGCGCAGACAGCACGAATGCGCGGCAGGCGGCGCCGGCCAAGTGCCCGGATGATTCAGGCATGGAATCACGGCGCCAGCAGCGCGCAAAAGCGCGCCATGTCGATATTGCCGCCGCTGATCAGCACGCCCACGCGCTGGCCCGCAAGCTGGCTGCGCAGCGCGTGCGCCGCCGCAAAGCCCAGGCAGCCGGTGGGCTCGACGATGAGCTTCATGCGCTCGGCAAAAAAGCGCATGGCGTCGATCAACTGCTCGTCGGTCACGGTCAGGATGTCGTCGACATCGCGCCGGATGATGGGGAAGGTGATCTGCCCCAGGTGCTGCGTCTGCGCGCCATCGGCGATCGTCCGGGGGGTGTCGATGTGCACGATGGCGCCGCTGCGAAACGACTGCTGGCCGTCGTTGCCGGCAGCCGGCTCGACGCCGTAGAGCTTGCACCGGGGCGACAGCGCGCGCGTGGCCAGGGCCGAGCCTGACAGCAGACCGCCGCCGCCCAGGCAAACGAAAAAGGCATCGAGCGGGCCTACTTCTTCAAACAGTTCCTTGGCGGCCGTGCCCTGGCCGGCCAGCACATCGGCGTGGTCGTAGGGCGGAATCAGCGTCAGCCCGTCGCGCTCGGCCAGCGCGCGGCTGATCTGCTCGCGGTCTTGCGTGTAACGGTCGTACAAGCGCACGCTGGCGCCGTAGCCCTGCGTGGCGGCGATCTTGCTGGCGGGGGCGTCCTGCGGCATCACGATGGTGGCCGGCAGACCGAGCAGGCGCGCTGCCAGCGCAATGGCCTGCGCATGGTTGCCGGACGAGAACGCGATCACGCCGGCCTGGCGCTGCGCCGCGTCGAACCGGGACAGCGCGTTGAACGCGCCCCGGAACTTGAACGCACCCATGCGTTGCAGGTTCTCGCATTTGAAGAACAGCCGGGCGCCAAAGACTTCGTCGATGCGGCGCGCGGTGAGCACCGGAGTGCGGTGCGCATGGCCGGCAATGCGGCCCGCTGCGGCAACCACATCGTCATAGGTGGGCAAGGCAGGGTGCATGGCGGGCGTTCCTTTGCCGGATGGATTTACCAGCGGGCGCGCAGGCGGTCGTAGGCGAAGGTGCCGAACTGGCGCTGTGCCGAGGGGGTCAGGTGCACGAAGTCGGCAAACACATAGGTGTCTTGCTTGGCGTCCGGCCGCAGCGTGGCGCTGTTGCACAAGGCCGCGTTGATCTGGCCCGGGCCGATGCCGATGCCGTTGCTGGCGTCCACCGAGGTGCACACGGCGTCCGTGGCATTGTTGAAGCCGTAGCTGGACGGCGAGCCGGTGTACAGGTTCACGTAATAGGCCGAGTCCACATACAGCGCGTTCGCGCCCAGATCGACGATGCCCAGCAGCAGGCCCTCGTTGAAGCGGCTGCTGGCCCGGCCCAGCACCGCTTCACGCCCCATGACCTTGGCCCAGGGGGTCTTGCCCAGGTCGTAGCTGCCGGTCAGCAGCACATGGCGGGCGCCGGCGGCAACCAGCCGGCGCACCTGGGCGGCCATGTCCTGGCCGGCCTGGAACGCTGCGGCCAACTGCGCGGCCTCGGTCTGGGTGCCGAGGTTGACGGCGGCCATGCCGGCGATCAGGTCGCTCAGGCCGCCGTTCATGAGCACCAGGTCGTCCTTGGCAAAGCGGTCCTTGGCCAGGAAGCTGTCGATCTGCTCGGACAGCGTGCGGGTGCTGGCGTTGCCTGCCGCATCCGGCTTGGCCACGATGCGGGCGTTGCCGGTTGCGTAGCTCGTGCCGCCGGCGCTGACCGGGGTCAGCGGCTTGCCGTATTTGGCCGCGATCTGCAAGGTCCAGTTGTTGATGCTGCCGTCATTGACGGTGTAGCGCGTGCCGTTTTGCCCGACATCGCTCATGGCGTCGCCAAACGCGATCAAGCGCTGCGGCGCAATGGCCGATTCGGTGGTGCTGGAACCGCAAGCCGTGAGCAATGCGGCCGAGACCCCTGCGGCGACCATGCGGCGCATCCAATTTGCTGCCATGTTTTTCTCCAGGAAAGAGGGGTAGTTTAACGAGGCATGGTGGGCGCATCAGGGCGCATGGGGCGCGATCGGAACCGGCATGCCCGGCCAGGCGCGGGCTTGGTCGGGCGCATCGCGAAGGCAAAAAACCTTGGCTGGCACGCCCGCCGGCCCGGCGGGTGCGGCTGCGGGCGGCCCGGTGACGGCCCGACTGCGGCCCGACTGCGACCCGGGACGGCCCGACAATGGCCCGGGATGACATGCCGCGCAGATCGGGCGCAGCGCGCTTTTGTCAACGCCGTGGCCGCATGGCCGAGCGCCGCGCTGTCGGTTCGACGGTCATCCGGGGAGCGTTCCGGTTCCGGCGCTGCCGGTTCAGGTTTTCAAAAAGATATCGGTATCGGGCGCAAAGCAGGCATGCAGCGGCAGCAGCGCTCCGCCCAGCGCGCGGGCGTCCGAGCCGATGGAGCCCAGCGCCAACGGCGGGGGCGGGTGCAGGCCCTCCCAGTTGTAGGCGTGCAGCAGCGCGCGCACGCGCTCGGCCAGGGCTTGCAGCAGGTCGGCGGTGGTGGCGGCGTCGATGACCACGGCGTCGAGGTCGAGAAAGGCCGTTGCCGAGACGATGCAATGCGCCAGCGCGCTGGCGGCGCTGGCGATCCAGGCCCGGCTGTGCGCGGCCCAGGGCGCTTGCAGCACGCGCTCGTCATAGGCGGCCATCGGGTCCAGACCCTGCTCGCGCAGGCGCTGCTCGAGCTCCCACAGCGAGGCCTGCCTGATCAGCTGCTCGGGCGCTGCGGCGCTGTCTGGCTGCGCCACGGCCAGCGGCAGCGAGGCCACGGCGCCGGCGTTACCGTGCAGGCCCCGGTGCAGGTGCGAGTCGAGCACCAGCGCGCCGCCGACGAAGGTGTCCATGAACAGGTACAGAAAGCTCGGGATGTCGCGCCCTCTGCCTTGCAGCAACTCGGCCACGCAGGCGGCGGCGGTGTCTTTGGCAAAGCGCACGGGCAGACCGGTCATTTGCTGCACCTGCCCGGTCAGATCGATGCTGTTCCAGGCCTGCGACTGCGCCGCGCTCAGCCCCAACATGCGGTGCCAGCCGCCGAGTTGCAGCGGCGCGGCCAGGCCCACGCCAACCACACGCGCGCGCAGCGGCCCCAGGCCGTCGAGCAGTTGGTTCAAATGGCGGCCGATGGCGGGCAGCAGTTGGTCTATGTCGGGGAAGGCGTAGTCGAGCCGGATGCGCGCGCGCACCTGGCCGCTGAAGTCCACCAGCAGCCAGTCGGCGCTGCGCCGGCCGATCTTGATGCCGACGGCAAAGGCGCCATCGGGGTTCAGGCCGATCGGCACCGAGGGCTGCCCGACGCGGCCGCGCACCGGCGCTTCGCGGCGCAGCAATTGCTCGTCGTCGAGCCGCGCCGCGATCAGGCCGATGGCCTGCGCGGTCAGGCCGGTCACGCGCGCGATCTCGGCCTTGGCCAGGCTGCCGTGGGTGCGCAGCGCCTGCAACACCACGCGCTCGTTGAACTGGCGCAGCCCGACATGGTTGGAGCCGCGCTGGCGCAGCAAGGCGGGTCCGGCGGCGCTTGCGTCGGCGAGCGGCATGGCCATCGGGGCGCGGCAGTGTGTCAGGAAGAAACCAGCGGCACAGCGGCACAGCGCTCAGGGGCGCAGGCTGGCGCAGATCACGCCTTTGCGCAAAATGAAATTTCCCCAGGGCTGCAACTCGCCGGTGACGACGATGGCGTAAGCCTTGCGCGCGCGCTCGTAGAACGCAAAGCGTTCCACACCCTCGGCCTGCCCGCTATCGAGACCCAGGCCGGCCAGCAGCGCGACGGCTTCACGCTGCAGCGCCGAGCGGTACGGCGGCTCGGTGCCACCGACCTGCATGTAGGCCACCGGGTGCGGTATGTCTTCGGCCAGCGGCAGCAGGCTGGTGACGGCCTGTAGCGCGCGCACCAGGCCCACGCCGGGCAGGCGCAGCACCGGTGTGCCGGCGCCCGGCCGCATTGCAATGAAGTTGGCGTCGGCCAGCACCAGCGCATCGTCATGCCCCATCTCGGCCAGCAGCCGGAGCAGGTCGGGGCTGAGCAGGGGGTCGATTCCTTTGAGCATGGGTTTCCCGGTGCGTGGTCAGACAAAAAGAGCGCAGGCCGCAGACTGGCGTTCAGGCCAGGCATTCAGGCGGCAGTTCGCTGGCCGGCATGGCGCCGGTCATCACGGCCACCGTGTCGCTCATGCTGATTTTTTTCGGCTGGACGACAGCGGCACGCCGGCCCAGCCGGGCGATGTGGATGCGGTCGGCCACCTCGAACACATAGGGCATATTGTGGCTGATCAGGATCACCGGCAGGCCCTGGTCGCGCACGCGGCAGATCAGTTCCAGCACCATGCGGCCTTCCTTGACGCCCAGCGCCGCCGTGGGCTCGTCCATGATCACCACATGGCGCGCAAACGCTGCGGCGCGCGCCACGGCCACGCATTGGCGCTGGCCGCCCGAGAGGGTCTCGACGGCCTGCGTCATCGAGTGGATGCCGACCTTGAGCTCGGCCAGGCGCGCCACGCTGGCGGCACGCATCTTCTTTTTGTCGAGCATGCGCAGCAGGCTGCCCCGGATGCCCGGGCGGAGCAGTTCGCGGCCCAGGAACAGGTTTTCGGCAATCGTCATCGCCGGGGCCACGGCCAGGTCCTGGTACACCGTCTCGATGCCGGCCTTGCGCGCATCGATGGGGCTTTTGAACTGTATGCGCTGGCCGTCGAGCAGGATCTCGCCCGCGTCGGGCATGATGGCGCCCGAGAGCACCTTGATCAGGCTCGACTTGCCCGCGCCGTTGTCGCCGATCACGGCCAGAATCTCGCCGGCACGCAGTTCGAAGTCGGCGCCATCGAGCGCAATGACCTGGCCATAGCGCTTGACCAGGCCCTTGGCTTGCAGCACCGGCGCAGCGCCGGCTGCCGCGTGCGCCGTGTGGGCAGGGGCGAAGGCATCCATCAGCGCACCCCTTGGCGTGAGAGTTGGTCGGTGGCCACGGCCAAAATGACGAGGATGCCGGTGACCAGGATCTGGTAGACCGAAGACACGCCCATCAGTGTCAGCCCGTTGCGGAACACGCCCACGATCAGCGCCCCCACCAGCGTGCCCAGAATCATGCCGCGCCCGCCAAACAGACTGGTGCCGCCCAGCACCACGGCGCTGATCGCGTCGAGGTTCTCGGTCTGGCCCGCGTTCGGGTCGCCGGCACCGGTGCGGGCCACCGACAGCAGCGCGGCGATGCCGTAGAACAGGCCGGCCAGCATGTACACACCGAGCAGCACCCGGTCGGTGGCAATGCCGGTCAGGCGCGTGGCCTCGGGGTTGTTGCCCACGGCGTAGACATGGCGCCCCGGGGCGGTCTCGCGCAGCGCAAACCAGGCGATGAGGTACAGCGCCAGCATCAGCACCGCGCCCCAGACGATGGCGGTCTGGCCCAGCGCGAACGTGCCGCCCAGCAGGGTCATGCCCTCGGGGATGTCGGTGATGGTCTGCGCGTCCGAGTACAACTGCGTGATCGCAAACGCGATGTTCATCGTGCCCAGCGTCACGATGAATGGCGGCAGCGCGATCTTGGTGACCAACAGGCCGTTGACCAGACCGAACAGCACCGTCACCGCGATGCCGCAGGCTATCGCCAGCGGGGCGGACAGGTCGTGGCTGGCCGCCATTTTGGTCATCACGATGCTGCCGAGCGCCATCACCATGCCGCAGGACAGGTCGATGCCGGCGGTCAGGATCACCAGCGTCTGGCCGATCGCGATCACCGCCACCACCATGACCTGTTGCAGGATCAGCGAGAAATTCTGCGCCGACAAAAAGCGCTCGCTCTGCGAGGCAAAAAAGGCGCAGGCCAGAATCAGCGCGATGAAGGGGCCGAGCGTGGCCAGTGTGACCTGCGGCGGCCGTCGGAAAGTGATCGATGGCATGTGGGGGTGGCTCCGGGCGCGGGTGAAACGGGTGCATGGCGCGCCGGCAGACGCTGCGCAACGGGCGTGGCCAAGCCGTCGTTGGTCACCGCCTTGCCGGGCGGGCGTCGCTGGCGCAACTGACCGGCGCCTGGCGACGCCGGCAGTCGCTGACTTGCCTCTTTTACTTCTTGCCCCAGCACAGGCTGGCGCCGGTTTTCACGTCCTGGCTGTCCACGCCGGCTTGCGGTTTGGCGGCAATCAGCGTCACGCCGGTGTCGGTATAGCCGCTGGCCTTCTTGCCGGTCTTGGCGTACTCGACGCCCGCCGCCACGCCCATGGCCGCCATGCGCAGCGGGTACTGCTGGCTGGTGGCGGCAATCACCCCCCGGTCGACATCGGCGATGCCGGCGCAGCCGCCGTCCACCGCCACGATGAGTATGTTCTTTTCCTTGCCTGCGGCTTTCAATGCCTTATGGGCGCCGGCCGCTGCAGGTTCGTTGATGCTGTACAAAAGGTTGATGTCGGGGTTCTTTTGCAGGCAGTTTTCCATCGCGGTCTGGCCCTTGGTGCGGTCGCCAAAGCTGTCGGCCATGCAGACCACCTCGGGCGGGCGGGCCAGTTCATTGCTGCTGGCCTCGAGGGTCGGCAGACCGAAACCCTTGAGGAAGCCGTTGTGCCGCTGCGCGCCCACCGGGTGGCCAGGGAGCAGATCGAGCATCGCAATCACCGGCTTCTTGCCCGCCATTGCCGCCTTGGCGTACTGGCCGATCAACTCGCCGGCCTTGTAGTTGTCAGTGGCAAACAAGGCATCGACGACATCCACCGGATCGGTGGGGCTGTCCAGCGCAATCACCATCACGCCGCTGGCCCGGGCCTTCTTGATCGCCGGCACGATGGCCTGGGCGTTGTTCGGGGCGATCAGGATGGTCTTGGCCCCGGCAGCCACCAGGTTCTCCAGCGCCGTCACCTGGCCGGCATTGTCGCCATCGGCCTTGCCGGCGGTGGCGACCAGTTTGGCGCCGAGTTTTTTCGCCTCGGCGACGGCACCCTCTTTCATGGTCACGAAAAAGGGGTTGGTTTCGGTCTTGGTGATCAGGCCGATCACAGGCACGTCGGCAGCCCGGGCCAGGGCGCAGACCATGGCGCCCGACAGGGCGAGGGCAGAAAGAACGACAGCGGGGCGGCGTTGCAGCATGTTGGTCTCCTTTTCATCTGGTTTTGCCGGAGGCATCCCTGCCAGGGCGGAGCCTGTCGCTGGCAGGCAAGCACCCTTGCCGGGTGGATGCGACCGCACTATAGGCGCCGGCGATTTAATAAATCAAGTCGGTTTAGTTATGGTTTTCCCTAGCCGGGGTCGCTTCAGAAAACGG
>Ga0081606_1000424_pt1 | contig 17980 bp, 15 predicted proteins | sample EareggfetidaYelm_FD_71127 | JGI IMG/M metagenome (GOLD analysis project Ga0081606, IMG submission 71127) | Earthworm egg capsule microbial community from the University of Washington, USA - E. fetida Yelm (SPADES assembly) (version 2) | ecosystem: Host-associated > Annelida > Reproductive system... | reverse complement strand
AGAACTTGTCGTATCTGGCGCATCGTGATCCTCGGAGTGGGCATAGGTCTGGTCCGCAAAAAAAGCGGTCAGCCTATGCCCGCGGTCGGATCACTCCCGCGCGCCTGAATCGTCCACGATCATTTGAAACAGCGTCCACGCTCGCCTGAAATGCCGTCTACGTTCATCTGAAACGACCGTCTACGATGGCCTGAAATACGCACCAGCCACTGCGCGGCTTCGCGCAGCACGGCGGTGTCGGGTGCGGGTACGGGTGGCAGTGCGCTCATTCCACCAGCGCCAGGCAGTGCTCGAAGCCCAGGGCCATGTGGTGCTTGACGGTGCGTTCGCTGATCGCCAGGCGCTGGGCGATCTGTGCGTAGGTCAGGCCTTCGAGCTGCGACAGCACGAAGGCTTCGCGCGCCTTGTGCGGCAGGCCGTCCAGCATGGCGTCGATGGCGTCCAGCGTCTGCAGCAATTGCAGGCGCTCTTCAGGCGACAGCGCCAGCGCCTCGATGTACGCGCGCTCCAGCGCCTGGCGGCGCCAGTGTTCGCTGACCACGCCCTTGGCCAGCGTCGTCAGGTAGGCGCGCGGCTCACGCAGCGTGGGCAGCACCTGCGGGCGCAACAGGACGCGAACGAAGGTGTCCTGCGCCAGGTCGGCGGCGCTGTGCGCACAGCCCAGGCGCCGGCGCAGCCACGTGCTGAGCCAGCCGTGGTGCTCCGCGTAGAGCGCGTGCACGGTGCGGGTGTCGGCGGAAGACATGAAGAAGAAGGGGATGCGATGCAATTGAGAATTACTCTCATTTTAAAGGCATCGGCAGTGCCGCGCTGCGCGAATGCATCCGCATGCGCGCGGTGGTGTCTTGTCGGCGTCGGTCTTTGCTCAGCGCATGCGCCATGCCTTCGATGAACCAGGCGAAGACGCCTGATGATTTACTGGGGGGTCACTCCCCATGTTCCCGCATCCATCGCCACAGCGTGGACCGGCTCACCCCGAGCTGCCGCGCCGCGGCCTGCCGGTTGCCGCCGTGGGCCTGCAAGGCCGCAGCCACGCGTGCCGCATTCAGCCCGGTCTCATCGCCCACCTCGCTGGCGGCAGCATCCGAAAAAAGCTCCGGCAGGTCGTGCCGCAGTTCGTCATAACGAACGTCCTCGAGGCGGTCGAACTGCAGCAGGAACACCGCGATGCGCTCGCCGAGGTTTTCCAGCTCGCGGATGTTGCCGGGCCAGTCGTAGGCGCGCAGGCGCGGCAGCAGCGGCGCCAGCGCGCGCACCGGGTCCAGGCGCGTGCCCAGGCGCTGCAGGCAGCGGTCGACCTGCGCTTCGGCCAGCGGCGCGATGTCTTCGCGGCGCTCGCGCAAAGGCGGCAGCGGCAGGCGCAGCGTGTTGAGGCGGTAGAACAGGTCTTGCCGGAAGCGGCGCTCGGCAATCATGTCGTTCAGCGGCTGGTGCGTGGCGGCGATCACGCGCACATCGACCGGAATGGCGGCCGTGGCGCCGAGCCGCGTGATCTCGCGCTCCTGCAGCACGCGCAGCAGGCGCGTCTGCAGTTGCAGCGGCATGTCGCCGATCTCGTCGAGGAAGAGGGTGCCCGTGTGCGCCGCCTCGAACAGGCCGCGCTTGCCGCCGCGGCGTGAGCCGGTGAACGCGCCTTCCTCGTAGCCGAACAGCTCGCTTTCCAGCAACGCCTCCGGAAACGCGGCGCAGTTGACGGCGACGAAGGGCCGCCCCGCGCGCACGCTCTCGTTGTGGATCGACTGCGCGAACAGATCCTTGCCGACGCCGCTCTCGCCTGCGATCAGCACCGTGAGGTCGGTGCGCGCAAAGCGCCGGGCGGTCTGCACGGCACGCACGAAGGCCGGGCTCTGGCCGATGAGGTTGGCGAAGCGGTGGCGCGCCGCGCTCTGGCGCCGGCCCTGCTGGATGCGCAGGCTGGTGTCGGCTTCCTGGATGGTGCGCGCGTCGTACAGCGTGAGCGCGGCGCCGACGATCTCGCCGTGCTCGCGGATCGGCGTGCGGTTGACCACCCAGTCGCGCTGCGCAAAGCGCTGCACCACGGCGCGCTCGACCTGTCCGCTGTCCAGCGTCGGCTGCAGCGACAGCTCGGGTTCGATCGCCTCCAGCGACTGGCCGATGAGCCGCGCGTGCGGCGGGCCGAGCAGCTGCTGCATCGGCGGGTTGACCGCGATCACGCGGTTGTCGCGGTTCACGGCCAGCACGGCCTCCTGCAGGTTGTGCAGCACGCCGTTGAGCTGCTCGTAGCGGCCGGCTTCTAGCCGCGCGACGCGCGCGAGTTCGAGCGCGTCTTCGAAGCCTTTGCGCACGCTGCCCAGCGAGTAGGCGAGCAGTCCGTGCAGGCCGGCCTGCTCCGCGAGTTCGACGACAAGGCTGGAGCCGACGATCACCTCGAAGCCCTCGCGGCGCAACTGCTCGAAGCGCTGGCGCGCGTCGTCGGGCGTCTGGTAGGCGTGCTGCACCACCTCGATGTTGAGCAGGTCCTTCACCTCGTCGAGTTCGGGAATGGTCTGGCCGTACATGACGACGCCGACGCGGCTGGACATGCGCCGCGCCTTGATGAGCGCCTGCAGCAAATCGAAGCCGCTCAGCTGGATGGTGGCGACCGGCGCCTGCAGGCCGGAGCGCAGGATGCTCGCGTTCGAGCCCGCGCTCACGAAGGCATCGACGAGGCCACGCTCCAGGCGGTCGCGCGCGATGGCGAGCGCGTCGCCGAACGTGCCGTCGACCACCTCGATCTCGGCGCGGCCGGTGTATTCCGCCACCACCGGCATCGCGAACCCGCGGATCTGCCGGTAGCTCAGGAAGCACAGGCGCGGCAGCTCGCCGCTGCGCACGGAAGCCGGAAAAAAGTGGGAGGAGGGGCGGTCGCTGGGCATGTCGCATTGAAACATGGAGGTGTTTCATGGGTGTCGCAATGCAACGTCGGGTGAAGGGTGGCGGAGCGCCAATCCATTTTAAATCAAGCACTTGCGCGCGTTCCAGGCGCTGGCACGCCCTCTGCGATAGCTGGGGCATTCGCCAACCTTTCGGAGACATTGAACGTGGCACTCGAACACATCACCGTACTGGACCTGACGCACATGCTGTCCGGCCCCTACGGCACCATGCTGCTGGCCGACCTCGGCGCGCGCACCATCAAGGTCGAGCCGCCCGGTAGCGGCGAAGGCACCCGCCGCCTGCTGGAGAACGACCCGCACTATTCGCGCGACGGCATGGGGGCGTACTACCTCACGCTCAACCGCAACAAGCAGAGCGTGTGCGTCGACCTCAAGACACCGGCCGGCAAGGCGGTGTTTCTGGACCTTGTGCGCAAGGCCGACGTGGTGTTCGACAACTTCAGCGTCGGCGTGACCGAGCGACTCGGCATCGACCACGCGTCGCTTGCCGCGGTGAACCCGCGCATCGTCACCTGCTCGGTCACCGGCTTCGGCCAGACCGGCCCGCACACGCAGCGCCCGGCCTTCGACCAGGTGGTGCAGGCGATGGGCGGCGGCATGTCGATCACCGGCACGCCCGAGACCGGCCCCACGCGCAGCGGCATCCCCATCGGCGACCTCGGCGGCGGCATGTTCGGCGCGATGGGCGTGCTGGCTGCATTGGTCGAGCGCGACCAGACCGGCAAGGGCCAGCACGTCGACGTGTCGATGCTCGATGCGCAGATCTCGCTGCTCAACTACATGGCGACGATGCACCTGCTGTCGGGCCATGTGCCCGAAGGCATCGGCAACGGCCACTTCGTGCATGTGCCGTACAACAGCTACCCGACGGCCGACGGGCACGTGATCATTGCCTGCATCGGCGATCCGTTCTTCGATCGCTTTGTCGAGTTCATCGACCTGCCGGCGCTGCGCAAGCCGGAATACCGCCAGCAGCCGGTGCGCTTCGCGGCCAAGGCCGAGATCGATGCGGTGGTCGGCGAAGCGATGCGCAAGCAACCCACCGCCCATTGGCTCGAACGGTTGCGCGAGGCGCGCATTCCCTGCGGCCCGGTCAACAACTTCGAGCAGGCACTCAACGATGCGCAGGTGCTGGCGCGCGACATGGTGGTCGAGGTGCCGCTGAAGACCGGCGAGCGCGTGCGCATGCCGGGCAACCCGATCAAGCTGTCGGCGGCCGACAAGGGCAGGGCGTTCACCTGCCCGCCGGCGCTCGGTGAAAACACGCGCCAGGTGCTCGGCGACCTCGTCGGCTACGCACCCGACAAGCTCGAAGCACTGCGTGCCGAAGGGGCGATTGCATGAGTGCGAAGGAAGCGATTCACATCACGGACGTCGGGCCGCGCGACGGCTTGCAGAACCAAGCAGTTCACGTCGGCACCGAAGGCAAGCTGCGCCTCATCGAACTGCTGGTCGAGGCCGGCCTGCGCAGCATCGAGGCGACCAGCTTTGTCTCGCCGAAGGCCGTGCCGCAGATGGCCGACGCCGCCGAGCTCGTGCCGCAGGTGCTGGCGCGCTTCGCGGCGCTGCGCACGTCGGTGCTGGTGCCCAACCTCAAGGGGCTGGAGCGCGCGCACGCGGCCGGCGCGAAAGAGATCGCCGTCGTGCTCTCGGCCACCGAGACCATGAACCGCAAGAACATCAACATGGGCCTGGACCAGGCGACCGAGGTGAGCGAGCAGACGATTGCTGCCGCGCGCGCACTGGGTCTGCGCACGCGCGCCTACGTGGCCGTGGCCTTCGACTGTCCCTTCGAGGGCGAGACGCCACTCGACGAAGTGCTGCGCCTGTCGGCCCGCATGCATGCGGCGGCGGCCGACGAGATCGTCATCGCCGACACCATCGGCTCGGCCTCGCCGGGCCAGGTGAAACAGCGCTTGGCGGCGCTGCGCGGCGTGGTGCCGATCGAGCGCCTCGCGGTGCACCTGCACGACACGCGCGGCATGGGCGTGGCCAATGCCTGGGCGGCGCTCGAAGCCGGCGTGCGCCGTTTCGATGCGAGCGTCGGCGGCATCGGCGGCTGCCCGTTCGCGCCCGGCGCCGCCGGCAACATGGCGACGGAAGACCTCGTGCTCATGGCCGAGCGCAGCGGCTTTTCCACCGGCATCTCGCTCGCCGGCCTGCTCGCGGCGGTCGACTTTGCACAGGACGCACTGCGCAAGCCGCTCGGCGGCCGCGCCATCCCCTGGCTGCGCCGCCAGCGCGACAAGGACACCCAAGACAACACCCGGAGACTTGCATGAACCCCACCTTCCATCTTCCTCATCCCAACCGGCGCCAGATGCTCGCCGGCCTCGCATCGCTCGCTGCCGTCGGCACGGGCGGCAGCGCCTTCGCGCAGGGCGCCAAGTACCCGAGCAAGGCCGTCACGCTCGTGGTGCCGTATTCGGCCGGCGGCGGCACCGACATCGTCGGTCGCCTGATGGCGCAGCGCCTGTCGGAGCTGTGGGGCCAGTCGGTGGTGGTCGACAACCGCACCGGCGCCAACGGCGTGATCGGCTCGAGCACCGTGGCACGCGCGGCGCCCGATGGCCACACGTTGCTGTTGGTGGTGGGATCGCACGCGGTCAACCCGGTGCTGATGAAGTCGCTGCCCTACGACACCGACAAGGCCTTCACGCCCATCACCAACATCGCGAACTCGCCGTCGGTGCTGGTGGTGCAGGCCAACGGCCCCTACAAGACGCTGGCCGACCTGCTGGCCGCTGCTCGTAAGGACGAGCTGGGCTGCGGTTACTCGGAAGGCCAGACGCGCCTGACCGGCGAACTGATCCGCCAGGTAGGCCACCTCAAGCTGACCGGCGTGCCCTACAAGGGCGGCGCACCGATCATGGTCGACATCATCGGCGGCCACCTGCCGATGGGTGTGACCAGCGTGCTCACCGCGCTGCCGCACGTGCGCTCGGGTGCGTTGCGCGTGGTGGGCGTCGCGGCCGATCGCCGCATGCCGCTGTTCCCCGATGCGATGACCTTCAAGGAAGCGGGCTTGAACGGTGTCGAGTCGCTGAGCTGGTACGGCCTGTTCGGTCCGGCCGGCCTGCCGGCCCCGATCGTGGCGCAGATCAACCAGGACCTGAAGAAGGTCACGGCCGACCCTGCGGTGCAAAAGCAGATGCACGACCAGGGCGCCGACATCACGCTCACGCCGCCGGCCGAGTTCCGCACCTTCCTGGCGAGCGAGACGAAGAAGTGGTCGCTCGTCGCGCAGCGCGGCGGCATCACGGCGGAGTAAGCGGCATGGCGAATCCCATCCTCCGCCAGAAGCTCGACCGCGGCGAGTTCATCGTCGCGCCCGGCCTGCACGACATGATCGCCGCCACCGTGGCGAACAAGGTCGGCTTCGACATCGTCTACGGCACGGGCTACTGGCTCACCGCGTCGAGCCTGGGCCTGCCCGACGCGGGCATTGCCACCTACACGCAGATGCTCGACCGCATGGCGACGCTGGTGCGCACGAGCCAGGGGGCAGTCATCGCCGATGCCGACACCGGCTACGGCGGGCTGCTCAATGTGCACCACACGGTGCGCGGCTACGAGGCGGCGGGGGTCACGGCCATCCAGCTCGAAGACCAGGAGTTTCCGAAGAAGTGCGGCCACACGCCCAACAAGCGCTGCGTGCCGACGCAGGACATGGTCGACAAGATCAAGGTGGCCGCGCAGGCGCGCCAGGACAAGGACAACTTCCTCATCATCGCCCGCACCGATGCGCGTGCTTCGCTGGGCGTCGACGAGGCGATGCGCCGCCTGGAAGCGTATGCCGAGGCAGGCGCCGACATCCTGTTCTTCGAGGCGCCGCAGTCCGAAGAAGAAATGCGCAAGGCCTGCGCCGCGTTCGACACGCCGATGCTGGCCAACATGGCCGATGGCGGCAAGACGCCGATCCTGCCCGCGAAGGTGCTGGAAGAAATCGGCTTTGCGCTGGCCATCTACCCCTCGCTCACCAGCCTGTCGGCCGCCGCGGCGATGGAGCGCGCGTTGAGCCACCTCAAGCTCAGCGGCATGAGCCAGTCACCCGAGGTGCCCCTGTTCGATTTCAACGAGTTCTGCGGTCTCATCGGCTTTCAGGACGTGTGGGATTTCGAAAAGCGCTGGGCGCGCTGAAGATTCAATCAACAAAAGAACGGAGACAAGACCCATGACGAACATCTGCAAGATTCCCCGCCGCAGCGTGCTGGCGCTGGCCATGGCTGCCGCGAGTGCGCTCGCGATCGGCATTGGCATCACCGCCACGCCGGCGCACGCGCAGCAGGACTACCCGAACAAGCCGATCCGCCTCGTCGTGCCTTTCACGCCCGGCGGCGTGACCGACACCGGCGCGCGTGTCGTGGCCGAGCGCCTCGGTGCGCGGCTGGGCCAGCAGGTGGTGGTCGACAACCGGCCCGGCGCCTCCGGCAACATCGGCACGCAGATGGTCGCGGCCGCGGCGCCCGACGGCTACACGCTGGTGCTGGGCTTCGACGGCACGCTGGTCATCAACCCGCACGTGTTCGCGAAAGTGCCGTTCGACACCGTGAAAGACTTCGTGCCCGTGAGCAAGATCGGCGATGCGGTGCTCGTCATCGTCACGCACCCCTCGGTGCCCGCGAAAACCTTGCCCGAACTCATCGCTTATTCGAAGAGCAACCCGGGGGGCTTGTCGTACGGCAGCTCCGGCACGGGCGGCACGCCCCACATCGCCGCTGAAATGCTCAAGGTGAAGACGGGTGCAGAGTTCATCCACGTGCCCTACAAGGGCGGCGGCCAGGCCATGACCGACGTGGTCGGCGGCCAGCTGCCGATGCTCTACACCGCCGTGGCCGGCGCGCTGCCCTTCATCGAAAGAGGGCAGGTGCGCGCCATCGCGATCTCGAGCGCGCAGCGGCTGCCGTCGCTGCCCAACGTGCCGACCGTGGGCGAAACCGTGCCGGGCTTCGAGGCGAGTTCGTGGATCGGTCTCCTCGCGCCCGCCAAGACTCCGAAGCCCATCGTCGACCGCATCCAGCGCGAGCTGCATGCCGTGGTGAACGAACCCGCGGTCAAGGAGCGCCTGGCCAAGCTCGGCATCACGTCGGTGGGCAACACGTCGGCGGAGTTCGGCCAGCAGATCCAGGCGGATCTGAAGAAGTACGTGGACGTGGTGAAGGCGGCGGGGATCAAGATCGATTGAGGCGCCGATCCGGTGTCACCTCAAAACACCTCATGCCGCTGCGTTGAGCCGGGCAGCACCGTCCCTTAATCTTCGTCGCAGGGCAGCACAACGACTGCCTCAATCTGCGTCAAAGAAGCTGGAGACAAGCATGAAGAATCGGGCGATGTGGCTGCCGCGTCAGCGAAGGGCTTTCCCTGTGGAGCGCGCGCAATGAGCGGGCTCGAAGGCCTGGTGCCCGACGCGCCGATCCGTTGCCGCGAGTTCCGCATCGGCACCGTGGGGGCCGGCTTCATCATGGCGGACGTGCAGCTCGCGGCCTACCGCGAGGCCGGGTTTCCGGTGGTGGCCATCGCCTCGCGCACGCGCTCCAAGGCGGCCGAGGTGGCGCAGCGCCACGGCATTGCCACCGTGCACGACGACCCCGAGGCGCTGATCCGCGACCCGCAGGTGCAGATCGTGGACATCGCCTATCCGCCCGACCTGCAGCCGGCGCTCATCCGCCTGGCGCAGCCGCACGTGAAGGCGGTGCTCGCGCAGAAGCCGCTGGCGCTCGACCTCGAGACCGCCAGCGCGCTCGCCGAGGAGGCGCGGCGCGCCGGCAAGCTGCTGTCGGTCAACCAGAACATGTGCTTCGACCAGTCGATGCGCGTGCTCAAGCAGCTGCTCGATCGCGGCGACCTGGGCACGCCGGTGCTCGCGACGATCGAGATGCGCGCCATTCCGCACTGGCAGGAGTTCCTGCGCGGCTACGGCCGGCTCACGCTGGTCAACATGAGCGTGCACCACCTGGACGTGCTGCGCTTCCTGTTCGGCGAGCCAGAAGACATCTACACCGCCGCGCGGCCCGATCCGCGCACCGGCTTCGCGCACCGCGACGGCATCGTGTGCTCCATGCTGCGCTTTCGCAGCGGCGTGATGGCGGTCAACCTGGAAGACGTGTGGATCGGGCCGCACGGAGACGGCTTCGAATCGGACATCTACATCAAGTGGCGCGTCGAAGGCACCGAGGGCGTGGCCGAGGGCACCATCGGCTGGCCCGACTACCCCGAGGGCAGCCCGAGCACGTTGCGCTTTGCCTCGCGCCGGAGCACCGGCGGCGCCTGGGTGCAGCCGCAATGGACCACGCGCTGGTTCCCGCAGGCATTCGCCGGCGTGATGGAGCAGCTGCAATGGGCGCTGCACAGCGGCGAGCCGCCGCTGCTCGACGTGGCCGACAACGTGAAGACGATGGCACTGGTCGAGGCGGGCTACCGCTCGCTCGAAGAAAAGCGCGCCGTGGCGCTTTCCGAATACCGCATCTGAACCCCGGGCCGCCGACGGCGGCGTTTGCAGAGCAACCCACAGCAGACAAGCGACATGATTCAAGTCGGAATTTTCAGCGGCTACTTTCCCTATGCGCTCGAGGAATCGGCGCGCCGCATCAAGGCCCAGGGCTTCAACACGGTGCAGTTGGACCTCGCGTTCAAGGACATGGATTTCTCCACGCCCGAGGCGATCACGCGCGAGAAGTGCCACCGCGTGCGCGACACCTTCCGCACGCACAACCTGCCGATCAGCTGCATCTCGGCGTACACCAACATCGTTCATCCCGACGCGGCGGAGCGCCGGCGCCGCAACGATTACCTCAAGGCCACGCTGCGCCATGCGCGCGACTGCGGCACGCCCTTCGTGATCAGCGAGACCGGCACGGTCAACCCCGAGAGCGACTGGTCTTCGCACCCCGACAACAAGACCGAGCGCGCCTACGAAGACTGCGTGAAGGTGGTGCGCGAGCTGTCGCAGGAGGCGTACGACCACGGCGCGGTGTTTTTGGTCGAGACCTACGTGAACAACATCATCGGCTCGGTGGAGGAAACGCTGCGCCTGTTCGCCGACGTGAACCACCCGGGCCTGGGCCTGCTGATGGACCCGACCAACTACTTCGAGACGCACAACATCGACCGCATGGACCAGGTGCTCAACCAGATGTTCGACGCGCTCGGCGACAAGGTGTGCATCGCACACGCCAAGGACGTCAAGCGCAGCAGCGGCACCGACAAGGGCGAGAAGTTCGCCGACATCGACGCCTCCGAGGCGCACCAGTTCCGCGGCGTGGGCGAGATCGAGCTGCCGGCGCCGGGCCTGGGCGCGCTCAACTACGACCTGTACCTGAAGCGGCTGTCGCAGCACCACCCGAACATCCCGATCATCATCGAGCACCTGGACGAGTCCGACGTGCCGCGCGCCAAGCAGTTCCTCGACACGCGGCTGCTGGAGGCGGGCGCGTGACGCAGCTGTACGGACGCAGTTGGACCCGGCAGTCGCTGCGCGAGCATGCGGGCACGCTGTCGCAGTTCGCGGGCGTGCGGCTGGTCACGCTGGGCGACGGCGTGGAGCGCGGCATCCGCTGCCTGGAGTTCCGCTCCGGCGCGGGCTTTGCGTTCCATGTGCTGGTCGACCGCGCGATGGATGTCGGCGCCTGCGAGTACCGCGGCGCGGCCATCGGCTGGCAGTCGCCCACGGGCTTTCGCCACCCCGGCCTGCACGAGAACGCCGACGAGGGCGGGCTGGGCTGGCTGCGTTCGTTCTCGGGCCTGCTCGTGACCTGCGGGCTCGACCACACGCTGTTCATGGACCGCGACCCCGCCGGCCACTACCACTACGGCCCGCGCGAGACGGTGAACAGCGGGCTGCACGGCCGCGTGGCGAACATCCCGGCGCGGCTCACGGGCTACGGCGAGCGCTGGGAAGGCGACGAATGCATCCTGTGGTGCGAGGGCGTGATCCAGCAGTCGACCGTGTTCGGCGAAGACCTGCACCTGGTGCGCCGCATCGAGGCGCGGGTCGGCGATCGTGCGTTCACGCTGCACGACCGCGTGGTGAACCACGGCTTCTACCGCACGCCGCACATGTTCTGCTATCACATCAACGTCGGGCATCCGGTGCTCGACGAGGGCAGCCGCTACATCGCGCCGGTGCGCCACACGCCGTGGGCCGCGCACGCCGAGGCGCTGCAGCGCCAGTCGGCCGGCTACCGCACGCAGGTGGGCCCGCGCCACGATTTTCACGAGCAGGTGTACGAGCATGCGATGGCGGCCGATGCGCAGGGCCGCATTCCGGTCGCCCTGGTGAACGACCGCTTCGACGGCGGACGCGGCATCGGCCTGTCGGTCGAGGTGAACCGCGACGAGTTTCCCTGCCAGTTCCAGTGGCAGAACTTCCAGAAGGGCCAGTACGCCATGGGCATCGAGCCCAGCACCAACCACGTGCTGGGCAAGCCTTTCGCGCGCGAGCGCGGCGAGCTGATCTGGCTGGAACACGGCGACGAACGCCGCTACACCACGCGCTTCGCCGTGCTCGACGGGCAGGGCGACATCGAGGCCTTCGACGCGCGCGTGCGCGCCATCTGCACCCAGCCCGAGGCCGAATACCCGACGGTCACGGGCCGGTGGGACTGAGCGACGCCGCGATGGAACGTGTGCGTGAGACGGCCGCAGCAGGAATACTCGGCGGCATGAAAGATCCGACCCCTGCGTCCGACGAGGGCTTCGGCCGCGCGCGGCTGGAAGACGTGGCCCGCGAGGCGGGCGTGTCCAAGGCCACCGTCGACCGCGTGCTGCATGCGCGCAAGGGCGTGCGCCCGGCCACGGTGCAGCGCGTCGTCAAGGCGGCCGCGCGGCTGCAGTACCTGCCCGAAGAAAACCTGCACCGCGTGATCCGCCCGCGGCCGATGGCGCTGAGTTTCGTGCTGCCGGCGGGCACCAACCAGTTCATCCGCATGCTCGGCGACCACGTGGAGATCGTCGAGAAGCAGCTCGAACCCTTCAACGTGCGCTGCCGCCGCGTGGTGATCGAGGGCTTCGACGCCGAGGTGCTCGCGGCCCGGCTGCTGCGCCAGGGCCGCCAGTGCGACGGTATCGCCTTCGTGGCGCTGGAGCACCCGTTGGTGCGCGAAGCGGTGGACACGCTGGTGGCCGAGGGCGTGCATGTGTTCACGCTGCTGTCCGACCTGCCGGGCTCGCGCCGAGCCGCCTACGTGGGCATCGACAACCGCGCCGCGGGGCGCACCGCGGGCTACCTGCTCGGGCGCATGCTGGGGCGCGAGAGCGGCAAGGTCGGCCTGATCGCCGGCAGCCTGAGCTACCGCGGCCACGAAGAGCGCGAAGTCGGCTTCCTGCAGGTGCTGGTCGAACAGTTTCCCCGCTTGCAGGTGGTGGGCCTGCGCGAAGGCCAGGACGACGCGCAGCAGAACTACCTGCAGACGCGCACGCTGCTGCGCCAGCACACCGACCTCGTGGCGCTCTACAACATCGGTGGCGCCTCCGACGGCATCGGCCGCGCGCTGAAAGAGGCGAAGCTCGAACACAAGGTGGTGTTCGTGGGCCACGAGATCACGCCCGACACGCGCGCCATGCTGATCGACGGCACGCTCGATGCCGTCATCAACCAGAACCCGCAGACCGAGGTGATGAACTGCGTGCGCATCTTCGCGAACCTGCGCGCCGGCATCGCGGTGCGCGAGAACCTGCCCTGAGCGGCGCCTTCCAACCCAACAAGCAGACAGACAACGACATGACGACCATGGACATGACAGGGCGCAAGGTGCTCATCACCGGCGCGGCCGGCGGACTCGGCAGCGCGATCACCTGGGCTTTCGCACGCGCCGGCGCGCAGGTGCATGCGCTGGACATCGACACGGCCAAGGGCGAGCGGCTGCTCGCGGCCGGCAGCGACGAGGCGGCGGCGGTGCGCGAGCGCGTGCGCTTCGTGCGCGCAGACTTGTCCGACGCGCGCGGCCTGGGCCAGCAGCTGGCGGTGCTCTTCGAGGAGATCGGCGGCATCGACGTGCTCATCAACAATGCGGCCATCTACCCGTCGCGCGCCATCGAGGACTACGGCATCGAGGAGCACCGCCAGGTGCAGTGCGTGAACGTCGATGCGGCGCTGGTCTGTGTGCAGGCCGCGCTGCCGCACATGAAGCGCCAGCAGCACGGACGCATCATCGATGTCGTGAGCATCACGATGTACGGCGGCTGGCCGTTGCTGCTGCCGTATGTGACGTCGAAGGGCGCGCTGCTGGGCATGACGCGCGCCATGGCGCGCGAGCTCGGGCCGCACGGCATCACGGTGAACGCGGTGTCGCCGGGCGCGTTTCCGACCGACGCCGAGAAGATCCATCCCGACCCGCAGGGCTACGAGCGCTTCGTGCTCGAGCACCAGTCGGTCAAGCGCCGTGGTTCGCCGGACGACATCGCCAACGCGATGCTGTTCTTCGCCGCCGACGGCAGCGGCTTCGTCACCGGGCAGACGCTGAACGTCGACGGCGGCTGGGTCATGCAGTGACCGCCGGCCGGGGCCTTCTTCACACCTTGATTTAGGGGAAATCCCGCAGGCGCCTGCGCCGATGTGAGACTACAGTGCCAAATGTTAGCGCTAACAGTTATCGCTAACAGTTAGCGCTAATTAAACTTTCCATCAACGCGCAGACATGACCGGCAGGCCCTGCCGACCAGGAGACAGAAAGACATGAACCCTCGCCAATTCCAAAGCCGCCAAGGCCACTCTGGTCGCCGTGCGGCCCTTGCGCGTTTGTCCGGGCTCGCCGGCCTTGCCGCGCTCGCCTTGTCCGGCGCCGGCACCGCCCACGCGGCCGACAAGCAGGTCGTCACCTTCGCTGCGGCCAGCTTTGCCGAACCCGCGCGCGGCGACAAGATGCGCGCCTGGATCGGCAAGTTCAACCAGAGCCAGGACAAGGTCGAGATCCAGCCGGTGACGATTCCGTTCTCGTCGTTCGCGAGCACGATCTTCACGCAGATGGGCGGCAACGCCGGCCCCGACCTCGTGCGCTTCGACCTGCCCGAGTTCTATGCCGCGGTGAACGCCAAGCGCCTGGCGCCCATCGACGACGTGATCGCCGACGGCGCCTTTCCGCTCACCGATCCCGACAAGTACATGAAGGTCGGCGGCGCGCGCTACGGCGTGGTGTTCGAGGTGAGCAACTACGCCATGGTCTTCAACAAGGCCCTGCTCAAGGGCAAGGCGCCGACGAACTTCGACGAGTTCCTGGCCGCGGCCAAGGCCGCCACCGCCGCCGGCAACTACGGCTACGCCTACCGCGCCACCATGGCCGAGCGCGGCGGCTTCTGGTATGACCTGTGCAACTACGTCTACGGCTTCGGCGGACGCTGGTCGGATGAGCAGGGCAACCCGACGATCAACAGCGCCAAGGTGATTGAAGGCGTTACCGCGTACAAGAAGATGTACGACGCCGCCGCCACGCCCAAGGGCGCCGACGCGGCCACCTACCGGCGCATGTTCGCCGAGGGCAAGATCGCGATGCAGATCGACAACGGTGGCGTGGCGGCCAACCTGGCCACGCTGGCCAAGGGCTTCGAGGTGGGGGCCGGACCGTCGCCGTTTCCCACGCGCGCGCAGGGCATGATCCTCGCGCCGATCAGCATCAACGCCAACAGCAAGAACAAGGCGGCCGCGGGCGCGTTCCTCAAGTGGATGCTGACGCCCGAGGCGCAGCGCGAGCTGCAGCTGATCCACGGCGCCTCCAGCGTGGCGATCAACGTGCCGCGCTCCGACGAAGAGGTCGCCAAGTGGCCCTGGATCACGGTGTATGACCAGCAGACCGCGAACAGCGTGCCGGCGCTGCCGCAGGGCCTGGAAGTGAAGGCGCCCGAGATCCAGCAAGTGGTGATCGAACAGCTCATCCGCGTGCTGCAGGGCGGCGTCGATCCCGCCAAGGCGATGAACGATGCGCAGCAGACCGTGCTGACCCGCGTGCTCAAGCGCTGACATGGCGGCCGTGCTTTCCACCGACAAGCCCGGGGCCGGCAAGGCGAAGGCCGCCCGCCCGGGCCGTCCGCATCGCATCGAGGGCCATCCGCTGCTGCCCTACGCGCTGGTGCTGCCGGCCACGCTCTACCTGCTCGTGTTCCAGGGCTACCCGCTGTTGCGCGAGCTGATGCTCAGCTTTACCTCGACCTCGCTGCTCTCGCCGGCGCAGGGCGAGTGGGTCGGCCTGCAGAACTACGTCGACCTCTGGAGCGACCCCGACTTCCACCGCGTGATCTGGACCACGCTGCTGTACACGGTGGCCTGCGTGGCCTCGGCCATCGGCCTGGGCCTGGCGTCGGCGCTGCTGCTCGACGGGCCGTTTCGCGGCCGCGGCATCGCGCGCGCGGCGGTCACCATTCCGTGGGCCGCACCGCCGGTGGCGGTGGCGCTGATCTTCATCTGGATCTACAACGCCCAGTACGGCGTGTTCGGCCACACGCTGCGCTTCTTCGGCATCGGGTCGGGCAACGAGAACTGGCTCGACAGCATGCAGCATGCGATGCCCGCGGTGCTGCTCACCACCATCTGGCAGATCTTTCCGTTCGCCTCGGTGGTGCTGCTGGCCGCGCTGCAGGGCGTGCCTTCCGAACTGCGCGAAGCCGCGGTGATGGACGGCGCCGACCGCCTGAGCGTGTTCAAGGCGGTGGTGTGGCCCACCATCCGCCCGTCGGTGGCACTGCTGGCGCTGTTCTCCACCATCTGGTCGCTGCGGCGCTTCGACCTCATCTGGCTGCTCACGCAGGGCGGCCCGGTGGGCGCAACCAACACCCTGGTCATCGACCTGTACCGCCGCGCCTTCGTCAACCACCACCTCGGCCAGGCCGCGGCGGTGGGCATGGTGGGTGTGGTGGTCGCGCTGGCCGTGACGCGGGTGTACTTCCGCTACACCGCACGTGCCGAAAAGCAGGGAGCACGCGGATGAGCGCCGCCACGTCCCTGACCGCGCACGCGCCGATGTCCGGGCGCCATGCGCTGCGCATGCTGGCGGTGCTGGCCCTGCTCGGGGCCGCCGCGTTTCCCATTTACTGGATGCTCGTGACCTCGCTCACGCCGTCGGAGGCGCTGTTCGGCGACCGGCCGCAGATGCTGCCGTCGCTCTCGCGGCTGCCGGTGTACGGCGAGGTGTTCGCGATCAAGCCCGTGGCGACCTGGCTGCTCAACAGTGCCTGGGTGGCCATCGGCACCACGGTGCTGAGCATTGCGCTGGCGGTGTTCCCGGCGTATGCGCTGTCGCGTTTCCGCTTTGGCGGCAAGGGCGCCATCGGCTTCGGGCTGTTCGCCACGCAGATGCTGCCCGAGGCGATGCTGGTGGTGCCGCTGTACGCGATCTTCTCGCAGATGTCGCTGCTGAACACGCTCTCGGGCCTCATCCTGGCGAACACCGCGTTCACCGTGCCGGTGATCACCTGGATCCTGAAGGGCGCCATCGACGGCGTGCCCATCGAGGTCGAGGAAGCCGCGCGCATCGACGGCTGCTCGCGCATCGGCATCGTGCTGCAGGTGGTGGTGCCGCTGATTGCGCCCACGCTGGCCGCGGCCGCGGTGATTTCGTTCTTCCACGGCTGGAACGAGTACGTGTTCGCGCAGACGCTGATCACCGAGGAGCGGCTGCACACCGCGTCGGTCGGCCTGGCCGGTTTCATCGGCGAGCTCAGCACGCCGCTCGACGCGGTCATGGCCGTGGGCGTGATGTACACGCTGCCCGCGGTCATCTTCTACCTGGTCGTTCAGCGCCACGTTGTTTCCGGCATGACGGCCGGCAGCGTCAAGGGCTGAGCCGCGACCTCTTCACAGCACACAGACGCACACAGAAAAGGACAAGCCCCATGGCCTCCATCAAGCTCCAGGACATCACCAAGGATTTTGCCGACAAGCATGTGGTGAAGGGCGTTTCGCTCGACGTGCCCGACGGCGAGTTTCTCGTGCTGCTCGGTCCCTCGGGCTGCGGCAAGTCGACGCTGCTGCGCATGCTCGCGGGGCTCGAGAGCGTCAGCGGCGGCGAGATCCACATCAACGAACGCCGCGTGGACGCGCTGCCGCCCACCGAGCGCGACATTGCGTTCGTGTTCCAGTCGTATGCGCTGTACCCGCACATGACGGTGCGCCGCAACATCGCGTTCCCGCTCATCATGCGCAAGCACCGCTGGTGGTTCCACATTCCGCTGCTCGGCGGCATAGCCAAGCGGCGCATCGAGCGCTCGCCCGAGGTCTCGCAACTGGTGGAGCGCACCGCCCGCACGCTGGCGCTGACCGAGTGGCTCGACAAGTTCCCGCGCACGCTCTCGGGCGGGCAGCGCCAGCGCGTGGCGCTGGGCCGCGCGATGGTGCGCGAGCCGCAGGTGTTCCTCATGGACGAGCCGCTGTCCAACCTCGACGCCAAGCTGCGCACCACCATGCGCTCGGAAATCTCCAAGCTGCACCAGCGCGTGGGCGGCACCTTCGTCTACGTGACGCATGACCAGGTCGAGGCCATGACCATGGGCACGCGCATCGCGCTGCTCAAGGACGGTGTGGTGCAGCAGTTCGGCAGCCCGCGCGACATCTACGAGCAGCCGGCCAACCTGTACGTGGCGCGCTTCATCGGCACGCCGCCCATGAACCTGCTGCACGTGCAGGCCGATGCACAGGTGCTCGCGGTCGGCGACGTGCGCATGGCCATGCCGGCGCATCTGCAAGGCCTGGCGAACGGGCAGGGCGGCGACGCCGTGCTCGGCGTGCGGCCGAATGCGATGTCGGTGTCGCGCGGCGGACCGGGCCTGGCCGGCACGGTCTCGCTGGTCGAGCACGTGGGCGCCGAGTCGCTGGTGGCGGTGAGCCTGAGCCACGCGCCGACGCTGCACGACGAAGAAGGCAACGCCGGCGCCGACGTGATGGTGACCGCGCCCGGCTACACCGACCTGCGCGCCGGCGATGCGGTGACGCTCGGCCTGGACCTCGCGCAGGCCGTGCTGTTCGACGCCGCCACCGGCCGCAACCTAGTGTCGCGTCACGGATCAGATGTCGTAGGCTGCGCGCAGCCATCGGAGCGCAGCGCAAGGCGCATCGCGCAGCCCATACCGAGCGTATTGGCAAGCGATGCAACGCCGCGATG
>Ga0081606_1000423_pt1 | contig 17981 bp, 15 predicted proteins | sample EareggfetidaYelm_FD_71127 | JGI IMG/M metagenome (GOLD analysis project Ga0081606, IMG submission 71127) | Earthworm egg capsule microbial community from the University of Washington, USA - E. fetida Yelm (SPADES assembly) (version 2) | ecosystem: Host-associated > Annelida > Reproductive system... | reverse complement strand
GCAGCAATCAGTGCCTTTACCACGACGGCCAGTAACTACTCGGTGCCACAGTTCCACAGCCCGGCCCATCAAGCAAAACGAGGCTGAAGCGGCAAGCCTCACATGGCTTGGGTAAGCGCATCGGAAAGATGGGCCCCCTGCCTGTGCAGGCGCGCCAAGCCCGGCCAAGGCAGCCCGGGAATCCCAACCCGCCGCAGACCCGGGGCGCGCAGCCGCCAGCGCCAGTCCGTGCTGTTCTGCGCTGGCTTGCGCTCAGGCGTGCAGCGCCTCGTCGAGCGCCTCGACCCAATGCCTGACTGGCAGCCCGGTGCCGCTTTGCAGGTGCGTGATGCAACCGATGTTGGCCGACAGGATGGCGTGCGGGGCTGGCGCGCCAAAAGCCTGGCCCAGGGCGAGCAGTTTGCGCTCGCGCAGTTGCTGCGCCAGTTGCGGCTGGAGCACCGAGTAGGTGCCTGCCGAGCCGCAGCACAAATGCGCGTCGTTGCCTGCCACGCGCAGGTTCAAGCCCAGTTGCGTGAGCCAGGTCTCGACGCCGCCGCGCAGCTTTTGCCCATGTTGCAGCGTGCAGGGCGGGTGGTAGGCGTAGCGCCTGTCCGGGGGCTGCACGCGGCCCTGGAGCCGCTCGGCCAGTTCGGGCAGCAGTTCCGACAGGTCGCGCGCCAGGGCGCTGATGCGCGCTGCCTTGGCGGCGTAGCGCGGGTCGTTGCCAAGAGTATGGCCGTACTCCTTGACGGTGACGCCGCAGCCCGAGGCATTGCTGACGATGGCCTCGACGCTGCCGGACTCCAGCAGCGGCCACCAGGCGTCGATGTTGGTGCGCATCGCGGCCTTGCCGCCTTCCTGGTCATCGAGGTGGAAGGCGAGCGCGCCGCAGCAACCGGCCTTGGCGGCGATCAGGGTCTGTATGCCTGCCGCGTCGAGCACGCGGGCGGTGGCGCGGTTGATGTTGGGCAGCATGGCCGGTTGCACGCAGCCGGCCAGCAGCAGCACCCGGCGCGCATGTTGGCCTGCGGGCCAGGCGCCGGGGTCTTGCGCTGCCGGCACCTTGGCCTTGAGCGCTGCCGGCAGCAGGCCGCGCAGCAACTGCCCGGCCTTCATCGCGGGCGCGAACAGCGGCGAGGGCAGGCCCTCTTTCAGCGCCCAGCGCAGGGCCTGCTCGCCCAGCGGGCGGGACACTTGCTCGTCGACGATCTTGCGGCCTATGTCCAGCAGATGGCCGTATTGCACGCCGCTGGGGCAGGTGCTTTCGCAGTTGCGGCAAGTCAGGCAACGGTCCAGGTGCAACTGGGTTTTGCGGCTCGGGGCCTCGCCTTCCAGCACCTGCTTGATCAGGTAGATGCGCCCGCGCGGGCTGTCGAGCTCATCGCCGAGCAATTGGTAGGTGGGGCAGGTGGCGCTGCAAAAGCCGCAGTGCACGCATTGGCGCAATATGGCTTCGGCTTCCAGGCCGTCGGCACGGTCGCGGTATTCGGGGGCGAGTCGGGTTTGCATGGGGTGGACCAACGATGTGCAACAACCAGGCGCTGCGGGCGCGCCTACCAGTCCCGGACCATGCGGCCGGGGTTGAAGATGCCGGACGGGTCGAAGCTGTGTTTCAGCCGGGCATGGATCTGCTCCAGCGCCGTGGACGGCCAATCAAACTGGCCGCTGGCGCCGTGGCCGCTGGCGCCGGATCGGTCTGCGCTGGCGGCGATGAAGATGCTGGCGTTCCCGCCGGCGGCACGGGCCGCCGCACGCAAGGCGGCGCCGGCGGACTCGGGGGCTTGCAGCCAGCGCAGCGCGCCATGCCATTCCAGCAGCGGCTGCCCGGGCAGGGGCATGACCGGGGCCGTGGCGGGCAGGGACAGGCGCCACAGCGCCAGTTCGGGGTGGGCGGCGCGGGCGCTGAACCAGGGCAGGGTCTGCTCGCGGCAGGCGGCCCAGTCGGCGGCGGCGCTGGCGTTGTCGATGCGGGTGCCGCCCATGGTCTTGCATGCGGATTCGACGGCGGCCACGGCGCCGCGCAGGCGCACGTACAGCCGGCCCTGGCCTTCGTCGTCTTGCAGCCAGCAACTGGCATCGAGCGCCAGCGGCTGGCCGCCCCAGGCGTGCAGTTTGCGCAGTGCCTCGGCCTGGCTGCATTCGAAGCGCAATGTGGCTTCGCCCGGCGCCACGGGCAGCACCTTCAGGCTGAGCTCGGTGAGCAGGCCCAGCGTGCCCCAGGCGCCCACCATCAGGCGCGACACGTCGTAGCCGGCGACGTTTTTCATCACCTGGCCGCCAAAGCGCAGCAGTTCGGCGCGGCCATTGAGTAGCGTGACGCCCAGCAGGTAGTCGCGCACCGCCCCGGCCCTGGCCCGGGCCGGCCCGGACAGGCCGGCTGCCACCATGCCGCCGACGGTGGCGCTGTCGGTCGCGCCGCGGGCGAAATGCGGCGGCTCGAACGGCAGGCATTGCCCCTGCTCGGCCAAAGCGGCCTCCAGTTCGGCCAGCGGCGTGCCGGCCCGCACGGTGACCACCAACTCGCTCGGCGCGTAGCTGACGATGCCGCGCAGCATCCGGGTGTCGAGCAGTTGGCCATGCAGCGCCAGGCCATGAAAGTCTTTGCTGCCCCCGCCGCGAATGCGCAACGGGGTTCGGTCGGCCACGGCGGCGCGCACCTGCTCGACCATGGTTGCCACAAGAGAGTCCATGCGCGCATCGTAGCGGCAGCCGGACACCGGGCGCCGCAGATGGCGGCCGGGAGCGCGGTTTTTTTGCCCGGCGCAAAAACGAACGGCCCGCCGGGCAACGGCGGGCCGTTCGTGCGCTGCGCGGGATCAGCGGTTGTACGCCGTTTCGCCGTGCGTGGTGATGTCCAGCCCTTCGCGTTCGTCTTCTTCGGTCACGCGCAGGCCCATGACCAAGTCCACGATCTTGTAAGCCACCAAAGACACCACGCCCGACCACAGGACGGTCAGCAGCACGGCCTTGGCCTGCACCCAGACCTGGGCGCCGATGGAATAGTCGGCCGCAGTGACGACGGAGGCGGTCACCCAGTCGGCCACATAGCCCGGGCCACCGAGGTCGGGGGCATTGAACACGCCGGTCAGCAACGCGCCGACGATGCCGCCGATGCCGTGCACGCCGAACACGTCGAGCGCGTCGTCAGCCCCCAGCAGGCGCTTGAGGCCGTTGACGCCCCACAGGCAGGCAAAGCCCCCGACGATCCCGACCACCAGGGCGCCGGCGATGCCCACGTTGCCGGCCGCCGGCGTGATGGCCACCAGGCCGGCCACGGCCCCCGATGCGGCGCCCAGCATCGACGCCTTGCCGCGCATCAGCGCTTCGCCGGCGCACCAGGCCAGCACGGCCGCAGCGGTGGCCACCAGGGTGTTGATGAAGGCCAGCGCGGCAGAGCCGTTGGCCTCCAGCGCCGAGCCGGCGTTGAAGCCGAACCAGCCAATCCACAGCAGCGCGGCGCCGGTCATGGTCAGCGCCAGGTTGTGCGGCGCCATCGCTTCCTTGCCGTAGCCAATGCGCCGGCCGACCATGTAGGCGCCCACCAGGCCGGCCATGGCGGCGTTGATATGCACCACGGTGCCGCCGGCAAAGTCCAGCGCGCCCCATTGCCAGATCTGGCCGGCCTTGGCGGTCATCGCGTCGGCCACTTCCTTGGCGGCGTAGGCGTCGGGGCCCATCCAGAACCAGACCATGTGGGCGATCGGCAGGTAGCTGAAGGTGAACCACAGCACCATGAACAGCATGACGGCGCCGAACTTCATGCGCTCGGCAAAGGCGCCGACGATCAGCGCGCAGGTCAGGCCGGCGAACGTGGCCTGGAAGGCGGCGAACACCACTTCAGGAATCACCACCCCCTTGCTGAAGGTGGCGCCATTGGCGAATGTGCCGGTGTCGTTGTCCCAGATGCCCCGCATGAACAGCCGGTCCAGGCCGCCGACGAAAGGCCCGCCCTCGGTAAAAGCCAGGCTGTAGCCATAGATGAACCACAGCACCATGATCAGCGAGAACGTGACCATCACCTGCATCAGCACCGACAGCATGTTCTTGCTGCGCACCAGGCCCCCATAAAACAGTGCCAGGCCGGGCATCATCAGGACGACCAGCAAGGTGGCAGTCATCATCCAGGCGGTGTCGCCCTTGTTCGGGACCGGCGCAGGCGCTGCTGCGGCAGCGGCGGGCTGCTCTGCGGCCGCCGCCGGTGCGGGCGCTTCGGGCGCCGGTGTGGCCGCTGGTGCGGGCGCCGCAGCGTCGGCGGCGGCGGCCGGTGCCGGGTCGGTGGCTGGCGCCTGGGCCAGCGACAGCGGGGCCAGGGTCAGCAGACCCAGCCCGAGAATGAAGGAAGCAAGCAGTTTTTTCATCGCATTTCTCCGTACTTGCGGCCCCTTCACAGGGCCTCCTTGCCGGTCTCACCGGTGCGGATGCGCACCACCTGCTCCAGTTGGGTCACGAAAATCTTGCCGTCGCCGATCTTGCCGGTGCGGGCAGCGTTTTCCATGGCCTCGATCACGCGCTCGACCAGTTCGTCGGCGATGGCGGCCTCGATCTTGACCTTGGGCAGAAAGTCGACCACATACTCCGCGCCGCGGTACAGCTCGGTATGGCCTTTTTGGCGGCCAAAGCCCTTGACCTCGGTCACCGTGATGCCCTGCACGCCGATGTCCGAGAGTGCCTCGCGCACCTCGTCGAGCTTGAAGGGCTTGATGATGGCTGTCACCATTTTCATGAGGGGTTCCTCCGGCACGGGCGCCAACGGCGCCCACATTGAGATGGACGGGCGCCACTGGCACCCATCGGGATGGGCCCGGTGAAATTCACAGGGCCTTGCTGAGCGAGACGATCACGCGCGACTGGTTGACGGAGCCATAAAACGCCTTCTTGTTCGCGCCCACCAGGGCCGCGCCCAACGCCAGGCCCGAGCCGAGGTCGTAGCTGCCACCCAGGCTGTAGTCCACGTAATCGGGGGAATTGATGACACCGCCGAAACGGGTAAAGCCCAGGGCCGCTTTCAGCGTGATCCGGGGCGCGACTTCCTGTGCCAGCGCCAGGTTCAGGTAGCCGGTGTTGCGGCCTTTCAGGCCCGGGCCGGCGTAGTTGAAGTAATCCCGGGACAGGGTGTGCGAGTATTTCACGCTCACCGGCCCGAAACTGGCCGCGCCATAGGCTTCGGTGGTGTTGCCAAGGCTGTTGCCGGGGTAGATGTAAGTCATCAGGCCCGCATCCAGATCCACCTCGCCGGCCTTGAATTTGTAGCCGCCGTACAGGTCGGTTTCGATGGCGTTGCCGGGCAACCAGTGCACGGTGGAGTTCCAGTTGCCCAGGTAAAAACCGGTCGTGCCGAAGGCATAGTCCAAGCCGCCCTGCAGCGCGGGTTTGACGGCCCGCGTCTTGGCCGTATCCTGGTCCTGGCCACGGCCCTTGTAATTGCTGGTCAATCCGATGTTGCCGCTGAGTTGGGCCTGGGCCAGCAAGGGCAGGGCGGCAAGCAGGGCCAAGGCCAGGGGCTTGAGGGTGGCAGGGAGCATGTTTCCTCCGGTGTGGCAAAGCAGGGGCAGGGACAGGCGTGCCAAGCACGGACCGTGCCACGGCTTTGCAAAAATCCCCGGTACGGTACAGTGGCGCTGGTGACGCTGCGCGCGCAACGCAAGGTTTTGGGCCTTGCCCTGCACTGGTGCAACACCGGGCAAGGCCGCACCCGGGCAGCGCACGACGCACCCATTCGGGGAGGATCCGCTTCATGAGTCTTGCTTTGGTGCAAAGCCGCGCCCTTTTGGGGTTGCAGGCGCCCTGTGTCACCGTCGAAGTGCACTTGGCCAACGGCTTGCCCAGTTTCACGCTGGTGGGGCTGGCCGAGGTCGAGGTCAAGGAAGCGCGCGAGCGGGTGCGCTCAGCGCTGCAGAACGCGGGGCTGGAGTTCCCGCACAACAAGCGCATCACCGTCAACCTCGCGCCGGCCGATCTGCCCAAAGACTCCGGGCGCTTCGATCTGCCGATTGCGCTGGGCATCCTGGCGGCCAGCGGCCAGATCGACGCCAGCCGTCTGGCCGGCCATGAGTTTGCCGGCGAGCTGTCGCTGACCGGCGAACTGCGCCCGGTGCGCGGCGCGCTGGCCACCAGCCTGGCGCTGCAGACGCAGCAGATCGACGTGCAACTGGTGCTGCCCCCCGGCAGCGCCGAAGAGGCCGCCCTGGTGCCCGGCGCACAGGTCGTGCGCGCGCGCCATCTGCTGGATGTGGTGCGGGCCTTTCTGCCGCCGGGCAGCATCGCCGGGGACGCCAAGGACAGCGCCAGCGACGGCTGGAGCCGGCTGCAACCCAGGCCGATGGCCGCCAGCACCAGCGGCCCCGACATGGCCGATGTGAAGGGCCAGGCCACGGCCAAGCGCGCGCTGGAGATTGCCGCCGCTGGCGGCCACAGCCTGCTGATGGTCGGCCCGCCCGGCGCGGGCAAGTCGATGCTGGCGCAGCGTTTTGCCGGGCTGCTGCCGGCGATGACGGTGTCCGAGGCGCTGGAGAGCGCGGCGCTGGCCAGCCTGGCCGGGCGCTTTCGTGCCGACGCCTGGGGACAGCGGCCGACCATCGCACCGCACCATAGCGCCAGCGCGGTGGCGCTGGTGGGCGGCGGCGCGCCGCCACGGCCGGGCGAGATCTCGCTGGCCCACCAGGGCGTGCTCTTTCTGGACGAGTTGCCCGAGTTTCCCCGGGCCGCGCTCGAAGCGCTGCGCCAGCCACTGGAGAGCGGCCACATCAGCATCGCGCGCGCGGCGCAGCGGGCCGACTTTCCGGCCAGGTTCCAACTGGTGGCGGCGATGAACCCCTGCCCCTGCGGCTATGCCGGCGCCACACAGCGCGCCTGCCGCTGCACGCCGGACCAGATCAGCCGCTACCAGAGCAAGCTCAGCGGCCCGCTGCTCGACCGCATCGACCTGCATGTGGAAGTGCCCGCCCTGCCGGCCGAACAACTGCTGCAAGCCAGCGCCGGCGAGACGAGCGCCGCGATCCGCGAACGTGTCGCGCGCGCCCGTGCGCTGGCATTGGCCCGGCAGGGCAAGAGCAACCAGGCGCTGCAAGGGCAGGAGATCGACACCCAACTGCACCTGAACGCCGGCGCCACCCAATTCCTGCACAGCGCCGCAACGCGGCTGGGCTGGTCGGCGCGCAGCACGCACCGCGCGCTGAAGGTGGCGCGCAGCATCGCCGACCTGGCCGGCTCACCCGGCACCGAACTGGGCCATGTGGCCGAGGCCATGCAGTACCGGCGGGTGCTGCGGTGAACCGAAGGCCGCCGCGCAAGCGGTGTTCCTGCCCGCTGCGGCCAGCGCAGACCCCGGCGCTCCCGGCCTGCGCACCCAGGCCCGACCCGGTCCGCCTTGCGGTGAGGCGGGGTCGCTGAGGGCAACCGGATGATCCGTCGCATCCCCCCGTTGAACCCGCTGCGTGTCTTCGAGGTGGTGGCCCGAACGCAAAATCTCACGGCCGCAGCCGCCGAGTTGAACGTCACACAGTCGGCGGTGAGCCGGCAGATCGCAACGCTGGAAACCTACCTGGGGATGGAACTGCTGCGGCGCGAACGCCATGGCGTGAGTCTGACGCGCGCCGGGCACTCGTATGCGCAGCAACTGCTGCCGGCGTTCGAGCAGATCGCCAGCGCCACCCGGGCGCTGGTCAAAGGCTCCGGCGAGCGCGCACTGCGGGTGCGCACCTACACCACCTTTGCTGCCAAGTGGCTGATTCCCCGGCTCGGCGAGTTTCGCCGCCTGCATCCCGGCATCGAGGTCAATATCACCAACGCCGTGCCCGATGTCGACTTCGACCGCGACAAGGCGGATGTCGCCGTGCAGTTCGGCGCCGGCCGCTGGCCCCGGACGCAGGCGCTGTTTCTGTTTGGCGACGAAATCGAGCCGGTGTGCTCGCCCGCTTACCTGAAGCAATACGCGCCCAACGCCAAATACCCGGTCTCGCTGCTGCGCCAGCAATTGCTGGTCTCCCACTACCGGCGCAGCGACTGGTCGGTGTGGCTGGCAGCGACGGGCCTGGCGCATGAGGCCAGGGATGCGCTGCAGATGACCTTCGGCAGCTCGGTGCTGACCTGGCAGGCCGCGATCGACGGGCTGGGCATGGCCATCGGACAAAACCGCCTGCTGGCCGTCGAGTTCGACAAGGGTTTGCTGGTGCGGCCCTTTGCGCAATTTGCCAAGCCGGTGCAACGCGATCAGGGCTACTACCTGGTGTGGCCGCTGCGCTCGCGCGAGTCGCGCAAGCGCGCGCTGTTTCGTGATTGGTTGCTGAGCGCCTGCGCGCAGTAAGTGTGCGCAGACGGTCTGGGGCGCCCGCGCCGGGCGACGGATGCCGTGGACATGGCATGCGTGGCCCGCGCCCGGTCAGGGCAGCCGCAGGCTGGGCATGGCCTCCAGTTGCCAGATGCGCGCGCGCAGCCGGGCCGCTGCCGCAGCGCCGAGCACCGGCTCGGTCAGCTCCAGAAACTTGGCGTTCAACGCGCCGTCGGACAGCGGCGCATCGGGATCGCCTTTGCGCGTGGCTTGCAGCCATTGCCCCTGGCGCGCGTCCCGCGCCACGATCCGCACGCGCGCTGCGCGCTGGCCCGGGAAGGCGGCGTCCAGTTGCGGGTCGATGCGCAATTCGATGCGCGCCATCAAGGCCCGGATGCGCGCATCGAGCAGGCGCTCCGGGCTGAACGCCGCCGGCCGCACGCTGCCGTACAGCAAGGCCGTGGCCACCGCAAACGGCACGCTGAAACGCGCCTCGGGCGCGGTTTTCGGATCGGGGTTGCCGGCCACATCCAGCGCCGCTGCGTAAGTGCCGATGTGAATGCGGTGGATGTCATCGGCGCTGATGCGCATCTGCGCCTGCAGAGCCTGCGCGCCGTCGATGGGCGCAAAGGCATGGCCGCAGCAGGCGTGGTTCTTGAACGTCATGTCGGTGATGTGGAATTCGCGGCCCAGCGTGGCCATGCTGGCGTGCCAGTCCGGGTCTTCGCTCACTGGAATACCTTCGCCTTCGGCTGCGGTACGAGCGCCTTCGGGCGGCTGCTCGGCGCACGGTTGCTTGGCCAAACGGCGGGGGGTTGACGCAGGATGTCGCATGGCCCGGCCGAGACCGGCCGGGCCGTCGATCACGTCCGGCGCGCCGGTGAATCCGGCGGCAGCCGCAGCAGCGGCCAGCAGGCCGACCTGCGCCGCATGCCCGGCATGCAGCGGCTTGGACATCGAGTCGGTGCGGAAAGCCTGCTGCAAGCCTGACGCCATGGTGGCGCAAGTGCACAGCGCGTGGGTGTAGCGGGCCGGGTCCAATTGCAGCAGCGTGGCAGCCGCAGCCGCAGCGCCAAAGCTGCCGACCGTGCCGGTGCTGTGCCAGAAGCGGTAATGCGCGCGCCCCAGGCTGCTGCCGATGCGGGTGGAGATTTCATAGCCGGCGACCACGGCCCGCAAGAAGGCCAGGCCCGAGGCGTCGATGGCCTGCGCCTGCGCCAGCGCAGCGGCAATGGTGGGCGCGCCAGGGTGGTAGATCGCGTGGCGGTAAATGTCGTCAACCTCCAGCGTGTGCGCAGCGGTGCCGTTGATCAGCGCAGCGGCGCGCGGCGTGGCGGCGCGGCCCAGCACCAGACGGCTTGCGCCACGGTCCAGATCATCGGCCAGCGCTCGTTCCAGTATCCGGGCCGGTGGCTCGGCGGCGCCGGCAATCGCGGCCGCGTGCCAGTCGAGCACCGCGCGCTTGGCGTGGTGGATCACAGCGGCAGGCAGCGCGACCGAGGTCAGCGCCGCGCCATAGGCCGACAGGGTCTGGGCAACGGTCATTTCGCGCTTCCTTGGGGTGAGTGCAGCAGCACGCATGTTCCGGGCATCCGTGCCGGGCGAGCGCTTCCGATCATGGTTTCAGGCATCACTTTTTCTCATGCCTTGCGGCCAAATCGGAACTGCTGGCCGGCCCATCCGGCAAGCACATTCATGTCCTTCATGTCCTTCATGTCCTTCATGTCCTTTGCTCCATGCCCGTGGCCAGCCCCCGCACCATGAACTTCGACCTCAGTGCCGAGCACCAGGCTTTTGCCGAGTCCGTGTCCCGGTTCGCCAAAGACCATCTCGCCCCCGCAGCCCTGGCGCGCGCGCACGCCGCGACCTACCCGTGGGAGACCGCCGCCTTGCTCGCCCGGCAGGGCTTGCTCGGCATCACCTTGCCCGAGGCCGACGGCGGCCAGGGCGGCAGCTTGATGCACGCCGTGCTGGCCATCGAACAGGTGGCGCTGGTCTGCCCCAGGAGCGCCGACATCGTGCAGGCCGGCAATTTTGGAGCGCTGCGGACTTTCGCCGAATACGCCAGCGCCGAGCAAAAGGCGCGCTTCCTGCCCGATCTGCTGGCCGGGCGCACGCTGATGGCGTTGGCCATGACCGAGCCGGACGCCGGCTCGGCCGCGACCGATCTCAAGACCAGTGCCCGCCCCGACGGTGAGCATTACGTGATCAACGGCGCCAAGCTGTTTTCCACCCACAGCCCGGAGGCCGCGCTGTTTCTGGTCTATCTGCGCTTCGGCCCGGGCGTCGCCGGCATCGGCTCGATCCTCGTCGAACGCGGGGCGCCGGGGTTCGGGATCGGTCCGCCCTCGGGCTTCATGAACGGCGAGCAGTGGTCGCCGCTGTACTTTGACGACTGCCGGGTGCCCCGGGCCAACCTGCTGCTGGGCGCAGGCGGCTTCAAGCGCCAGATTGCCGGCTTCAACATCGAGCGGCTGGGCAATGCCGCGCGGGCGCTGGCGCTGGGGCGCCACGCCTTCAACCTGGCGCGCGAGCATGCGCTGACCCGGCAGCAGTTCGGCCGCGAACTGTGCCAATTCCAGGGGCTGCAATGGAAGTTTGTCGACATGGCGATGAAGCTCGCGCAGGCCCAGTTGCTGCTCTACCGCGCAGCGCTGGAGGGCGAGCATGGCCTGCCCTCGGCACAGGGCAGCGCGATGGCCAAGCTCGCCTGCAACCTGGCGGGCTGGGAGGTGGCCAACGAGGCGATGCAGGTCATGGGCGGCACGGGCTTTTGCCAGGCGTCGCTGGTGGAGTACTGCGTGCGCCGCACGCGCGGCTGGATGATCGCCGGCGGCTCGATCGAGATGCTCAAGAACCGCATCGCCGAAGGGATTTTTGCCAGGGCTTTTCCGCAGCGCGCGGCCAGGCCATGAGGCCCCCTTGCGTGTGTTCGACCTTCCCAACGGAGACCCCACCATGCAGCGTCGTCATTTTTTGCTGGCTGCCATGGCGCCGCTGGCGTTCGGCAGCGCCGCCGCCGCCCCGGCCTACCCGGGCCGGCCGGTGCGCATCATCGTTGGCTACTCGGCCGGCGGCCCCACGGACCAGGTGGCCCGCATGGTGGCGGCCAAGCTGCAGGAGCGGTTCGGCCAAGCCTTCATCGTTGAAAACCGCGCCGGCGTAGGCTCGAACATCGCTTCCGAAGCCGTGGCTGCGGCACCCGCCGATGGCCATACCCTGCTGCTGGCCGCAGCGCCGATCACGATGAACCGCTTCGTCTACCAGGGCCAGAAGTTCGACGCCGAAAAGAGCTTCGATCCGATCTCCAAGCTGTCTTCGGCGCCGGGCGTTCTGGCCGTGCGCCCCGGTCTTGCCGTGAACACGGTGGCCGAGTTGATCGCGCTGGCCAAGTCATCGGGCGGCATCAGCTACGGCTCGACCGGCCTGGGCGGCTCCCAACACATGGCCGCCGAACTGCTGCAGCGCCTGACGGGCATGGCGCTCACGCATGTGCCTTACAAGGGAGCCAGCGGCGTGCTGTCGGACCTGATCGCCGGGCATATCGACATGGCGTTCATGACCGCCACCAGTGCCATGCCCAACCTGCAGGCCGGCAAGATCAAACCGCTGGCCATCGCCGGCCCCAGGCGCCTGAGCGGACTGCCCCAGGTGCCGACCTTCGCCGAGTCCGGCCTGCCGGACATGGTGTCCGATTCCTGGAATGGCCTGCTGGCACCGGCCGGAACGCCGGCGCGCATCATCCGCCAGTTGCACGAGGCGGCGGTGGCCGCCATCAACGCGCCCGATGTCAAAGACAAGCTGCAATCGCAGGGCGCGCTGGTCATTGGCAACAGCCCGCAAGAGTTCAGGGACGAAATCCGCCAGGAGGTCGCCGCCTGGGCCGCACAGTTCAAGCACCTCGGCAGGGCGCTGCAATGACCGGCCCCGGCCTCGCTGCGGGCGCTCTGGCGCAAGCGCTGCTCCAGCCCCGAAGCATCGCGCTGTACGGGGCCTCGGACGACCCCGGCAAGATCGCCGGGCGTCCGCTGCAGTTTCTGCAACGCGCGGGCTATGCCGGACGCATCTACCCGATCAACCCGGGACGCCCGCAGGTTCAGGGCCTGAAGGCCTGGCCGAGCCTGGATCGGTTGCCCGAGGTGCCAGAGCAGGTCTTTGTGTTGACGCCCACTGGGCAGGTGCTCGCTGCCGCCCATCGATGCGCTGCGCTGGGGGTGAAACTGGTCACCATCCTGGCCAGCGGTTTTTCCGAATCCGGCCGGGAAGGGCTGCAGCGCGAAGCCGAACTGCGCGATCTGGCGCGGGCCAGCGGCATGCGCATCCTTGGCCCGAGCAGCCTGGGGGTGGTCAATCCGCGTGTGGGACTGGTGCTGACCGCCAACGCCGTGTTTGCCGAGCCCGAACTGCCCGTCGGCAAGGTCTTCGTCGCATCGCACAGTGGCAGCATGATCGGTGCGCTGGTCTCGCGCGGCAAGGCGCGCGCGGTGGGCTTTGCGGGGCTGGTGTCGGTGGGCAGCGAAGCCGACCTGAGCCTGGGAGAAATCTGCCAGGTCACGCTCGATGACCCGGGCATCGAGGGCTACCTGCTGTTCCTCGAAAGCCTGCGCCATGGCGCCGCGTTGCAGCGGTTCGCGCGCGCGGCTGCGGCCTGCGGGAAACCCGTCATTGCTTACAAACTGGGCCGCTCGGAAGCCGCTGCGCAGATGGCCGGCACCCACACCGGCGCTCTGGCCGGCGCGGACGACATCGCCGACGCATTCCTCAAGGACCTGGGCATCGCCCGCGTGCAGATGCTGGAGTCCCTGCTCGAAGCCTTGCCGCTTGCGCAGCGCCTGCCGTTGCCGTTGTTTCGGTCCGACATGCCGCCGGCCCGCCGGGTGGGCGTGGTGAGCACCACGGGCGGCGGCGCCGCGATGGTGGTCGATCAACTGGGTGTGCGCGGCCTGCAGGTGCAGTGCCCTTCCGAGGCCACGCAAGAGCGCCTGAAGGCGGCCGGCATCCCCGGCAACGCCGGGCGCGTGCTCGACCTGACCTTGGCCGGCACCCGCTACGCCGTGATGAAGGCGGCGCTGCAGATCCTGCTCGACGCGCCCGAGTTCGACATGCTGATCGCCGTGCTCGGTTCCTCGGCGCGCTTGCAGCCGCAGTTGGCGCTCCAGCCGATCCTGGACAGCGCCAGCCATCGCAAGCCGCTGATGGCCATGCTGCTGCCCGATGCGCCGCAAGCGCTGGCGCAACTGAGCCGGGCCGCCGTGCCCTGCTTTCGCACCCCGGAGGGCTGTGCCGACGTGCTGGCCGCAGTGCTGGCGCGGCGCTCGCCCGGGGCGCCGGCCTGCCCGGACCATGCCGGCGCTGGCGCTCCGCCCGGCAGCGCCGGCGCCGCGTTCATTGACGAAGCGCAGTCCTATGCCGTGCTCGACGAACTGCAACTGCCCCATGCGCCCGTGCTCACCGCAGCGCTGGCCGGCCCGGTGCCTGGGGTGCTGCCGTTCCCGTTCCCGGTGGCGGTCAAACTGTGTTCAGCGCAGATTCTTCACAAGACCGAAGTCGGTGGCGTGGTGCTGGGGGTGGATTCGGCCCAGGCGCTGTCGGAGGCTTTCGCCACCCTGCGCCAGCGGCTGACAGAGCGCTTGCCCGGCGTGCCGTGCGAGCAGGTGCTGCTGCAGCCCATGTGCCAGGGATTGATCGAGGTGCTGCTGGGCTATCGCGTCGATCCGGATACCGGCCCCATCGTGCTGCTGGCGGCCGGGGGCATCTGGGCGGAACTGGTGCGCGAGCGCAGCATCCGCCTGGCACCCGTTGGCATCGGCAGCGCCTGGGAGATGATCGGCGAGGTCCGGGCGCTGCAGACCGTGGCCGGCCTGCGTGGGCAATCCAAGGGCGACCTGGCCGCATTGGCGCAGGCCATCTCGGACTTGTCGCAACTGGCGCTGCGCCCGGAACTGGGCGTGGTGCAGGCCGAGATGAACCCGATGCTGGTGCTCAGGGAGGGCCAAGGCGTGCTGGCGCTCGACGCTGTCGTCATGCGCAAGGACTGGGTTGGCCCATGAATAGTCGCGCTTTTCCTGGAAACGCGGCGCGACGGAACAGCCACTGAACCATTTCGCGCTTCCTGGTTCCAGCTATCGGTGCGCGAAGCCTGGGGGTGCGTCAGATTTTTGGCTCGTAGGCGACGACGTCGATCTCGACCTTCGCATCGACCATCCGCCGCGCCTCGGTGGTCGAGCGCGCCGGCCCGTTCTCGCCGAAGTAGCTCATGTAGATGCGGTTGAAGGCAGCAAAGTCGCGCGCGTCGTGCAGCCACACGGTGCTCTTGCACCTGTCGTCGAGCGGGGCGCCGGCCAGCGCGAGCACTTTCTTCAGGTTTTCCGTCACCTGGCGCGTCTGCGCCTCGATACCGCCCACCACGATCGCGCCGTCGGCGTTGGCGGGCACCTGGCAAGCATCGGTTCGATTTGAAAATATATTTCAGTATTGTTCTCAAACAGGGGTTTGCACGGATGATTCAGTGCGAATGCTGCGTCAAAGTCCGGGCAGAAAAGAAAATTTATTTCACACACCCCGCTCGCCCTGATGAAGGAGTTCCCCATGCCCCATGCCGCCCACGCCGATCTCGTCCAGCGCCTGTCGAAGCTGTCCAAGCGCAGCCTGCTGGGTGCCTGCCTGCTCGCGATGCTGTGCGCCGCGCTGCCGTATCGGCAAGCGCATGCCCAGGGGCCGCGCAACTTCGCGACGCTCGCGATGGTGGCCGAGCCGCAGACGCTCGACCCGATGGCATCGACCGCCGACCTGGTCGGAACCATCATGCAGCATGTCTACGAGACGCTCTACACCTTCGACGCCAAGTGGAACGTGGTGCCGATGCTGGCCGAGACGATGCCGAAGATCTCTGCGGACGGCAAGACCTACGCCATCACATTGCGCCGCGGCGTGATGCTGCACAACGGCCGCGAGCTCACCGCCGACGATGTGGTGGCGAGCCTGCAGCGCTGGATGGATCAGTCGCCGCGCGGCAAGGCCATGGGCAAGGAAATCGAGACGCTCGAGGCCAAGGGTCCGCTGGGCGTGGAAATCGTGCTGAAGGCGCCGTATGCGCCGCTGCTCTCGCAGTTGGCGCTCCAGAGCGGCATGGCCGCGATCATGGCCAAGGACTCCATCGCCTCGCCGCTCAAGGATTTCGTCGGCACCGGCCCCTACAAGTTCAAGGAGCGCCGGCCCGATCAGTTCGTGCTGCTCACCCGCTTCGACAAGTACGCGGCGCGCAAGGAACCCGCGAGCGGCTACGGCGGCAAGCGCGAAGCGGCCATCGAGGAACTGCGCTTCGTGCCCGTGCCCAACGCCGGCACGCGCGTCGAAGGCGCGCTCGCGGGCCAGTACGACTTTGCCGACCTGCTGCCGGTCGAAGCGCTGCCGCGCCTGGAGAAGTCGGGCGGCAAGACCGTGCCGATCATGACGCCGTCGTTCGGCTTCCCGTACCTGGTGCTCAACACCAAGGAAGGCGTGGCCGCGAGCCAACCGGTGCGCCAGGCGATCCAGACCGCGCTCGGCGCAGGCGAGATGCTCGCCGCCGGCTTCGGCGACACGCGCTTCTTCGTGGCCGAGGCCAACCACTTCCCCAAGGGCTCGCCGTTCTATTCGACCGCCGGCGGCGACCAGTACAACCAGCGCAACGCCGCCAAGGCCAAGGAGTTGGCGGCCAAGGCCGGCTACAAGGGCGACCCGATCCGCGTGCTCACCAGCCGCCAGTACGACTTCCACTACAACATGTCGCTGCTGATGGCCGAGCAGTTCAAGCGCGCCGGCTTCAAGGTCGACCTGAACGTGGTCGACTGGGCCACGCTGGTGCAGCGCCGCAACGATGCGAAGCTCTGGGACATCTACGTCACCCACTCGGGCCAGCTCCCCGAGCCGATGCTCTCGCCGCCGCAGCTCGGTGACGGCGCGCCCGGCTGGTGGGACACGCCCGCCAAGAAGGCGGCGCTGCAGGCCTTCAATGTCGAGAGCGACCCGGCCAAGCGCAGCGCGCTGTGGGGCAAGGTGCAGCAGGTCGTCTACGACGAGGTGCCGTACATCAACCTGGGCAAGTTCAACAGCCTCTCGGCCAAAAGCCCGGCGCTGGACAACTACACGCCCGCGACCTGGCCGTTCTTCTGGAACGCGAAGATCAAGTAAGGCCGCAAGGAAGTCCGCCATGCCATCGCGGCGCCAACTTCTGCCAGCCAGCGCATTGGCCTCCGGTCTCGGCGCCCTGGGTCTCACGACCGCCACCGCACAGGCCGCCACATCCGGCCCTGTCTGCGCCTGCGTCGGCACCTACAGCGACGGCGGCAAGCCGTGGCGCGGCGGGCGCGGCCTCGGCGTGCACCAGTTCGTGCGGGACGGCGCGACCGGCGCGCTCAAGCCCATTCCCGGCGCGCCGCCCGCCGTGGCCAGCACGGGCAACGACGCCAAGCTGCGCAATCCCGCATCGCGCGCGCGCCACCCGAAGCTGCCGATGCTCTGTGCGGCCAACGGGTTCGAGGCGGGCCCGGTCTTTCGCGTGGACAAGGGCGGCATCCAGTTCAGCGGCCAGTACGTGGCCGTCGGCAGCGCCGCCGCCATCGAGTTCTCGTCGTGATGAAGATGAAAAGTGCCTCGCTTCGCTACATCGCCGCGCGCGCGGGCGGCATGCTCGTCGTGCTGGCCATCGTGGCGGTGCTGGTCTTCGTGCTCACGCGCGCCGCGTCGGGCGATCCGGTGTCGGTGCTGCTCGGCGACCAGGCCACGGCCGCCGACATCGCGCGCGTGCAGAAGGAATACGGCCTCGACAAGCCGCTGCCCGTGCAGTTCGGCTACTGGCTGCGCGCAGTGCTGCAGGGCAACCTGGGCACCTCGATCTTCCTGCAGCGCCCGGTGACGCAGGCGCTGTGGGAGCGCGCCGAGCCCACCGCGCTGCTGGCGCTCATGGCCGTGGCCATCGCAGCGCTGATCGGCGTGCCCTGCGGCATCGTCTCGGCGGTGTTTCGCGGGCGCGTGGTCGACCAGCTCTTCACCGGCATCGCGATGCTCGGCGCGAGCATTCCGAGCTTCTGGCTCGGCATCGTGCTGATCCAGGTCTTCGCGGTGTCGTTCGGATGGTTCCCCGTGTCGGGCTACGGCGCGCCCGACGCGCCGTTCATGGAGCGGCTGCATGCGCTGGTGCTGCCGGCCACGGTGCTGGGCCTTCTGAACTCGGCGCTCATCATCCGCTTCACGCGCGCCTCGATGCTCGATGTGCTCGGCGAAGACTATGTGCGCACCGCGCGCTCCAAGGGCCTCTCCGAGAGCAAGGTGGTGCTCAAGCACGCGCTGCGCAATGCGCTGGTGCCCATCGTCACGGTGATCGGCCTGACGGTCGCGCTGATGATCGGCGGCGCCGTCATCACCGAGACGGTGTTCGGCCTGCCGGGTGTCGGCAATCTCGTGGTGAGCGCGGTGCTGCGGCGCGACTACCCGGTGATCCAGGGTGCGCTGCTCGTGATCGCCGCGATCTACGTGCTCATCAATTTCTCGATCGACCTGCTGTATGCGGTGCTCGATCCGCGCGTGAAGGTCTGAGCCGTGCACATGCCCCGAATACTCCGCCAGCTGATGCACCGCCGCATCGTGATGGTCTCCGCGCTGGTGCTGTTGGTGATCGCGGTGCTCGCCATCGGCGCGCCGCTGTTCGCCTCCATCGACCCCAACGACACCGCACTGCTCGACCCCCTCAAGC
>Ga0081606_1000208_pt2 | contig 18000 bp, 16 predicted proteins | sample EareggfetidaYelm_FD_71127 | JGI IMG/M metagenome (GOLD analysis project Ga0081606, IMG submission 71127) | Earthworm egg capsule microbial community from the University of Washington, USA - E. fetida Yelm (SPADES assembly) (version 2) | ecosystem: Host-associated > Annelida > Reproductive system... | reverse complement strand
CAAAGCCGGCGTGCTGACGGCCATCGAGCAGATCAACGCCGCTGGCGGCGCCGGCGGCCACAAACTGGAGGCGGTCATGATGGACGACGCCTGCGAGCCCAAGCAGGCCGTGGCGGTGGCCAACAAGATCGTCAGCCAGCGCATCAAGTACGTGATCGGCCATCTGTGCTCGGGATCGACGATCCCCGCGTCGGATATCTATGAGAACGAGGGCATCGTGATGGTGACGCCGTCGGCCACGGTGCCCCAAATCACCGAGGGCAAGAAGCGCAAGTTCATCTTCCGCACCACGGGCCGCGACGACCAGCAGGGGCCGGTGGCGGCCCGGCACATCATCGCCAAAGTCCAGCCCAGGAAGGTTGCCGTGCTGCACGACAAGCAGTCCTATGGCCAGGGCCTGGCCACCTCGGTGAAGAAGGTCCTGGATGAGGCCAAGGTTCCGGTGGTCCTGTTCGAGGGCGTCAACGCGGGCGACAGCGACTATTCGGCGGTCATCACCAAGATCAAAGCGCAGGGCGCGGACTTCGTCTACTTCGGCGGCTACCACCCCGAGATGGGCCTGCTGCTGCGCCAGGCGCGCGAGCAGGGCGTGAAGGCGACCTTCATGGGCCCCGAAGGGGTGGGCACCAAGGATGTGACGGCAATCGCCGGGCCGGCCTCCGAAGGGATGCTCGTGACACTGCCGGCGGACTTCTCGGAAGACCCGGCCAACGCCGCGCTCGTCAAAGCCTTTGCCGACAAGAAGCGCGACATCAACGGCCCGTTCCAGTTGCCCGCATACGCAGCCGTGAAGATCATCGCCGACGCCATGGCGGGAACCAAGAGCGCCGACCCGGCCAAGGTCGCGGCCTACATGCACCAGAACGCCTTCCAGACCCCGATCGGCAAGGTCGAGTACGACGCGCAGGGCGACCTGAAGTCGTTCAAGTTCGTGGTCTTCACCTGGCACAAGGACGCCACCAAGACGGCCGTCCATTGATCTCGCGCCTTTTCCGCAACGCCCCGTTTCTCATCCGATGAGCGGGGCGTTTCAGTATCGGGCTTACCCATCGGGCTGGCCCGCCGGCAGGCTTTGCGCATGAATGATTTTCTTGCCCAGTTCACCCAGCAGTTGGTCAACGGCCTGACGCTGGGCGCGATCTACGCGCTGATCGCCATCGGCTACACGATGGTCTACGGGATCATCGGCATGATCAACTTCGCCCACGGCGAGATTTACATGATCGGCGCCTATGTCGGCCTGGTGACGCTGACCGCCATTGGCACGCAGGGCGGCTATCCGCTGCCGCTGGTTCTCGGCGCGGCTTTGTTCGTCTCGGTGCTGGTCACGGGGACATATGGCTTCGTGGTCGAGCGCGTGGCCTACCGCCCGTTGCGGGGCGGGCCGCGGCTGGTGCCGCTGATCTCCGCGATCGGCATGTCCATCTTCTTGCAGAACTACATGCAGATCGGCCAGGGCGCGCGCGATGTCTCCGTTCCGCTCCTCGTTTCCGGGGCGCTGGAGTTCGACATGGGCGGCGACTTCACGGTCACCGTGCCCTATGGGCGTTTGTTGATCGTGGGCGTGACGCTGGCGCTGATGATCGCGCTGACGCTGTTCATCGCGCATTCGCGCATGGGGCGTGCCTGCCGCGCCTGCGCCGAGGACATGCAGATGGCCCATCTGCTGGGCATCGACACCAACAAGGTGATCTCCTTCACCTTCGTGCTCGGCGCCATGCTGGCTGCCGTCGGCGGGGTGCTGATCGGGCTGAGCATCGGCAAGCTCAACCCTTTCATCGGCTTCATCGCCGGCATCAAGGCTTTCACGGCGGCGGTGCTCGGCGGTATCGGCAGCATCCCCGGGGCCATGCTGGGCGGGGTGCTGCTGGGGCTGGCCGAGACCTTCGCCTCCGGCTACATGCCCGGCGAATACAAGGACGTGGTGGCTTTCGGCCTGCTGATTTTGGTGCTGCTGCTGCGCCCCACCGGTCTGCTGGGCAGGCCGGATGTGCAGAAGGTGTGATGGACGACATGAGCATGGCGCGGGCCAGTTCCAGCCAACCCGCCCCGGCATCGGCCGCTGCGGCCCCGGGCACGCTCAAGAACGCCGTCATCGCGGCGCTGGTCACGGCCGTGCTCACCATTCCCGCGCTCGGCCTGCAACTGAGGATCGAGGGCTACGAGGTCGTGCTGGAGCCGCACTGGCGCCCGGTCTGGATGGCCGTGATCGCGGTGTTCCTGTTCCAGTTGTGCCGGCCGGTGCTCCGCCGCGCGTGCGGCGGGGCCGTGCGGCTGCCGTCGCTGCCTGCGCTGGGCGCGCGCCAGCAGCGCATGGCCATCGGGGTGCTGTTCGTGGCCGGCCTGGTGTGGCCCTTTTTCGGCTCGCGCGGCGCCGTGGATGTCGCCACGCTGGCGCTCATCTACGTGATTTTGGGCCTGGGCCTGAACATCGTGGTCGGTTTCGCCGGCCTGCTCGATCTGGGTTATGTGGGCTTTTACGCGGTCGGCGGTTATACCTACGCGCTGCTCAACCAGTATTTTGGGTTGACTTTCTGGGAATGCCTGCCGATCGCGGGCGCGATGTCGGCGCTGTTCGGCTTCCTGCTCGGCTTTCCGGTGCTGCGTCTGCGCGGCGACTACCTGGCCATCGTCACGCTGGGCTTTGGCGAGATCATCCGCCTGCTGCTGAACAACCTCACCAGCCTGACGGGCGGCCCGGACGGTATTTCCGGGATACCGAAGCCCACCGTGTTCGGCATCGAGATGGCGCGCAACGCCAAGGTCGAAGGCACCCGGACTTTCCACGAACTGCTGGGCTGGACCTACAGCGGCGAGCACATGGTGATTTTCCTGTACCTGCTGGCGCTGCTGCTGGTGGGCGCTACGCTGCTGGTCAGCAGCCGGTTGATCCGCATGCCGATGGGCCGCGCCTGGGAAGCTCTGCGCGAGGACGAAATCGCCTGCCGCTCGCTGGGCCTGAACCCGACGCGCATCAAGCTGTCGGCCTTCACGCTGGGCGCGTCTTTCGCCGGCATCGGCGGCGCCTTCTTTGCCGCGCGCCAGGGCCTGGTCAACCCCGAGTCCTTCACCTTCATCGAATCGGCGCTGATCCTCGCGGTGGTGGTGCTGGGAGGCATGGGCTCGCAGCTCGGCGTGATCCTCGCCGCCCTCTTGCTGACCGCGCTGCCGGAACTGACGCGCGAATTCGCCGAGTACCGGATGCTGGTCTTCGGCCTGGTGATGATCCTGATGATGATGTGGCGTCCGCAGGGCCTGCTGCCCGCGCGCCGCCCGCATGTGGAGTTGCCGCGATGATTCCGACGGCCGCCCCGGCGCGGTCTGCGCAACTGCTCGCGGTGTCGGGCCTGCAGATGCGTTTCGGCGGTCTGCTGGCCGTCGACGGCATCGACTTCGAGGTGCGCCCGCGCGAGGTCTTTGCCATCATCGGCCCCAACGGCGCCGGCAAGACCACGGTGTTCAACTGCGTCGGAGGCTTTTACCAGCCCACCGGCGGGCAGGTGATGTTCGACGGCCAGCGCATCGCCGGCTTGCCCAGCCACCTCGTGGCGCGCAAGGGGCTGGTGCGCACCTTCCAGAACATCCGCCTGTTCAAGCAATTGACCGTGCTCGAGAACCTGCTGGTGGCGCAGCACCTGCAGGTCGAGACCGGCCTGTTGCACGGCTTGTTCGCCACCCCGACCTACCGCCGCGCCGAGCGCCAGGCGCTCGAGCGCGCCGCGCAGTGGCTCGAGCGCATGGGGCTGGGCAAGGTCGCCAACCAGCAGGCGGGCACGCTCTCCTACGGCCACCAGCGCCGGCTGGAGATCGCGCGCTGCATGATCACCGAGCCGCGCCTGCTGATGCTCGACGAGCCTGCCGCAGGGCTGAATCCGCAGGAGAAGACAGCGTTGCAGCAGCTGATCGACGGCCTGCGCCGGGAGTTCGGCATTTCCGTCTTGTTGATCGAGCACGACATGAGCCTGGTGATGGGGGTGTCCGATCGCATCATGGTGATGGAGCATGGCCGGCCGATCGTGACGGCCAAGCCCGACGAGGTGCGCAGCGATAGGCGCGTGATCAACGCCTACCTGGGGGAGGACTGATGCTCGAACTGGAGCAGATCCACACCCACTACGGCGCGGTGCAGGCCCTGTCGGGCGTGTCGATGGAAGTCAAACAGGGCGAGATCGTCACCCTGATCGGCTGCAACGGCGCCGGCAAGACGACCCTCATGATGACGGTCTGCGGCGCGCCCCGCGCATCGAGCGGCCGCGTGCTGTTCGAGGGCCGGGACATCACGAACCGGCAGACCCACGAGATCATGCGCATGGGCCTGGCAATCGCGCCCGAGGGGCGCCGCGTGTTCCCGGGCCTGACGGTGCTGGAGAACCTGAAAATGGGCGGCTTTTTCGCGCGCCGTGACGACATCGAGGCGGGCATCGAGCATGTTTTCCAGCTCTTTCCGCGCCTGCAGCAGCGATCGGCGCAGCGCGCCGGCACGATGTCGGGCGGCGAGCAGCAGATGCTGGCGATCGGCCGGGCGCTGATGAGCCGCCCGCGCCTGCTGTTGCTCGACGAGCCTACGCTGGGCCTGGCGCCGCTGATCATCGCGCAGATCTTCGACATCATCCGCACGATCCGGCAACAGGGCGTGACGGTCTTTTTGGTCGAACAGAACGTGAACAAGGCGCTGGAGTGTCGCGGCTTGCCGCAACGGACAGCAGGTGAACGTGAAACTGATCGATGTGGCGCAGTTGGCAGGCGTCGACATCTCGACCGCCTCCCGCGTGTTGCGCGGCGAGTCCATGCAGCGCATCCGCGAAGAAACGCGCGGGCGCATCCTGGCCAGCGCGCGCCAACTGAACTATGCGCCCAATGAACTGGCCCGGGGTCTGCGCACCGCGCGCAGCAAGACCTTCGGCATCGTGGTGCCGCAGCTCGACAACCCGGTGTTTTCGACCGCCATCGAGGGGGCCGAGCTATCGGCCCGCCGGCACGGCTATTCACTGCTGATCGCGCACCGCCAATCCGGGGCCACCGATTCGGTCTATCGGCGCTTGGCACATGGCAATCGGGTCGACGGCCTGCTGGTGGCGAGCCTGGACGACCAGGCCCTGCTGAAACCGGAGCTTGACGCGACGAACGTGCCGTTCGTGCTGTTGAACCGCAAGCTGGCCGGCGCTGCGCACTGCGTCGTCCTGGACAGCCGGGCGGCGGCCGAAATCGCCGTCGATCATCTGGTGTCGCTCGGGCATCGGCGCATCGCCCATTTGGCCGGACGCCCGGGCGGCTTCAATGCCGGCGAACGCCTGGCCGGCTATCGCGCGGCGCTGCGGCGCCACGGCATCAGGTTCGATGCGCGCCTGGTCGCCGTCGCCGGCTACACCGCCGAGGGCGGCGCGGCGGCGATGCGCAGCCTGCTGCCGCAACGCCCGACCGCCGTGCTCGGCGCGACGCTGGTCAGCGCCGCCGGGGCGATGATGGTGTTGCACGAGGCGCGGCTGCAAATTCCCGCCGACATATCGGTGATCGGCCTGCACGACGCGCTGGTCGCGACCATGCTCTATCCGCCGCTGACCACCGTGCGCATGCCGACCGAGCGGATGGGCGAGTTGGCCACCGATCTGCTGGTGGCGCTGACCGGACACCAGCGCGTCAAAGCCGTCGCGCCCTTGCCGCCCGACGGCCTGGTGATCCGCGCCTCCACCGGGCCGGTGGCCGGTTGACCGGGCCGCTGGCGCCAAGGTGCCGAGGCCGGTGCCGGGGCCGGGGCCGGGGCCGGGGCCGGGGCCGGGCAAGGGGGAGAGGGGCAAGGAAAAAGGGGGTTGACGGATCGCGCCGGATCGCGCACCATTGAACAAACGATTGCTCATGGCGCCGCATCCCGTACATCGCGCCATGTATCAGGCGCCGCCGCATCGGCACACCGGGGCAGAATCGAGGAGACAACGACTTGGACGCGAGCACCATCGGCACGATCGACACCATTGCCGCCGCGCGCCGGCATGACCGTGTGGACACCGGTCTGGCCGAGGCATTCGGCCAGATCGTCGGCGCGCAGCAGGTCATCACCGCGTTCGATGCGCGCCTTGCGTATGCGCGCGACCGCTTGCCATTCGCGGTGTTTCGCGAGCGCGCGGGCGGCATTGCCGGCGCCGTGCCACGGCTGATCCTGCGCCCGGCGGACGCGGCCCAGGTGGCGGCCATCGTGCGCCATGCCTGCGCCAACGGTATTCCGGTCATTCCGTATGGCAGCGGCTCGGGCGTGCTCGGTGGCGCGATCGCGCTCGGCGGCGAGGTGCTCGTCGATCTGCGCCGGCTCGACCGGATCGTCGCCATCCATCCGCTCGATGCGATGGTCACCGTCGAATGCGGAATGAACGGCGCCCGACTGGAGGCCGCGCTCGATGCCCAAGGGCTGACCACGGGGCATCTGCCGCAATCGATCGAGATTTCCACCGTCGGGGGCTGGGTGGCCTGTCGTGGCGGCGGCCAGGCATCGAGCCGCTACGGCAAGATCGAAGACATCGTCGTCGGGCTGAAGGCGGTGCTGCCGGACGGCAGAAGCATCGAAGTGCGGCCGGTGGCGCGGCGCTCGGTGGGGCCGTCGATACTCGATCTGCTGGTTGGCAGCGAAGGGGTGTTCGGCATCATCACCGAAGTGACGCTGCGGGTCTGGAAAAAACCGGCGCTCGAGCGCGCCGTGGTGCTGGCTTTTCCGTCATTGCCGGCGGCCTGGGGCTGCGCGCGCGAGATGATGCAGGCCGAACTGCGCCCGCAGATCGTGCGCATCTACGACCATGTCGAGAGCGCCGAGCGCACCCGGGACCTGGCGCCGTTCGAGACCCGGCCGATCCTGGCGATGATGGCGTTTTGCGGCAGCGAGCCGATGGTCGCCGCCGAGTCGTCGACGGCGCTGGCCATCGCGGCAGCGTTCGACGGCCGGCAAGCACCGCTCGGCCCTTTCGAGCATTGGCAGCAAAACCGCTACGTCGCCTATTCGCAGAAGTGGCATGCAGCGGGCTACTTCAACGACACCATCGAAGTGGCGGCGAACTGGTCGGCGATTCCGGCCTTGTATGAAGCGATTGCCCTGGCCGTGCGGCAGGTGCATCCGCTGCTGCATTTCGGCGCGCACTGGTCGCATGTCTATCCGGAGGGCGCCTGCCAGTACATGACCGTGCGCCTGCCGCCGATGGACGCGCAGACCGCGCTGCCGCTGCACGCCGAGCTGTGGCAAGTGGTGCAGGATTTGACGCTGGCGCATGGCGGATCGATTGCGCACCACCACGGCGCCGGGCTGTTTCGCGGGCCGTGGATGGGGCGCGAACTCGGCACCGGGCTGGACGTGCTGCAGGCGATCAAGGACGCGCTCGATCCGGGCAATCTGCTCAACCCCGGCAAGCTCGGCCTGCGGCCCCGCGCCGGGGCCAAGGATATTCGCCAGGGTTTCACCGGGCGGGGCGCAGGCCATGGCGGCGACTGAAGCGCTGCTCGCCGGCATCGACCTCGGCGCGGGTTCGCTGAAGGTGAGCATCGTCCGGGCCGACGGCGCGCTGGTGGCCGAAGCGTCCAGGCCGGTCGCCACGGAGTCGCCACAGCCGGGCTGGAGCGAGCAAGACCCGCAGGACTGGTGGCGCGCCTGCTGCCAGGCATTGCGCGCCGTGCTGGCGCAGGCGGCCTGTCCGGCGCGCGCCATTGCCGCGATTTCGTTTTCCGCCGGCGCCCACACCCAGGTGCTGGAGGACGCCCAGGGCCGGGTCATCCGCCCGGCCATTTTGTGGAACGACCAGCGCAGCCGGGCGCAGACCCAGGCGTTGCGCGCGCAGGCCGACGCGCAAATCTTCGCCATCGCCGCCAACCGCGCCAATCCCACCTGGACGCTGCCGCAGATGCTGTGGCTGCGCGACGCCGAGCCAGAGTCCTTTGCGCGGGTGGCGCGGCTGTACCTGGCCAAGGATTGGCTGCGCGCCAGATTCACCGGCACCTGGGAGACCGACAGCATCGATGCGCTTGGCACCTTGATGCTGGACGCGGCCTCGGTGCGCTGGTCGCAGACGCTGTGCGACCTGATCGGCTGGCGCATGGCGACGCTGCCGCCGATCGTCGCGTCCAAGGCCGTCGTCGGCCATGTCGGCGCAGCCGCAGCGCGGGCGACCGGTCTGGCCGAGGGCACGCCGGTGGTCTGCGGCAGTTCCGACACCGCCGCCGAGACCTTTGGCGCCGGCATGGTGCACGAAGGCATGGGCGTGGTGAAACTGGCCACCGCCGCCACGGTCAGCGTGCTGTCGCCGCAGCCACGGCCGGACTGGGCGCTGATCAACTACTACCACATCGTTCCCGGGCATTGGTACGTCATCACTGCGACCAATTCCTGCGCCTCGGCGCACAAATGGCTGCGCGACACCTTCTTTCGCCGCGCCGGTGACGATGGCAGCGCGGTCTTTGACGCGATGGACCGGCAGGCGGCAGCGGTGGCGGCCGGCGCCGAAGGGCTGTTCTTCCACCCCTATCTGAACGGCGAGCGCAGCCCGCACTGGGATCCGCTGCTGCGCGCCGATTTCGTCGGCGCCGGCTTCAACCACGGCGCCGGGCACTTCGTGCGCGCCCTTTATGAAGGCATCGCCTATTCGCTGCGCGACTGCCGCGATGTGCTCCAGGCCCGGGGCCTCGGCTTTGCGGTGGCGCGGCTGACCGGCGGCGGAGCGCGCAGCGCGCTGTGGCGCCAGATCGTCGCCGACATGCTCGATGTCCAGGTCGAACTCCCGACGGTCGCCGATGCCTCGTTCGGCGCAGCGCTGCTCGCCGGTGTCGGCGTCGGCGTGTTCGCCAGCGAGCAAGACGCGGCCAAGCTCGTGACCGTGGCCGCGCGCACCCGGCCCGATCCGGCCCGCGTGGCGCTCTACGAGCGTGGCGTGCCCATTTATCGCGATATACAGGCGGCGCTGGCGCCGCTGAACCATCGCATCCATGACTTCGTGGCGGGGCGATGACGAGCGCAGACCGGCCCCGGGTCGGCAAGGCCGCGCATGGCTGAAATCCGGCTGGAAAAGGTGCGCAAGACCTACGGCAATGTGGTTGCGGTGCATGGTGTCGACCTGTGCATCGGCGACGGCGAGTTGCTCGTGTTTCTGGGCCCCTCGGGCTGCGGTAAATCGACCACGCTGCGCATGATCGCCGGGCTGGAGGAGATCAGCTCCGGCACGATCCGCATCGGTGAGCGCGATGTCACCACGCTGGAGCCCAAGGATCGCAACATCGCGATGGTGTTCCAGAACTACGCGCTCTATCCGCACAAGACGATCTACGACAACCTGGCTTTCGGCCTGCGCATGCGCAAGATGGGGCGCGATCAGATCGACGCGCGGGTGCGCAAGGCGGCGGCCATGCTGGGCCTGGCGGAACTGCTGGGGCGCCGGCCCAAGCAGCTCTCCGGCGGCCAGATGCAGCGCGTCGCGCTCGGCCGCGCGCTGGTGCGCGAGCCGGACGTGTTTCTGCTCGACGAGCCGCTGTCCAACCTCGACGCGAAACTGCGCGCGCGGATGCGCGAGGAAATCGCGCGCCTGCACCAGGAGATCGGCACCAGCATGGTCTATGTGACCCACGATCAGGTCGAGGCGATGACGCTGGCCGACCGCATCGTGATCATGCGCGACGGCCATGTGCAGCAGATCGGCGCGCCGCTGGCGGTCTACGACCGGCCGGCGAACCTGTTCGTCGCGGGCTTCATCGGCTCGCCAGAGATGAATTTGATCGAGGGGCGGATCGATGGCGCCCGCTTCGTCGCCGACCGCTTCGTGCTGCCTGCCGCGCCCGTCGCCGCCCGCTCCGGGGCGGCCGTGGTGCTCGGCATCCGCCCGGAGCATATCGCGCTGGTGCATGGCGCGGGCGACCGTGATCAGGGCGGTGCCGACTTCGACTTCACCGTGCGCCTGATCGAGCAACTCGGCGCGCAAACGCTGTGCATTGGCGAGATCGCCGGCCAGCGCCTGCGCATCCTCGGCGAGCGGGTCGATGGCTGGGCGCCCGGGCGCAGCGTCCGCGTCCGGCTGCAGCCAGCGCGCCTGCATTGGTTCGACCCATCCGGCGGACAGCGATTGCCCTCGGGCACCGGCGCGCACCGAGCACAGACCACAGGCCCATGACGGAGACGAGACCATGACGGAAACCACAGCCACCACGCAGCGACCACCGGCCGGCCTTCGTCGGCGCACGCTGATCCGGCGCGGCAGTGCTGCGCTCGGCGCCGCGCTGACGCTGGGCGCGCCCACGGTGTGGGGGCAGGGCAAGAAGACGCTGCGCTTTCTCAACAGCGAAACCTCGATCGACAGCATCCGCGCGCTGAAAGTCGCCTGCGCCGACTACGAAAGGCAGTTCGGCACCCGGATCGTGATCGATTCCGTTCCCATCGACGACGCCTTCATCAAGGTCACGACCTCGCTGCGCGGCGGACAGCCCTATGACATCGCCACGCTGGCCTTTGTCGGCCATGTGCTGCTGTTGCAGGCCGACGACCGCCTGATGCCGCTGACCGAATTGACCAGCAAGCACCAGTGGGGGCACAAAATCCTGTTCCCGCTCAAGAACCAGGTCTACTGGTATCCCTATGACTACAACCTGGCGTGGATCTATTACCGCAAGGACCTGTACGAGCAAAAGGGCCTGAGCGTTCCCAGGTCTTACGAGCAGATGCTCAAGAACGCGCAGACGCTGAGCGCCGATGGCCGCCATGGCGCGCTGTTTCCGATCGGCAGCAACGGCGCGACGAACTGGCTGTCGTCGGGCTTCATGTGGGCCGAAGGCGTGAAGCTGTTCGACGACCAGTGGAACGTGCTGCTGGACAGCGCCGAGATGGCGCCCCGGGTGGGGCGCTATCTGGACTTTTTCGCCGCGCTCTACAAGAGCATGCCGGCGGGCGCGAGCCAGGCGGGCTTTGGCGAAATGCTCAGCAATTTTTCCTCCGACAAGGTGGCGCATGTGGCCTACGCCGGGCGCATCATCGAGGCGCTCGAGCGCAACGCGCCGGCGCTGTCGACCCGCTACGGCATCACCCCCTACATGGACAGCAAGGGCCGGGCGAAGGCGGTCAACCACGGCTACGACGGCTGGGTGGTGCTCAAGACGCCGAACTCCGACGAGGCCATGAAATTCATGGCCTGGTTCACCGAGCACCAGTACATCAACTTCCTGCACACCGCGCCGCTGCACTTTCAGCCGCCCCGCCTGGACATCTACGACGACCTGCGCTGGCGCGCCCACCCGCTGATCGCCAAGCACCAGGAGGCGGTCGAGACGATGCGCAGCTTCATCACCGACAAGTCGGTCATCCTGACTTCCGTGGATACCGAAGGCCCGGCGCCCGATCTGCGCCCCGGCAAGGTGCTCGAAGGCTTCGTGATCCCCGAAATGCTGCAAAACAAGGTGCTGAAAAACATGCCGTCGGCCGAATGCGTGAAGCTCGCCGCCGACAAGATGCGCAAGCTCACCGGGGCTGGCGCAGGTGTTGCGTAGCGGAGCCGGGCGGTGAGTTCCAAAGCCACGATCTACAGCTTCCTGTGCGCGGGGCTGGCGTTGACGCTGGCGCTGATCGTGGCGCCGGCCATCCATGCGGTGGGCCTGAGCTTCTACGCGATGGACTCGTTCGTCGGCAGCGCCCGGTGGGTCGGGCTGGACAACTATGCCGCGGTGCTGCGCGAAGCGCAGTTTTGGCGCGCGCTGTGCAACGGCGCGCTCTATGCGCTGGCGAGCATCGCGCTGCAGGTGGCGCTGGGCATCGCCTGCGCGCTGGTATTGAACGAAAAATTCTTCGGGCGCAACCTGGTGCGCGGCCTGTCGATCCTGCCCTATCTGCTGCCCACCGTGGTGGTGATCCTGACCTTCAAGTGGATGGTCGATGGCAGCATCGGCATCGTCACCCGGATGGTCGCCGCGCTCGGCTGGCCGGCCATCCAATGGTTCGAAAGCCCCGGCGCGGCGATGGCCTCGACGGTGCTGGTCAGCGTCTGGATGTGGACACCGTTCGTCAGCACCTGCTTTCTTGCCGCGCTGCAAACCGTGCCGCCGGCACTGTACGAGGCGGCCCGGGTCGACGGCACCAACGCCGTGCAGCGCTTCTGGCACATCACATTGCCGATGCTGCGGCCCATCCTCACGGTGGTGGTGCTGCTGCGCGCGATCTGGATGTTCAACAAGTTCGACGTGATCTGGCTCCTGACGCGCGGCGGGCCGGTGGGCGCTACGGAGAACCTGGCGCTGCTGTCCTACCGCCACGCCTTTGGCCTGTTCGACATTGGCGGCGGCGCGGCGATTGCCACCATCTCGTTCCTGATCCTGTCGGCGGCGGTGCTGGTCTATTTCAGGATTTTTCCGCTGGAGGACGAGTGATGGCGCGCCCCGCAGCGATACCGGCGCGGATCGGCCTGTATGCCGCAGCGCTGCTGATCGCGGGCTATGCCGGCTTTCCGATCTACTGGATGATCGTCTCCAGCCTGCGCGAACCGTCGGCCTTGCTGAACCAGATCGAGCTGCTGCCGTCGCCGCTGTCACTGCAGTCGTACCGCAATTTGCTGGAGTTGACCGACTACCCGGCGCATTTCGCCAACAGCGCGATCGTGGCGCTGGTGACCGTGGCCGTCACCATGGTGTTCTCGGTGATGATCGCCTACGCGGTGACGCGCCAGCGCATCCGTGGCAAGAAACTGATCGTGGGCGCGATGCTGTACGCCTACATGTTCCCGCCGCTGCTGATCGCGATTCCGATGTACACGATCTTTGCGCAGTGGGGCCTGGGCGACACCCTGGCCGGATTGATCGCCGCGCATCTGACGCTGACGCTGCCGCTCGGGGTCTGGTTCCTGTGGGGCTTTTTCAAGAACATGCCGTTCGAGCTCGAAGAGGCCGCGATGGTCGATGGCTGCACCAGGCTCGGCGCTTTCGTGCGCGTGGTGCTGCCGCTGGCGCTGCCGGGATTGATCACCGTCGCGATTTTCTCGTTCCTGCTGTCGTGGACCGACTACACCTTCGCCCTGATCATGATCGGCAGCGACGCCAACAAGACGCTGCCGGTGGGGCTGGCCTCGATGGTCGGCTCGTTCGACCTGCGCTGGGGCGAGGTGATGGCCGGCGCCACGCTGATTGCGCTGCCGCTGTTCGTGGCGTTCGCGTTCCTGACGAAGTATTTCATCCAGGGGCTGGGCGCCGGGGCGGTCAAAGGTTGATGGAACCATCGGTCTGAACCCAAGGAGATGTGATGGACTTTGGAATAGCCGGCAAGAAAGCGCTGGTCACGGGCGCCGCGCGGGGCATCGGCAGGGCCGAGGCGCAGGCGCTGGCCGCCGAAGGCGTGGCGCTGGCCATCAACGACATCGATGCTGCGGCGGCGCTGGCCTGCGCCGAGGCGCTGCGCCAGAGCGGCGCCAGGGCCGTGGCCTGCGCCGGCGATGTGGCCACGCCGGAAGGCGCCAGGCAGGTGGTGCAAGCGGCGCTGGAGCAACTCGGCGGGCTGCATATCCTGGTCAACAATGCCGGCGCCGGCGGCCAGTATCTGGGGCGCAGCGTCCAGGAGATGCCGATCGAGGACTGGGACATCATCGTGCAAACCCATCTGCGCAGCAGCTTCCTGTGCAGCAAATTCGCGCTGCCGGCGTTGCGGGCCAGCGGCTTTGGCCGCATCGTCAACACCTCGTCGATGAACGTCACTGGCGGCGGCCGGCCCGGCGTGGGCAATTATTCGGCGGCCAAAGCCGGTGTCATCGGCTTGACCCGCACGCTGGCCAAAGAGGTCGGCGCAGCCGGCATCACCGTCAATGCCATCGCGCCGGGCTATGTCGAGACCGCGCTGATTGCCGGATTTTCCCCGGCCAAGCGCGCCGTCGTGACCGGGCAAAATCCGCTGGGCCGGTTCTGCCGGCCTGACGAGGTGGGCGCTCTGGTGGCCTTTCTGTGCTCGGTGCAGGCGGCCTACATCAACGGCGCGCTGATCTGCATGGATGGCGGCAAGCGCGACTTTTTCTGGGCCGACACATGATCCGCGTCTTTGGCGGCCCGCACCGCTATTTGCAGGGGCCGGGTGCACTGGCGGAACTCGCCGCGCTGGTGCCGATGTATGGCAAGCGGCCGTTCGTGGTGCTCGATGTGGCGCTGGCGGACACGCTGCGCGCGCGGCTGCAGGCCATGCTGCGCGATGTGGTCGAGACGATCCGCTTTGGCGTCTTCAGCGGCGAATGCACCGCCGCCGGCATCGACGCCATGGCGCAAGCGGCGGGCGCCGCGCAAAGCGATTTGGTGCTGGGCATCGGCGGCGGCAAGGCGATCGACACGGCCAAGGGCCTGCGCATCATTCGCGGCGGCGCTCTGATCGTGGTGCCGACCGTCGCCTCCAACGATGCGCCCACCAGCCGGCTCGTGGTGTTGTACCGCGAAGACCATGCGCTCAGCGAAGTCCGGATGATGCCGACCAACCCCGACGCGGTGGTGGTCGATAGCGCCATCATCGCCGCCGCGCCCCGGCGCTTTTTCGTCGCCGGCATCGGCGACGCGCTGAGCAAGAAGTTCGAGGTCGAGCAATGCGAGCGTGCCGGGGGCCTGAATTTCTACAAGGCCCGCCCGACCGCGCTGGCCGTGGTGATCGCCGACCAGTGCTACCGCACCTTGCGCGCGCACGCGCTCGATGCGCTCGAAGCGGTGGCGCGCAAGACGCCGAACGAGGCCCTGGAGCGGGTGGTCGAGGCGACCATCCTGTCCAGCGGGCTGGCGTTCGAGAGCGGCGGCTTGTCGATCGCGCACGCGCTGACCCGGGGCTTTTCGGCCATCTCCGCGCTACAGGGCGCGTTGCATGGCGAGCAGGTGGCTTTCGGTCTGCTGGTGCAACTGTGCCTGGAACGGCGCGCGCCAGCGTTCATCGCCGAACTCAAAGCCTTCTACCGCCAGGCGGGTCTGCCGGTGAGCCTGTCCGGCCTCGGCCTGGTGGCGGACAAAGACCAGGCCATCCGGACCATCGCGCAGCGCACCGTGGCCGACGCGCCCTATGTGCAACAGTTTCAGACCCGCGTCGACGCGCAGCAGCTTGCGCAGGCCATCGCACAGGCCGATCGCGGGCCGGCGGACGAACCGGGCCACGGGCCGGGCACCGGCCGATGACATGACGGGCAGACGACAGGAGACGAGCATGACGAGCATGACGAGCATGACGAGCACCTACCCCGTGCCAGATCGCCACGGGCAGAACCTCTTTACCAGCGACACGCAACTGCACGGGCTGCTGGCGCTGTACCTGCCGCCCGATCTGCTGCGCCATATGCAGCCGCATTTCGAGCGCCTGGGCGCGCTCGCCGGGGGCCGCCTGGATGCGCTGGCGCAGGTGGCCGACCAGAACCCGCCCCGGCTCGAACACCGCACGCGCACCGGCATCGACGCGCAGCGCATCGTCAAGCACCCGGCCTATGTCGAGATGGAGCGCATGGCGTTCAGCGAATTCGGCCTGGCCGCGATGTCGCACCGCCAGGAGACCTTGGGCTGGAAGGGCCGGATGCCGCCCATCGTCAAGTACCTGCTGACCTACCTTTTCGTGCAGGCGGAGTTCGGCCTGTGCTGCCCGGTCTCGATGACCGATTCGCTGGCCCGCACGCTCGGCAAGTTCGGCAGCCCGGAACTGATCGGGCGCTTTTTGCCGCGCTTGCAAGCGCTCGATTTCGACCAGTTGGCCCAGGGCGCGATGTTCATGACCGAGCAGGCCGCCGGCTCCGACATCGCCGCCACGCAAACCCGCGCCTGGCAAGACGGGCAGGGGCTATGGCGCCTGAGCGGCGACAAGTGGTTTTGCTCGAACCCGGACGCCGATTTGGCGATGGTGCTGGCAAGGCCCGATGCGGCGCCGGCCGGCATGCAGGGCCTGTCGCTGTTCCTGCTGCCGCGCCGGCTCGAAGACGGCAGCGCCAACCACTACCGCATCATCCGGCTCAAGGACAAGCTCGGCACGCGCTCGATGGCCAGCGGCGAGATTCGGCTCGAAGGCGCCGTCGCCTACCTGGTGGGCCAGGCGGGCCGGGGCTTTCAGCAAATGGCCGACATGGTGAACAACTCGCGCCTGTCCAACGGCGTGCGCGCCGCCGGCCTGATGCGCCGCGCGCTGGCCGAGGCCGAGTTCATTGCCAGCGAGCGCCTGGCCTTTGGCCAGCGCCTGGCGGACATGCCGCTGATGCAGCGCCAACTCGACAAGCTGCGCCTGCCCACCGAGCAGGCGCGCAGCATGGTGTTTCAGACGGCGCAGGCGCTGGCGCGCGCCGACGGCGGTGATGCCGGCGCCTATGCGCTGCTGCGCATCCTGACCCCGCTGATCAAGTTCCGCGCCTGCCGCGATGCGCGCAAGGTCACCGGCGACGCGATGGAGGTGCGCGGCGGCTGCGGCTACATCGAGGAGTGGAGCGACCCGCGCCTGGTGCGCGATGCCCATCTGGGCTCGATCTGGGAAGGCACCAGCAACATCGTGGCGCTGGACGTGGTGCGCGCCATCCGGCGCGAGCAGGCGCTGCCTGCGCTGCAGCGCCACTTTGGCGCCTTGCTGGAGCAAACGGCCGTGGCGCCGGCTTTTTCTGCCGCATTGGGCGCTGCGCTCACGCGCGCTGCGGCCCTGGCCAGCACGGCCGCGCAGGCTGACGGGGCCGGCATTGCGCGCCAGGCCGCATCGGCGCTGTACCACAGTTGCAGTGCGATTGCGATGGCCTGGGAGGGTGTGCGTTGCGGCTCGGAGCAGCGCATCCGCTGGGCGCAGTCGGTCTTGCTGCACCGCGTGCTGCCGCGCGACCCGCTGGCCGTTGCCGCGCTGCCGGCGAGTTGGGCATCGGCTGGCGCCACCACGGCCGCCGCCGCAGTCGCCGCCACGGCCACCGTCACGCAGCCCGTGTCGGCCTGAGCGCAGCGCCATTCCCGGCGCTGCTGTTCAGCGTCGTTTCCCGGCGCCGCTTTTCATCTGTAAAACACCGGAGACATTCCCCCATGCAACGCCGCACCACCTTGCTCATCGCCTGCGCGCTGGCCCTGCCCCTGCTGCCCGCGCAGGCGGACAGCCTGGCCGACAGGCCGATCACGCTGGTCGTGCCCTTCCCGCCGGGCGGCCCGACCGACGCGATGGCGCGCACGCTGGCCGCCTCGATGAAGGACCTGCTCGGCCAGACCATGGTGGTGGAAAACCGCGCCGGCGCCGGCGGCAACATCGGGGCCGAGTACGTGGCGCGCGCTGCGGCCGACGGCCAGACGCTGCTGTTTGGCACCTCGGGCCCGCTGGCCATCAACGCCAGCCTGTATCGCAAGATCGGCTACGACCCGGTCAAGAGCTTTGCCCCCGTGATACAGGTCGGGCACCTGCCCAATATCCTGGTGGTGCATCCGGCGGTGCCGGTGCACAACGTCAAGGAACTGCTGGCCTACGCGAAGGCCCACCCGGGCCGGCTCAGCTATGCCTCCTCGGGCAATGGCGCCTCCTCGCACCTGGCCGGCGTGCTGTTCAACGCCAGCGCCGGCGTTCAGTTGCAGCACATCCCGTACAAGGGCACGGGGCCGGCGCTCAACGACCTGCTCGGCGGCCAGGTCAGCATGAGCTTTACCGACGTGCTGACCGCCGCGCCCTACGTCAAGGCCGGCAGGTTGCGCGCGCTGGGCATTGCCACGGCGGCACGCTCGCAGGTGCTGCCCGATCTGCCCAGCATTGCCGAGCAGGGCCTGGCGGGCTACGACGTGAGCGTCTTCTTTGGCATCGTCGCGCCCGCCCAGACACCGCCAGAGCGCGTGCGCCAACTCAACCGCGCTTTTGCCCAGGTGCTGGCCGCGCCCGAGGTGCGGCAGAAATTCGCCGCCCAGGGGCTGGAGCCGGCGCCGGCCTCGACGCCCGAGCAACTGGGCCAATTCATCCCCGCGCAAATGGCGCTGTGGTCCGCCGTGGTGCGGCAATCGGGCGCGCAGCTCGATTGATTCCATTCCTCGATCATCCGTGCACTTTGCCGGCTTCGCTTGCCGTGCATTCGT
>Ga0081606_1000422_pt1 | contig 18042 bp, 18 predicted proteins | sample EareggfetidaYelm_FD_71127 | JGI IMG/M metagenome (GOLD analysis project Ga0081606, IMG submission 71127) | Earthworm egg capsule microbial community from the University of Washington, USA - E. fetida Yelm (SPADES assembly) (version 2) | ecosystem: Host-associated > Annelida > Reproductive system... | reverse complement strand
TCTCCTTCTTGTCTGAACCCGGTGTGCGGCAGTCGATGAACGCGGCGTTACAGGCCACCCAGTCCGTTTTGCGGATCGTCCGACGTTTCAGTTCGGACGGATCCACGATTATGTCTGTCATTGTGTTGACTTCTTTCTGTGTGGTGATGGAGTGGGTTTGGTTTGCGGTGACCACGGTCAGTAGATATTGCTCGGGCCGGCAGACACGTCGCCGCGCGCGCTCGCGATCTGAGAACGCAGAGCAATGTCATCCCACAGTCGCACCTCTTTGACGAGGGCATTCTTGTGGAAGGTGAACTGGGATATTCCGAGAACATCAACCGGTTTTCCGGTCAGGGGGCCGTAGTTCGCGACACCGGAGTAGTCACCCACGAATTTCCAGGTGATGGCGACGCGGAGACCGGCGTAGCGCACGTCATAGTTTGTCTGGATGTCCCTCACCTCGAAGTGACCCGCGGGGAATGACTCCAGGAAACGCAGGAGAGCCCGCCGGTAGCCTTCCGGACGAATGATGACACGGTTTCCCGCGGTCAGCAAAACCAGATCGCGGTGGAAGAATTTCTCCACGCGCTGAAGGTCGCGCTCGTTCCAGACGCTCTGGATAAGCTCTAAGACGGATTCCACTTCTGAACGGTATTCATCGGCACGCGGCCCTGAGTCTCCCCGCGTGATCGGGTCGGTCGGAGCTGGCTCTGTCCAGGAGCCGGTGTATCCACGAAACGCCTTGGCTCTGGCCAGCTCGTCGAGATCCTCACCCTGCCCAATGGCGTCGGCAAGCGAATCGCGAACGACCCACTCTTCGACCATACGTCCGCGGCGGTACAGGCAGTTTGCAATGGTACGGCTGTGCGACGAGGTGAGCAGGTGACCGGAGAGTACAAGGTGCGAGCTCAAAAATGCGTCATCGCCGCGCGCTTCCCAAATGACATCCTCTGCCTGTCCTGTGCGATCGGGGGTGGCTGAGATCCGCATCAGGGTTCCCTCAATGACCTCGTCTCGTGTGGTTGATGTGCCGTACGCTCCGTGCACGATCGAGTCTGGCTCGTAGTTCTCGCGAATGTACGAAATGGACCTGTCGACCCAGATGAGGTCGGTGACCTCCCGGATGAAATCGTCGGGGTCTGTGTACGGTCGGTAGGCAATCGGGTCAAGAGGCACGTTCCACACTCCTTCGTTGGATGATCGGATGCAGATCGTCTGCATTCGGCACTCTGTTGTGTCTTCGTAGTGTATGCGTATGCACAAGCGAAATGCAAGAGGGAAATTTGTTCAAGCAGTACCGCGGCAAGGGCGAATGGAGCCCAATGATCACCGAGACATCGGAGCAGCGAGGGTGCCGCGCTGGATAAAAGCGGTCTCGAATTCGACGTGGGACACCTCTGAGCCGGGATTCTCAATCCTGCCGACAATCAAACCGGCCGCCGCTCTGGCCATGCCGACAAGATCGTACGCGATGGTGCTGAGTTCGATGATCGGCCAGTCGGCCGCGGGCAGATTGTCGAACCCGATCACGGAGAGATCGTCGGGAACGATCACACCGCCGCGCCGCGCCGCGTTCAACGCACCGTATGCGACGACGTCATTTCCGCAGAAAATCACGGTGGGAGGTCGCTGCAGGTTCAAGAGTGAGGTGGTTGCTTCATCGCCGGATACCGTGTTGAACGGCCCCCTTCGCACGTAATCCTGCTCGAGTCTCAGACCGCAGTCGGCGAGCGCGGCCCTGAGCGCGATTTCGCGAGCCTGAGCGGTGCTTGTGTTGCTCGGGCCCAGCACGGCACCGATGCGGGTGTGTCCAAGATCACGCACGGCAGTGGCGGCGGCCACAAAACCCGCAGTCGGGGCTGCGGTTGTGGCGTCAGCAGGAACAAACGATGCGGTTCGGTTGAAGTAGATAAACGGGAGCCCACGGTCACGCAGACGTAATGGCGCAACAGAATCAACCGTTGTCGTCGCGAGTATCACGCCGTCAAGGCCGTTGGAAATCAAGCGCTCTGCGACGGTCTCATTGTCGACTGATTCCGTGTGCAGCATCAACTGGTAGCCGAGACGCTCAAGTTCCTGGTGCACCGGCGCGATGATGTGGGCGTAGAACTGATTGTCGAGGTCGGTGACAAGCAGGCCGATACGACGGGTGTGACCCGACGAGAGTGCACGCCCCGCCTCACTCGGCACATAACCGATGAGTGCAGCGGACTCGCGCACTCGTCGCTTCGTATCCTCTGACACCCGGGGATCATCGCGCAACGCCCGGGAAACGGTCGGCTGAGAAACACCCGCAAGGCGCGCCACGTCGCGACTGGTGACCGCCATGCATGCCCTCTTCCGTGGAACCTGACGAAAGTCTAACTGACCCTTGACCTGGCGTGCATACGAAGTCATACTTCTGACATACGCATGCATGAAAGGAAGTGCCCGTGCCTTTGTACCTGAAGAAAGCGCCCACAAAATCGTTCGCCGACACAGCACAGAGCGACGTCGCCGAGAGTGTTCGCACCATCATTGCCGACATCCGAGACAATGGCGACGAGGCTGTCGCCCGCTACGCTCAGAAGTTTGACAACTGGTCGACCGAGTCTGGTTCGTTCCGGCTCGATGACACAGCGATCGCCGAGATCATGTCCACGCTAGAGCCCCGGGTCATCGACGACATCGTGTTCGTTCAGCAACAGGTTCGATCGTTTGCCCAGGCCCAGCGAGACTCGCTCGTCGACACTGAGGTCGAAACGCTGCCCGGCGTTCTGCTGGGACAGAAGCACGTGCCCGTTCGTGCGGCAGGAGCGTATATTCCGGGTGGTAAATACCCGTTGACCGCTTCGGCTCACATGACGATCATTACGGCCAAGGTCGCTGGCGTCAAGCGGGTCGTCGCCTGTACTCCTCCGATCCGCGGCGAAATCCCCGCGGCGACCGTCGCGGCCATGAAACTCGCAGGAGCAGACGAGATCTACATCCTCGGGGGCATCCAAGCCATCACCGCGATGGCCGTCGGAACCGAGACGATCGAGCGAGTAAACATGATCGCCGGCCCCGGCAACGCCTACGTCGCCGAGGCGAAGAGGCAGTTATTCGGCGAGGTGGGCATCGATCTTTTTGCCGGACCAACCGAGATCCTCATCATTGCGGACAACGAGGCTGATCCGTTTCTCACCGCCGTTGACCTGCTGTCCCAAGCAGAACACGGACCGGAGTCCCCCGCAGTTCTTATCACAACATCCCGCTCGCTCGGAGAGGAGGTGCTCCGGTATATCGAACAACTGCTGCCGGGGATGTCGACGAAAGACTATGCCGAGCCCGCCTGGCGTGAGTGGGGACAGGTGATCGTTGTGGCCGACCTTGACGAGGCGTACTCCCTCGCCGATGAATTCGCCTTCGAACACGTGCAGGTTTTCACCGCACAGCCGAGAGAAGCCCTGACCTCGATGCACGACTACGGCGCGCTCTTCCTGGGAGAGAACACCTGTGTCTCCTACGGTGACAAGGTGATCGGCACCAACCATGTCCTGCCCACCCTCGGTGCCGCCAGATACACCGGTGGCCTCTGGGTCGGCAAGTACCTGAAGACAGTGACCTACCAGGAAATCATCAACCCGGACTCATCCGCACTTCTCGGTGAGATCTGTGGCCGCGCGGCCAGGGTCGAGCTCTTCGAGGGCCATGCCAGATCGGGGGATGTCCGTGCCTGGCTGCACACCGGGCGACCCTTCGACTGGATCGATACCGTCCGTGCGACGGAAGCAGGCGCCACGTGACGAACCTCACGTCGCGCACGGCCATCGTGACGGGTGGGGGCAGCGGTCTTGGAATGGCGATCGGTCACGCACTGCACGAAGCCGGTGCCGAGGTTGTGCTGGTCGGACGCGAGAGCGCAAAGCTGTCCGCAGCCACAGCGAGCCTCGGTGATCGTGCCAGGTGGGAGATCTGCGACGTGACCGATCAGGAATCCGTCGCCGCGCTGGCGACTGCGCTCAGCGGCACGGAGGTGTCAATCCTCGTGAACAGTGCCGGCGTGCCCGGACCGGTGGCCGCACTGACCGATATCTCACTCGAGGAATGGGACCAGGTCTTCGACGTTAACGTGCGCGGCACGTTCCTGATGTGTCGAGAATTTCTCCCCGGAATGATTGAGAGAGGGGCAGGAGACATTATCAATATCGCGTCAGTGTCGGGCAAGCGCCCGCTCGCCCATCGCACTCCGTACTGTGCGTCGAAGATGGCCGTGATCGGGCTCACATCGACCCTCGCCTTCGAAGTCGGCCGGGCAGGAGTCTGCGTCAACACCCTCTCCCCGGGTCCCGTGTCGGGACCGCGAATGGAACGAAACTTCCGACTGGAAGCTGAACGCTCGGGCGGAAGTATCGCCGACGCGGAACTGGCGTTCGTCTCCAGGGCTGCGCTCGGACGGATGATCACGGAGACGGAAGTCGGCTCCGCCGTCATCGCCATGCTCGGAATGTCGGGACTCTGTGGCGCGGACATTGATCTGTCTGGCGGGATGATCGCGTGACCCGGTGCGCGTCAACCTCACTGCGTGCCCGTGCCGAATCCGGTGATCGGCTGATCGGGGTACTCCTGAGGATGCCGGGCGAAGAACTCGTCGAAATGGTCGCCATCGCCGGTTACGATTTTGTGCTCGTTGACTGCGAACACGGTCCGGCAGATCTCATCGCCCTGCGGCAACACATCGCAGTAGCGCAGTTCCACAGTGTTCCGGTGATTGTTCGGATCGGCGAGGGCGATCACGGTATGGTCCTGCGGGCACTCGATCAGGGCGCTCAGGGAATCGTTGCGCCCCATCTCGACTCCGCGTCCGATGCTGCAGCCCTCGTAGCAGCAACCCACTATCCCCCACTGGGTCAGCGTGGGTTCGCCACCTACTCCAGAGTCGGCCGCTTCGGTGAGATCGACCCCTCTGACCACCGGGAGTGGTTTCTAGCCAACACACTACTGATCGGCATGATCGAATCGCCGCGCGGAGTGGCCGCCGCCGCCGACATTATCCGGACACCGGGGATCGACGGGATCATGATTGGTCCAGCCGACCTCGCGGCGAGTTCCTCAGCACACGAGCTCCCGGTTCAGGTTGCTGCGGCCCAGGTCAATGCACAGCTGGTGGAAGCTGGACGGCTCCGAATGGACATCGTCAATACGGAGGCCGCGGCCTCGGCCGCATTCGCCGACGGCGCGCACCTGGTCGTCTACAACCTTACGCACGTGCTGATGGAGCACCTGCGTCGTGGAATCATCCCGCGCCCCTAGACGGCACGGCCGCGACCAGGGGCGGTTTGTGTCGTTCCGTGATGCCGGGATTTCCCCGCACCCCCGGCATGACCAACCGGGTCGGCGAGAATTTTTTCGAAGTTGTCGGGATTTCCCCGCACCCCCGGCATGACCCTCCTGTGCAGTTGACGACTCGTCACCAACGAGTTCGCCAGGCACGAAACGCTGAACCAAACGCCTCGGGTTTCTCGATCGGCAACAGGTGCCCACTGTCGAGGCTGAGCAGATCGGCGCACCCGATCTGCTCAGCGATCTCGGTGTGGAACTGTGGTGTGCACATCACATCTGCTGTGCCAGAGACGATGAGTGTCGGCACTCGAACCGACCTGATGCCCGGCCGGAGGTCGGTGCGGGTGGTCTGCATCAGCAATTGTGACCGCAGCGTCGCTGCTCCGGTTGCCTCTCCCATCGCCAGCACACGCTCAACAACATCCGGTCTGTGTTGCACCAGCTGTGGCGAGAGCAGAGCATCGATGATCTCCGCTTGGAGCTCTCGCGAAGATGCTCCGCCGTCGATACGTTCAATCCACCTGCGCCACGACTCACCCTGAGCAGCCGTCGGGGCCTTTGCACTGGTGGACACCAGACACAGCCCAACGATCCGTTCCGGTGCCCTGGTGATCATCGCCATCCCCACGATGCCCCCCAGAGACAGCCCGCAGAGGATGAATCGTGGCGGCAGCTCATCCAACAACCGATCGACCTGAGCATCAATGGAGTTCTCCACGAGTTCGGGGGTCAGTGCGTGGCCGAATCCGCAGCCGGACCAGAGATCGGAGGTGCAGTTCATTCCCGCGAGCAGCACTAGCGGCTCACTGCCATGTGGCAACACGTATGGCATCCCACCCCGCACCCCGCACGATGTCAGCAGCTCACTGTCATGTGGCAACACCTCAGCCCTTGACCGCGCCGTCACTCAGCCCGGCAACGAGGTACTTCTGCGCGATGAAGGCAATAGCAACAACCGGGATCGTGAGCAGCATCGATGCCGCACCAGCCTGTTGAAGCATCGGCAAGGTCTGTCCTAGCTGGGTCGCGATGAACACGGGAACCGTCTTCGACGAGGTGTCTGTCAGCACCAGCGCCGTCAGATATTCCTGGAACGCGAACAGGAACACGAAGATTCCTGCGGTCAGGATGCCTGGACCCATCAGCGGGATCATCACACGCCTGAGCATCCCAATTCTCGTGCAGCCGTCAATCATCGCGGCTTCATCAAGTTCCCGCGGGATCTCGGCAAAGAAGTTGCGCAACAACCAGATTGTGAATGGTTGGTTGATGGCCACGAGTGCGATCGCCAGCGCAAAAGTCGTGTCGTAGATGCCGAGGGCACGGCTGATGTCGTACATCGGGAGTGCGACCGCGAACCGGGGAAGGGCGCGAAAGACCAGCGCCAGCACAAGAAGAAGTGCGGAAATGTAGCTGGGGAAACGAGAGAGCGCATACGCTGCCGGGATTCCGATCACGAGCGCGATCAGGGTGGAAACTACGGCCACAACGAGTGTATTCACCAGATAGTCGGCGAAATAGGTGGTTTGCCACAGGTCAACGAACGCAGTGAAGGTCAGCTGATATCCCCAGAGCACCGGCGGATTGGAGAATGCTACATCGGTGGGCTTTGTGACCGAGAGCATCATCCAGATGAACGGGCTGAGCATCAGAAGGCAGAGCAGTGCAAGGAGTGCGCTCACCCAGGCGGGCGGGCGTTTGCGCAGGCGCGGTTTCCTCGTGGTCGTGGGCATGTCACGAATCGTGATGGCCCGCGTCGTGAGGTCGTCGTTATAGGTCATCTGGCGGCCTTCGCTTCCTTAAATATCCCTCTGATGAAGGGAATGAGCAACGTCAGAATGAGGATGATGGTGAGGACATTGATGGCACTGCCGAGCCCGAGTCGCTGCGCGCCATCCGCAAAAGCAACCGAGTAGACGTACAACATGATCGACTCATTGCCGATTGATGCGGCCTGGGGTGAGAGAGCGATCAGATTGTCAAACATTCGCAGCACATCCATGATCGAAATCAGCGTGACAAAACCGAGAACACCCCGGATGGTGGGAATGATGATGTGGAGATGGGATTGAACGGCACGTGCACCGTCGATGATGCCCGCTTCCCGAAGTTCTGTGGGGACTCCCTGCAGGCCGGCGAGAATGATCAACATCGCGAATGGCAACATATGCCACACGGTATTGACGATGACCAGGATGCCGTTCGGTACCTGGTCGGTGAACCACAGCACCTGGTTTCCGCCGAAAAATTCGATCATGCGGTTGATAACACCACCGAAGTTATCGTCGAAAAGCCAGGAGAATGCCACGGCACCGACCAGGTTGGGCAGCACGTAGGAGACCAGCATGATGCCGAGCACTATCGGGCGTGATCTGGTGATCCGGTTAATGGCCGTCGCGATCAGGTAACCCAGAACCAGCAGAATAACAACGGTAGCTGCCGTAACAGCGAGAGTGAAAAGCACCGCTCTACCGAAACGTGGATCGGTAAGAGCTGTGGCGAAGTTCTCCAGGCCAACAAAGCTCCCCGGGGAACCATAGTGAACGCTCTCGAAACTCCACTGGACAGTGCGAACGAGAGGGATGACCAGAAGTCCTCCCATCACCAGCAGGCTCGGTGCAAAGAGCAGCCAAAACTCACGTGCCTTCATCGGCGGGTCCTCCTTCGACGACTGCGGTCAGAAGCTGCCCTCTGTCCGCAGTCGTCGATTCATTGGTTGTAGTGGGGTGCGCCGCCTCAGCCGACGATCTTCTGTGCGACGGCCTGCATCTGCGCTGCGCCGTCGTTAATGGTGAGATTTCCGGCCAAAATCTGCACGAGAATCGGGCGGATTTCGGTCGTGACGGAGGCGAGCACAGGTGACGCGATGGGTGGCATTGCGCTCGCGATGGAGTCGGTTGCGGCCTTACCGTATGGTGAGTTATCCGCCGTGACCATGCCGTTGCGGGCCGGATACGCAGCGGGGATCGAGGCTTTGGAGGCGTCTTCGCTCACCGCGGATGCCATCATCACGAAGAGCATATCCGGGTCGAGCTTTGTGTTGAACGGGATCGACCAGCCGTCGATGGAAAGCCGGTCATAGGAGTACTTCGCAGCGGCGTTGACCTTCGGCGGAGCGGCGAATTTGAACGAATCAGACAGTTTGCTGTTCGATGTGAGAGTGAGGTCATTCATCCGTCCGGAGAACATGATCGACATTGCGGCGGTTCCGTTAAACATCTGCTGTTGAACCTTTGGCTGATCGAAAGTGGTCACCTGAGGATCCATGTACGGCTTCAGGGAAAGCATCGACTGCAGCGCCTGTTTGGCCTCGGGCGTATCGAGTGTCACGGTGCCATCCTTTGACACAAAGTCGGCATCAAGCGAGTTCATGGCCGCTTGGAAACTCGTTCCGATATCGGATGTCGCGAGCCAGGGAAGTGCGATCGGGTAATCCATCACGCCCGCCGCTTTAATGGCCTTCGCGGCTGCGATCATCTCGTCGAAGGTTGTGGGCACCTTGATGCCGAGGTTATCGAAGACGTCGGCGCGATACGCCATCACGAACATCTGTGCCTGCATCGGCAGAGCGTAGAGGTTTCCCTCGTAGGACATTCCCGCGCGCATCGACTTGTTGATGTCGTTCAGGCCGTACTTGTCTGCGTACTTCTCGAAGAGGTCATTGAGGGGGCGGAGCTTTTTATCGCGGGCGAGCCCGGGGATAACGAAGCTGTAGGTTTCGATGATGTCGTAGCTACCGGTGCTGCCGGACAGTGTGGCGGTGGTTTTCGTGACCTGACCACCGAAGTCGATCGGGTCGTGTTTGACCGCGACCTTGCCCTTGGTGCAACTGGAGACCATCGTGTTGGTGAACGGGTCGACGGCAGAGGAGTTGTACGCGAGGACGTTGACTGTCGTCGCGCTGTCTGGTGCGGTGTAGTCGCAGCTAACGGCGGTTGCATTCTTGCTTGCGGTTCGGCCTCCCGCGCCGCAACCGGTCAGGATGAGCCCGCCGACAGCGATGGCGGCGGTGAGAGCAAAGGCTCGGTTCTTTGTGATTGACATGAGGTGAGCGTATACGCATGTATCCGCCTTAGGGAAGCCTTACTTCCATAATTTCCTACTAATATTTCCTACATGTGTATACGCATGCACTGTGTGGGGATGCCTCCTGGGGGGAGTCGGACACCGCGCACCGATGCGTCACTGATCGGTGCGCGCGCCGGTTCCACCGGGCGGTCGCCGATCAGTGACACCCGAACGGGGAGATTTGGTCGGGCAGATCCGAACCGTGAAGCCGACGGTCGACCACCGAGGCGGCCACCGAGCACCCGCAGCCACGAGGCGAACGACGTTATTCCGTCAAGAATCGTGTGCGGGTAGGCCGAGCACCCACAGCCACGAGGCGAACGAACACAACCGGTCTGTATCCCAGCACCACGGGCTGGGAAGCCGCCGACTCACCTGTCATGCATCGATCCGTCGAGCTGTAGTCGATTGACGGGTGGATAGTTCGAGATGTACGGATGCCTCGAACCGAAGGTCTCATCGTATGAGACTCCCCGACCCGGCTCATTGTTCGGGTTAAGCATGTCGCCTGCGAACGCATAGTTCCCGACCGCAAAAAGTCGACCGAGTGTCGCGCATTGGGAAAATTACCCTTTCACTGATCCTTGCAGTCCGTTGATGAAAAACCGTTGTAACCCGATGAAAAGAACAGTGATGGGAATCACAATAATTAGTGCGGCCGCCATGACCTGATTCCATTGCACGACATTTGATGAAAGCAAGCTCTGCAGTCCTACCGGAAGTGGAAATTTCGTCGGGTCGTCGTTCGTCAGCGTTGGGAGTACATACTCATTCCAGGCTGCTACGAAGTTGAGAATGGTGATAGTGACAAGTGCCGCACGGGACAGTGGGAAGTAGACACGCCAGAATATGCCAATTTCGGAACAGCCGTCCAGCACCGCTGCTTCATGTACCTCATAGGGGACGGAGGCGTAGTACGAACGCATCAACACGATGGCAATGGGCCCAGCGCCACAGGCCACCGGAAAAATCACGGCCAGCGGTGTTCCGTTCAGCCCGAGTTCCTGATCGAGGATCACAAGCGGCAATAGAACCGTGACACCCGGGACGAAGAGAGCACCCACAAGAATGGCAAAGAGAGTACGCTTTAGTGGAAATTGCAGGAGGGCAAATGCGTATCCGGCCAGAGGGAACACAATCAAGATCACCAGGCACGACCCAACGGCAATCACGGCACTGTTGAATAGAAGCAGCGGCACGTTGAGCGCCTCAAACGTGTCAATGAGTGTCTGTATGGTTGGTGGTGAAGAGAACGGAAAAGGATTGGTCAAAACCTGCTGATTGGTCTTCAAAGCCCCACCGAGCATGATGAAGAACGGAAAAACGGAAACTACCGCATAGATCAGGAGCAAAACAATAATGATGACTCGGAGGCTGGCCCGTTTTACGGCGTTTCTCTCGGCAGTGCTCGGCTTCCCTGATCGAATAGAGTGTGGAAGCTGCGTTGTCGTCATTGGCGGCTCCTTAGTACTCGAAGATTAACGATGGCCAGGATGATCGCCACCGCAGCGAGCAGCCAACCGAGTGCGCTCGAAAAACCCAGGTCGGTAATACTGCCAAAGGCAAACGAATACGACTGTAAGCCAAGGGTGTTCGAGGCATTGACCGGGCCACCATTGGTCATAAGTAGATATAATTGATAGTTCTGGAGAGCCTCGCGAAGCATTATGACCACAACGAGCGCAGTGACTGGATTCAATAGTGGGACAATGATTGTCCAGATCGTGCGTACCGTTGAGGCTCCATCCACTCGTGCGGCCTCGATAACACCGTCGGGAATAGTTTGCAATCCGGTCAGAAAAAGCAGCATAGCGATCGGCACATTTGACCAAACCTGCACCGCAATAACCGCAGCGAGGGCAGTCGTCGTGTTGCCGAGAAATCCATCCACCGGGGCAAGGGAATGCAGCCCAAGCGCACGGAGAACAGCATTCACTGCCCCATCCGGCTGGTACATAAACCGCCACGCGTAATAGACAGCAATTCCCGTCGTCACAAATGGGATGAAGTACACCGTTCTTATCAGTCCGCGTAACCGTCGAACCGAGTTGACAAGCAGCGCCAGCGCGAGCCCAAGCACGAGCACGACAATCGGAAGGACCAGCATTCCCACCAGGGTATTGACCGTGGCCTGAGCAACCTTGGGAGACACGGCGGGGTTTCCTCCCAACAGCGCGATGTAGTTTTCCACACCGACCCAGGTCCAGTCGGGTGAGAAACCATTCCATCGGGCAAAACTGAGCAAGAACCCGTACACCACCACGTACACACCAAAGACGGCAAACAGAATCACCGCGGGAGCAACAAAAAGTAGACCTACCCACTGACCTCGCCGGAGGTGCCGGGGCGCGGCCCAGCGCCTATACGGCGCGAACATCTAATTTACAGCCTTCCAAGCTGATGTGTACAGCTGCGAAATAGTGTTTGCAATGTCAGGGATAGATGCCGACTTTGCCGGAAATTTCGCCAGTTGAACCGCCGTGTCGTGCGCAACAGTCCCACCAGGGTCAGCAGAAAAGTCGTTGGCGGCAAAGGCAGTTTGCCCTGCTGCCGGGGAAGTCACCAACGCTACAAGTTGTTTAAGCAGCGGAGAACTCAAAGAGTCGACTGGAATCGTCGCAGCGGGCAGATCAAGCGTATTCTCGGCAAAAGCGGTCGCTCCCTTGACGCTGGTCAAGTATTTTAGAAAGCTTATCGCTTGTGCGCGGTGCTTAGAGGTGGACGAGACTGCTCCAGAAATCAGTGGACTTGCTTGATAACTTATCCGACTGCTGACACCTCCGGAAGCCGCCGGTACTGGGAATATTGTAACTTGGTCTGGGCTGAGTCCGAAAGTACTCAGCGACGACAGGGTGAAGGTGCCACCGACAACCCACGCGGCTTTGCCCGATGCGAAAGCCTGGTCGGCCTGATCGATCCCGAGACCGAGCACACCCGGTACCCACAGCGGGGTTAGCTGGTTATACAATTCGAGCGTCTTGATGCTCGCTTCGGAAGCCCACGACGGGTTTTGAGAACGACCCTGCCTCCCATAGAAAGCATCAGCACCGAGGTACGCGTACGCCATCGGTCGATACAGCCAGTAATAGCCAGTTTCAGGCACCTGCAGTCCGGTGGCGAGTCCACCCGTCGAACTATCGTGAGCCTGGGTTTTCTGAATCGCTGCAACCCACTCCTGCCATGAGGCGGGAGTAGTGGACGGATCTACACCTGCGGCGGTGAGAAGTGTCTTGTTGGCGTAAATGACACCGGGGGTTCCCGCCATGTAGGGTACCCCGTAGAAGTGACCCGCCTTGAGATTATTGAGAGTTGTTGTGGGATCACTACCTGAGTTTTTGATGGTCTCCTCAGTGAGAGTGGCCCCCTTGATGACGCCCGGGAGAAGTTGATCCTGCCATGATGACGTAAAATCGTCGGTGATGTCTTGCACGATACCTGCTTGCGCGAGCTTCCAGTCACCGCCCTGGCTGTGAATCGAGATGATGTCCGGTAGCGTCTTCGACTTCGCCGCCGCCTGGATCTTCGTCCGATAAGCATCATCGGGAGTGTATACACTCACCTTCACCGTCATATTGTTCTGCTTACCCCAGTCAGCTCCCGCCGCCTCAAGCGCCTTGATTTCAGACTGTTTGAAAGTCCACACGGTGAGAACACTGTCACCTCCACCCTGGCTCGAGCAGGCCGAGAACGCTGCAACCGCAGCAAACGTGCTCAGGACGGCTAACAATTTGCGCGATCGCCTCATTGCAACCCCAATTCATGTATGAGGATGGGAACCCCACCAGTGCGAACACTAGCAAGGCTGCAGATGCAGTGTCAACCCATCACCGAGTTACCGATCTTCTCGGCGGCGGTGTCACCAGAGCGTGTCAGTGTTCCTCGCAACCACTCGTGCAGCACTTCCCCGACGATCTCCAGCACGCACAAGTCACGCCGAGGGGAACCCGCACACACGGTTACAGTCACGGCAAAGATGTTCATGGTCTCGCCGGTAACGGCACGTAGGTTTGGCCACATGATTTCGCATTGAGGGTGTGGCGGGAATGATTGACCGCTGCTGTAGGCATCCGTTGGATGCCTACCAAGACACCGATAGCACAACAGGTCAAGCAGATCATGACGCTACTCTCCGCTGTCCCTCGCAGGGGGTGATGACCGGCCTCGGGCGTTCGGGTGTGGGTATCGGTTATGACGCGTAATGTGTGGGGCGGGGTTGGCCTTGAGTTTTGTGTGTGTGTTTAGTTTGTGGGTTGGTTGTCGCTGAGCCATTGTTCAAATTTTTCGAAGAATTGTACACGGGCTTTTCTTCTGAAAAACAGGGCGTCGCGTCCTGAGGGCTGGAAGTGTTCCAAGAGGCCACTGATGGGTGACCCTCCTTCTATTTCATCATCTATGTATTGGCCATAGTCCCACGCTATTTCAAGCTCTGCGAAGTCTGTGCGAAAGTCGAAGAGTTCGGGTTTAAACTCGTTGAACAGCAGGTGTAGTATGTACCACCGCCAGAAGGCACGTGCGGCACTGTTTGTGCGGAGTTCAGTGTCCGGATCGTTGAATACGAGAGGTATCTCGTAGAGCTCGTTATCAGACAGTGACGCGAGACGCAGTTCGGATTCAGTGAGGGGAAGGTTCCGTTGTTTACGATCGGCCATGAGTTTCACAATAAACCGGGCATCGACCAGTCCCAGTCTGTATCCAAACTGCAGTGTGTGAAAGGAAAGACCATCAGTTTCAGACCCGAAGATCTGAAGCTTGGCTGATTGTGGGATCGGCACCACATCCATTGGACAACCCGCCAGCGCATGCGCTATTGTGTCGCGGAGTCCGTCAAACCAGTCTTTCGTCGCTGCTATCGCACTCCACAGCTCTTCCTCGAGTTCTCGTACGACTTTCTTGGTGAATCGTCCGAGAGCTCGTATCTCGGAAGGCCGGGTGCTGTAAGGAGTTCCCGATTCCGAATAGCGTCGCCAGAACTCGTTGGAGTCTGCGCCCCACATGAGTTGAAACCATCTCATGTCGATGGTGGGGTTTTCTTTTCTGCTCTTCCGGTAGTCGATGAGAGAGCGCAGTATCCACCAGCGCCAGAACGCATTCGCTACCCTGTTTGCGCGGAGTTCAGGCTCAGAATCGGTGAACAGCAAGGATACCTCATCGAGCTCATTTTCACGCAGTGAGGCGAGGCGTAACTCGGTTTTACTGAGAACAATGCCTCGTTGTTCACGATCGGCCATAAGTTCCACAACAGCTCGCGCATCCACCAGCCCTAACCTGTACCCAAACTGCAACGTATGCACAGAAAGATAATCAGCTACAGAACCGAGAGTCTGAAACTGAGCCAAGCAACCAATCGGCACGATGCTACCCGCCAGAATATTATCTGCCAGCGTATTGCGGGCTCGTTCGAACCAACCGTACACCACATCCAGCTCATCCAACATATTCTCTCCTATCTGACTTTTTCTCTGCAAAACAAATATACCAGGCCTCTACGTTTAGTAACCCATTCCTAACTATCAGTATAAGTATTACCAAACTTCTTGCTGACTGCCTGACCTTCACTTTGATGCTCAGTCTGCGAACACCATTGTCTTGACTGACCTTCGCAAGGATACAAACCTCATCCGACCGGGTGACTTTTGGCGAGTTATCTGATTCGATAACAACCTCTTGCTGTTTTTGCGGGGCGGAGCACCGCAAACCTCACGCGCCCGGGTGTGGGCTGGGGTATCGGTTGTGGCGTACGATGCGTGTGGGCGAGGGGCTGGGGTATCGGTTGTGGCGCGCGATGCGTGTGGGCGAGGGGCTGGGGTATCGGTTGTGGCGCGCGATGCGTGTGGGCGAGGGGTTGGTGTTGAGTTGTGTGCATAGTCAGGTTGTGGGTTGGTTGTCGGTGAGCCATTGTTCAAATTTTTCGAAGAATTGTGTGCGGGCTCGTTTTCCGAAAAACAGGGTGTCGCGTCCTCGGGGGTGGAAGTGTTCCCAGAGACCACCGATGGGAGATCCTCCTTCTATTTCATCATCTATGTATTTGCCATGGTCCCATGCTATTTCAAGCTCTGCGAGGTCTATGTAGGGGTTGAAAAGTCCTGGTTTGAACTTGTTGAACAGCAGGCGTAGTATGTACCACCGCCAAAAAGCACGTGCGGCACTGTTGGTGCGGAGCTCAGTGTCCGGGTCGTTGAATATGAGAGGTATTTCGTAGAGCTCGTTGTCAGGTAGTGACGCGAGACGTAGTTCGATTTCAGTGAGAGGGAGGTGCCGTTGTTTACGATCAGCCATAAGTCTCACGATAAATCGCGCGTCGATGAGTCCTATTCTGTACCCAAACTGCAGCGTATCAAGGGAGAGGTCGTCGGTTTCAGGCCCAAAAGTCTGAAACTTGGCTGATTGCGAAATGGGCACCCGTTCCCCTGTCCAACTTGTCAGCATATCCGCTATCGTGTCACGGACCGCGTCGAACCAGTCTTTCGTTACCCCTATCGCACCCCACAGCTCTGTCTCGAGCCCTCGTACAGTTCTCTCAGCGAATCGTTCGAGATTTCGCACCTCGGAATGCCGGGTGCTAAAAGAGCTTGGTGGTTGATAATAGCGTTGCCAAAACTCGTTGGGGCCTGAACCCCACATTATTTGAAACTCGAACATGTCGACGGTGGGGTCTTCTTTCCTGCTCTTCCGGTAGTCGACGAGGGAGCGTAGCATCCACCATCGCCAGAACGCATTCGCTACCCTGTTTGCGCGGAGTTCAGGCTCGGAATCGGTGAACAGCAGGGACACCTCGTCAAGCTCAGTCTCACGCAGCGACGCGAGGCGTAGCTCCGTTTTGCTGAGAACAATTCCTCGTTGTTCACGATCGGTCATGAGTTCCACGACAGCTCGCGCATCCACCAGTCCCAGCTTGTACCCGAACTGTAGCGTATGCACAGAAAGATAATCAGCTATAGAACCGAGAGCCTGAAACTGAACCAAACACCCAATCGGCACGATCTTACCCGCCAGAATATTATCCTCCAGTGTATTGCGGGTCCGCTCGAACCAACCGTACACCACATCCATCTCATCCAACATATTCTCTCCTATCTGACTTTTTCCTTGTAAATAAATACACCAGTCTCCCACGTTTGGCAATCCGTTCCTGGCTATCAGCATAAATATTACTAGACTTCTTTCCAATGACCTGCCCGCTCACCTTGACACCCAACCCGCGAACACCATTGTCTTGACTGACCTTCGCAAGGTTACAGACCTCACCTAACCGGATGATTTTCAGCGAGTGACCTGATTCAACAACAGTTCCCTGTTATTTCCGTGAGGTGGGGTGTCACCGTTCTCACACGCCCGGGTGTCGGTTGTAGCGCGTGATGTGTGGGTGTTGAGTTTTGTGTGGTCAGATTGTGGGTTGGTTGTCGTTGAGCCATTGTTCAAATTTTTCGAAGAATTGTTCGCGAGCTCGTGATTTGAGAGAACCAGGGTCGCGTCCTCCTGGTTGGCAGTGCCCCCGGAGTCCGCTGATGGGTGCGTTCCTCTCTATTCCTTCTGTGTGTCGATCATAGTCCCATGCTATTTCAAGCTCTCCGAGATCCATAAGGGGATCCGAGGGTCCAGATTTCCAACTGTCGAACAGCAAACTCAGTATCCACCAGCGCCAGAAGGTGCGGGCGGCGCTGTTTGTGCGGAGTTCGGTTTCCGGATCATTGAATATGAGAGGTATCTCATAGAGCTCGTTGTCAGGCAGGGACGCGAGGCGTAGCTCAGTTTCGGTGAGGGGAAGGTTCCGTTGCTTACGATCGGCCATAAGCTTCACAACAGACCGGGCATCGATCAGTCCTATTCGGTATCCGAACTGCAGTGTATCAAGAGAGAGACCATCAGTTTCAGGCCCCCAGGCCTGAAACTTGACTGATCCTCAAGCTCGTCTTCGCGCAGCGATGCGAGGCGCAACTCGGTTTTGGTGAGAAGAAGACCTCGTTGCTCACGATCAACCATGAGCTCCACAACAGCTCGCGCACCCACCAACCCTAGCCTGTACCCGAACTGCAACGTCTGAAAGGGGAGCCAGTCAGCCTTAGGCCCCAGAGCCTGAAACTGAGCCAAACACCCAACCGGCACAATCTTACCGGCCAAAATATCTTCCGCCATCGCATTACGAATCCGCCCAAAAGACCAACCGCTCACCGAACACCCACCTCACTCAACATCCATCTCCTCTACTTTCCTCTCTCGAATGCCGAGTGCTTCAGGTTCCTGTGTTTGACAATCCATGTATGAAAACCAGGATAGTTGTTGACTTCGCCGCTTACCTTGACTTGCAATCCAAAAGCACCATCATGATTGCCTTTAGTGTGCTTCGTAAGGATACGAATCTCGCCTGAACGAATAATTTTCGGCTGGAACCACGCACCTGTAGCATGAAAAGAGTCTTTGCCACGCTTGATATTTGGGCTTCCCACCCGTGGGGCTTTGGTGATTATTTTTGAGGCGGTGGCTCGAATTTCGGTTGTTATTCCGGCGATGCCGCAGACGATGGAGGCGGTACACGCGATCGCGCCAGCGATTCCAGCGACGACCGCAACTGCCTCGAGACATCCCCGCCACCACTCAGAGTTCCCGTCGAGGTCTTGTTTATTGATCGGGTCAGTGGGATAGACGTAGCTGTTATCAACCCCACCGGCCACCGGGTCGATAGAGAGAAAC
>Ga0081606_1000421_pt1 | contig 18091 bp, 11 predicted proteins | sample EareggfetidaYelm_FD_71127 | JGI IMG/M metagenome (GOLD analysis project Ga0081606, IMG submission 71127) | Earthworm egg capsule microbial community from the University of Washington, USA - E. fetida Yelm (SPADES assembly) (version 2) | ecosystem: Host-associated > Annelida > Reproductive system... | reverse complement strand
CTGATCCGCGGCCGGACACGTAGCAGTCAACCCTGCCAGATCATCCACAACCCGAATAGCAGACATCGCCACGTTCCCCGTGTTAGTCACGGCATACGAGTACGACACACGGTCACCCGCACGGGTTACCGCCGATGGAGTAGCGCTCTTGACAACCGACAACCCCGGAGTCTGCGCAACCGTCACTACCCCAGAAGACGACGCCGCCGACGACGTCCGGGCAGGAGCGGTTCCTCCCGCCGGAGTCGGAGCCTGACCAGAAGCCACCGCCCGACTCTCAACACGACCACGATCAATATCAGCCTGCGTTGTCGTGTAGGGGCCAGCTGTACACACCAGCGTGCGACCCGGAGCCAACGGTTGCCCAACAGTCGGGCACACAACGCTCAGCGCCGCCAGGTCATCCGTTATCCGGATGTCAGACATCGTCACGTTCCCCGTGTTGGTCACGACATACGAGTAGGACACACGGTCACCCGCACGGGTCACCGACGACGGGGTAGCGCTTTTGACAACTGACAACCCCGGAGTCTGCGTAACCGCCAGCGTCGACGTAGCGGTAAGACCCTGAGCTGTCTCCGTTCGGGCCGGAACCGTTCCCCCCGCCGGGGTTGGAGGCTGGCCAGAGGCCAGCACGGTGCTCACGATGCGACCATTATCAACATCGGCCTGCGTCACCGTGTAGTCAGCCGTGCAGCTCAGCGTCGAAGCTGGCTGCAGCGGTTGCTGAGCCGCGGGACACGTAAGGGACAGCGGTGAGGCCGTGGAACCAGTGAACGTCTGCTGAACCCGAATGTCAGACAATGCCACATCGCCGCTATTTCGCACGGTGGCCGTGTAGCTCAGAGTCGCCCCTGCCTGAAATGTGAGCGGGGCCACACTATAAGACTGCAGTGTCAGCCCCGGGCCGACAGCGGCCGCCCGGTCCGTTGTCGGAACGACAACCATCGCTGCGGCAACAACGAGGACAGCGAGCGCACCAGCCACCCCTCTGCCCCAAGCCAACCGGGACTCAACACTCTGAAAAAAACCTGAAAGGACACTGGGGATTTTGGGTGCATGGTTCACAGGGACGACCGTATGGGGTGAACTTGTAAATTCGCCGCAAAATAGCTGGGAAACAGCTGATAAGGACTTGTTGGGGTGCTGCTTACGGGACCGCAACATTCAACCTCCCCGGGAAGCGTGGGGAATGCCCAAGCGCAGTATTCCACCCCTCCAAGCAGATAACAACCACACAAGTCGAACAAAACCCATACCTCACGGTGCCAAATCTGCAGCACCAAATCAGGAATCACTGGCTGACCCAACACCATCCTCGATACCTGCGATATGACCACGATCGCTTCAACTGCATCACCACGGTGTGGGCCTACCCCACACGCCAATGCACTGCCACAAGCCAGCAAATGTCCAGTAATCGGACACGCAACAGTCAGTGTTTTGCGGGTCCAGTCATTTCATAGGCTTTGGCGCTACGGCCAGTACCACACAATCAGCATTCGTAGCGGGCTTAGCTGAGGATGATACAAGGCAACATGCGGCCTATTTTGAAGCAGTCGTTTTTGTCACCGACCGACCCCGAGCCTCTAACGTTTCGGTACGCACACTCACGGTCAGACAACCCACGATGAGAGCAATCGCGCCACCAAGTGGAACCAACAATCTGGTATTCCCAGCAGGATGGGAGTGCTCCCAGCAGGATGGGTTTGGACCGAGCGACCCGGCGAAACGTCCACCGTTCGAACCCGATATCACCGAGCGGGATATAAGCCACGTTCATGGCATGAACGTGGCTTCCAGGGCGGTGGGGCGGGTTCGGTGGGTTTGCTTCAAGTTTGATGGGCTTGCTCCAAAGGGTCCTGATCTGCCCACTCCTGTCAATAAGGTCTCACCTCCTTCCACCGATGAGTGTTGCTGATTCGCGACATCCGGGTGCTGTGTGAGGTGGCGGTATGCGCCCCGTGCATTGAGTGCACGAAGGATGCTCCGCCGGGTGCTGTGTGAGGTGGCGGCATGATGTGCCCTAGAGGTCTGACGACGCTAACGCTCAGTTCCCTGAAGAGAGATGCGGTTCGAACCAGACACTATTTGTGGGAGACCGGGTACTCAACTCCTTGAAACGAGGTGTGGTCTAAATGCACAACAACAGGGCCTATCACAGTGCATTGTGCATGCATCCCAGTTGAACCCTCTTGCTAGCGTGCACTCCAAGATCTGTCTTGGACCAGCAAAAGGAGGCACGATGACCAGACATCGGGTGTCGATGGATATCGGTGGGACATTCACTGACATCGTTGCGTACGACAGCGAAACGCAGGAATATCGCGCGACGAAGACATCAACCACCTCCGGCGATCTGAGTCACGGAGTGCTGGTGGGAATCGACGCCCTCGTTGATGACCTCGCGGATATTGATTTCATCGTTCACGGAACGACCCAAGGGCTCAACGCATTTCTTGAACGCCGTGGTGCACGCGTGCTCCTGCTTGCGACCGCGGGACTTGAGGACATCTATCACATTGCGCGCGGACCACGCCTGGATCTCTACAACGCGCAGTACCGTAAACCAAAACCGCTACTCGAACGCCACGACGTTGTCGGGATTAGGGGGCGGTTGCAGTACGACGGTTCCGAACTTGCTCCGCTTGATGAGGCTGCTGTGCGGGTCGCTGCGTGGAAGGTGAAGAACGAAGGCTACGGTGCGATTGCAGTAGCCTACGTTTTCAGCTTCAAGAATCCAACGCACGAACTGCGAACCCGCGACATCCTCCGTGAGGAACTCGGTGGTGACTTTACAATTTCACTCTCGCATGAGTCCGCAAAAGAGTGGCGCGAGTATGAACGCACCTCGTCTGCGGTCATTGAGGCGTACACCGGACCGGTCGTCCGTAACTACCTTCTCGACCTCGAAACCGAACTCAGCAATCGTGGTGTCTCGGTGCCGCTTCACATCATGCAGTCGTCGGGTGGTGTACTAACCGCCCAATCAGCACGGCAGCGGCCACTCCAGACGCTCCTGTCCGGACCGGTCGGAGGTGCCATCGGCGGCGAATACCTGACCAACATTTTGACCAATTCAAACCTTATTGGCGTTGATATGGGTGGCACATCGTTTGACGTTTCACTCGTCATCAACGGTACTGCGGATGTCGCGACCGAAGCGGTGCTCGAAGGCCTACCCATGCTCATGAGCGTGGTCAATATCCACACCATCGGTGCCGGCGGTGGCTCCGTTGCCTGGGTGGAGGCTGGCGGACTCCGGGTTGGGCCGAGATCAGCTGGAGCCATGCCCGGGCCAGCCTGTTATGGCCGCGGTGGTGTTGAGCCCACCGTGACGGATGCCAACCTCGTTCTCGGCCGTGTCGATGCTGACACGTTCGCGGGGGGTCAGATGAAGCTTGATTATCACGCCGCGGAGAGCGCACTGCAGAGGGTCGGGAGTGAACTGGACCTGAATCTTGTCGAGATCGCCGAAGGGATTTGCGATGTCGCAAACTCCCAGATGGCACAAGCGATCCGGACCATTACTATTTCACGAGGGATTGAACCTCGAGATTTCTCGCTGGTGGCGTTCGGCGGAGCAGGGCCCATGCACGCTGCCTTCCTCGCGAAGGAGCTGGGAATCCGAGAAACAGTTGTTCCGCGATTCCCCGGAGCGTTTTCCGCGTGGGGGATGTTGCAGGGGAACATCCGCCGTGACTTTTCAGAACCGTATTTTCACCTCGATGCAGATCTTGACCGTACTGCTATGAGCTCTACTCTGGCGACAATCGAACGCGAAGCTCTCGCATCACTTGAGAGTGAGGGAATCCCGGCCGAGAATCGGAGAGCGGAACACTCCGTTGACATTCGGTACGAGTCGCAGGAATTCGTTCTCACGGTTCCGCTGCGAGACGCGGCAGAACCTAACGACGAAGAGTTCCTCACGACACTCTCTCGTCGTTTCGCCGACATGTACGAAGACCGGTACGGCCACTCAACCTTTGGTGCGCCCATTGAGATCGTGACACTCCGCACACGCGTCACCGGTGTGTTGGACAGCGCCCCCCCAGCACAGGATTCCCGCTGCAGATGGCTCTGAGTTTCCACACGAAACTCGGAAAGCCACGTTTAACCGTGAGGAACTCGACACCATCATCGTTGAGCGCGACTCGCTTCGAGCCGGGCATGCATTCATTGGTCCTGCGATCATCCTTGAGGCGACTGCAACGACTGTTGTTCCGCCCGGTTTCAGAGTTGCGGTCGATGGCTACGGTTCCCTCATCATCACGCTTATGGAAGGTCGTGGAAGCAGCTTATGAGCACGAATCAGATCCGGGTTGATCCGGTCACCGTTGAGATCATCCGAAACGCACTCACCAGCGCGGCCAACGATATGAATGCAACGCTCATCCGCTCGGCGTACTCACCCATCATTTATGAAGGCGGAGACTGTGTTGTTGCCCTCCTTGATGTAAACCACCAAGTGCTCGGTCAATCAGCTGGTTTGCCGCTGTTCCTCGGGAACATAGAGACATGTTCGATGGCGGTTGAAAAGAAACATGGACCAGGAGTGTGGCGCGAAGGTGACATCTGGATACTCAATGATTCATACCTGGGCGGTACCCACCTCAACGATGTCACCATCTTCGCCCCCGTCTTTGTTGAGGGGATGCTTGTCGGATTCTCCGCGGCGCGTGCCCACTGGATGGACATGGGATCGAAGGATGTCGGTGGCTCGATGGATTCAATCGACATATTCCAAGAAGGCTTTCGAATGGGCCCGGTTAAGCTTGTCGAAGCTGGACGCGAAACCCATGTCGTTGACCTCATCCAGACGAACGGTCGATTCCCGTACCAGACGATTGGAGACATGCATGCGATGCTTGCGGCCATGCGGATGGGAAGCATACGCATGGATGAACTCGTCCGGCGATACGGGCTCGACACGCTAAACGCTGCCCGGGATGAAATTTTTCAGCAGACTGAAATCCTTGAGCGCAAGCAGGTGCGTGCTATTCCCGACGGTATTTATTACGCTGAGGGGACTCTCGACAATGACGGAATCAACCTTGAGCAAACGGTTCCGATCAAACTCAAGGTCACTGTTGCCGATGATGAAATAGAGTTCGACGTCACAGAGTCAGCGGACCAGACTCGCGGACCCGTCAACTGCGGTGCCGCTCAGGCTGTTTCGGCGCTGCGCGTCGGATTCAAGATTCTCATCAGTCCGGAAAGCAATTCAAACGGTGGATCATTTCGGCCGCTGACCACCAGGGTGCGAACGGGATCTGTGCTCGGAGCGGTCTCTCCGGCTCCGTGTCAGTGGTATTTTTCGCACCTCGGACTACTCATCGACATGGTTTCTAAGGCTCTCGCCCCAGCCATTCCGGCACGGGTCGCTGCGGCAAGCCACGGTGACTCCATGATCATTACCACAACCGGATTCGATCCCCGATACGGTCGCAATTGGGTTTCAATGGAGGCAACGCTCGGAGGATGGGGTGCGTGGCAAGGTTCGGACGGTGAGTCAGCACTCATCAACAATGTCAATGGTTCTCTCAAGGACTTCCCCGTTGAGTTGGTCGAGACCAAGTTCCCACTGAGGATTAATTCCTACACGATTCGTCAGGACTCCGGAGGTGCCGGAACTTGGCGGGGAGGCAACGGTGTTACACGAGAATACGAGATACTCACGGACTGTGTTGTTGGACTCTGGTTCGAGCGGTCACAAACACCGTCATGGGGGCTCTTCGGCGGGAAACCAGGAGTCGGTCCCGATATTGCAATAAATCCGGGAACTCCTCAGGAGTTCCACACGCTGAAAGCCAATGCACGGCAGGCGAGGAAGGGGGACGTTTTTCGCCTCCAGGTCGGTGGTGGGGGTGGCTATGGCGATCCGGTGAACCGGAACCCAGCAGCGATTCAATCTGACCTCGACAACGGCTACATCTCTGCTGAGTTTGCGCAGGCTCACTACGGTTACTCCGCACAGGGTTAGCCACACGACAAGACCAATCCCATCACAGCTAGGAGATTCAAAATGAAAATCAGGAGATATCTCGCAGGGCTACCTGCTGCCCTTATGGCAATCATTTTGCTCACATCATGTGCCGCACCCGGAGGAACCTCGACTGCCCCGTCCGGAAGTTCAGGCAAACCTCTCAGCATCGGATTTTTTGGTGCCGCAGCGGCGAATTCTTTCAGTCAAGCGGTCTTCAAAGGGGTAAAAGAAGCTGCCGTTGCGGATGGGAGCACAGCAACGTTTGTCGATGGAAATTTCAGCGGACCGCAGCAGGTTCAGCAGATCAACGACGCAATTACCTCAAAGCAATTCGACATCATTATCATCTCGGCAAATGACAATCTTGTCGTGCAAGATCCGTTAGAGCGAGCAATCAAAGCTGGTATCACTGTTGTCGTAGAATTCACTCCCGTGGGACCAAATTTCGATTCGATTGAACCTCAGATCCCGGGAGCGATCAGCATCGTCGATCCACCGGTGGGAAATGGAAAGGCCCTTGGCCAACTCGGTATTCAGGCGTGTGCCACGGTCACAGGAACCTGCAACGTGGCATATCTTGAAGGGTTTCGCTCACTGCCTTTGGATAACGCGCGAACCACGGCTGTGCTCAATACCTTGAAAGCCGCTCCCAACATCAACGTTGTCGGTACAGTTGAGGGTGGTTATACGACCGATCAGGGCCGAACAGCCTTCCAAAATATTTCGCAGGCTAATCCCAACATTAACGTCGTGATCGGGTCATCCCAGGCTATCGCTGGGGCGGTCGGAGTTGCGGACAAGAGCAAGAACATCAAGTTTGTTGCCAACGGAGCACCGGAATCAGGTGTTGAGGCCGTCAAGAGCGGAAAATGGTTCGCAATTTATGCTCTCGATGTCGTTGCCAACGGGAAGAAAGCCGCGGAGCTCGGTTTGGGGAAGGCCCGTGGACAGTCGGTGCCAACGGCAACCCGTGAATCTGACCTTGCGCCAAACAACTCTATTGGCACCAAAGATGCTCTCGAGAAAGCAAACTTTCATTCTGGGTATGACGATTAGAATCTGCGATGGACTTCCATCGACAGGGTACCCACAAACGTGGGAGCAGGCGTCGTATTTGTCGCCCCGAGTGAACCCCACCGACGGGTACTCACATGCCGTTCACCTGAAGGTAATGGAAGGTTGAAAGTACGTGAAGAGAGTTCTAGAGCACGGGCATGCACTACGGGCTGCGCCAGAGATTCGTATCAGTGGAATTGGGAAAAAATTTGCTGGTGTCTCAGTCCTCCGGGATGTTTCGTTCAGCATCGCACCCGGCGAAATCCATGGTCTACTCGGAGAAAACGGGGCGGGCAAGAGCACTCTACTCGGCATCCTTGGCGGAGCTTTAGTTGCCGATGACGGGCAGATTTTGTTCGACGGTGAGCGCGCCCGCCTGGGTACACCGCGTGACGCAATCAGACAGGGTGTCTCACTTATTTCCCAGGAACTTGCACTGGTCAGACATCGCACAGTTCTTGAAAATGTCTTCCTCGGCCGTTGGTCGCATCGCGTGAGCGTTGCAACCAAGCGGCGCGACAGACAGTTGTTTGACCAATTGTGTTCACGAATCGGGTATAAGCCAGATCCGTCTGTCCCTGTTTCGCAGCTCTCGCTCGGTGAAGCTCAACAGGTTGAGGTTCTCAAAGCACTCGCGAGAGGTTCCCGCATCCTGTGTCTTGATGAACCGACCGCTGCACTGAGTGAAACTGAATCTGAACAGCTTCTTGCAGTGCTTCAAAACCTCGCCGACGGTGGAACCACAATTGTCTTGGTTTCGCATTTCCTTGAAGAGGTCCTGAGTCTCGCGGATCGTATCACTGTGCTTCGGGATGGCAATCAGATTGTCACTGAAGATGCCGCCGAACACACCCCGAAATCGTTGGTGAAACTCATGATCGGTCGGGATGTTTCACTCCTAGCAAAACGACCAAACCCGACAGATTCGAACGCACCCGTCATTCTTAAAACAAGCGGCTTAACCAATACGCGAATTAGCAATATTTCACTGACAGTTCACCGCGGCGAGATTCTGGGGTTGGCAGGATTAGTAGGCAGTGGTCGATCCGAAATACTTCGAGCTATTGCGGGAGTGGATCGAGTGATGGCTGGCCAGGTAGAAATTCTGACATCACCGACAAAACGAAACTCAATTAGATCCGCGATTAAGCGTGGCGTGGCTTTCGTTCCTGAATCTAGAAAAGAACAGGGACTCGTTCTGTCGAGTGACGCATCAAAAAACATTGCACTCCCCACGTTGTATCTACGACAGTTCCTCGGTTTCGTACGGCACTCTGCCGAAGAATACGCCATTGAAAGAATAGTCAAACTTGTCGATATTCGCGGACAGATTCACGGTCAATCCGTCACTTCCCTATCGGGAGGAAATCAGCAAAAAGTTATGTTCGGGAAGTGGTTAATACAGCCTCCGATAGTTTTTCTTATCGACGAACCAACACGCGGCGTTGATATCGCCGCAAAAGCAAAAATTCATGACCTGATCATTGAACTAGCTGCAGCCGGAACCGCGGTTATCATCGCCAGCTCAGAATTGGAAGAAGTCATGACTTTGTCTCATCGAATAAACGTTGTAAATCGCGGTCGTATTGTTGCATAATTTGAGGGATTTTTTGACCACCATGACGTCATGACCGCAGCGTTTTCATAGGAGGAATTGAATGCCCAAATCAACCAGTTCAGGCACTGAATATAATCTTCCCAAGAAATCAAGAATAATAAAACAACCTCGTGTTGATATGAAGGACTTCGGAATACTCGGTGGTCTTCTTGCAATTGTGCTGTATCTCAGCCTATCGACGACCACTTTTCTCACAGGACAAAACATCGTCAATGTGCTCGATCAGGCGGTCATGGTTGGGCTTGTTGGGGCTGGTGCGACACTGTGCATAGTAAGTGGTGTTTTTGATCTATCGGCGGGGGCAACGCTCGCGCTGTCAGCAATTTCTGGGGTGTATCTCACAAACATATTCGGCGTGGTGGGAGGTTTTGTTGGCGCGCTTATTGTCGGTGGATTTCTCGGTAGTCTCACCGGGTTTCTCATTGTTGCCACGCGGGTCAATGCATTCATCGGATCTCTCGCAATCAGTATTATCTATCGAGGTGCTGCGGTTGTCCTTACGGGAGGGATGATTGTCTCTCCGGGCCACGATAAAGAGCAGTTTCACGTGTGGGCCCAACCGGTCTTGTTTGGTCTCACAGCTGGTACGCTGCTCATGTTTGCCGTGTTCATCCTCCTCGGTATCATGCTCTGGGGCACGACCTACGGTCGACGAATATATGCCGTTGGAGGAAACATCGAGGCCGCTCGCCTAAGCGGCATCCGGACGCCCCTCATCCATATTTCTGTTTTCGCGGTGAGCGGCATGTGCGCAGCGGCAGCGGGTATGGTTCTTGCTTCGAGAGCGGGCTCCGCTCAGCCAGCAATGGCGACCGGCGTGGAGTTGACAGCGATCGCGGCGGTAGTGATCGGTGGCACAAGCATCCTTGGTGGGGTTGGTGCTGTGTGGCGCACTCTTGTCGGGGTGACAATTTTGACGGTTATTGGCAACGGTTTCAATCTACTTCGGTGGGACACCACCTATCAGCAGGTCGTAACAGGTACTCTGATTCTGCTGGCTGTTGCGGCGGACGGTTGGGTTTCACGACAACTACGGCGGCGGTGATGTGGGTAATTTTGACTCTTATTCCCCGAGGAGGTACGCATGAATGTGGGCTTGTGCCTCGGACCGCAAACTATCACGGCGGCCTGCGTGCGTTTGGGTTCTCCCCCAACCTTTTCAGTGCTGAATATTTCCGGTGACTATCCACGTGCGCTGGCCAATATGCTCAAAAAGTTGTCCCGAGTGAACGCAATTGACAACATTATTCTAGACGTGTCCGGAATCCTGCAACAATCTCCGCGGTTGGCGATCACATCGATCCGAATTGCACCGCGTAAGCCACTCGATCATCACAACGAACGGCGGGAAGAATATCTCGTGCCAAACACAGTTCTTTATGTGAGTGGGGGCCACAATTCGCTCGGTGGTGAGCTGGTTCAACTTGATGAATCTGCCGTCCAAAATATTCCCCACGGAACTCTCAGTGGAAAGCACGTGACTGTTTCAGCGGTCGGGGCGCTTATCAATCCCGAACACGAACAGAGGATTGAACAGCTTCTCTGGGATGTCGCAGGCCCGGCGAGCGTCGTACTGGCAAGTTCTTTCACAAGCACCTCTTTTCGAGATCGAGAGTACACTGCAATCGTCAACACCGGACTGCTCGAAGCAGCAGATCGACTTTCCTCTGATATTTCGGACGCCGCTCGCCTACACGCATCGGAGGCACGTCTCTTTTTTGCGACAAACGATGGCGGGTGTCTACCGCTTCGACGACTCCCTCTCGTGCCGGTCTTTGGCTTAGAATCCCGTGAGGCTACTACGCTGGGAGGTGCTGCTCACCTCGCGGGAGTTACCGATGGTCGCGTTGTCGTTGGTTTCGACGGCAAGGTCTGCCTCGCAGACTTTACCGATGCTCTTCCCGTCGTACGCGAACGCTGGAAAAGTAAGGTGCACCTTGCAGACTCTACCGACGCACTCCCCCTCGCACGCGAACGCTGGAAAAGTTTTGAGGGTCCGCACCTTGCGACAAGCCACGCCAATGTGCTTCCCGTGACCGCGTCACTCCTATCCGGTTCTCCCGCTCCCCGTGCGGTCGTTCAGGTCGGAATAACCTCCGCAGGACTGGAGCAATTCGGACTCTCTGTTACCCACTATACCGATCATGATCCTGCCGCCCTGGGCGCGGCGACCGCACCTCTTTCGTACTGGTATGACCAGTATGTTACCGTGCGCAATGCGCAGGACATCGAGAAGGCACTCGCAGATGCGCAACGACTTGCGACGGCGCGATTGGTTGCCAGTGGAACAAATCCATCGATTGTACGTGTCTCCGATTCTCGAGTCATGGGTAGCACGTACGGTGAATCGCAGGTCGTCAGAATCCGGGTACGAGCAACCGCTCCACTCGCGGACATTCGGCTCGAACCACAGCTTAGGGTGCCTAACCTACCTGAAAAGTCTGGCGTAAAAGCATGGAGTTGACCCTAGAAGATGTGGAAAATCTTACTACCGGAGCACTTTTCGTTTCTTGCAGCGTCGACCATGAATCCTGCTTTAATTTCCATGATCGAATTCTTTCCATGCTGACCAGTACTGACAAGGTTGTTCGTCTGGTCAATTTTGAAGACATGGATCCAGATGATCTCGTCGTCGTTATCGGATTTGTCAACAAAGGACTCCCACTGACCGAACTAGTCCCTGTTGGTGATGAATTCACCACGGGAATATCCCTTTTGGAACAGGAGTTGGGTACTCGAATCTCCGCTGTAGTTCCTCTGGCTGCAGGCAATGTTAACGCTCTCGTTCCGATCCTTGTTGGGCTCCAGACGGGCCTACCGACCATCGACTCCGATCCCATGGGCCGGGTCTTCCCATTACTGAGTCAATCCACCCTGAACCTGGCGGGAATATCACCCGGTCCCTTCGCAGTCGTCGGAGCTACCGGTGATTCGGGCGTCATCCGTGTCACCGATTCATTGCGCGCCGACCATATTATCCGAGCAATGGCTGCAGAGTTCGGTGGCTGGGTCGCAACCGTTTCTTATCCAACAAGCGCCGCCCGAATTCAGGAAGCCCTCATCCACGGCACTCTGAGTCAATTGATTCAAATAGGAAAAATCCTTAACTCACAGATGTCTACCACAGATAAATACTCATCGCTCAGTCGCCAATTCGGTGTTCGCCGCCTCACCCGGGCATGCGTCGTGGATGTAGAAGGACTCTCTCGGCCGTTTCCTCGAAACCAACCGGACCATCCCACGAGTGCCACACTTGTTGATAATGTTCAGGGGCACATCGTCCGGCTGGAAATTCAAAATGAGATTCTCCTTGTCATGATTGACGGTGCTGTGGAAGCAGTTGTACCAGATATCGTGACCATACTCCGTACCGAAGACGCCGGGGTCGCAAGTCTCGAGGATCTCTGGATTGGAAACGAGGTAGATATCCTGACCATGCCCGCGGCGGCTCTGTGGTACACACCAGAAGGACTTCGGCTGGCAGGCCCAGATTCTCACCGTCTCCATGGCGCGCGGAAGCGAAGACGATAATGACAATTCGGCGCGCAGCTGTGGAACTGGCTGATCTTCTCAACACACCAGACTTTGATGACGTTACTGAACACCATCGTATGTCCCACTCGCATGTTGTGCGAGACGTGGCATTTGTAACTGATATAGAGGACATTAGCAACGTCGGACCTGGAACCATTGTTGTGCTTGACGAGTCCGCCGCCCACGGTGGTTGGTTACTGTCTGGTGCCCTGCGATATGCATGGGAACGCCACGCAGCAGCACTCATTGTTCCGGACGATGCTCTCGCAATTAGCGTTCTTGAGCTTGCAAAAAGGCTGGACGTAAATTTCCTTAGCACTCCCCGAGCAATGTCTCGGATGGTACTGGACATTGCGATTGGAATTGGCAGATTACAGGCAGCAACTGAATCTCGAATTATTACGCTGCGCCAGCGCATTGAAGGCGCTCCCGATATTGTGACCGCTGTCAGTCTCATATCCCGTGAACTTGGAGGATGTCTCGTTCAAGCAACTTCCTCGGGCACCCTGATTGCATCAGCGGGTAAATCCCCACCAACCTCCCAATCCGCCCGTGTCACATCGTCACCGCGACCGTTTGAGAGTCCGGTAGAGCTCGTTGCGCTCGTCCCTAATCAGCAATTGGAATTTGCGCATAATGCACTCAGCGCTGCGGTACCAACAGTACGAATAATGCTCCTCACCGATGAATTAGAGGCTATCCAGAAGGCGCTCCCATTATTGTCCATGGTGACGCTTACCGGCTTAGGGTTTGCACGATCAATGCAACCTGACACTGACCGATTTTCCGACGCAATGCACACCCCTCCTCACAAACCTCATGTGGCAGTGTGCTTGCTTGTGGCTGACTCGTCTCATGACGTTGCATCCTTTAGCTCTCCGGTTTATCACGTCTGGAGGAGGGCATTCAAAGGGTCACCACTATCCCGAATAGATGGTGGCTGGGTCACGTTTCTGTCCGTTGACGCTGTGGGTACTGCAACGAGTGACGCAATCGCTCACACGCTTACCGAACGGGTTGTGGAACCTCTTCGTGCCATAGGCGTCGCGGTCGGAATATCCACGATCGGCAACGATGAAAGAATAGCGTCTGATCTGGCTGGAGAAGCCTGGCTGGCAGCCAGAGTTGCCCATCCAAATGCAGCAGCTACCTTCGACCGGATAAGCCAACCGCTGCTCTCCAGACTCATTCCCCGTGAGCTAGCACAACGACTTGTTAGCGTGTATTTTCCTCGACTGCAAGCTGACTCACAATTCAACGAGTTGGCACGCTGTGCGGTCGCTTACCTGGACTGCGTCGGATCGGTGAACGCAACAGCAACACGCCTTGGACTGCACCGAAACACAGTGCAAGCCCGACTTCGGCGAATCACTGAGTTGGGTGTGAACTTGACCGAACCGGATTCCAGCCTGACCCAGCATTTGATACTAACCGCCGCTATGCGCTGCGACGGGATGTGATCTCAGACAGACTGTCTCGGAACCGTGTGCATTTTGCCTGCGAAAACCCGTGCTGCGCCCGTCCGCTCGCCCCGCTTGCACTCGCCTGCTCGCCCCGATTGCACTCGCCCCCGCCTGCCTCATCGAGAGGTCACAAGTTGCGCTTTTGCCTCGAATACGAGGTGATTATGTGTGTGAGATGCTGTACTCTTGCCTGACTACGCCGCTATTTCCCCATACAACGTCAGGACTGTGAACTATGCAGGAACCTGGATTTGGCCTGCCATCCGAACCGTCGTCTGAGCTCACCCACTCTCCTGAAAAAAACATCCGCCGCAGGAACAGCCCGTCGCACGGTCAAGAGCTCACCCGCTCTCGCGAAAAGGACACCGCTGTCACCGCTCACACGCGATCACACCTTGCGGGACTGATGCAGGTTGGAATTGCAACAGCGGTAGGTGCCGTCGCAGCACTGGTGTTTCAGGTCGTTGCGGCGCAGCATCTAGGTCCTGCTGACTTCGGGCTCCTCGCCACGTTCTACGCGATTGTGACGGTAATCACCTACGGAAGTGCCTCGCTGCAGAATTCTGTCGCGGTGCATGCTGCCACAACCACCGCGACCCCCACCGACAGAGAAAACACTCAAAGTGGGGCAAAATTCGCGCACGGCCTATCAACGACCCCCACCGACAGCGAAAACACCACAGCGTTTCGTCGGCGAATCCCAACTGCCGCACTGACAACAGGCGCCCTGGGCGCAGTAGTGCTCGCGGGCATGACCCCTTTTCTCGCACCGACTCTCAACGTCACCCCCCTCGTGATACTCGCAACCGCGATCTACCTACCACTAAGCTTCGTTTTCGCAGATACCGTTGGCCTAATACAGGGAGTGGGCAGATCAGCGACGGCGGTCTGGCTCACCACGATCTCAATCGTCACTCGAATCCTGTTTGTCATCATTGCCTTCGCACTTGGAACCAGACTCACCGGCGCGATCATCGCGGTCATCGCCGGGGCTGTGATCGCACTGGTCGGCGCGGCCGTGGTTGCACGTCGGATCCCCCGCCCGACAATCGGAGTATTCAGCCGTTCAGGCATCACCGTCATCGTACTCACCCTAGCTTTTTCCTGGCTCACCAACGCTGACGTCATCATGGTACGGACCGGTGTCGAAACAACACTCGGTGGCAGTTACGCCTCTGCCGCGGTCATCACAAAGGCAGCATTCCTGCTCCCAGCAGCCCTGTCGCTGTATTTTCTCCCCCGACTGGTCCAGGCTAAAGACAATTCGCGCCTCGTCTTCCTGGGAGTGGGCAGCATACTCGGAATGTCCGTCGTGTTCGGGATGCTTCTCACAGCGATGTTCGCACTGCTAGGCAACTGGCTGATAACCTCGCTCTTCGGTTCCGCCTTCCACGCGGGCGGTGACCTGCTCGCTTTGATGTCACTGTCAAACATACCGTGGCTCGCAGCTCAGGGATTACTGATCTGGATGACCTCCTTATCCTCCTGGCAGGCAGCCGCCGCTCTCATGGTATGCGCCCCAGTACAACTGGGATGGTACCTCGTAGCACTCCCGAATATAAACCTGACGCTGCTTGGTAACGCAGTAATAGGAACAGCAGTCCTGCTCATATTCATGGTCATCGGATGGCAATACTGGCGTACATCCAACACAATCCCCCCCCCTCAAAAAAAACCAGGAAACCCAAGCAAACGAACACGACTCGACACCCTAAGAGAACACTGCCAGCGCTAACCGGGAAACCGACGAGAACAGTTCGGTGAGCCGGATCATCCGGGCTAGTAGAACTTGGTTATGTGGGTGTTTGTTGCTGGCGGTGGAGCAGTGGGGTCAGTATCCGAGGTGAGGACTTGTTGAGTTTTCTGAGGATGTTGCAGAGACTCCGGCTGCCCCATCTACTCGTGGGTGGGGCACGCCCGCGCCGTGTCCTCAGCCCGATCTTGTGGGCTGCCTCCCTCGTCTACTTGTGGGTGGGGCAGCCATTACCGCCGGCATGAACCCGTTCGGAGTGGTGCCCTCATCTACTTGTGGGTGGGGCAGCCTTCATGCTGTGATGGCCGGAGTGAGCCCTGGTGCCCTATCCACTTGTGAGTGGGGCTCGAACAGCGGGTGCGGGTGCCTGCCTTGGTGTTGGTGCCCTGTCCACTTGTGGGTGAGGCAGCTGCAGTTGGGTGGGGAAAAGGTGAGCTGTGGTGACGAGAGCGCGTGGGTAAAGGACCGTCCTCACCACGAGATAAGCTGCGGCTGACGGGTCTGACTCGGGAGACGATGAACTCGGGATGTCATTGACGCACGAGCATTGTGTGGTGTGGTCTTGGTGCCGTGTCACCGGGTAACCTGGCGCAGCAAGGTGCGACCGGCGTTGAGAACGAGCTCTCTCAGAAAACTGGACGGAGTGAGGTAACGAAGTTGATGTGGAATAGAATCTCAATCCGACAGATCCGGATTTATTCGGCTTCCTCGCTCGTGGAGACACAGGCCTCCGCTCACGAACTGGGTACGTACAGACGCCAGTTCAATAGGCACGGTGCCCGATCAGCGGCCGCGTGGACACTGACCCGATCTGACAGTTACCAACCCGTTTCTAAAGTACCCGAATGCTCTCTTGCCACACGCAACGAGGATGTCCCGTCTTTCTTGAAACCAGTATTATCCACCACTCACGCAACCGAGCCAATCAACTGCAATGTACGGTCCACCAGAACACGTCGCGCCGACTCCACACTCCACAGTGACGAGGACGCGAACTGGTGCAACTGCTGATAATCCACTCAGCGGCTGATCCACAAGCTGCATAGACTTCCGATACCCCTCCGACATCAACCCGGCAAATACAGACTCCCTCTGCTGCATTGATCAACCCTCGAACCTGACGCGAAAACATCCCCACAAACCCTCACCCCTCACCTTGAACCGGTTAGCTCATCAGCATTCACACCAGTGAATCAACAGACTCCAGCACCAATCAATGCCTGACGCGCCGCAGGTTACAAAATCCTGCTGGAGAGTGTCCTGGTTTTGATGTGGTGTCATGGTACTCATCTTGCTCGGGTTTTTGCTGAAGGTGGGCGGGTGACCGGGGTGTTGTTTCTCGAGGATATTATCGAGGAGTTGGTTGGTGAGGTGCAGGATGCTACCCGGCGGTAAACGGGGGCGGGCTGAGGGTAATCGGGGGGACTTCCTCGGGCGTGGTGGAGGGAAGATCTTGAGCGCAACGGGAGAAACCGCGAATCTCGATCCATGCACGTCCGGAATCATCATGGTCTTTATTAGCTGCGATGAGTAGATTATTTCCCGGACTCCGGAATGCGACGCTCCCACCCGGGCGGTACCCTTCGTCTCGATAGCCCTCACTGAGAAGTTGGTTTCTCAGGGTGTCTAGCCAGGTAGAAATATCGAAGGTATCAGCCACGTATATTTCCCAGTAACCCGTATACTGTGTAGTTTTCTTGTTGCACGCGAAAGAACTATTCGGGAGTATATCCACAAGCCCCCGGAACGCCTCCGCCGGAACACGAGCAACAACCTTCCGCATCTCAACGTGCGTCTCAGCACGAGCCTCATCAAAAGTCGGAAAATCACTAATCATGCCACACCCCGAAACAACCAACCCAGCACAGACAACAACCGCAGTGCTGATCACACGATTAATTCTTACTGACAACCAGCTCATCTAATATCTCCCTTAATACTTTGTCGTTGCCCTCAACCCCGGCGATTTGGTTGTGTTGTGCGAGCATGTCCTCAATGTGAAGTTGCATCGCGATGGGTGGCACCGTCACACCCCAGAAGATTTTCGCGAGCTCGTTCCCACTGAAGTTGATGCCCGAGTCACGTTCGATGATTCCGTTTTCCGAGGTTGGTGCGACGGCGTAGCCGAGATCCCCCAGTGCTAGTCCCTGACCGGTGGGAGTGTAGAACAGTTTGTTAAGGTCGTAGCGTCCGGCGTAACCAATGTATGTTGTGGACGGGTTCGGCTGCCAGCCAGCCTTCATGCCGATCCCCCCGAGCAGGATCCGAGTGTCCAACCGCACCCCACGTCGTTCCGCTTCCCCCGCAGCAGCCGAACCGAAACTGTGCTCCACGCTGACAATCCTCAGCTCCCCCAGACCACCGGCCCGTAGGCCTGTGAGAAAGTCAGCGTAGTTCGCCCCGATCGTATCGGCGATTGTATTGATCTGCGGCCCGTGAGAGAACAGATCAGCAGTCTGCGGAAAACGACCATCCTTGAAAACAAACGCAACCACCTCGCCGTGTGACTGGGTTACTTCCCACTGCGCAAACGCTTGTATTCCGCCACGCTTGTGGTTGTTCAGTGCACCCTGATACATCCCCTTGAGTGTGCTGTCAGAGCCGGGTAGATACGACAACACGACCTTCGCCCGGGCCGGGTCACCGATCATCTCAATAATCCGGTCGGTATCCCGATCGTA
>Ga0081606_1000420_pt1 | contig 18104 bp, 18 predicted proteins | sample EareggfetidaYelm_FD_71127 | JGI IMG/M metagenome (GOLD analysis project Ga0081606, IMG submission 71127) | Earthworm egg capsule microbial community from the University of Washington, USA - E. fetida Yelm (SPADES assembly) (version 2) | ecosystem: Host-associated > Annelida > Reproductive system... | reverse complement strand
TTGTACGAGAGCCGCCACTTCATCTGCGGCCTGTGCCACCCACCCGCCCGCGCCGGCAAAAGCCGGGTCGCAGGCGCGTTGATGCTGCATTGAGTTGGATGGGCAAACGTGGAGGAAGAAGCGCCTTTGCTGCGCTAACCGGCGCCGATCGACATTTCATAAGCCGCATTGGAACCCCAATCGGTAACCACCGCCCGGCGCCGATCGGCAGACAGGGCAATTCCTGTAGGGCTGCGAAAACCTGCTGCGACGACATGGGTAGTGCCATCCTTGTGCACCTGCTTGACCTCGGTTCCGCCGTAGTCCACGACATACACCGACCCGGCGTCGGCAACGGCGATGCCCGGGCCGGGTGAAACGAAATCGCGCGAGACGGTGCGCGCGCGGCCATCGGGGCCGGCGCAGGAAACACCGCCATCGATGTTGGACACGAAATACCCGCCATCCGGCATCTGGACGGCGCCGACCGGCGTTTGCAATTCGCCTTCCACCGCCACCGAGTGCTTGCCTGCGGGGTCGACCGCGAGAATCTGGTTGGTGCGGCGATTGGCAATCAGCAGCTTGCCCCGGTTGTCGAAAGAAATCCCCGCCGGGGTGGACAAACCGCGAACGAATACCTCCGGCTTGCCACCCGCTGCGGAAATCCTCCACACCAGGTCTTCGTTATACGAAGCAACGAAAATATCCCCATTCGCAGCAATGGCCAGACCCGATGGTCCACTGAGGCCGGTTGCCAGCGCGGTGGTCTTGCCATCCTGCGTGACGCGAATGACCGTGCCGGCGCTCCAGTTCGCCACGACCAGCCTGCCCTCCGAGTCCAGGCCCATCCCGACCGGCGAAGACAGGCCCGCCGTAATGATGCGCTCGCGCCGCCAGAGCCTTGCTGCCGCCTTGGCGGATGCACCGCAAGCAAGCAGCGGATAGCTGGCGGCAAATGCCAAAATATTGCGACGGTTCATGACGGAATTTCTCCTTGAATGGCGCTGACGGGGTATTGAGGCGATTGGAACCATGCCGCGCGCCTCATTTCCGGGAGACGGCGCTACGTTTGAAAAGCAAGCCCGAAAAGCGGCCCTGCCCCACGAAAACGCCCAAAATGGTGATGACGATCCCGATGATCTGGACAGCGTGCGGCACGATGCCCATCGTGAGTTGGATCAGCAGCGCAAAGACCGGCACGAAGTTGAAGAAGATCGACGTCTTGCCCGGACCACGCACAGCGATACCGACGTTCCAGAAAAAATAGGCAAGGACAGACCCTGCCGTTCCCATCCACAGCGTTGCGGCAAAGCTCAGCCCCGTTCCCCCGATCGCGGCCTGAATCGGGTTTTCGTAGATGAACGCGACAATGACCAAGGCGATGGTGCCAAAAAGCATTGTCCAACCCGTGATTTCCAGCGGCGTCGCACCAGACACGAAGGCGCGGGTGCCGACCGTATAAGCCGCCCAGCAGATCGAGCCGGCAAGAATGATCAGATCCCCGGAGGCAAACACCAGATGTCCCGACAGGATTTGCCCCTCGGTAATCACAAGGGATACGCCCACAAGGCTGATGGCCATGCCGATGATCCGATCCATCCCGGGCATCCGCTTGCCCAAGATCGCCTCGATGATATTGGCCGAGATGGGCGTGGTCGCCATGATGAGCGCTGCAGTGATGGGGCTTGCGCTCTGCAGGCCCACGAAAAGCGCGCCGTTGAACCCTGCTACACCGATCACGCCCAGCAGGATGAAGGCGAGCAAATTGCGCGACAAAATATCCCGGCGCACCCCTTCCTTGATGGCCATGATCAAGAAAATGCCTGCAACCGCAATCAGGAAGCGCTCGACGGAGGCTGTCCAGGGCGGCAGGCCAGATAGAGCAAACCTGGTTGCCTGAAAGTTGGATCCCCAGAAGAAGGTAGCGAGCAGCGTCAGCAAGACGGCCGTATTTGGGGTGGTTTTCATTGGATGAATTCCTTGGCCTCGATGCCAGAGCGGAGCGTCAAAAAATTGCGCCGTCTCCGGCGTTGAAACGACTTTCTGCCGATAAAGCATCGAATAGCAGTACCAGCATGTTCAGCACTACGGCCTTTATACCGCGCATGTCGCACCGCCATCGACATCTCGCTCGGCAAATACTTCTTTCGCCAGGAGGGCAGCGTTGATGGCGGCCGGAAAACCTGCGTAGGCCGCGATATGAATGGCCAATTCGACCATCTGTTCACGCGTACCGCCCACATTCAGGAGGCCATGAATATGCACCTTGAGTTGGGGCGTGGCGGTGCCCAGCGCAGCAAGCGCCGCGACGGTAATCATCTCGCGCTCCAGCAGCCCCAGCGCGGGGCGGCCGTAAATTTCGCCAAAGCCAAACTCGACGATGAAACGGCCCAGGTCCGGCGCTATTCCTTTCAGCGCGGAAATCACCGCTTCCCCGGCATGGCCATCGATGCGCGAAAGTGCCTCCATGCCTTTTTGGAATCTGGCATCGGGAGCGCAAGACATGGTGATCTCGGGAATGAAATTCAGCTTGCGTTCGTCAAACACTTCCTTGGCCGCAAAAACACCGTTCAAGGCGGCGGGAAAGCCCGCGTAGAGCACGAGCTGTGTCATCGATTCGATGATTTCAGCGCCGGTGCATCCGACATTGAGCGCAGCGGCGATGTGGAATTTCAGTTGTGGCCGCGCATTGCCCAGCGCGGCCAGAGCAGCCACGGTAACCAATTGCCTGTCGCGGTAGCTCAGGTGCGACCGCTGGTAGATTTCGCCATACACGAAACTGATGGCCAATCGCCCAAGATCGGGGCAAATGTCCGCCATGGCAGCAATGATCGCAGGATTGCCTGTTGCCTCGACAGTGCACAGGCATTCCAGCCCAAGCTCATAGGTGCTGCGATTGGTCTCGTCAAGTGGTTGGTTCATGCACAAACGATAAGGATTTATATTTTGCTTGACCAATGTTTAATTTATTGATACCTTTTGGGTATCGAATGCTGCGGCAGGGAGGAAAAATGGACAGGTCTGTGAATCTCAGGCAGTTGAAATACTTCGTTGCCGTGGCGGAGGAATTGAGTTTCCGGCGCGCCGCAACGCGGCTGTGCATCACACAACCGCCGCTGAGCAGGCAAATACACGCGTTGGAAGAACACCTTGGCGCGCTGCTCTTTGAGCGGGGTGGCCGGCGCATCGCGCTGACCGATGCCGGGATGCTGTTTTTGGAACGGGCGCGGGCCCTGCTCAGAGACTCCGATCGACTGGTCTCGCAGTTCGGCCAGCAACCGGCCGAGCGATCCGGGTTGAATCTGGGCATCACCACCGTCATCGATGCCAGTCTTTTTTCGTGGATAGAGCCGGAATTTGCGCAGCGCTTTCCATCGATTCGCCTCAACGTGAAGCGGCAGCTCTCGGCCGCCTGCGTGCGCGACTTGAACCGTGGCGTCCTGGATGTCGCGGTGATTGGCCTGCCATCGCACACGGAAGGCTTGGTCGTGGAGCATCTGCTGGACGAGCCTATGGTCGTGGGCCTTGCCGTGGATCATCCGGCCGGCAAGAAGCGCACGCTGTCCCTGAGCGATATCCGTCAAGACCATCTCTTTTGGTTCGACCGCAAACTCAACCCGGCCTACCACGATCATTGCGAGCGCATCTTCGCGCGCAACCGCTTCGCCCCGCCCCGCATCATCGAGCCGTCGGACTACCATATCCTCTTGAGCCTGGTCGCCGAAGGGCAAGGTGTCGCCCTGATTCCCCGCTCGCTCCAGACCATGCAGCGCAAGGGCGTCCTGTACAAAGACCTCGACGAGGGCGAGCAACTGGGCATCGCCATAGCCATCGCCCGCCGCACGGGGGAGCAGTCAGGCCAGGTCACGGGCTTCATTGCCTTTTTGAAGGAACGCCTGGGATCGTTGGGTGCCATTTCCGCAATGACATCCAGCCCCGCCCCGCGCTCGTTCTCACCGTCTTCGACGACAACGATCCGCATTTCACGCTGAGAATCGCCTGCGGCACGGGCCAGCGCACGACGACACTTTGCCGCGGGAGAGTTCCCGCCCCTGAGAAAACGCAACCAGCAAGACCGACCGTTCCCATGCCGACATGGACATGCCGACCCGCACCCCCGGTGCGCACATTGCGGCGGCCAGTTCGTGACCGAACTGCACGACCGTCGCCACGGCCCCGGCGGCCTGTGCCGACCATGCGCGCCGGCACACACCGGGCCGCAGGCGCGTTGGTGTTGCCCCGGTTTTCATGGGTCGATCGGGCAGTGCCAGCAGGTATGATCGGGCGCTTGGCGCCGGCCGAGTCGGTGCCATATCGGTGCAATGACTGCCCGTAGCTCAACCGGATAGAGCAATAGCCTTCTAAGCTATAGGTCGGGGGTTCGAGTCCCTCCGGGCAGGCCATTGATAAGTTTCAAGAGGTCCCAGTAAGTCCCAGATTGTCTCGCAAGCCGTTGATTTAAATACAGTTTATTGAAATTGACGTCCCGCAAGATTCCGGACTGACCCATTGCAGCTCACCCAAAACGGGGGAACGATTGGGGGAACGAGGCCCGATTTTGGGCCACTCAACCGAGGTCGTTCCCCCATGTTGGCCGAAATCGCCTGCAAATCCGCGGTGTGCCTGCCGGGCAAAGCGCGTGCCCGGCTGACCGATGCCGGTGGCCTGTACCTGGAAATATCACCGACCGGATTCAAACGCTGGTTCTGGAAATACCGCTTTGCCACCAAGGAAAAGCGCCTCGCGCTCGGCACCTACCCAGCGGTTTCCCTGAAGCAAGCCCGCAGCGAGCGTGATCTCGCCCGCCGCATCCTGCAGTCGGGCTCTGACCCGTCCAAACGCCGGCAGATCGAGCGGCTTGAACTTCAGCTGGCGGAAGCCAGCACCTTCGAAGAAGTCGCTCGCGAGTTGCATGCCACCAAGGCCAGCGGGTGGAGCAAGCAGTACGGGGAACGTTGGCTTGAACGGATGGAAAAGGACTTGTTCCCCTGGATCGGTCCTGTTCCCCTACCCGAGATCACCGCCCCCATGCTGCTCAACACGCTGCGCAAAATTGAAAAGCGCGGGGCCCGGGAAACGGCACACACATTGCGGCAGACGGCTGGCCAGGTGTTCCGCTATGGGGTGGCCACCGGCCGCTGCGAGCGCAATCCCGCTCCCGACCTTCACGGCGCGCTGCAGCCGCTGAACATCAAGCACATGGCCGCCATCCTGGAGCCCGCACAGGCCGGCGAACTGATGCGGGCCATCCACGACTATTCCGGCCAGCCAGTCACACGCGCCGCCCTGCTCCTGTCCGTCCTGCTCTTCCAGCGCCCCGGCAACATGCAGGCCATGCAATGGAACGAGCTGGATCTCGACGGTCGCGTCTGGACCATCCCGGCGGCCAAGATGAAGCGCACGGTCTACGGCAAGCTCAATGGCCGTCCGCATCTGGTTCCCCTGCCCCATCAGGCCGTCGCACTGCTGCGCGAGTTGTTCCCCCTCACCGGGCACTCGCACTACGTGTTTCCGAGCCTGATCAGCGCACAACGTCCGATGAGTGAAAACACCCTGCGCGTGGCGCTGAGACGCATGGGCTACAGCAACGACGACATGACGCCACACGGCTTTCGCGCAATGGCCAGGACCATCATGGTCGAGAAGCTGAACATGCACCCCGATGTCATCGAAGCCCAGCTCGCCCACGGAAAGTCGGGGCCGTTGGGGTCAGCCTACGACCGCGCCGAGTTCATGGAACAGCGTCGCAAGATGATGGACGAATGGGCGAACTACCTTGAGCGGCTGCGCACAGGTGTCAACGCCCCTGCCAAACGAATGTCGGCCAGACGCGCTGCATCAAGGGTGGGTTCGTCGAAGGAGGGTTGACGCCGTAGACCTCTGGCAAGAAGACTCACGCTTCGATGTGCTGGCATGTTCGTCATCCCGGTGACCATCTCGTTGCGGGAAACAACCGTCGATGTGTCAGGGCACCCGACTGCTAAAGACTGGGTCCGACGATCGATCTGAACGCATGAGCGTTCGCCAGTGCATCAACAAGCCCTTTGCCGAGCAAGACTGTCTTCCAACGGGAAAAAGCACAAACGAAAAAGTCATGCAAAGCACACCAATGCCCTGCATGACCGGAGGAAGGAACCTGGGGATTTAGAACGACTGTTGACCCGTGGTTTTTTCAATCAGTTTGTCGATCGACACCGCCAGCACCAGCAGCAAGCCAGTCACGATCAGGCGGATTTCGTTCTCGACGCCCATCAGGTTCAGGCCGTTCTGCACCGTGCCGATGACCAGCGCGCCGAGCAAGGCGGCATGCACCGCGCCACGGCCGCCAAACAGGCTCACGCCGCCGATCACGGTGGCCGCAATCGACTCCAGCAACAAGGTGCCGCCGCCCACACCACCGCCGGAGAACACGCCCACGCCCAGGGTGCGCGAGGCGGCCAGGATGCCGGCGATGGCGGCCACGCTGCCGGCAATCGCAAAGGCCGCCATCTTGATGGTGCCGACCTTGATACCGGCGCGCCGTGCCGCTTCGTCGTTGTTGCCCACCGCGTAGAGGTACAGGCCGAACTGGGTCTCTTTGAGCACATAGCCAGCCACGCCCAGCATCACCGCAAAGATCAACACCATCAGCGGAATGCCCTGGTGCGCATTCAGGATCAGCACCGTACCACCGCTCAGCAGCGCGCCGACCGCCAGCGGAACAACCAGGCCGGTCATGAAGTTGACGTGCAGGCCGGCCTTTTTGCGTCGGGTCAGGCTGGTCAGCATCAGTGCGCCGAAGGCCAGAAGACCAATCAACCAGACAGCCCAGGATGCGACGCCTTCGATGTTGGTCTGCGCAATGGTTTCGATGCCGGTGCCCATGAGTCCGTAACGGGCGGTGGGTGGCAAGAGCAGCATCTGCGCGCCATTCAATGCCAGCCCCAGGCCGAGCGTGACGACAAACGACGGCACACCGACATAGGTCGTCCAACGCGCTGACAACGAGCCGATAACGCCGCCCAAGGCGATGGCGATGACCACCGCTGCCCACGGCGGCATGCCCATTTCAACGATGAACCTCGCCATCAGGACCGCGGTCACGCCGTTGATGGCCGCCACCGACAGATCGATCTCCTTGACCAGCAACACGAACAGCAAGCCCAGGGACATGATGCCCACCACCACGCTTTGCAGCATCAGGTTGGACAGGTTTCGGGGCGACAGAAAGACGTCGCTTTGCAGCGCGAAGAAAATCCACAAAGCCACCAGGCCGACCACCACCGGCAGGGCCCGCAGGTCCGTGGCCAGCAGTTCGCCAAAAGAACGCCGTTTGACGGCGGGAGCAACGGTTGCCACGGGCGGGGCTGCAGTATTCATTACGTTTGCCATGATATTTATCCTTAACAGTGTTTCGAGGCTTCAACCGGCGAGGTTGACGCCCTCGTTGCCCCCGACCATGGCATTCACCACCTGCTCGCCGGTCACGTCCTTGGACCTGAAACTGGCGACATTGGCGCCCAGACGCATCACCTCGATGCGGTCCGTGCTGTTCACGACAAAGTGATGGATGTCGTGACTCACGATCACGATGCCCAGACCCTCATCGGCCAAGGTGCGAACCAACGTGGCCACCTGCTCGGCGGCTGAATGACTCAGCGCCGCTGTGGGCTCATCCAGGATCACGACCTTGGGCGTCCAGAGAATGGATCGAGCGATCGCGATGTTCTGGCGCTGACCGCCCGACATGGCGCCCACGGGGCGCGTCAGCGACAAATTGCCCAGCCGCATGCGGGTCATGACCTCGCGTGCCCGGATTTCGCATTCGGCGCGTTTGATGCGGCGTCCGAACCAGCCCGAGCCCGTCAACTCACGGCCCAGAAACAGGTTCTGGACCGCATCCAGGTTGTTGCACAGCGACAGGTCCTGATACACCGTCTGGATGCCGTAACTGGTGGCGTCCGATGGCTTGCTGATCTTGGCGGGTACGCCGTCAATCTCATAGTCACCCGTGTCAAAACCATGCACACCGGCCATGACTTTCACCAGTGTGGACTTGCCCGCTCCGTTGTCACCCACCAGCGCCACAATCTCGCCAGCGTGGACTTCAACCGATGCGCCGCGCAAGGCGTGCACCGATCCAAAAGATTTCTGAATATTCCGCATCGAAATCAGTGGAACACCTCGCTTCTGCGAAGCACCGTTGGGGCGATTGGAGTCAGTCATAGTCACCTCTACTCTCTTTGATGTGGGGCAGCGTTGACGCTGCCCCAATGGCTACTTACTTGTTGTTCTTCTGGCAGACAGGCGTCTTCTCAACGCCCTGGCAGATCTGCTTCCAGGTCCAGACACCGGCCTTCACGACATCACCCAGGTTGTCTTGCGTGATGTTGGACACCGGCAGGAACACCGCGGGAACGTCCATGAACTTGTTGTTGACCTTGCCGTTGATCAGCTTGGCGGGAACGCCTTTACCAGCCAGCAGCGAAGCCACCACATCCGCGGCATACGTGGCTTCGACCTTCAGGTCCTTCAGCACGGAGTTGTCCTGCCAGCCCTGGGCCACATAGCGCAGCGCTTCCACGGTCGCGTCCTGGCCACCGGTCACGATCTTCTGGCCGGGCTTGAACCCCTGGCTGATCAGAGCCGCCACCGAGCCGCCGGTTGTGCCGTCGTTCATGCCCAGGAAGACGTCCACGTCGCCCTTGTTGCGGGTCAGGCAGTCCTCTGCGAAGGTCTGTGCCTTCACCGGATCCCAGTTCTCGGTGTACTGCTCGCAGACCACTTTGACCTTGCCCGAATCGATCAGCGGCTTGAGAAACTGGTTCTGGCCGGCTTCGTACTGACCGGTGCCGTATTCGCCCTGGTTGCCCTTGATGCGAGCGACCTTGACCGGGGTCTTTTTCAGGCCATTGATCAGTTCGGCGGCGCGCTTGCCTTGAGCCTGGCCGACGGACAAGGAGTCAAACACGACGTGTGCTTCGGCCTTGCCACCCACGGCGTCGTGGTCGTACAGAACCACAGGCACCTTTGCCGCGGCTGCTGCGGCCAGGCTGCCAGCGGCCAGGTTGGAATCCGCAGAGGCCAGCAGGATCACTTTGGCACCCTGGGAAATGGCGTCTTCCACCAGGCGCTGCTGGCGGGAAGGATCACCCTGGGCGTTTTGAACCACCACCTTGGCATTCGGCGCCTTGGCCTTCATGGCTTCCACAAAGAAGGGCGCGTCGCGGCTCTCGAAACGGATCGTCGTGGAGTTCGGCAGCAGGAAGAACACCTTGTCTTGGGCCTGTGCGTAACCGGCGGCCGACACCATCAGGGTGGCGAATGCGAGGGTCGAAATTTTTGCTTTCATACTTGTCTCCGTAAATGTTCAATATGGCTCGGGACGGCAAGACCACGATTTTTCAAGTTGCTCCAGACACGCCCTCTGGAGTTGGTTTAGCGGGTTAAACCTTGACCGAGCGGCCGGTGGCCACGGATTCGATGGCGGCCTCTGCGAGGCGCAGCGCCTGGCGGCCGTCCCAGGGGTTGGTGGGCAGGGGTGTGCCGTCCGTCAGTGCTTTCAGGAAGGCATCCAGTTCGTTGCGGTAGGCGTCGGTGTAGCGCTGCAGGAAGAAATTCAGCAGCGGCGGACGCGCTTCGGTTTCCACCGCATTGAAGCGGCGCACGGTGGACGGGCGCAGGTTGTCGTTTTGCAGCATGCCGGTCGATCCCAGGATCTCGAAGCGCTGGTCGTAGCCGTAGCTGGCCTCACGGCAGCAGTTGATGTGGCACTGCTTGCCCGAGGCGGTCTGCATGATGACCATCAGCGTGTCGTAGTCGTCGAACTCTTCCATCAGGGCCTTGTCGACCACGCGGCTGGCCTTGGCATAGACCTCGACCGGCTCTTCGCCCAACAGGAAACGGGCCATGTCGAAATCGTGGATCGCCATGTCGCGGAAGATGCCGCCCGAATGCTTCACGTAATCACGCGGTGGCAGGCCCGGGTCGCGGCTGGAAATGATCACCTGACGCACCTCGCCGATGTCGCCCGCGTCGATGGCGCGGCGCAGCTCGATGTTGCTGGGGTCGAAGCGGCGGTTGAAGGCCATCATGACCTTGGCCTTGAGCTTGTTCAGCTCTTCGATGGCTTCGTCGGCCTTGGCCAGGTCGTTGTCCACCGGCTTTTCGCACAGCACCGCCTTGCCTGCGCGCGCCGCTTTCAGCATCAACTCGGCGTGCGTGTCCGACGGGGTGCCGATCACCACCGCGTCGACATCGTCACGGGCGATGGCGGCGTCGGGGCTGTCGGTGTATTCGCATTTCAGTTTCTCCGCCAGGGGCTTGCCAGCGGCTGGAAACGGATCGGCAACCACAACCAGTTGCGCGAGGGGGTTGGCGGCGACGTTGGCTGCGTGAATCTGGCCAATGCGGCCAGCACCAAGAACTGCGACTCGAATCATGATGGGGTACCTGTAAATAATCAGTTGAAGGCGCGATCGACTTCGGCGCGGGCCGTGTCGAACGAGGTTTTGGCCATCACGTCCAGCGCCTGTTTGCGGAACTTTTCGTTGATGATCTCGACGCCGTAGTACGGCGCATCGAAGCCGGCGGCTTTGGCTTCGCGCAGGAAGCGGGGAATGTCGAATGAGCCTTGTCCGCACAGACGGCGGCTGAAGCGCGTGTCTTCGAACAGCGTGCCCACGATCTGCTCGTCGGCGTCGTCCAGCTCAATGCCCTTGAAATAGCGCGCCGGGATCTTGGCGATCTCGCTGTAGTCCATGCCGCCGCGCACCAGGTGCCAGATGTCGAGCAGCAAGCCGCCGTTGGACTGGTTCGCGCCTTCGATGATGGCCACGGCCGTGTCGATGGTTTTCACATTGGTGAACGGCATCATTTCCATGATCACGGCCGTGCCCAGGGGCCGCGCCTGCTCGCACAGCAGCGCGAACTCTTCGGCCAGATGCGGCACGTCGGGCGGTGTTTCTTCAAACAAGGCGGGCGACACCTTGAAATTGCGCGCGCCAAGTTCGGCGGCGGCCTCCATCAGTTCGCCACGCATCTGGTCGGACACCTTGCGACGCGGATCGTCTGCCGGGCAGAACCAGTCGCCCAGGAATTCGACCTCGACGTGGCGGATGCCGTTGTCGTCCAGGATGCGTTTCACGCCGCCATAGCCGATGGTGCCGGCGTAATGCATCAGGTCCGCATGGACCAGACCCATGCCGGTGTAGCCGACCTTGGCCGCGGCTTTTGCACGGTCTTCGAGCGAGTGCGGGCTGACCTCGGTCGGCGCGCCGGGGTACACGTCACCGGCCAGCGTCCAGTACGCGGCCAGCAGCTCCATTTTTGAATGACTCACAGAAACATCTCAGTTCCAGAATTTTTGGCGGATGCAAACAGGGCTTCGATCAGCGTGCTGATGTTGAGCGCCTGGGTGGCGGGGATGACGATGGGCGCGCCGGTGCGAACCGAGTGGCTGAAGGCCGCGAGTTCCCGGTCGAAGAACACCGGGTTGCCGATTTCGGCCAGCTCGGGCGAATAGATCGTTTTCTTGGACGCCCAGTTGATGGGGAAGCTGGTTTCGTTCCACTCCGTCCAGCCCTCGGGACGGTTCTGGTTGCCCTTCTCGTACAGGCGGTAGCTCGACGGCGAGGGGCGCGAGTACATGACACCTTCGGTGCCGTAGGCCGTGATGTCCCAGGTTTCCAGCCAGGGCAGCGGGTCCCAGGAGAAGAAATCGACCACGACGATCTTGTCGCCGTAGTTCAGCACGGCACCGGCCGCGTCTTCACGCGAGGTCGGGCCCATGACACCGTCAAATTTCGTGATCCGGGCATTCACCGACTTCGGCATGCCGAAGTGGTGGATCACGCGGTCAAACAGGTGGCAGGAGATCACGAACATCGCGCCGCCGATGTCCTCTGGCTGCTTCATGTGGTTGGTGTCGGCTTCGTCGTGTGAACAGCCGCCGTGCGCCCGGACCTGCATCACCTTGCCCAGGCGACCGCTTTTGAGCACCTCTTGCATCGCATCCACCGCCGGCGAGAAGCGCCAGCAGTAGCCGACCTGCAGCATGCCGTCGTGGCGCTGCACGGCTTCGACGATCTTGCGGGCATCGGCGGAGTTGCGGCCGGCCGGCTTTTCACACAGCACGGCCTTGCCTGCTTCCAGGGCTTCACAAGACAGATCGGCCATCTTGTTGCTCTTGGAGTGGATGTACACCGCGTGCACCTCGGGGTCGTCGAGGATGGCCTGTTTGCTGCGGGCCTCCAGGCCCAGGGCGTCGCAAAACGGTTGCAGCAGGGCACTGTCGTCCCAGGCGCCCACCATCCGGGCGTTGGGCAGCCGCTGAACGGCGCGCACGCGCCCGGAAGTGTGAGGGTGGGTGATGCCCAAACACGCCACGCCCAGTGTGGTGTCGGGTCCGATGATCTTGCTCATAGCGCGTCTCCTTGTGAAATGTGTTGATCGCTGCCAAGTTGGCAGGCCTCGTCAAACCGCTGGCCGTTGGCCTTCCCACGCGTTGCGCAGCAACTCGCGCACAGCGCGTTCGACGATCGGTGCGGGGTTCCAGTAGGGGTTGGACAGCGCGACCGCCAGCGCGACCTCGATGTCGCTTTCCTTGAAACCGATATCCCTCAGCGCCGTGGGCGCGCCCAGGTCCCTGGCCAGATCGAACAAGCCTGCGGCCGCGCTCGGCGCTCCGATGGCTCGCGCGATGCGCTGCATCGCCTCGGGTGCGGCCTTGCTGTTGTAGGCCAGCGCATGCGGCAGGACGATGGTGTGCGTCTCGGCATGCGGCAGGTTGAAGGTGCCACCCAGCGTGTGGCACAGCTTGTGGTGCAGCGCCATGCCGACGTGGCCCAGCACCGTGCCGCACAGCCAGGCGCCATACAGGCAGTCGCTGCGCGCTGTCAGGTCGTCGGATTGGGCAACCACGCCACGCAGGCCTGTGGCCAGGGCGCGGATGCCTTCTTCGGCCATCAGCGACATCACCGGATTGCCGTCTTTCGCATACAAGCCTTCGGCGGCGTGGGCGATGGCGTTCATGCCGCTCACGACGGACATGCGCACCGGCAAGGTGGCCGACAGGTCCGGGTCGTAAAGAACCGTCTTAGGCAGAACCTTCAGGTCGCGGCCGGTCTTTTTGACCTTGTCTTCGGTGATGCCGTAAATCGGCGTCATCTCGGAGCCGGCGTAGGTCGTCGGCACCGCGATGATCGGCACGGTGGACTCCAGCGCAATCGCCTTGCCCAGACCGATGGTCGAGCCGCCGCCGATGGCGACCATGCAATCGGTCCCCAGGCTCCTGGCGTGTTCACGCGCCTTGCGTGCGCTTTCAATCGGCACGTGCATCTGTGCACCGTCGTAAATGCCCACGCTCAAGTCACCGAGCAAGTCGGCCGCTACTTGCGCTTGTGCGCGCTGCGCCGGCGTGCACAGGATCAGGGCTTTTTGTGAACCCAGGGCTTTGACTTCTTCGGCCAGTCGGCCCAGGCTGCCTCGACCGAACACCACCCGCGAGGGCTGCGCTGCGTATACAAAGGCGCGTTCTGCGGTGCTCATGAGGCCTCCGATGAGTAGTCGACCTGGTAGCGGGCAATGCGCACGTCGCCCAGTTCCTGGCGAATCGCCAGATGGTCCGGGTGGGTGGCGTAGGCCTTCAGCGATGCCTCGCTGTCGAACTCGGTGTACAGGACCATGTCGCAGGCGTAGTCGACGCCGCTGATGTCGATACCTACCTCCAGGTACAGCAGTCCGGGCACCACACCCTTCAGTCGCTCGAAGCGGTGCTTGATGTCGAGGGCTGCCACGCGCCGCTCAAGCAGCGTCTGGCCTTTGACATTCCACATGACGATGTGCTTGACCATCACGGGACCTTCACGCAGCGGCGATGGCCAGGTCAAAGCAGCCTGCTTTGAACAGCGGTTCAGTGGCACCGAAGGCGGCTTGCTGGACGCCCTCGATCGCGAATTTTTTTGTATTCATCCGGGTCTGCCTCTACCCCTCTGGCGAGGGTGGAAACGCCCGAACAAACGGTTTGCTCAGTGCGTTGACCCGGATTCTCGATTCACGGAAAACGGTATAAAGACCTCAAAAAGAAAATATCTTTGCCACTTAAAGGAACAATCATCAGGGTAACCCCTCCGCGATGCCTGTCGCCCCGGGCGTAGCGCTGTCAAACCTTGTCGACGCGCGCAGCGGCGGCCCACTTGCGCTCGTGGTCGAGTTCCTCAAAACGCTCGACCAGGTAGTCGGTGAATACCCGGATCTTGGCCGGCAGGTGGCGACGGCTTTGGTAGGCGATGTTGATCGTCAAGGGCGGCAAGGTCCAGTCCAGCAACACTGGCACCAAGCGCCCCGCCACGATTTCCTCGTGAATGATGAAGAGCGGCTGGATCACGATGCCCAAGCCGGCCAGGCCCGCGGCGACGATGACCTGGCCCTCGTTGGAATCCACCGCGCTGCTGATCTCGATGTCGCGACGTTCATCGCCCCGCGAGAGGTGCAGCACCGTCGGGTCTTTGGCCAGGTTGTAGACCAGCAGGCGGTGGTTTTTGAGCTCGTCCGGGTGTTGGGGCATGCCGTTGGCTGCCAGGTAGCCCGGTGAGGCCGCCATGACGCGCCATGTCCGGGCCAGCTTGCGCACCGTGATGTTGGAGTCGCTCTCGTATTCCCGGGTCCGGATCGCGACGTCCATGCCCGCTTCGATGAAATCGAAGTAGCGGTTCGCGGTCGTGATCTGTGCGTTCAGCAAGGGATACCGGCGCCGGAATTCGGGAAGGGCCGGTGCAATGTGCAACATCGCAAACGACACCGAGCTGGTCACATGCAGGGTCCCGGTCGGTTGCAAGGTCGCTTCGTTGACTTCGGCCTCGGCCTCTGCGATCTCGGACAACATGGCCGAGCAGCGGCGGTAGAAGGTCTGGCCCACCTCCGTCAGCCACAGCCGGCGGGTGGTGCGCTCGACCAGTCGCGCGCCCAGCCGCTCTTCGAGCGCCAGCAAGGTCCGGCTGGCGGCGGCGTTGGACATGTCCAGTCTTTCAGCGGCCTTGGTCAGGCTGCCGAGTTCCGCCACTTGCACAAAAAACTCGATTTGGGCCAAGCGATCTGAGCTCATATTCAATCGTTTTTAGGAAAACTGTATTCAGCTATTAGCATTTCTTTACGATTATCGGACAAGTATCGTGGGGTGTTGACCGTTGCCGACCAAAAACAGCAGACAGCTCATGCGAAACACCCATGTGGATACAGCCTTCCCCGCCAGCCACCACAGCGCCCCACACATCGATGTCGGCGTGGGGTTCAGTCCATCCACGGCATCCGCCTGGACCCCCCATGACTGCGCGCCTTCCGCTCGAACGCCACAGGATGCTTGATCGGGTCATGGCCACACTGGATGCCCTGTCCCCTTCCGAAAAAAGGGTGGGACAACTGCTGATCGACAACCCCCGCCGTTTTGCTGCGATGAGCATGTCCGAGATTGCCAGCGAGTGCTGCGTCAGCAAGCCCACGATCGTTCGATTCTGCAAGGGCTGGGCTACGGTGGACTGGCTCCGGTCAGGCAAAAACTCAGGGGCGACACCGAGGGCGGTGTGCCCTATGTCCATTCCTCGGTAGACGCTGGCGACACGTCGTCCCATGTGGCGGTGAAAGTGGTCGACAGCTCCATCGCTGCGCTGACGCTTTTACGGGCCGGCCTGCCTCAAAAATCCATTGAACAGTTGTGCAACAGGCTGGCCCAGGCTTATGCCGAACACCGGACCTTGTCCTTCTATGGGTCTGGCCACTCGGGCGTGGTGGCACAAGACGCGCAGTTGCGGTTTTCAAGGCAGGGGTTCAACGCCGCAGCCTTCAGCGACGGGTACTCGCAGTTGTTGAACGCCGCTTCACGCAAAGAAGGGGATGTTGTGGTGGCCCTGTCGTCCTCTGGCCGAACGAAGGAGCTGCTGGAGTCCGTTGATGTGGCCAAACGGCAGGGTGCAACCGTCATAGCGATCACCGCCACCGACACCCCATTGGCCTCCATCGCTTCCATCCACCTGGCGATCGATCATCTGGAGGACATGGACCGGTACATGCCCATGTCCTCCCGCTTGTTGCACCTGGTGGTCATCGACATCGTGGCCACGGCCGTGGCCCTTCAGATGGGCTGCAATCACCTGCAAGACCAGTTGCAAAGAACCCAGAACCACCTGCGTCAACGCCGTTTTGCTTAGACGGCGCCTTGGCACAACCCTCCGAAACACAGAGGGGGTACTGGTCAAGGCAGTGATCGACCGCCTTGATTCATCCACATTTCGGAAAACTCCTTTCTCAGAACGGCATTTCTTTCCGGACAGCGAGCGCCTAGAGTTTCCAACTGCTTCAACCAACCATCTCACGGGGACAACACGCATGAGAAACATCAACGAAGACACCATCACGCAGGCCGTGCTGGCCTCCATGGAGCAGTGCCGCAATCCGCGGTTGCGCACCATCATGACCTCCCTGGTCCAGCACCTGCACTCGTTTGCGCGTGACGTCAAACTCACCGAGGACGAGTGGTTTGCTGCCATCAAGTTCTTGACCGACGTCGGACACATCACCGACGACGTCCGACAGGAATTCATCCTGCTGTCCGACGTGCTCGGGCTGTCCACCCTGGTCACTGCACAGAACAACGTCAAACCCGCTGGCTGCACCGAGGCCACGGTCTTCGGTCCGTTCTTTGTCGAAGGGGCGCCCGAATACCCGCTGGGCGCAGACATTGCCAATGGTGCGCGCGGTGAACCCTGCTTCGTCAGCGGTCGTGTGACCTCCACCGACGGCACCCCGCTCGCGGGCGTCACCATGGACGTCTGGCAATCCGACGAAGACGGCTTCTACGACGTTCAATGCCCACCCACAGCACCCGGTGAACACACGCACCGTGCCCGCGGCAAGCTGTCCACCGACAGCGAAGGGCGTTACCACTTCAAGTCCATCCTGGCCCAGCCCTATCCCATCCCTCACGATGGCCCGGTCGGCGCCATGCTCGAAGCACTGGGTCGCCACCCCTGGCGCCCCGCCCACCTGCACTACATGTTGAGCGCGCCCGGGCACGAGCGCCTGATCACCCACGTCTTCCGTGACGGCGACCAGTACCTGGACTCCGATGCCGTCTTCGGCGTGCGCTCCACGCTCATCTCCGACTGGGTCCACCACGACAAGGGCACTGCGCCGGACGGAACAATGATGGACCGCCCCTTCCATACGTTGAAGTACGACTTCGTCCTGAATCCTGTCAAGACCGGCGCCACCGCATCATGATCAACAAGGTTTCTCCAGACGTGCGGTCTGCCTTGGCGGACATCCAGGACGGCGCCACGGTGCTGATTGGCGGCTTTGGCACCGCCGGCATCCCCACCGAGCTGATTGACGGTCTCATCGAGCAGGGTGCACGCGAGCTGACTGTCGTGAACAACAACGCGGGCAATGGCGATGTGGGCATCGCCGCACTGCTCAAGTCGGGCCGTGTGCGCAAGATCATCTGCAGCTTTCCCAGGCAGGCCGACTCCTGGGTCTTTGACGATCTCTACCGGCGCGGCCAGATCGAGCTGGAGCTGGTTCCGCAGGGCAATCTGGCCGAGCGGCTGCGTGCAGCCGGTGCGGGTGTCGGCGCCTTCTTCACCCCCACGGGATTCGGCACGGAGCTGGCCAAAAACGCCGATGGCACACCGAAGGAAACGCGCGTCATCAACGGCAAACCCTATGTGCTGGAGTACCCCATTTATGGCGACGTGGCCTTGATCAAGGCCGAGGTGGGTGACCGGTGGGGCAACCTGACTTTCCGAAAAGCCGCCCGCAACTTTGGCCCGGTCATGGCGACGGCGGCCACCTTCACCGTGGCCACGGTTCACCGCATCGTTGAACCGGGGCAACTCGATCCTGAAGCGGTGGTGACGCCAGGCATTCACGTTTCCAAGATCGTGAAAGTCGACCATATCGCCACCATGGCCGGTGGCTTCAAGATGACCGCGTGAAACCGAGGCTGGACATGAACAACTACGCCTCTGTTTAAAACTGAGTGGGTAAGCTGTCGTCATAGCAATCGATGTAAGTGAGGGAACAGATGACTGCCAAGCTGTTTGAAGCTGCCCTTGGGATCGCGGCGCCATGGTCTGTGTCGTCGGTCGAGTTCG
>Ga0081606_1000418_pt1 | contig 18110 bp, 15 predicted proteins | sample EareggfetidaYelm_FD_71127 | JGI IMG/M metagenome (GOLD analysis project Ga0081606, IMG submission 71127) | Earthworm egg capsule microbial community from the University of Washington, USA - E. fetida Yelm (SPADES assembly) (version 2) | ecosystem: Host-associated > Annelida > Reproductive system... | reverse complement strand
CACTCGTCTCCCACGGGACCGCGTTGGTCGTCGCTGACCCGTTTGAAACCCCCGGCTTCCCGCCGCATCGTCCGCGGGTAACCGACACCAACCCCCAGCGGGAAAAGCGCGCGCAGCGCACGGTGACTATTTTGTTCTATCTTTCAATACTCGGCAGTGTGTGGGCCATTGCGGCATACATGCTTTTTCCCATCGAGACCAATGACATGGCCTCGGTGCGAACCAACAATCTGCTGATCGGCCTCGGTGCCACGCTCGCACTGCTCGCCGTTGGCTTTGGCGTTGTGCACTGGGGTAAGGCGCTCATGGCAGATGTTGAACTTGTCGACGAGCGACACACCATTGGTGGAACGGAGGAGAGCAGGGCGGCTGCCGCGCAAATCTTTGCCGACGCCAACCGAGAGTCGGGATTCAGTCGCCGAACAATGATTCGCCGCAGCCTCTTTGGTGCGCTCATTGCGTTCCCACTGCCTGCCGTGGTACTTTTCCGGGGCTTTGCGCCGCAGGACAAAGACCCGGTGCACCTGTTGAACCACACCATGTGGAAAAAAGGCACCCGTCTCACACTCGATCCCTCGGGCGCCCCGATCAAGGCGGCGGATGTCACGCTCGGTAGCGCAGTTCACGTCATCCCTGAGGGTCTTGCGGAGTTGACCGAGGGAAAACTGGAAGAGAAAGCGAAGGCCGCCGTGCTGCTTATGCGACTCGAACCCAGCGCACTCAATGAGCTTCCCGAACGTAAAGACTGGTCGTACAGCGGCATCGTTGCGTACTCGAAGATCTGCACGCATGTGGGATGTCCCGTCGCCCTGTATGAACAGCAGACACACCACCTACTCTGCCCGTGCCATCAGTCACAGTTCGATGTGGCCAACCACTGCGAGGTCATCTTCGGTCCGGCCAAGCGCCCGCTTCCCCAGCTTCCGATCACCGTTGACGACGAGGGGTACCTCGTTGCACGGAGTGACTTCCATGAACCTGTTGGCCCGAGTTTCTGGGAGCGTTCCGCGTGAGTACCGCCACCGAATCTGCGACGATCACCACCTCTGCTGCTGTTGGCACCACCGATACTCAAAAGCGCTCCTTGACAGCGTCAGCGGCGCTGTATCTCAACGAACGCACAAGTCTTGCCGGGTTTATCAAGGAGCTTGGCCGCAAGGCGTTCCCCGATCACTGGTCTTTCTTGCTCGGTGAGGTTGCCCTCTTTAGTTTTATGGTTGTGCTCATTACCGGCACGTTCCTCACCTTTTTCTTCCAAGCATCCATGGCTCCCACGCACTACTCGGGCCCGTACGTGCCCTTGAAGGGCGTAGAGATGTCAGTGGCAATGTCGTCGACGCTCAACATCTCCTTTGAGGTTCGGGGTGGTTTGTTTGTCCGGCAGATGCACCACTGGGCAGCGCTGTTGTTTGTCGCTGCGATTGGGTTGCACATGCTTCGAGTCTTCTTCACGGGTGCGTTCCGTAAACCCCGAGAACTGAACTGGACTGTTGGTTTTACGCTGTTCATCCTCGCGATGGCAGAGGGCTTCACTGGCTATTCCCTGCCGGATGACCTGCTGTCTGGTAACGGTCTGCGAATTATTGACGGACTTATTAAGGGTATCCCGTTGGTGGGAACATGGATCTCGTTCCTTCTGTTCGGTGGCGAATTCCCGGGCACAGCCATCGTGGGGCGACTCTACACGCTGCACATCTTGCTGTTGCCAGCACTTGTCGTGGCGCTCATTGCGATCCACCTCGTGTTCGTCGTCGTGCACAAGCACACGCAGTACGCCGGTCCGGGAAAGAGCCCCGGGAATGCCGTTGGTCCGCCCATTTTGCCCATCTACGCGGCTAAGGCAGGTGGTTTCTTCTTCATTGTGTTTGGGGTGCTCGCGCTTATCGCGTCCCTTTTCACGATCAACCCGATTTGGAACTATGGACCGTACGACCCCTCCCCCGTTTCTGCTGGCACGCAACCGGACTGGTACATCGGGTTCGCAGATGGTGCGCTGCGGCTGATTCCGCCGGGGTGGGAGTTCCAGTGGCTTGACCGGACCTGGTCATTCAACATAATCGTTCCGCTCGTTGCACTCGGAATCTTTATTATCTTGGCGATGATCTATCCGTTCCTCGAGGCATGGATCACGGGCGACAAACGCGAACACCACATCGCCGATCGTCCACGCAATGCACCGACACGGACGGCGATTGGTGCTGCGGGTGTGACGTTCTACGCGGGCCTTTGGGCGGCAGCAAGCTCGGACATCCTTGCGACTCACTTCTCCCTCACCATGGAGGGAGTCATCCACACGCTGCAGGCAATCACCGTGCTCGGCCCGTTTGCTGCCTACTTCATCACCAAACGAGTGTGCCTGGCGCTTCAAAGGAAGGATCGTGAAATCGCGCTGCACGGCTTTGAATCAGGCCGCATCGTGGTGTTGCCCGGTGGCGAATTTATTGAAGTCCACAAACAGCTTGATGAATACGAGCGGTGGCGCCTGATCAGTTTTGAAAGCTACACGCCGCTGATGGTTCGGCCGGATATCCGTGGTCGTATTTCGACCCGACAAAAAATCCGCGGAGTGCTCTCCCGCTGGTTCTTCGAGGATAGAATTGCGCCCGTTACCAAGGCCGAATTGGAATCAGCAAAACACGACCACCACTGAGTACGTGCGACCTGCACCGCTTACGCACGGCCTGCCAATTCGACCGAGATAGGTACCACGTCTGCCCGAACCTGCACCGGAGCATGTGCGACCCACCAAACTTCGGATGGGGTGTGAGAGTATGTCCCCGGGCGTTCACTCCCTTGCAGGGAGCACACGCGGGCGTGCATGTGTCACCGAGTACCCTCCCAGGCACACATCGGAGACTGGCTCAGCCTCTTTCGCCGCGGAGTGCCGGAGAACCGAGGGTCGACCTCGGACTCGCCCTCGCCAGAGGTGGGTCGCTGCTGAAGGGGAGCACATCTGGCACGAGCGTGATCAGGCGCTGCAACGCTACTACGATTCGGGGCACGGTACGCGGGCGCGCGCTGCAGTATTGACTGCCCGGTGGGGCCTTTACGCGGGAAACCGAAGGTCCGTGGGCTCGAGCGTTCGCATCGACCGCTCACCGAGCGGCGTGATTGCGGGGAAGTAGGTGTCTCTCCATGGCGCGAGCAGACTCGCATCAAACGCGGCGCGGCTCGCCCATTCCTCGAAGAAGAGGAAGCGGTTGGGGTGCTCCAGGTCGCGGTGCACTGAGAATGCTTCGAGTCCCGGGTCCTGTGCGTTCCGGGGCAGGTGCGCTCGAACGACCTCGAGGAACTCGTCTTCTTTTCCCTCGTGGATGGTGAACTCCACCACGATCGTCAGGCCCGTGCGTTCGGTGGCCATTGCGACCTTCTTTCAAAGTGAATAGTATGTATGTATATCGGACACTATAGCCCGATATGCGAACGCATGACGAGGATGGATACCGATGGCTTCCGAACGCACAACAGACTCAACCGCGAAGAGTGGTGTGCGGCCGGTGGCTGTCGTGACGGGTGGTTCGCGCGGGATGGGCGCGGCGATCGCGCGCCGGCTAGCGTCCGAGGGCTTCGCCGTTGTGATCACCTACCAATCGCGGGAGCAGCAGGCCGCCAGCGTCGTGGCCGACATCGAGGCTTCTGGCGGTCAGGCGATTGCAGTGCAAGTCGATCTGGCCGTCGATGAGCTCAGCGTGCTTTTCGAAACGACCGACAGACTGTTCGGTCGACTGGATGCTCTCGTCCTCAGCGCCGGCATTTCTCGACTCGGCACGGTGACCAGCTTTTCGGAGATGGACTACGATACGGTCTTTGCCGCCAACACGAAGAGCGCGTTCCGCGCCTTTCGCCACGCCGCGACTCGTCTCGAAGGCGGTGGGCGCGTGGTGGTGATTTCCACTGATCTGGTGAAGGCACCCATTGGAGCATCCGCCGTCTACTCGGCCAGCAAGGCGGCCCTTGAAACCATGTCGAAGAGCTTTGCGGACGAGGTCGGCCCACGGGGGATCACGGTGAACATCGTTGCCCCGGGGATCACCGAGACCGAAAGTCTCGTGTTGCCGGATGAGGTGATCGCCAGCATCGTCGGGCGAACTCCTTTGCGCGGTGTGGGGCGTCCCGAATACATCGCCGATATCGTGGCCTTCCTCGTGTCTCCGCAAGCGCAGTGGATCACGGGTCAAACCATCACAGCAAACGGTGGCTTGACCTGATGGCCTTCGATTCCGCATCCGACCATCCTCACGAGGAGAACACAGCCGTGCCAGTCCTGGAAATCATTCGATTCCGCCCTCGTGCAGACAGCATCAGCGCTCTCCTCGCCGGCCGCCAGACCGCCGTCGACGTGCTGACGGCTCAGTTCGGGATGGAAGACTCGACCCTCACCGAGGCCGAAGACGGTACCTGGGTTGACGTCATGAGATTCCCGTCGGCCGCCTCGGCTGACGACGCCCTCGCGCACGAACTCGAGTTTCCTGACTTCGCCAATTGGGTCACCCTGGTCGAAGAAGTACTCCACCGCGAACGCCTCGAGATCAGGGCTGTCTGATGGAGATCGCTCTTCTCGGAGCTATCGGTGTTATCGGGAGCCAGACACAGCAATGACGTGACCGATAGTCCGTCGCATGAGCTATCGGTGTTATCGGGAGCCAGGTCACTTTCGAGGCTCGCCAGCGTGGTCATGAAATCACCGCGCTGGTCCGGGATCTCTAGGCAACATGATTCTGATGCCTGGACGTCGAGCGAGACTGCGGACAACACCCTGGCGGGAGAACGCACCGGGTCCTACGCGGCGGATTTAGATTAATTCGTCATCGATACCGACGGCACCAGCCATATTTCAATCGAAGACTACGCCGTCGCCCTCGTTGACGAGCTCGAGGCACAACGGTTCTTGGGTCGACGGTTCACCGTCGGAACAACCACGACACCTGCCCGCGCGCGTCGTGGGGTACTCGACCGCCGGCGGGATGACATTGGGTGGGTAGTCGCACCTGCCCGCGCGCGTCGTGGGGTACTCGCAGAATCGAGGGATGCCGGTGCCAACCCGGTTACACCCCCGCGCGCGTCGTGGGGTACTGGTTGCCACAAACTGGAGCCAGGCCAGTGCTGCTACACCCCCGCGCGCGTCGTGGGGTACTTTTGTTGAGCTGGTGACCGGCGGGGTTCACTAGCTCAACAGCGGTGCCGCCTGCTTGGCTCGATCGATGGCCGCTTCCTGGTGCGGTTGGAGCCGCTGCCATGGTGAGCCGGAGATCAGTGGTGTGAAGGGATCGTCGACGCCGGTGCGGTGACCGGACAATTCTTCAACGACGGCGAGCCCACAGAACGGCACGACACCGGCGTGGTAGCCGCCTTCGTGGCTCAGGACCAGACGTCCTTCCGTGTGTCGATCAGCAACCTTCATCAGCTCGCGCGTCATCCATCGGTAGTCCTCTGGGCCGAGTAGCTGTCTGCTCAGGGGGTCAAAGTTGTTCGCATCGAACCCGCTCGCAACCACGATGAGCTGTGGAGCGAAGCGTTCGAGTGCGGGCAGGACGATCTTCTTGAACGCTGCACGGTAGGCACCGGAACCGGAGCCAGGCGGCAACGGTACGTTGATCGAATACCCGGCTCCCGCTCCAACACCGATCTCTTCTACTGCGCCGGACTCCGGAGGGAAGACGCCATCCTGATGCAGTGAAATTGTCAGGACTGACGGGTCCTCGTAGAAGACAGATTGTGTGCCGTTCCCGTGGTGGACGTCCCAGTCGACGATCGCCATTCGTGAGAGCGAGTACTTCGATTTGGCGACCAGCACGGCGATGGCAATGTTTGCAAAGATGCAGAACCCGGCACCCTCGGACGCGGTTGCGTGGTGGCCAGGTGGGCGGACGAGCGCGTACGCGTTTCGTACTCGCTTTTGCATAACCGCGTCGACGGCTGCGATCGTTCCGCCGACTGCAAGGGATGCCACTTCGAAGCTGCCGTGCCCCACTTTCGCGTCGGGACCCACCATCCCGCCCGCGCCGGCGGAGAGGGTCTTTGCGCGATCAATGTAATCACGGTCGTGGACCAACTGCAGGATGTTCTCGTCTGCCATGACCGTTTCCAGTGGGGTGAGCTCTTTCAAGAGCCCCGAAACATCGATGAGGTTGCGAATGCGTCGCTTTGTGTTCGCGTTCTCTGCGTGTGGCTCTCCTGGCTCGATCCACCCGCCCGCAAATAGCGGCCCGGCACCTGGGCCAATGTCGTGCCAGGTGAAACGTTCGTCCCACACAAAACCAGTGGTTGTGCTCACTGTCCCAGTCCTCACTCGCCCGCGTGGGTGTGTTCCGCCACGTCAGGCATTGACGGGCTCGGCAACTTCCAGATTTTTCTCGTTGTGAACTGACGTAGCTTTGACACGTTGCCAGCAAGGGCGATCGCGGCGATCAGTGCTATTCCGCTCACCACGCTCTGCCAGAACGTTTGCACACCAAGGAGAACGAGACCGTTTCGCAGGAGACCAAGAAAGGTTACTCCGAAGAGGACGCCGAGGATCGTGCCCTCACCACCCTTGAGGGCAACGCCACCAAGGAGAATCGCAGTGAGTACGGTGAGCTCAAATCCTACGCCCAGTTGTCCAGCCGGAGCGCTGTTGAGCCGTGCCGCCGTCAGAACACCCGCAGCGCCTGCTCCCGCGCCGGAGAGGACAAAAAGCGCCGCAGGAAGCATGCGGACTCGGACACCGGCGAGGAAGGCGGCGTGCGGATTGATGCCAACGGCATAGACGTGCCTGCCGGCGGGAACCAACGCAAGAAAGAATGCGCCGACAAGTGCAATGATCACGGCGATCCACACGGCGAGTGGAATTCCGGCGATCGCACCGACACCCAGCCACCCGAACTCGTTGCCGAAGTCGTTGAGGGAGAGCGGACTAATCAGCTGCGTGACACCTCGCACGATGGTGAGGGTGGCCAACGTCGTGATGAAGGACGACAGTCCTCCGATTGCGCTGACCAGTCCGTTGACGAGGCCGACGAGCGCGCCTGCCGTGATGCCTGCTATGACGCCGAGCGCTGACGATCCGGTGTCCTTGATGACCATGCCAGCCACCACGCCACCCAGCGCCAGTAAAGAACCGACGGAAAGGTCGATGTAGCCTGCAATGATCAGGAGGGCCCCTGGTACGGCCACGATCGAGATGATCGCCGCGTCAAGCAAGACCCCTCGCAGATTTGACCAGGACAGTATCGACCCATCGGTGGCGATACCGAATCCGATGATGAGCGCGATGAGCAGCGGTAGCAGCGGATACCGAGTGAGCAACTGGAAGAGTCGTTCAGTGAGGCGTGATTGAGACATCATGACCAACCGTTCGGAGTCGGCTCATGATGAGCCAGATCGAGGAGTCTTTCCTCTGTGAGTTCAGCGCGGGTGTGCTCTGACTCGATTCGACCGTCGCGCATGATGAGACACCGGTGTGCAAGGGCGAGGAGTTCATCGGGGTCGTCGGTGGACAGCACGACACCGATGCCGGTGCGTGCGACCGCCTCGCGGATCGCTCGGTAAATCTCCGTGCGCGCACCGACGTCAACACCTTCTGTGGGGCTGTCGAGGAGGAGTACCTTGACGGGGGAAGAGTCATTCAGCCAACGGCCGAACACCAACTTCTGTTGGTTTCCTCCCGAGAAGCTCGAAACCGGTACCGTTGGCAGCGGAGGATATACGCCGAACTGCCGGACCGCTTCGTTGAAGGTGCGTCGCTCCCGTCGACGGTCTCGGATGCCCCACCGGGCGATCCGGGCCAGGAGCCCGATCGTCACATTGTCGGTGGCAGAAAGGGAGCCGAACAGTGCTTGACGATGTCGGTCGGAGGGAACCAGACAGACGCCAGCTTCGATTGCTCGGTGGGTCCTACCACCGCGAAGTGTGTTCTGCCCAACGATCACGGTGCCGGTTGCGCGATGTCGCACTCCAGCCACCATCTCCAGGAGTCGAGTGCGCCCAGACCCGACCAGTCCGTACAGGCCGACGATTTCTCCCGCCTTGACCGTTAAGTTGATCGGTGGAGAGGTCTTCGTCGCGACGCTAGAGACGGTGAGGGCAACTCGGTGGGAGGTTGCGGGAGCGATCGGTGCCAGGTCTGCTTGCGTTCCGTTGGAAATCGCAGCGATCAGATCGCTCTTTGTCACGCTCTTCATGTCGGAGGACCACACAACTCGGCCACCCCTGATTACGGTGGCTCGGTCAGCGATTCGCAAAACCTCGGAGAGAAGGTGGGTGACATAAATGATCGCGATTCCTGCGCTCTGCAGACTTCGGATCACCTCCACGAGTCGGTCGACCTCTGCACTGGATAGTGCTGCCGTTGGTTCGTCGAAGACGATGAGCCGTGGCTTGCGTAACAATGCTCGCCCGATCTCTATCAGTTGCCGTTGGGCGAGAGGCAGGCCCCGAACCAGGTCGCCGGGGCCTGCCGAAGCGCCAAGGATTGTCAGAACCTTCTGCGACTCCTTGTGCTGTCGACGCCGATCGATGAACCCGCCGGGGGCCAGTAGCTCCTGCTTGAAGAACAGGTTGTCACTGACGGTCAGTGTTTCTACGAGCGACAGATGCTGGTAGATGACTGCCACCCCGGCACGGAGCGCGTTGAGTGGGCCGACGGCCGTGATGTCATTTTCACCGAGCCGGATGCTCCCAGCAGACGGTTTTGTCCCGCCACCGAGGCAACTGATCAACGTAGATTTCCCGGCACCGTTGTGGCCCAGCAGCGCATGAATCTGACCGGGTTCAACCTCCAGGTCGACTCCGTCAAGCGCGAGCGTGGATCCGAATCGCTTGGTGAGTCCGCGGACGACGAGGCTCACAGCCCGGCTCCCATCGCACGCAATCGATGTATCGCCTCATCAACTCTGATTTGCATAGCATCCATCTCCCTCACCTCTCCCGGTCGACACGCAACCGCGGGTGTGCGCTGTTGTCTACCCGTTCGGGTTAGTGGTCTTGTTCCCCCTGTTCAGGATGAGTTCGCTCGCACGTTCCGCGATGGCGAAGATCGCCGCCTGGGTGTGTCCTGCCACCACCGTCGGCATCACGCTCGCGTCAACGATTCGAAGCCCCTCGACGCCGAATACCCGCAATTCCGGGTCGACGACGGCCAACTCGTCCAACCCCATCCGACAGCTGCCGGCGATGTGGTACTGCGACACGGCATTACCACGCAACCAGTCGATCAGGGTTGCGTCGTCGGCGTTTGGATCAAGTCCGGTGCTGCCATCCAGGCCGCCGACCCAACTGGAGAGCGGGGCAGTTTTCGCGAGAGCAAGCGACTCCCGCACCGCGACGCTCAAACGCTCGGCGTCACTGTGGGCACTGAGGAAACGCGGGTCCAGGAGCGGTGCGTCGAGCGGGTTCGCACTTGCCAGTCGAACATTTCCGCGCGACATCGGTCGCAGGAGAGCAGCGAGGAAAGTGATGCCGGTTGGCGGGGTGTTGGGAACCTGTTTGTCGAACGCGGTGGGGTTGAAGATGATCTCGAGGTCGGGACCGGGCCAACCGCCAGAAGAACGGAAGAACAGCGCCGAGTCGGCATCGAACTCCGGAATTGGCATCGTGCGCGCGGCCTCGAACCGAAGAATAGCCATCACGTGGTCGTGCAAGTTTGCACCGACACCTTCGAGTGGGACGGTAACAGGGATGCCGTGTCGTGCAAGCTCAGCCTCCGGTCCGATACCTGAGAGCATGAGGAGCTTCGGTGATTCGGCGGCGGACGCTGCCAGGATCACCTCGGCGGATGCGTGCACAACACGTTCTTCGTTCTCGTGCAGGACAACGACGCCGGTGCATCTATCGGAATCAAACACGAGCCGGATGACGCGAGTGTTGGGCAGGACCGTCAGCGTTGCGCGGTCTTCGATGGTGTCGAGGAAAGCTTCCTTCGCGCCGTAACGTTGGCCATCGGAGATGTTCGTGATGAAATGTCCTGCACCCACCGAGCCGTCGGGCCCGACGAAGTCTGGGATGCGGTGATGCCCTCGCTGTTGGGTGGTCCTGAGGAAATCAGCAGACGCGGGGTGTACGTGGTGGTCGCGGCGGTGTTCCATACGCAGAGGCCCTGAGTGACCAAGGTAGTCATCAGAGCTGGCGACATTCTCCAGGCCAAGGAAGTATGGCTCCAGATCAGCCGCGGACCACCCGGGGGCTCCACCCTGCGCCCATCCATCGAAGTCGGATCGGTCCCCACGGGTGTACAGCATCGCGTTGAGGCTCGACGATCCACCCACTCCGAACCCGTGCGGCTCAAGAAGCTGTCTATCGTGCAGTCCCACCTGCGGGACGGTCATGTAGGCCCAGTCGTGAGGACCTCCTACCGCACTTGGCCACAGGGCTGGATCGGATGCCGCGACCGGGAAGCTTGCAGGACCCGCCTCCAGAAGGATCACATTCGCGTGCTTGCTCAGGCGATTGGCCAACAACGATCCAGCGGACCCTGCCCCGACGACGATGTAATCGAACTCCGAACGCACGATGACTCCTTCCATTGAGTCGATAATCGTACATAGTAGTCCGATATGCAACCACTTTTTCAAAAAGGAGTGGTGAAGGCGCGATGATTTCGCTAGTGCCGTTCCTCGCGCACGTCAACCAAGCAGCGCGTCAGAGACATCGCGCACCGCTTCTCTCAGCGGGTCGAGATGCTGGGTCAGACCGGTGGAGCGAGCCGCCGGGACAATGATTGCCAGGCTTGCGAGCGGTTTGTGATCCCGATCCATAACCGGCATGGCGAGGCCGTAGACCCCTAGCTGTAGTTCGTCGTGAGACAGGGAATACCCCAGGCGCCGGGTGGCTTCGAGTTGCCGATAGAGCTCCTCCCGATCATCTGACTTGCGGAGCACCTGCTCGATCGTTGCCGGGGCGGCAAACGCAAGAAGCGCGCGGCCACTTGCTCCCACGGACATCGGGTGTCGGGAGCCTATCTCGTGCTCGACCCGCAGCACATGCTGGTCGGACGCGTATTGCTCGATGACAACGGCCTGATCCTGATCCGTGATCTGGAGCACCACCGTCTCGCCGACTGCCTTGCCGAGTCGGGCCATGATGTCAGCGGCGGCCGCGCGCAACTCCGGCTGTACGCGCTCGGCGATTCGCACAAGGACAGCTCCCGGCACGTATCCGCGATCTCGACGGGTCACAAAGCCGCGCTTGTGAAGGCTCGAGAGCAGTCGTTGAACAATCGTGCGATTCAGGTCCAGGCGACGGGTGAGCTCCGCTGCGGTGAGCGGTGCTTCGTCTGCGAGGGCCAGTAAAAGTGTCAAGGCTTGATCAACGGTCTTGGATGTCTCGGCCATGTGTTCTCCGACTGTGTGTGTGGTTTCTGACGGCTGCGGCATCGCGTCGCAACGATAACGAAACTATCACTGTCGATAATCGGACAGTTCTCGATCCATTTAGAGGCTATTATCGGTCAACAGTATCCTATATTCGGTCAGTGCTGATCCAGGCTCGTTGGTTCTGTGCATGCCGCACCTCAGAAAGGATTCAACGTGTCACTACACAAGCGCATGTCCCGTCTTCTCGCGATCACCGCTGCAGGAGTTGCTCTGTCCGGGCTGAGCGCGTGCTCAGTGATAACCGAACCGGCAAAGACCACCTCCGCCAGGAGCGGTGAGGTCACAACGATTGTCTTCGACCACCCGTATTCGTCACTGCCGGTCTGGGGCGTTATCGTCGGCTACGCGCAGGAGCGCGCCAAAGAGCTTCGGGTAAGGCTCGAAGTGACAAAGGACGACGCGAACCTGGCCACCCAGGTATCGAACCTGGAGACCTATCTCGCGAAGCACGTCGACGCGGTCGTGTCTTTCCCGATGGACAACCCCAGCATCAAGTCGATCGCGGACAAGTTCCGAGCTGATGGCACCATCTGGGTGACATACGGAAGCGAGCTCAAAGGTCAGGACGGCTCCCTCCAGTTCAGTTTCAAAGAGTCCGGTCGATTGCTCGGTGAAGGAGTCGGCAAGTGGGCCCTGGAAAATCTCGGCGGTCGTGGCAAAGCTCTGATTCTTGAGGACAAGACCACGCAGATCGGGTTAGAGCGCACCGAGGGCATGATCGAAGGACTGAAGGCGACCGCGCCGAACGTGGAGGTTGTTGCCCAGCAGCAAGCCTTCACCCCCCAGGACGCACTGAGCGTAACCACAAGCGTGCTGGCGCAGCATCCGGACCTCAACATGGTCGTCGCGGTCACCTCCGATGGAGCCCAGGGCGCCTACCAGGCACTCCTTCAGTCGGGGCGAGCAGAGGGCGATGCGAAGACGTGGGTTGGCGGAATCGACGCAAGCACGTTCCTTGTGCAGAAGATCGCGGCTGGCACCTTCGCTCGCGGGATCGTTACGTATGAGCCGAAAGATCTTGGCTACGCGGTCGTCGACCTCCCCATTGCGATCGCCAGCGGCACCGTGAAAGATGCCACCTACGACGTGCCGGTGGAACTGGTCACTCCCGCCGACAAAAACCGCTTAGCGGAGCTGCTGGCTTCCTCGAAGTAGCTCACACGCCCGGTCCCCTGCTTTCATCAGCCACGGAAGCAGGGATTCGGGTTCGCAACTTGCACATGCTTGAGTAATCTCGGCATAATGGATAGGATTCGATTATCGGTCTTATCTAGCCGATAATCGGAATATCTGGAGGGTGTACATGAACGGCAAAGTTGCTCGCCTTGGCCATGTAGGAATTGCGGTTGCGGATCTGGACAGGTCAACCACGTTCTACACGGAGGTGCTTGGCATGCGCCTGACGGAGATCTTCCGGTACGGCGAGAGTGAAGTCGGTCACGGCGTTGCCGTCTTGGCTGGTGCGTTCGTCCGAGGGGCCGCAGATACGATCCACCACCGGCTGTCGATCTTCACCTTCCGCGATGCCGCTGAGGTGCCGCGGGCTCGTACCCTTGGCCTTCACCACATCGCCTTCGAACTGGACACCAGTGATGATCTCGTGCAGTTGCACCGTCGATTCGTTGAGTTGAAGGTTCCGATCGTAAACTCGCGAATTGGTGGACCAGGCAACCAGCCCCGTTTCTATGGCCTCGACCCCGACGGCAACCTGCTGGAGTTCTACTGGAACATCGATCGGATCGGATGGGACGGAATGGCCCGCCCATACCCGCCGATTCAGGAGATTGAACTCGAAAACTTCGACTTCGATGCATACGAACTCGAGCGTGAGCGGATGGCGTCTGCCGCCCAAGCCGCACGCACGGCAACTGAGCAAGCAAAATCATGACCAAACTCATTCGTTTCGAGGCATCCGGCACCAACCATCTCGGCGTCGATCAGGGCGAGTACTACGTCGACGTGACACGCGCATACGAAGGTGCGCTTCGCGTGGGCGGCGTGGCCAACGCAGACCAGGTCGCAGCGGCTGAGCTCTCATCAGACGCGCTTGCGTTCTTTGAGGGAGGAACTCGTTCGCTGAGCGCGTTGCGTACCGCGCTCGAGTGCGTGGCTGCTGTCTCTGTCGAGGAAGGCATTGCAAGCGGGTACATCGTGCGCGCTAAGGACGCTCGACTACTCGTGCCGCTTCCGAACCCTCGCAAGATCATCTGTGTCGCGAGAAACTTCGGCAAGCACGCCGCCGAGGCCGGCCTGCCGATCTCTGACATTCCAGTCTTGTTCCCGCGTTTCGCTGCAACACTGATCGCGAACGGAGATTCGATCGAGATCCCGCCGGTTTCGTCACAGGTCGATTGGGAAGGTGAACTTGCCGTCGTGATCGGAACGGGCGGGCGTTTCATCGAGAAGAAGAACGCCCTCGATCATGTCGCGGGTTACACGATCTTCAACGATGTGACCGTCCGCGACTATCAGTTCCGCGTCACGCAGTACACGGAAGGAAAAAACTTCTCCACGTCGGGTCCGATCGGACCGAGCATCACCCTCCTCGACGAGGGACTCGACCCGCACGATGTTCGAATCGTTACCACCGTCAACGGTGTTGTGAAGCAGGATGCATCGACGAGCGAGTTCATTTTCGACATCCCGACGATCATTCAACACATCTCGGAGTTTATTCAGCTCGAACCGGGCGACATCATCCCGATGGGCACGCCAGCGGGAGTGGGGTTCAAACGAAACCCGCCCGAGTTTCTGACGGCCGGGGATGTCGTTGACATCACGGTCGAAGGACTCGGCACCCTCCGCAACCCCGTCGTAGCCCGCACCAGATAACACTAGGAGAGGCATTCAATGACTACTGAATCAGGACTTGACCGCGGTTTGCGAATCCGCAAAGAAGTCGTTGGCGAGGAGTACGTTCAGCGGTCTTTTGACAACGCCGGCGAGTTTGGTCGCGAGTTCCAAGAACTCGTCACCGAGTTTTGCTGGGGAGCGTCGTGGGGCCGTGACACACTGACTCGCCGAGATCGCAGCTTGTTGAATCTTGCAATCATTGGGACGCTGGGCCGACCCACCGAGTTCAGGCTTCACGTCCAAGGCGCGCTTCGCAACGGCGTTACCATTGAGGAAATTCAGGACGCTCTCATCCACCTCTCGGTGTACGCGGGTATCCCAGCCGGCGTCGAGGCGTTCCGAATCGCTGGCGAAGTGATCAAAGAATCGCAAGCAGACACTACTGGTGGCACATCGAAGGACATGTAGATGGTCAAGCCCTTTGTTCCACCAACACGAATTCTGATCGACGGGAAATGGCGGGAGTCCTCAAGCGGAGAAACCTTCGAAGTTGTCGCGCCCGCAAGGGGCGAACTTCTCTGCGAGGTGGCAGCCGCGACTGCCCAAGACGTGGATGATGCCGTGCGCAGCGCGCACCACGCTTTCGTGTCGGGTGTGTGGTCTCGAAGGGCCGGGGCAGAGCGGGGCCGAGTGCTGTGGTGCTTTGCTGACCTGATCGAACAGCACCTGCCGGAGCTCGCCGCACTGGAGTCCATCGACGTGGGACGCCCCGTCAGTGAGTCACTTCACGCAGAGCTCCCGATGGTTGTCGATACACTCCGCCACTTTGCGGGCTGGGCGGACAAAGTTACGGGAACCACGTTTGACCTGCCCCCGTTTGGGGGAGCCGAACGTTTCTCATACACCAGACACGAACCACTGGGTGTGGTGGGTGCAATCACGCCGTGGAACGCACCCACGATGATCGCTATGTGGAAGATTGCGCCAGCGCTCGCCGCGGGCAACTCGGTCGTGCTGAAGCCAGCCGCCGAAGCTCCGCTCACTGCCCTCGCTCTGGGTCAGCTCGCCCTCGAGGCCGGAGTGCCTGCGGGAGTGCTGAACGTCATTCCAGGTCGCGGTGCCGTGGCAGGGGCGGCTCTGGCCGCGCATCCACTCGTCGACAAGATCTCGTTCACCGGGTCAACCACCATCGGCCGGAAGATCGCTGTCACCGCCGGTGAAAACCTGACGAAGCTGACCCTTGAGCTCGGTGGCAAGAACCCGCAGATCATTTGGCCGGACGCCGACCTTGAGGCGGTCATCCCGATCGCCGCTCTGTCCGCGTTCGCCAATCAGGGCCAGACGTGCGCGTCCGGTTCGCGAATCTACGTCCACCGAACCGTTCTCGACGATTTCAGTCAGAGACTCGCCACGCATGCCCAATCACTTCGAGTCGGCGACCCCGCAGACCCCGAAACCGAAGTCGGCTCCCTGATTAACGAACGCCAGATGCGCCGCGTTCTGCACTACATTCAAACCGCCAAGGATGAGGGTGCGACGATCGTCACCGGCGGATCACGCGTTGGTACGGTCGGGTACTTTATCGAACCCACCGTGTTTGTCGCCAGCAACAGCCTGACGATTGCGAGAGAGGAGATCTTCGGCCCCGTCTCGACGATCATCCCGTTCGACGATGATGACGAGGTTCTGAACATGGCGAACAGTTCCGAGTACGGCCTCACCGCGGTGCTGTGGACCGACAGCGCCTCACGGATCCAGCGCTTCGTCAGGGAGCTTGAGGTCGGCGTGGTGTGGGTGAACGCGTGGGGACCGCCGCACCCCGCCCTGCCCTGGCTCGGTACGAAGAGCAGCGGTATCGGCGAAGAGCTCGGGCGCGCCGGGCTAGAAGCGGTCACGAAGATCAAAACCGTGAATCAGTTGAGCACGCAGTGAGTGCGGACGAGGTTCGTCTTCTCACCCCTGGTTTTTTGTTGCGGAGGATAGACCAGGTGATAGCGACGGTGATCTCCCGTCTGCGGGCTACTCTCGAGGACAAGAGCCCTGCGCCCGCTACCGGGCGAAGTTACCGCGGTAGTACTCGAAGACCCAACCGACGAGGCTGACAAGTGCGAACGCAACACCAATGAAGCACAACCAAAACCCAGCGGCGAGACCCAGGAAAACGATCGCAGCAGAGCCAGCAAGCGCGATGGGCCACCAACTCCACGGGCTGAAGAATCCCAGTTCAGGATCTCCGTCATCAATTTCTGCGTGCTCCCGGTCTTCGGGGAGTTCCGCGCCCTGGGCCTTGTGCACACGGCCCAGGTAAAAGCCAATGAACGCGCAGAGGACGGCGCTGAGCGAGATCGCAATACTCCCGGCCCACTCGGGCTCGTGATTAACCGTCGACTCGGCCGACCACAACCAATAGACTCCGGCCGCAGCCAACAGAAAGATGGTCAGCAGCCACAGTAGTTTGACGTTGATACCCATTACACGTCCTTCTTTGCTGAGCGTGTTGCGGTCACAGCGGTGGCGGGATCTTGTGATGCCGGTACGGGCACCGGGTGTGGTAGTTGGGGAACCGGAGCAGCTTCTGGGTGGTTGAGGTCAAACGCGGGACGTTCCGAGCGAATCCGCGGAATCGACGTGAAATTGTGTCGTGGCGGTGGGCAACTTGTCGCCCACTCCAGCGAACCGCCATAGCCCCACGGGTCATTGACGGTAACTTTTGGTGCGTGGCGTGCGGTGATGTACACGTTGATGAAAAACGGAATCATCGAGACGGCAAGAACGGCTGCGCCAACGGTGGAGAGCTGGTTCATCCACGTGATGTCGTCTGCTTGCGTGTAGGAGTAGTAGCGGCGAGGCATTCCGACCACACCGAGCCAGTGCTGCACAAGGAATGTCGCGTGAAACCCGAAGAAAAGTATCCAGAAGTGCCACTTGCCGAGTTTCTCATTGAGCATCTTGCCCGTCCACTTGGGCCACCAGAAATAGAAACCGGCGAACATCGCAAACACAACGGTTCCGAATATGACGTAGTGGAAGTGTGCGACAACGAAATACGTGTCAGAGACATGGAAATCGAGTGGTGGCGATGCAAGGATGACACCGGTGAGGCCGCCAAACACGAAGGTGACGAGGAATCCCAGCGCCCAGACCACCGGTGTGTCAAACGTTATGGATCCGCGCCACATGGTGCCGATCCAGTTAAATATTTTCACGCCGGTGGGCACCGCAATGAGCATCGTCATGAGTGCGAAGAACGGTAGCAGCACCGACCCTGTCACGTACATGTGGTGAGCCCACACCGTGACCGAGAGCGCCGCGATCGCAATGGTTGCGTAGATGAGGGTTTTATACCCAAAGATTGGCTTTCTGCTGAAGACCGGGAAGATCTCCGACACTATTCCGAAAAACGGCAGCGCAATGATGTACACCTCGGGGTGACCGAAAAACCAGAATAAGTGTTGCCAGAGCAGCACTCCCCCGTTGGCGGCGTCATAGATATGCGCCCCGAAGATTCGGTCGGCTGCAGCTGCAAGAAGTGCCGCCGCGAGGACCGGGAAGGCCATAAGCACAAGCAGCGAGGTGACAAGCGTGTTCCACGTGAAGACCGGCATCCGGAACATTGTCATGCCCGGTGCGCGCATCGTGATGATCGTTGTGATGAAGTTCACCGCACCGAGGATCGTTCCAAACCCCGAAAGGCCAAGGCCAACCATCCAGAGATTGCTCCCGACGCCCGGTGAGAACGTCGTGTTCGCAAGCGGTTGATAAGCAAACCATCCAAAGGATGCCGCACCCTGCGGTGTGAAGAACCCGGCGACCGCAATGAGCGAACCAAAATTGAAGAGCCAGTAGGCGAACGCGTTAAGACGCGGGAACGCGACATCCGGTGCCCCTATCTGCAGGGGCATGAGCACGTTGGCAAAACCGGCAAACAGCGGGGTCGCGAACATGAGCAGCATAATCGTGCCGTGCATC
>Ga0081606_1000417_pt1 | contig 18114 bp, 17 predicted proteins | sample EareggfetidaYelm_FD_71127 | JGI IMG/M metagenome (GOLD analysis project Ga0081606, IMG submission 71127) | Earthworm egg capsule microbial community from the University of Washington, USA - E. fetida Yelm (SPADES assembly) (version 2) | ecosystem: Host-associated > Annelida > Reproductive system... | reverse complement strand
AACTTAAAAATACTTTTTTCATCTTACTTAATTATAAAAGGTTAATTATTAATTCGAGGCAAAGATATAAATTTTTTAATATGTAAAATTTTTTTTCAATTTTTTTTTCAAAAATCTCAATCTGTCACCCTTGATTTTCGTTCAACAACTACTGTGCCAAAAATTAAAACCTATAAAAATAAGTTAATGTTTTTTAAAAAACAGTCTATTTTTGTTTCAAACGATTGTAAAACAATGTTTTATTTCTTTTTTGGGTGAACCAATTTGAGTTCGTTAATAAGGTTTTTTGCACCCGCATACTTATCGATGATGAATAAAACGTATCTGATATCAACCATAATATTCCTGCAAATCGCCGGATCGTAATAAATATCACTCATCGTTCCTTCCCAGACACGGTCAAAATTCAACCCGATCAGGTTGCCTTTTGCATCAATCGCCGGACTTCCTGAGTTCCCGCCTGTTGTATGATTGGTGCCAATGAAATTCACAGGCATTTTCCCTTTTTCGCCATACTGGCCATAATCCTTCTTATTATATAGGTCAATTAATTTTGCAGGAACATCAAATTCATAATCACCCGGGATGTATTTTTCCAAAACGCCGTCAAGATAAGTTACCGAAGAGTACGTAGTCGCATCTTTTGGTTCGTAACCTTTTACCTTTCCATAAGTCACGCGCAGCGTACTATTTGCATCAGGAAAAATCCTCGAATCTTTGTTTAGTTCGAGTTGTGCCTTCATATAGTTGCGTTGCAATGCCGTGATTTTTAAATTCAATTCGTCATATTTTGGAGCTACATTTTTAAAATAACTATCAGCCATTTGTTTTACCAATTGAAAGGCTTTATCATTATTTAGGTTTGCAATGACGGTTTTTGAATCGCCGGTCAGCAATATTTTCGCACCTTCATAACTCGTCATTTTCGATTGTCCGTAAATTTCGGCGGTTAAATTTTTTGCATTTACATTGGATAAACCTTCAGGAACGAATTGTTTCGGAGATTTAGTCACGTACAAATCGATCAATTGCTCAAAAATCTTTTCATCTACATTTTTATTAAAATCCTTGTAAAATTCGCCCAGGCCATTCACCAGATTGTTTCTTCTGTCGTTGAATGATTGTTCGCCTTTATTGGTCAAAATCTGCTCCAACTGGTACATTTTATAAGTTACGCTCAACAATTCCGTGTTTCTCAAAACCACTTCTGTAAAATAATCGCGGCTCAAAGCATAAGGTGCAATTTCAGTATAGTTTTTTTCAAAATCGGATAACAAATTGCCGTATTCTGCCTGTTTTCCTGCTTTGTTGACTTTTTCCAGAAAAGCCGCTTCCTGTTTTTTCTTGACTGCAACCGCATTCGATTTTTTCAAACCTTGCGTTTCACCAATCCATTTTTTCCAGTAATTCGCAATGCCTGCATATTTCGAGGCATATTGAATTTTGATCGCTTTGTCTTTTCTCATAAATCCGTCCTGGACCTTCAGCGCTGCGTCACGAATTTCGATTTTCGCCGGGTTCAATTCATTGACGATCTGCTGAATCGCAACTGCAGGCAAGTATTCCGTCGTTTTTCCCGGATAACCAAAAACCAGCGTAAAGTCGTCATCTTTCACTCCGTCAAGCGAAATCGGGAGGAAATGTTTCGGCGTATACGGAACGTTGTCTTTTGAATAAGCTGCCGGACGGTTGTTTTTATCAGCGTAAATCCTGAATAAAGAGAAATCGCCGGTGTGCCTCGGCCAAACCCAGTTATCCGTATCCGATCCGAATTTCCCGATCGATGACGGTGGCGCGCCTACTAAACGGATATCTTTATAGGTTTCCGTCACAAACAGCATGTATTGATTCCCTTCGTAAAACGTCCTGATTTTGTTTTCCTGCCAGCTTTCCTTCGGTAAACTGTTGCTTAATGAGGCAATATTTTCCTGGATTTTCCTTTGTTTGTCTGCTTCCGTCAATGTTTCTGTGCCAGCCAAAACCTTAGTCGTTACATCTTCGATTTTTATGATGAAGGTGACAACGAGATCGGTATTTGGCAACTCGTCTTCCATTTTCATTGCCCAGAATCCATCGGTTAAATAATCGTGATCTACAGTCGAATGGGACTGGATTTCACCAAAACCGCAATGGTGGTTTGTTAATAAAAGCCCTTTTGGCGAAATCACTTCAGAAGTACAACCGCCATTGAAATGTGGTACGGCATCTTTCAAACTCGATTTATTCACGTCGTAAATATCGGCAGCACTCATTTTCATGCCGAGGTTTTTCATTTCTTTCTCATTCATGCCGCTGAGTAACGACGGAATCCACATGCCGCCTTGCTGCGCCTGCGTTTGAATCACAAATAATAAAAGAAACAGTTTTAAAAATTTCATAATATAAAAGTTAGGTTTATTCAATTTTGTAACGCATCAGCTCGCGTTTATGGACTGAAAATCCGGCCGAAAGATACAGTTTTTGTGCGGTCAAATTGTGTGGTTCTACTTCGAGGTACAACAACTTTAACGATAATTTAGCAGCTTCGGCCTGTAAAAATGCAATACTTTCTTTTCCGATTCCTTTGCCTCGCGACTTTTCAGTCAAATACAATTCGTCTACAAAAGCAATGGTTCCACCGTATTCAAAACTAAAAATAAAAGTCAGTATCATGTAACCGACGATGTCATTTCCCGATTCGATGAGCCATGCTTTCCCCAGATTTTCATTGCTGATAAATTCCGAAAACAGTTTTTTTGATTGTTCCGCATCCATCGGATAACCGTCAATGGCATAAAAATCCTGCATCAGTTGCACCAGGATTTCAATGTCTGATGGTGTTACGGATTTATAGGTCGCCATTTTTCGGAATTTGTTTCATAATGATTGCAGTAGCATTTTTATTCATCTGTACGAATGTAGCGCAGATGTGTCCTTTTTCATAACGGATGTCGTCGTTTTGAATCAGGTTTTCAAACGCCTCATTCAATTCATTCTGATTGGATATCGAAATGCAACCTTCCATGTTGACAAGTGCGGTTGCTTCTGCAAAATGAGAAAAATTCGGCCCAATGACAATCGGAACACCAAAAGTTGCCGGCTCTAAAATATTGTGAACACCGGGATTTCCAAATCCGCCGCCTACATACGCCAGATCGGCCTCGCTGTAAATTTTTGTCAGGATCCCAATAGTATCAATGATAAAAACATCAAATCCGGAAAGGTTTTTTCCTTCTTTTTCAGAAAATAAAACCGTTTTTTTCGTGATGGAATTATGCAATTGCTGAATTTGTTCAGGTTTGATATTGTGCGGTGCAATGATGAATTTCACATTATGATTCGTCGAATTGATGTAATTGACCAATAAGTTTTCGTCTTTCGGCCAGGAACTTCCAACAACTACCGTCAGCGTATCATTTTTAAATTCCGAAATAAAATCTAACGAATTGTCTTTTTCCAAAATCGCTGCCACACGGTCAAATCTCGTATCGCCGGAAACAGTTGCGTTGTTTTTTCCCAATTGTGACAGCAATGCTTTTGACCGCGCATTCTGAACAAAAAAATGGTTAAAAGTGTCGAGTGCTTTTCTGTAAAATCCGCCGTACCATTTAAAGAACATTTGGTTTTCACGAAAAATACCGGAAATCAAATAAGTCGGGATCTGTTGTTTTTTTAGAAAATTCAGATAATTCGGCCAGTATTCATATTTGATGAAAAAAACCAGATCAGGATGAACCAATCTTATAAATTCTGCTGCATTATTTCTGGTGTCCAAGGGCAAATACAACGTTACATCTGCGACAGCGTTATTTTTCCTGACTTCAAAACCCGAAGGCGAAAAAAAAGTCAATACAATTTTATGGTTAGGAAAACGTTCTTTAACCTTTTCTATGACCGGCAAACCTTGTTCGTATTCGCCCAAAGAAGCGGTATGAAACCAGATTGTGTGATCGGAAGGTTTTATTTTTTGAGCCAAATCGGAAAAAACAGCTCGCCTTCCTTCAACGAAAAGCTTCATTTTCGGACTGAAAAGCGCGATGATTTTTAAGACAAATCCGGCAAAAACAACCAACAGGTTATAAAGGAAAAACATAGACATTCGATTGTGGCGCTAAAATACGCCTCTTTGCAGAAATTTCATTGCCGTAAGTCATTTAATTAGTAGTTTTGCTTGTTTTTAAAACATTTTCACAATGAAAAAAATCCAGATGGTTGACCTGAAAGGGCAATATGAAAATATAAAAGATATCGTAAACGCCTCGATCCAGGAGGTTTTAGATACCAATACTTACATCAACGGGCCGGAAGTACACAAATTCCAGAAAAATCTTGAAGATTACCTTGGCGCCAAACACGTCATTCCGTGTGCCAATGGTACCGATGCGTTGCAAATCGCGATGATGGGACTCGATTTAAAACCCGGAGACGAAGTCATAACCGCTGATTTTACATTCGCAGCCACCGTTGAAGTCATCGCATTATTGCAGCTCACGCCGGTTTTGGTAGATGTAGAGATTGATACGTTCAACATTTCAATCGACGCCATTAAAAAAGCGATCACGTCAAAAACCAAAGCAATCGTTCCCGTACATTTATTCGGACAGGCTGCCAATATGGATGCGATCATGGCAATCGCAAAAGAACACAATTTATATGTCATCGAAGACAACGCCCAGGCCATTGGCGCCGATTATCAATCTGCCGACGGTTCAAAAACTAAGGTTGGCGTAATCGGACATGTGGCATCGACTTCCTTTTTTCCTTCTAAAAACTTAGGTTGTTATGGCGATGGCGGTGCTATTTTTACGAACGATGATGCATTGGCACATACACTCCGCGGGATCGTAAACCACGGCATGTATGAACGTTACCACCACGATGTGGTTGGTGTCAATTCAAGACTGGATAGCATTCAGGCAGCAGTCTTAAACGCCAAATTGCCAAAACTCGATCAGTACAATGACGCACGCCAGCAAGCCGCACAAAAATATTCAGACGCTTTGGCAAATCATAAAAACATTGTAACGCCGGTCATTTCAGGAGATAAAAACAGCCACGTTTTTCATCAATATACTTTAAGGATTGTTGGGGCGAACCGTGACGGACTGATGCAACATTTGTTAGGCAAAGGCATTCCGTGTGCGATTTATTATCCTATTCCGTTGCATTCGCAAAAAGCATACATAGATTCAAGATATAAAGAAGAAGATTTTCCAATCACGAACCAATTGGTCAAAGAAGTGATTTCGTTGCCCATGCATACGGAGCTCGGCGACGAACAAATCAAATTCATCGCCAATTCAATTTTGGAATTTCTAAATTAGGAGCTTTTTGCTTCGCCTATTCGCTCCCGATTTTTTTATTGGGAGCTTGGATCCTGCTTTCCGTTACAATCTTTTTTCGCCAAAAAAGGCTCAAAAAGGATTTTCACTACAATCAGGGCTAGGGCATCGGAATAAAAAGAACAACAATACAAAAAATACCATGAAAATAGTTGTAACAGGAGGTTTGGGTTTTATCGGGTCACATACAGTGGTCGAACTGCAAAATGTGGGTTACGAAGTAATTATCATTGACAATCTTTCAAATTCTTCCGAGGATGTTTTGAAAGGCATCATCGCCATCACAGGCAAAACCCCGATTTTTGAAAAAATAGACCTGCGTGAAAAAGAAGCGGTCCGCGATTTCTTCAAAAAATATAATGACGTTTCAGGTATCATACACTTTGCGGCATCAAAAGCCGTGGGCGAAAGCGTACAAAATCCGTTGTTGTATTACGAAAACAACATCAATACGTTGGTGTATCTGCTACAGGAATTGCTTCAAAAGGATGAAGCGAGTTTTATTTTCAGTTCGTCGTGTACTGTTTATGGGCAAGCAGAAAAAATGCCAATTACCGAAAACGCTTCCATACAACCGGCGGTTTCACCATATGGAAATACCAAACAAATTGGCGAGGAAATTATTACTGACGTAGTCAATGTGAGTAATATCAATGCCATATTGTTGCGTTACTTTAACCCGATCGGGGCACATCCGACAGCAGAAATCGGAGAATTGCCTATTGGCGTTCCGCAAAATCTCGTACCATTCATTACACAAACTGGAGCTGGCCTGCGTAAGGAATTGTCGGTTTACGGAGATGATTACCCTACAACTGACGGAACCTGCATCCGCGATTACATTCATGTGGTCGATTTGGCAAAAGCCCATGTCACAGCATTGCAGCGCCTACTCAATAAAAAAAATGTAGAGAAAATCGAAACATTCAACCTGGGAACCGGAACAGGGAGTTCGGTACTGGAAGTCATCCAGACTTTTGAAAAAGTCAGCGGAAAGCCATTGCCCTACAAAATTGTCGACAGGAGAGAAGGTGATGTGATTTCGGCTTATGCCAATACCGATAAAGCCAATGAGGTTTTAGGCTGGAAAGCACATTCTACACTTGAAGAATCTTTGACTAGTGCGTGGAAATGGCAGCAAAAGATTAATGGATAATTGATAATTAATATTGTGTGGTTTGCACATAAATACTTTATAAATACAAAAGGTCCCAAACATTGTTTGGGACCTTTTTTGTAGACAATCTAAGAAATTATCCATTATCCATTGTCAATTATCCATTAGCTAGCGGAAGCTGTTTCAGCCGAGCTATCAATTTTCTTTACCAAACCCTGAAGTACATTTCCGGGGCCAACTTCTGTAAACAAAGTCGCACCGTCTTTGATCATTTGCTGTACCGATTGCGTCCATTTTACCGGCGCGGTCAATTGAATAATAAGGTTCTTTTTGATTTCGTTCGGATCAGAAACTGCTGCTGCGGTTACGTTTTGGTACACGGGGCAAATGGGTTGCGAAAATGCTGTACTTTCAATCGCTGCAGCCAATTCTTCCCTTGCCGGTTCCATCATTGGAGAGTGAAACGCACCGCCAACCGGAAGGATTAACGCCCTCTTTGCGCCGGCTGCTTTCATTGCTTCACAAGCTTTTTCGACCGCAGCAGTTTCGCCTGAAATAACAAGTTGCCCGGGACAATTGTAATTCGCAGGAACGACAATACCGTCGATTGTGGCACAAACTTCTTCAACAATTTTATCGTCAAGCCCTAAAACTGCGGCCATAGTTGATGGTGTGATTTCGCAGGCTTTTTGCATGGCTAATGCTCTTTTGGACACCAATCGCAAGCCGTCTTCAAAAGAAAGTACGCCATTGGCAACCAAAGCAGAGAATTCTCCCAGAGAGTGTCCGGCAACCATTTCAGGTTTGAAACTTTCAGGAAGCGTCTTGGCCAGAATTACCGAATGTAAAAAAACTGCCGGTTGGGTCACTTTGGTTTCTTTTAATTGTTCAGCAGTTCCTTCAAACATAATATCGGTAATGCGGAATCCTAATATTTCATTGGCTCTTTCAAAAAGTTCTTTTGCCAGGTCTGATTGTTCGTATAAATCTTTGCCCATTCCGGTAAACTGGGCGCCTTGTCCGGGAAAAACATATGCTTTCATAGTTTGCTTTTTAGTTTGTTGAAGCAAAAGTAAAACTTTTGTAGCGATGTAGGGCTTTGCTTTTTTGATTTTTGCAAACGATGAAGCAGATTGGTTTTGAGTTTTAGCGTTGCGTTAAAATAGTGTGCAAAAAAATAAATAGCTTTCTGTTGCAAATGATAGCCTTGGATTTGTAAGTAGGAGATTTGTGGCACTTTTTTCATTTTAAAAAAAGTGCCACAAATCTGTGACAAAAAAAATTTCGAAAATAAAATTGTCACAGATTTGTGACAAAATAAATTTCAAAAAATAAATTGTCACAGATTTGTGACAAAATGAAAATCAAAAATAAAATTGTCACAGATTTGGGTAAAATATTTTTTTAAAAAAATGCCGCAAGCCTCTGGGGATTGTTGCCTTTTCGAAGGACTGTCTTTAGAATGATATTACTTAAAGGGAAAAATATTTTGTACCGGGAGTTTTTAAGCAAAAAACCTTTCCCGAAAGAGAAAGGTTTGAGTCAAAAGTTTAATGCCATGAGTGGTTTATAATACAAAATAAGCATTTCTTACCGGTTGAATATGGTGCGATTTTACTTTGGTTTCCGGAATTTCATGCTCATATTCATCGCGGAACTCATTCACCATCTGCAATAGATTTTTCTCAATATTGTTTGAAATTGCTGTCATTGGCGTATCAGTAGGGCGGCTTTCAAACGGATCCTGTAAATGGATTGCCATTTTCTCAATCAGGAAAAAAGCTGCGCCTAATGTCACCACCACCGGAATCTGCAACCAACCCAAATGCTGGATCACGCCAAAAGGCAATAAAATCACAAATAAACACAACGTAAAACGGATGTACATACTATAGGTAGTAGGAAAAATCGTGTTTTTGATACGCTCGCATTTTCCCATAGAATCGCACAAACGTGTTAAAGTGTTGTCAATCTCAACCTGCTGAAAAGTGTTGATTTTGTTGTTTTGTGTAGCCTTTGCCAATTCCTTGGAATGCAGCATCAATATCGCATTTGGAACATGTTTGTGGCGTTGCACGAACTGCATTTCTTCTTCATTCAACAATGACCTTATCGGTTTCAACGGGTCTTTTCCGCGTAAGGACTGCGCAAGGCTGTAACACCAGGCTGCTTGTCTGTTGGCAAACCTTTCTTTAAAATTATTGGCTTCATCGGAACAGTCCGGGTCTTTATAAAATGAAATCACCTGGCGCAGCAACGACCTCGAATCATTTACCACCGCGCCCCAAATTATACGCGCTTCCCACCAACGGTCATAAGCCTGGTTTGATTTAAAAGCCAATAATAATGAAATTACCGTACCAACGATTGTCGGAATGGCAATCGGGATTTCAAGCGCAATCGATCCGTAATAATAATGAAAGATCGAAAACGCGCTCGCATATAATAAAACAAGAATTAATTCGGTCCTGATTTTTCCCAGGACATATTTCATAGGGATTTTTTTCTTTAACAGCATATATTCAGATTTTTGGAGTGGATGTTTATTTTAAAAAATTGGATTAATAAACGGGTTCGCATACTGACAATACCGGAAGCCCGAAATTTTCATTCCAAGACGGTTTTGATTTTTTTGACAGGCTGATTTTTTGCGGTTTGCGTGTCTCAATCAGCAGGTCAATGCCGTTTTTATAAATCGCATCATACAAAACCGGAGTCATTTCTTCAGGGTTTTGATGATCGGAAACTTTTGCCTGGCTGACAATCCGGAATGAAAAATGCCCACCGATCATTTTTGGCAAATCCTGCGCCTGAACATTTGAGTTGGAGTGCTCTATATAAAGTGCTTTTGCAAACAAATGCTCTTCATAATCGCTGGCCAATTGCAGGATCGGAACTTTGCAATTGGAAAGCAGTTTGTAACAATAGCGGTTGATTTCTTTTTCAGATTTACGGAAAGTGTCCGGCAAAATGATCAAGCCGATTTCCCGGGTTTCAATAAAATTCCGTATTAGCGGCCCCGAAACGGAATACTGTTGATGTACGTTGAGTTGGCAATTGTCGTGAAAAGTAACCATCGCCCGGCATTTTTCAAGCACTTCTTCCTGGATAGAAGTGAGTTCGTTTTGCATGTTGCGCAGCCAGAAAGCCGCCGAAGCGGTGTCTGGTGTTTCATTGAGCAGCATTAAAACAATCGTGCTGTTTTGGTTTTCGGCTTGTGCCAATGCTACTTTTATGGCTTGAATGGTATCTTGTTGAAGCGTCGTTGGGATCAATACGTTTTTCATAATAAGTGTTTTAGATTACACTTACAAAACAACGGCGGTGGTTTTAGAACCAACTTAAAACAACATTAGAATTTCCTAAGAAGCAATATTAGAATTTCTAATCTTTGTGAAACACGATTGTGACAATCGTTCCTTTTTCGGGTTGCGACTGGATTTTGATTTCGCCCTGGTGCATCCGGATGATTTTCATCGCAAGCGGCAAACCAAGGCCATAACCGTTGTAACGGGAAGCTTCTTTGCCGCGGAAAAAGGGTTCGTACAAATGCGGAATGTCTTCAGCCGGAATCCCAATGCCAATATCGGTAATCGAAACCGTGAGCTGATTTTTATTCGCGCCAAGCGTCACAAAAACCGTTTCATTGTTGCTGTATTTGACACCGTTTGTGATGATGTTTGACAGGGCCAATTCAATCAGTGGTTTGTTGCACGGCAAAAGTAAAAGCGCATCGTCTTCCGGCAGGTCATCAAGCCGCAGGCGCACGCGGTTGTCTGGATACAATTTGTCAATGTCTGATTTTACATCCATCAGCAATTCATCTAAACGCGCCACATCTTTAACCTGTTTTTGACCGTCATAACCGGTTTGGGTGAGTTTTAAAAGACTTTCGGTCAGATTGCCCAAACGTGAAGCCTGGTTGTAAATATTGGCCAAAGCCGTTTGATATTCTTCGGGTTCACGCGGTTTAGACAGCATGATTTCTGCTTCGGCAATGATGGTCGTGATCGGGGTTTTTAATTCGTGTGAGGCGTTGTTGATAAAATTTGCCTGGATTTCAAACGAAGTTTCCAAACGGTCGAGCATGTCGTTGAATGTCAATGTTAAATCGGCGAGTTCGTCTTCTGTTTTAAGCAATGGCAGGCGGTTGTGCAAATTCGAAGCACTGATGCGTTTGACTTCCTTGGTAATCCGCGCCATCGGATTCACAACCCGACGGGCTAAAATGCGTCCAAGGAAATACGCCAAAATGATAAATGCAATGCCGGCAACGAATAAAATTTGTAACAGGTAAATCGTCGTCAAATGGCCGCGACGGTCTTTCGCTGTAATAATAACCATGTATTTTTGGCCCGATTCTTCAAAGACTTGCCCGTAATGATAACGGTTGCCATCTTGAATCCAGCTCGATTTTTTTTGCATGACTTCAGTGAAAAACTCCGGTGGAAGCTGTAAATCGGTATTGTACTCAAAATTATTGCGGCCGTTGATTTTGAGTACGAAATCATTCTCATCGATGAGTTCTTCGAGGCCATCAGATTTTAAACGCTGGTAGTATTTTGCTTTTTCGGGATCGTTTTGATAATGGATCGATGCCACGATTTTGGCACGATCCTGTAGTCTTTTGATGAAATAATAACGGTTGTTTTTCTGAAAAAGCACCAATACGACCAAACACAGCATTAATGTGCTGAGTACGGATAGCGTGACATAAGTGATCGTAATTCTTTTCCGGATCGGCATGTTTTAAGATTTAAGGATGTAACCCAAACCTTTAATCGTATGGATGAGTTTTTGGTCGTAAGGCTTGTCGATTTTTTTGCGCAGGTAGTTGATATAAACGTCGACAACATTGGTATTCATGTCAAAATTAATATCCCAAACGTTGTCGAGAATCTGGTCGCGCGATACAATCATTTCGGCATTGCGCGCGAGGAAATGTAAAAGCCGGAATTCTTTAGCAGTCAACTGGATCAAGTCGCCGCCGCGTTTCACCGATTTGGCTTTAAGGTCAATTTCAAGATCGTCTATCGAAAGCGTATCGGGTTGTTTGTGTTCTTGCCCGGAACGGCGCAGCAACGCCATGATTCGTGCTTCGAGTTCAGAAAATTTGAATGGTTTGGCTACATAATCATCCGCTCCGGCATGCAATCCGGTAACTACGTTCTCGGTGCTGGCTAAAGCGGTGAGCATTAATATCGGAGTAAAATTGCCTGCTGCGCGAAGCCTTCTGCATATTTCAAGACCGTTGATGTCCGGAAGCATGAGGTCGAGGATAATGGCGTCGAAATGGTGGTTTTCGAGCATCATCAATGCAGTCGTTCCGTCCATGGCGGCACTGACATCGTGGTTTTTTTCAGAAAATCCGCGTCGGATTACCGAAAGCAGGTTGGGTTCATCTTCAACAATAAGCAATTTCATTCGGCTGTTTTAGGGCGTTTCCACGCAAAAATAACAATCGAAATCTAAAATTCTTATTAAAATTAATATTTTGCAAGCCGATTTGCCGGATCTTGATTAATCTGCTGTTAATTTTATTGATATAAAATATTTTGTAAAGATTTGCAATGAAACCCATAACCAAAAGGCTAGGTTGCATAGTTTTTAAACATGTAAATCCACAACAGCCTTGACAACCTGATGTTGAAAAACGTCATTGCCACCAGAACAAAGGCTATGATTGGAAAAATTCGGAGGTCAAAAGGTTCTGTGAAAAAAGGGCGTGCCATAAAATAAGTCAGAATTCCCTGCGCAACATTGAGTCCGTAATTGACATACATCGCCCCGAAAAAATAACCGGGTTCTTTAGAGAATTTTGTATGGCAATGGCTGCAATGGTCGTTCATTTTTGGAAAACCGAAAGCAAAAAGCGACTTGTCTTTAAAAACTTTTCCTTTGTGACAATTCGGACATTCATTTTTGAGTATGTGTACAATTGCAAGTGCCATTTTGAAGTGTTTTAATGTTAAACAAATTTACGACGGTTAAGCAGGTTGCTTATTTTTATATCTTCGCCAATAGTAGCACAATCCGGACATTATGAAAAAATATCCTGTTTATGAAGTCGGTAGTTTTAAATGCAATGCGGAGAGCGGTGAATTTTACGCAAACACTTTTAAAAATCATTTGCAAACGCACCGTTTTGTTGAAGAACCGCACCGGCACAATTCTTATTTACTGGTTTTTTTTACACACGGTTCCGGAACGCATGATGTCGATTTTGATACTTTTGATATCAAACCCGGGAGTTTGTTTGTGTTGCAGCCCGGTCAAATACACAATTGGAATTTGTCTGAAGATATTGATGGATTTATAGTGATTTACGCGCAAGAGTTATATAATTTGTATTTCGGGCAGAAAAAAATTGAAAACTATCCTTTTTATTTTTCTTCGGGAAAACCCGAATGGCAGCTCAAGGCGGAGGAACAAGCAATATTGTTTCCGTATTTCGAAGCCATGCTGCATGAAAATCTTTTGCCCGATAGATATTCAATCGATAAAATGCTGAACTTGCTCGATGGCATCCTTATTGAGATCGCCCGAAAATTTGTGGCTGCTGAACAAATGGCCACACATTCGTACAATATCAAAATCAAGCAGTTTGAAAGGGAAATTGAAAACCATTTTAAAACCCATAAATTGCCATCTTTTTATGCTTTCCAACTCAGCATCACACTCAAACATTTAAATCGGATTTGCAATCAAATTCTTGGAAAAACGGCTACAGCGGTGATATTAAACCGTGTTGTACTTGAAGCAAAACGCATGTTGAGCGACAAGAGTCTGTCTGTTAATGAGGTTGCTGAAACGCTCGGTTACGACGATTATTCTTATTTTGCACGTGTTTTTAAAAAGCACAGTGGGCTGTCGCCAACAGTTTTCCGGAATCTAAAATCCAAAATCTAAAATTTCAAAAATGACCGAAAAAGAAAAAATGCTCGCCGGAGAATCCTACATCGCGAATGATCCGGTGCTTGCAACAGAGCGTACTTCTGCTAAAAAAATGTTGCACCAACTCAATGTAACAGAATATCTGATGAATGAAAATTCAAAAGAAATCCTCAAAAAATTATTGCCGAATGCCAAAGACGGTTTGTATATCGAACCGCCATTTCACTGTGATTACGGCTATAATATCGAAGCTGGTGAAAATGTGTATTTTAATGTCAATTGTGTCGTGCTCGATACTATGAAAGTTAAAATTGGGGATAATGTTTTTTTCGGACCAGGCGCCCAAATTTATACAGCAACGCATCCGCTGAATGCAATTGAAAGGCGCTCGACAGAATTTTCAAAACCGGTAACCATCGGCGACGATTGCTGGATAGGCGGAAACGCAGTCATTTGTCCGGGTGTAACAATCGGAAGTGGTTGCGTAATTGGTTCGGGAGCGGTAGTAACGAAAGATATTCCCGATAATTCACTGGCCGTTGGAAATCCGGCGCGGGTGATTAGGGTGTTGAATGAATAGAAGAAAGATAGCTGCGCTGCAAGAGGCAAAAGTCAAGACTTTCGCGGATTTATTGAAGCAGTTTCTAAACCACTAGACACAAAGTTCAAAAACAAGTGCTGCTAGTGAATCTTAATGTCTTAATAGTTTAAACAATGGAATGTTGTGTAAAGAAATAAAAGCTCCCTCGACTGCGCTCGGGATGACAATCGTATTTCTGCAGGACAATTGTATTAATAAATATAAAGTTTTTTTTAAGGCAAGTTTAGCAGATTTGTCATGCCGAGCGCAGTCGAGGCATATCCCTGTCTGCTAATAATTACACACTATTCTAGGACAATACAAAAATCAATAGTTTACACTAACCAATGCGGCTGCAGCTTTAGCGCGTTCCACAATTTCAGAAATTGGAACTTCCAAAGAATCATTGGTCAAAGCAACACCCATTCTGCGATAAGGCCGCGAAGTTGGTTTTCCGAAAATACGAAAATCGGTTTTAGGCAAAGCCGCAATGTTTTCAATTCCGGAATACGTTGGGTTTAATGAATTTTCAGCAGCTAAAATTACCGCACTCGCTCCCGCTTTTTCGAGTTTAATCTCAAAAATCGGCAAACTTAAAATGGCGCGCAAATGCAGTTCAAATTCATTAAAATTCTGCGTTCCCGCCAAGGTTACCATGCCGGTATCATGCGGACGCGGTGACAATTCCGAAAAATAAACGCCATCGTCCGCGAGGAAAAACTCTACACCGAACAATCCGGCGCCACCCAAAGCTTCCGTGACTTTTTCGGCCATGTCCTGCGCTTCAAATAAATCTTTATCGGAAATAATCGCCGGCTGCCAGCTTTCCTGGTAATCGCCGCGCTCCTGTCTGTGTCCTATGGGTGCGCAAAAAAGTGTTGGGTTGTTGTTTTGGGTAACCGTTAATAATGTGATTTCCGAATTAAATTTGACGAATGCTTCCACGATGACTTCCACGACATCGCCACGCGAACCTTCCACGGCATAATTCCAGGCTTTTTCAATATCCGATTCCGATTTGATCGTTGATTGGCCTTTACCCGATGAAGACATCAATGGTTTGACGACACATGGAAAACCGACTTCTGAAACGGCTTTTTGCAATTCAGCTGCGGTTGTGGCGTAACGGTAATTGGCCGTTTTTAAACCCAATTCTTTGGATGCCAGATCGCGGATTGCTTTTCTGTTCATCGTGAAATTGGCCGCTTTCGCAGATGGAACGACGGTGATGCCGTTTTTCTCATAATCGTAAAAACGTTCGGTGCGGATGGCTTCGATTTCGGGAACGATGAAATCGGGTTGGTGTTTGGCGACGATGCGGTCGAGTGCATCACCGTCGAGCATGTTGATGATTTCGAAACCGTGGGCGACTTGCATGGCGGGAGCATTTTCATAACTGTCGACTGCAATGATGGTTTGCCCGATGCGTTGGGCGGCTATGGTGAATTCTTTTCCGAGTTCGCCGGAACCTAATAATAGTATTTTTGACATTGTTGTATTTTTTTGGAACCATTAAGGGCATTGAGTTCATTAAGTGCGTGTCTAAATGAACTCAATGTTCTTAATGGTTGAATTTTAATGGCGTCCGCGTTAAATTTGAAATTAAAAGGAATTTGAGATTAAGAGGAGAATGTCTTGCAGACATTCGGTTTTATGCCAGTGGCTGTCAGGTGTTTCTAATTGTTTACGCATGCGTTAGGGATAGCAGTGAAAATCCTTTTTGCCTTTTCAAATGTTTCTTTTTAGAAAAATGTTGTGGCAAAAAGATTACTTCGTCAGTTCGCTTCGCTCGTGTGCAACGGATGGCCCGGCCCGCAGGGCAACGCCCAAATAAAAAAAGCCCCGGAAATTCCAGGGCGTATGTTTTAAGCTAAAGCTTCTTTGATTCTTTTGATGGCTTCGGTGAGCACATCTTCGCTGGTCGCGTAGGACATTCTGATGCAATCCGGGTTACCGAAAGCGTCGCCGGTTACTGTGGCTACATTGGCTTCGGATAACAGATACATCGAGAAATCGTCGGCGTTTTTGATTTCGGTTCCTCTTAAGGTTTTGCCGAAATAAAAGGAAACATCCGGGAAAACGTAAAACGCGCCTTCGGGAACGTTGAGTTTGATTCCGGGAATTTCTTTCATCAATCCGACAACAAGATCGCGTCTTTTGTGGAATGCTTCGACCATGTGGTTTAATACTTTCGGATCGGCATCAACGGCCGTAATTGTGGCGCGTTGTGCGATAGAATTGGCACCGCTTGTGACTTGGCCCTGCATTTTCGTACAGGCTTTTGCGATAAATTCCGGTGCGCCGATGTAGCCGATTCTCCAGCCGGTCATTGCGAATGCTTTGGCGACGCCGTTAACGGTTACGGTTCTTTCGAACATTCCTGGAATCGATGCAATGCTGCAGAACGTTCCGGAGAAATTGATGTGTTCGTAGATTTCGTCGGCAACGACTACAATATTTGGATACTTTTCAAGGACTTTAGCCAATGCGGTCAATTCCTCACGGCTGTATACCGAACCGCTTGGATTGCACGGCGAGCTGTACCAGATCATTTTCGTGCTTGGGGTAATCGCTTTTTCGAGTTGTTCGGGTGTGATTTTGAAATCGCTTTCTACCGATGTCGGAACTTCAACCGGAACACCGCCTGAAAGTTTGATGATTTCGTAATAACTGACCCAATAGGGCGCTGGTAAAATGACTTCGTCACCTTCGTTTAACATCACTTGGGCGATGTTGTATAACGATTGTTTCGCGCCTGTCGAAACGACAATATTCGCAGCTTTGTAATCTAAATTGTTATCTCTTTTGAATTTTCTGGCGATGGCTTCTTTCAGTTCGACATAACCGTCGACCGGCGTATACGTGCTGTAATTTTCGTCAATCGCTTTTTTCGCGGCTTCCTTAATGAAATCGGGTGTGTTGAAATCAGGTTCGCCAAGGCTTAAACTGATGATGTCTTTTCCCTGTGCTTTGAGTTCGCGGGCAAGGGCGGCCATAGCCAATGTTTGAGACGTAGACAGGTTATTGATTCTGTCTGAAAGAAGGTGGTTCATGTATGTAAAAAATAGTTGTGTTTAATTTTAAGCGGTCAGCGCCGGATTCATGCCAAGGTCGCGCAAATGTTTAAAATGGGCAATCACTGCGCCGCGCATGGTTTTAAATTCATGGTAGGGCAGGTTGCATTCGCGTGCGGTTTCTTTGACGATTTCGGCGATTTTAGAGTAATGTACGTGACTGATATTTGGAAAAATATGGTGCTCGATCTGATGGTTCAATCCGCCGGTAAACCAGTTGACGATGGCATTTTTAGGCGCGAAGTTGGCTGTTGTGTACAATTGGTGGATTGCCCAGGTATTTTCGATTTCGCCATCTTCGTTCGGGATCGGATTTGTGGTTTCGTCAACAACGTGAGCCAATTGGAATACGATACTCAAAATTAACCCTGCGGTATAATGCATGACGAAAAATCCGAGCAATACTTTCCACCAGGTAATTCCGATAACGATTGGTAAAACAATCCAGATCGATACGTAAATCGCTTTTGTAATGATTAAAGTTGTCCATAAAATCTTCGGGCTTTTGGCTTCTCCATATGATAACTTTCTTTTGAGGTAACTTCTCATCTGCTTGAAATCGGTTGTCAAAGCCCAGTTGAAAGTCAGCAATCCGTATAGGAAAACCGAGTAATAATGCTGGAATTTGTGAAAACGGTGCCATTCTGCTTCCTGTGTGAAACGGATGATTCTACCGGCATCAAGGTCTTCATCATGACCGTGGATATTGGTATATGTATGGTGCAAAACATTGTGCTGAACCTGCCAATTGTAGACATTTCCGGCGAGGATATAAATGGTTCCGCCCATGAATTTGTTGATCCAGGATTTGTTTGAATAGGATCCGTGGTTTCCGTCGTGCATGACGTTCATCCCGATTCCGGCCATGCCAATTCCAATGACAACGGACAACAATAACATCACCCAAAACGGCATTTGTAAAGTCAGGATTAAAAAGTAAGGTGTAAGGAAAATCGTAAACAGGATCACGGCTTTTAAGTGCAGTTTCCAGTTTCCGGTTTTTTGTATGTTGTTGTCTTTAAAGTAACTGTTGACGCGGGAATTAAGTGTCCTGAAAAATTTCAGGCTGTCCTGCTTTGAAAAAGTTGGTATTGTGGTATTCATATACATTCTAAATTAAGTTTCCAA
>Ga0081606_1000416_pt1 | contig 18130 bp, 18 predicted proteins | sample EareggfetidaYelm_FD_71127 | JGI IMG/M metagenome (GOLD analysis project Ga0081606, IMG submission 71127) | Earthworm egg capsule microbial community from the University of Washington, USA - E. fetida Yelm (SPADES assembly) (version 2) | ecosystem: Host-associated > Annelida > Reproductive system... | reverse complement strand
CGCAGCAACTGGATTTGGACTTCGTAGGACAGATTCCCAACTTCATCCAGAAAGATTGTTCCACCGTTTGCCGCTTCAAAATGCCCGGTTTTATCTGTCACTGCACCGGTAAAAGACCCTTTGATATGCCCGAAAAATTCACTTGAAGCCAGTTCTTTCGGGATCGCGCCGCAATCAACAGCGATAAACGGTTTGTTGTGTCGTTTGCTTTGCACGTGAATAGAATGGGCGATGTATTCTTTTCCGGTACCGCTGTCGCCAATGATGAGCACCGACATATTCGTAGGTGCGACAAGCGAAATGTATTCGTGCAACTGATCGGAATGCGAACTGATGCCTTTAACAAATGCAGGCGTTGTTGCAGCTGATTTAGAAGTGTTCTTGGTTACAGATTCAGATTCCGGTTGGGCTTTTACCGCTTTCTTTTTGAGTGCCTGTTCAATCGTATGCAGGATTTCGTCTGGATTGATCGGTTTTCCTACATAATCATAAGCGCCGGTTTTCATTGCATTGACCGCAGTTTTGATATCGGTATAACCGGTCATCAGGATCACCTGCGTTTCAAAAGAGATCTCTTTCACCGATTTTAAAATCGCCAATCCATCGCTGTCAGGCAAACGAATGTCGGTTAAAACTACGTCAAAGATCTGGCTTTTTATCAGTTCCTGAGCCTCATTGGCATTAAATGCATTCGTGACGTTGTACCCTTTTTTCTGCAGAAAGGTTTTCAGCATCATGCAAAAAGAAGTATCGTCATCAATAACCAGGATTTTGGAACTCATCAGGGATTTTTAACTGTTGGAACACAAATTTAAAATTTTATAACGATTAATCGTTGTTAATATATGTTATAATATCAAAACACAAAAGGAGCCCATTGCTGACTCCTTTTATGCGAAGATTGCTCTTCAATTTACCCAATTTAACTTAACTATGCTTCTTTCTGGAATGCTTCGCGTAGCAAAGAATGCCGTTGTATTTTATTTTCTTTTTAGTTTGTATTGTAACTTGATAGGCTTATTGAAATAAATGTGCCAAATATTGTAAGTCAGAACAATTTGCTTGTAATACCTTTACAGATAGGTTGTGACAGTTTTTTGGAAAAAAATAATAAGATTTTTCAAATTGGGGAAAAGTGTGGAAATATTGAATAAATTGTAGAAAATGCAACAGTTTTATAAGTTTTATCGCTTAAATGTTTGAAATATAAAAAGTCGTATCTTCCCCAATTCACAATTAAAACACAACACAGTTTCTCTGTAATCTAAAAATAATACATTCTGAATGCAGCTTTTTAAAAATAGCATTTTTGGTTTCCTGATTAGTTTCATGGGTTCGCTGCCAATGGGTTATTTAACTATTGTAGGTTTTGAGCTCTATAACAAATTCGGGATGTCTGCGCTGGTTTCCTATTTATTTGGCGTCATCAGCATTGAAGTGTTTGTCATTTATTTTACTTTGATTTTCGCGGACAAACTTTCCAAAAACAAAAAACTCATTAAGATTATCGATTTTTTTTATGTGTTGTTTCTGTTGGCATTGGCGTATATTTTCTACTCGCATTCCAAATCCAGTGCCGCCGAGGGCAGTTATTGGCATGAATATGCCGCGTATTCGCCCTACATTATCGGTGTGGTTTTAAGCGCAATCAATTTTGTGCAAGTGCCCTTTTGGGTCGCATGGAATTTATATTTGTTGAGCAATAAACTCATCTCCGCCGATTTGAAATTCCGGTTCTGGTACGTTGGGGGCACTTTGGCCGGATCTTTTTTCGGCATCATGACCATTTCATTATTCCTGAATTACATCAGCAGCGCGAGCGGTTTTTTCTCTAAATATTTGATGTCGCACGTGATTCCGTTGCTGTTTGTCACTTTAGCGGTTTTTCAGGCGTATCGGTTTTATACCAAACACATTGTAAAAAAGTAAAGAATCATTTGGGCGTGCCACCGGCTCCGCTGCACTGCGTCGCTGTCAGGCTGTACGCGCCAATCTTTTGCTGCGTAAACTCCGCAAAAGGATTTCTGCTGCCATCCTTCACGCAAACAAAAAACGGTTCATAACCAAATGTCATTTCCACCAGAACTTTAGCGCCAATTGTATTTATATTATTATTTTTACGTCTGAAAATAAATCCATGAATAAAAACATCATCATCACCGGAACCAGCCGCGGCATCGGTTATGAACTCGCATTACACTTTGCCGATGCCGGCCACAATGTACTGGCTTTGTCGCGACAAACTCCGGCAGCGTTGATTGAACATGCTAAAATCACCTGCCTTTCCGTCGATCTGTCGGAAGAAAACGGCCTTCAAAAAGTAGAAAGCTTCTTGTTATCAACATGGAAATCCGTTGATGCGATCATCCACAACGCCGGCAGCCTGATCCTTAAACCTTTTGCTGAAATCACAACATCCGAATTCGAAAACATTTATAAAGTCAACGTTTTTGCAGTCGCAGCACTCACCAGGATCGCATTGCCGTATCTGCAAAAAGGCAGCCATGTGGTTTCAATCAGCAGCATGGGCGGCATTCAGGGCAGTATGAAATTTAGCGGATTATCGGCTTACAGTTCGAGCAAAGGCGCGGTCATTACGCTGTCAGAATTATTGGCAGAAGAATACAAAGAACGCGGGATTTCGTTTAATGTTCTGGCCTTGGGATCGGTGCAAACAGAAATGCTCGCCGAAGCATTTCCGGGTTACAAAGCCCCGCTTTCTGCTAATGAAATGGCACAATACATTTTTGATTTTACCTTAAACGGCCATAAATATTACAATGGAAAAGTCCTTCAGGTATCGTCAACCACACCCTGAAAAATGCAAAACATCATTCATAAATTATAACTTATGAGCGACACTTTAGCCAGATATTTGCCTGAACATGCTGTGAAACCCGTTTTCGAACTGATTGTTGCCAATGAAGTGCACCTGAAGATCGTCAACGAAAGGGTCACGCGCCATGGCGATTACCGCAAAGGTTTGGGCGGTAAACACGAAATTACTGTCAACGCGAATTTGAACAAATACCGTTTTTTGATTACGCTGATACATGAAATTTCACATTTGGTCGCGTTTGAAAAATTTGGCAGGAATATCAAACCGCACGGTGGTGAATGGAAGTACACGTTTCAAAGGCTGATGGTGCCATTTATCCGGCCGGAAATTTTCCCGAATCAGTTGTTGCCTTTACTGGCGCGGCATTTCAAAAATCCATCTGCGAGCAGCGATACCGACGCGACATTGGCATTGGCACTAAAACAATTTGACCAACAAAATGATAAAAACTATATCTTTGAAATTCCATATGGTAGCGCATTCCGGATCCACAACGGAAAAATTTTCAGGAAGGGCGCGTTGCGCACCAAAAGATATGAATGTGTTGAGGTCAGTTCGGGCAGAATGTACCTGTTCAATCCCAATGCAGAAGTAGAATTATTACCAAATTAGACAAGAAGTGATGAATAAAAATTATTATGCGATATTGATGGCGGGCGGTGTAGGTTCGAGGTTTTGGCCGGTGAGCACGACAGAATTCCCAAAACAATTCCACGATATGCTGGGTTCCGGCGATACGTTGATCCAGAAAACGTTCAGCAGGTTATCCAAACTCATTCCGGCAGAAAATATATTAATTTTGACCAACGAAAAGTACAACCAAATTGTACTCGATCAGTTGCCGATGGTCAAACCGGAGCAGGTTTTGCTCGAACCGGCGATGCGAAATACCGCACCCTGTATTTTATACGCCTCGCTCAAAATACAAAAAGAAAATCCCGATGCAGTTATGGTTGTCGCGCCCAGCGACCACTGGATCGAAGATGAAGCGGCTTTTACTTCCAATTTACAATCGTGTTTTGATTTTTGTGCAAAAGAAAATGCGCTGATGACTTTGGGAATCCAGCCGACTTTCCCAAATACTGGTTTTGGCTATATAGAATATGACAAATCCGACCACAACCCGATTAAAAAGGTAAACCAATTCCGTGAAAAACCCGATTATGAAACGGCAAAATCGTTTCTCGAAAGCGGGAATTTTTTATGGAACGGCGGTATTTTTATCTGGAGCGTACAATCGATTACTGCAGCGTTTGAAAAATTCCAGCCGCGAATGAACGAACTTTTTGAAAAGGGAATTCCGAGTTACAATACATCAGGTGAAGTGGCTTTTATCAATCAGCATTATGCCGATGCAGAAAATATTTCGATCGATTATGCGGTGATGGAAAATGCAGATAACGTGTATGTGCTTCCGGCGACTTTCGACTGGAACGATCTGGGGACTTGGGGTTCGCTGCACGACAAACTCGACAAAGACGGCAACAACAATGCGGTAGTGAATGCCAAAGTCATATTGGAAAACGCTTCCAACAACATCATCCGGAGCGATGCCCAAAAACTCATCATCATCGACGGATTAGACGATTATATCATTGTAGACAAAGAAGGTATTTTGCTCATTTATCCCAAATCGAAAGAACAGGATATTAAAAGGATTACGGGATTGGCTAACGATTTATAATCTGAAATTCTTAAAAATAAAAAACCTGCAAATGTAATGTTTGCAGGTTTTTTTATAGATTGTAATGAAATTACTCTTTCAAATAAGCCTCGCGCACTTTTTTAAATAAATTTGACGAATATACAAAGTCGACCACCGCCTGATTGTCGGTTTTAAAGATTTGCTCTTTCGTTCCCTGCCATTCTTTAAGCCCGTTTTTAAGGAATACGATGTTCTCGCCAATTTCCATTACCGAGTTCATATCATGTGTGTTGATGACGGTCGTAATGCCATATTCTTCTGTGATTTCCTTAATCAGGTTGTCGATCAGGATTGAAGTGTTCGGATCAAGACCTGAATTTGGTTCGTCGCAAAACAAATATTTCGGATTGTTTACAATGGCGCGTGCGATCGCCACACGTTTTTGCATGCCGCCTGAGATCTCAGATGGCAGTTTATAATGTGCTTCTGTAAGATTGACTCTTTTTAGTACAAAATTGACTCGGTCATCATTTTCAGATTTGGATTGATTGGTAAACATCTTTAATGGAAAAGCAACATTCTGTGCCACCGTCATTGAATCGAAAAGCGCACTGCCCTGAAATACCATCCCGATTTCGGTACGCAATTCGCGTTTTTCATCTTCGCTCATTTCCCAGTAAAACCGTCCGTCATATGAAATCGTACCCGAATCCGGTTTGTGTATGCCGAGTAATGTTTTGAGCAATACCGTTTTTCCTGATCCGCTTTGCCCGATGATCAGATTGGTTTTTCCGGTTTCAAAAACCGTAGAAACGCCTTTAAGGACTTTGCTGTCGCCAAAAGATTTTTCTAAATTTTTTACTTCTATCATGAGCTCAGGAGTAATTGTGTTAATATGTAGTTCAGTAAAATGATCGTTACCGATGTCCATACGAATGAAACCGTACTCGCTTTACCCACTTCGAGTGCGCCGCCTTTCATATAATAACCGTGAAAGGAAGGAATCGTTGCCAGTAACAGTCCAAAAAGGAACGTTTTGATGAATGCGTAAGCGATGTGAAACGGAATAAAATCCTGCTGAATTCCGCCGATGAATTCATCGCTTGAACCGAAACCGCCATAAACCGCAGCCATCCATCCGCCTAAAATCCCAAGAAACATACTGATGCCAATTAGAAAAGGGTAGAGTAGTAGTGCCATTAATTTTGGAAAAACCAGGTAGTTGACAGAATTCACGCCCATGACTTCGAGTGCATCAATTTGTTCAGTAACACGCATGGTTCCAATGCTTGATGTAATAAAAGAACCCATTTTTCCGGCCATTACAATCGAAATGAATGTTGGCGCAAATTCTAAAATAACCGACTGCCGGGTAGCAAAACCGATAAGGTATTTGGGGATCAGCGGATTGGTTAAATTCAACGCCGTTTGTATCGCTACAACCCCGCCAACGAAAAATGAAATGAAAGCTACAATCCCGAGTGAGCCAATAATCAAATCGTCGATTTCTTTTAAGATCAGGCCTTTCATGACAGACCATTTAGTGGGTTTGTTGAAAATTTCTTTCCACATCAGGAAGTATCTCCCGATTTGCGATAAATAGCGAACGAGCATCATATATTTTAAATATACGCTAAAATAAGCATTAGTTTGGAGTTAAAGTTTGGCGTTAACAGTTTTTTCCAATAAATGGGCAAAAAGTTATAAAGACAATTTTTGCTTCATTTTTTGCAAACGGTAAGACCTGATAAATTTGGCTTGTTTTTCAGTAACCAACAACATTTTTTTTGCCAATTTAGCTTTCCAGAAACCGTGAATATAATCCAGAAAAAGCAACGGTTTTTTCTTCATCATGGCCAATTTTGCCGAAGCGATTGCCGTAATCCAAAAGCCGTAACCCAAAGTGTAAAACGCTTCCCCTTGTTTATAACGTGCGGTTTTATTGTAATTTGCGCCGGTTGGTTTGAGGTGTTTGATTTTTAAAGATGCGTCGGTAACCACTTTCCAGTTGTAGTATTTAGCTAACAATTCGTCGACCGTATCCCAGCCCATAGCAGGTTTTAAATTTCCGATTTGTAAAAAACAATCCTTCCGATAGGCTTTAAATGCGCCGCGAATGTGGTCTTTATCGGTTAAATTCTCTAAAATCCAATCGCTGTTTTTTTTGATGTAGGCAAACCCACCAGCCATTCCAACTTTAGGATCATTTTTGAAAATATTTAAAATGGTTTCAAAATAATTATCGGGCAAAATCAAATCGGCGTCAAGCTTTACGATTACGTCATAATTTCCATCCAAAGTTTCAAAACCTTTCTGAAACGCCTGAATGACCTTGCTTCCTGGCAAATGAATCGCTTCTGAAGTTTTATTAACCAATGTGATCCAATGGTATTTTTGCGCAAATGCTGTAACGATTGCTGCTGTCGCGTCGGTAGAATTGTCATTCACAACCACTGCTTTTTTAGGTAAAATGGTTTGAGCCGCCAATGAATCCAAAGTCAATTGGATAAAAGCCGCTTCATTAAATGCCGGAATGACAATGTAATAATCCATTATTTTATTTTTTCCGCGTAAACAATGTAATAACGGTTTGTAAAACTTCTTAAAAGCGGGCGCAAACCAAATTTTTTGACCGGGTTGGTCCATTTTTGTCGGTCGATGATTTTCCAACCGGTTTTTTCCAAAAGCCAATCCAATTGCCAATCTTCAAATTCATGGTAATGGCGGTCCCACATATCTGTTTTACTGCGGTAAGCAGGAGAAAACCAAAGCCGCATGGGAATCGAAATAAACAATTTATCGGACTTGATTTCTTTAAGAATGGTATACGGATTTAACAAATGTTCGAATATTTCGAAGGCTGTCGTAACGGTTGCGGTTGAATTTTTTAAAGTTTGCTGATCTTCATCAAGATCTTCGCCTGAAGTGTTGAATACTGAAAAACCCTCCTCTTTCATGATAGCTGAAAATGGATTTTCGACACCAAGATCCAGTATGGTTTCTGATGTTGAGATGTGTTTGCGCAGAAATTCTAAAGTATGCTTGAATCTTTTATTCGGGAATGTCTTTTCGTACATGGTTTTATGTTTGGCTGCTATGGCAGAGCGACAAAGATAACAAAGTTATGATTGGTACGAAAATGCCTAGCCCTGATGGCAGCGGCATCCTTTTGTGGAGCGCAGCGAAGCAAAAGATACAGCGGACAGCAGGAATAAGCTCCTGAAAAATCAATATCTGTAAACAATCGCATTCACGTTCATTCCTGCGCCAACAGATGCAAAAATGATTATGTCGCCTTTATGCAATTCATGGTTTTCGATTTGCCCGCTGGTAATCAGGTCGAAAAGTGTGGGAACTGTTGCTACACTGCTGTTACCGAGGAAATTAATGCTCATCGGCATGATATTTTCAGGCGGCGTTTTGCCGTACAATTTGTAGAAACGTGCAACAATCGCTTCATCCATTTTTTCATTTGCCTGGTGAATGAGGATTTTTTTGACGTTGTTGATCGCAATACCGCTTTCATCGAGGCAGTCTTTCATAGCCTGTGGTACATTTACAAGGGCAAATTCATAGATTTTTCGGCCCTGCATTTTGATGTAGCGTGTATCGGTATCTTTTTCAGTGTTGAAAGATTTCCCAAAAAACAGGTAATTCGCTTCGTCATATGCATAAGTCGCGCTCGCGTGGGAAAGAATTCCGTCGCCGTCTTCAGAAGCCTCAATAATCGAAGCGCCGGCACCGTCAGAATAGATCATGCTGTCGCGGTCGTGGATGTCAACCACTCTGGAAAGCGTTTCTGCGCCAATGACGAGGCAGCATTTTGCCATACCGGATTTGATGAAAGCATTGGCCTGAAGTACCCCTTCGATCCAGCCCGGGCAACCAAAAATGAGGTCATATGCGACACATTTAGGGTTTTTGATCCTCAATCTGTTTTTAACGCGTGTGGCAAGACTCGGTAAAAAATCCGACTGGTTGGTGCCTTGTGGAACGTTTCCAAAATTGTGTGCGAAAATGATGTAATCGATTTTTTCAGCATCAATACCGGCGTTCGCAATGGCTTTTTCGGCAGCAAGAAACGCAATGTCTGAAGTGACAAGGTTTTCGTTTACATAACGCCTTTCTTCAATTCCGGTAATATTCTTGAATTTTCCGATGACGACTTCGTTCGAATATTCGAATGGCGAACCGTCATCATTCAGGAAAACATGTTTAAAAAAGTCGGTATTTGAAACCTTAACTTCCGGAATATAGCTGCCTATTCCTGTTATCTTTACAGTCATCTTACTTAGTATAAAATCAGGCTAATTTATAGATTATAATCGTAATAAATCATTTAAAATTGCTATGCATGCATACAATTATGAAATTCGCGAATATCCGATTTAAAATTAACGATTGCGCAACAATTTTTCAAATTTGCTGCATTTTAATTTTCATAATTGTCGCTATGGAAAGCGCACGTGTTTTGATCTTTTCAGAATTTTCGCCTGTAAAATTTTCATCAACGGCAATATTAAAATGATTCAGCCAGATTTTGAAAAGTTTTGGGGTCAATTTTTCTTTAAAATTTAATTGCCGATGGATTTCAAGTACATTATTTTTATAATTTCCGGTCTGTAAAAGATTTTGCTCCCAAAAGTTTGCAATAATAGGCAAATGTGTTTCAAGATTAATTTTTGCCACATCTGTAAATACGTAACTAATTGCCGGATCTTCGAGCAACTTATTGTAAAAAATACGCATTAGCAAATCAATGTCGAGCCGGTTTAAAATGTCTTTCATATGAAAATGTCCCGGTTTTACGCGGGACATTGGTTTTTAGTTTTCCATATAGGCTTCGATGGGGGCGCAGGAACAAATCAGGTTTCTGTCGCCATACGCATCATCAGCTCTTCTGACAGTTGGCCAGAATTTATTTTCAGCAATATATTCCAATGGAAATGCCGCTTGTTCTCTCGTATAAGGGAAATCCCACGAATCTGAGGTCAGCATTGCTAAAGTATGTGGAGAATTTTTCAAAACATTATTTTTATCCTCAGCAGTTGCGGCTTCAATTTCTTTACGGATGGAGATCATTGCATCGCAAAAACGATCCAATTCTTCAAGGTTTTCGCTTTCGGTTGGTTCGATCATCAAAGTTCCGGCAACCGGGAAAGAAACCGTTGGCGCGTGGAATCCGTAATCCATCAAACGTTTTGCGATATCAGTGACTTCAATTCCTTTTTGTTTGAACGGACGGCATTCGAGAATCATTTCGTGTGCCGCGCGTCCCATTTCGCCGGTATATAAAGTATCGTAATGGCCGGTCAATCTTTCTTTGATATAATTGGCATTTAAAATTGCTGCTTTTGTAGCGTTGGTCAAACCTTCTGCGCCAAGCATTGTGATGTAGCCGTAAGAAATCAGGCATACCAAAGCAGAACCCCAAGGCGCTGCAGAGATTGCTGTAATTGCCGTTTCTCCGCCAGTAGCCACAACCGGATTAGTTGGTAAAAACGGAACCAAATGTTTGGCGACGCAAATAGGGCCAACACCAGGTCCGCCGCCGCCGTGCGGAATGGCAAAAGTTTTATGCAAATTCAAATGGCAAACGTCAGCGCCAATTGTCGCGGGATTTGTTAAACCGACCTGAGCGTTCATATTTGCACCGTCCATGTAAACCTGCCCGCCATTTTCATGGATTAGTTTCGTGACTTCAATAATTGAAGCTTCATAAACGCCGTGAGTCGATGGATAAGTTACCATCAAACAGGATAAATTGTCTTTGTGTAAAATCGCTTTTTCACGCAAATCTTCCACGTCGATATTTCCGTTTTCCAAAGTTTTGGTTACCACAACCTGCATTCCTGCCATGGCGGCAGAAGCGGGATTTGTTCCATGGGCCGAAGCTGGGATCAATGCAATATTCCTATGGAAATCGCCTCTCGATTGATGGTATGCGCGAATTACCATTAAACCGGCATATTCACCCTGTGCACCAGAATTTGGCTGTAAAGTCGTTCCGGCAAAACCGGTAATAATGTTCAGTTGATGCTCTAATTTTTTAAGCATGGTTTGATAACCTTCGGCTTGAGTTAAAGGGGCGAATGGGTGGATGTTATTCCAGTTGCCCATGCTCAACGGCAACATTTCTGCAGCAGCATTGAGTTTCATCGTGCAAGAACCCAACGAAATCATAGAATGGTTCAATGCTAAATCTTTTCTTTCCAGCATTTTGATGTAACGCATCAAAGCCGTTTCAGAATGGTATTTGTTGAAAACATCGTGTATTAAAAACGCCGAAGTTCTGTTGAGGTTTTCAGGATATTGGTTGTTTTGTGACAGTGATTTGATTGTTGAAGCGGGTTTTCCGGTCGCTTCTGCGAATATTGAAACGATTTTATTCAAGTCGGTGATCGAAGTTGTTTCGTTCAATGCGATTGAAATCGACTGCTCGTCGATGTAATAAAAATTGACTTCGTTTTGTTCCGCAATCGCTTTCACTTTTTGAGCGTCGGCTTTGATCACAATTGTATCAAAATAAGCCGTATTCGTTTGGTACAAGCCTAACTTCTCCAATTCGTTCACCAATGACACAGCAGAAGCGTGAACTTTTCCGGCGATATATTGCAACCCTTTTGGCCCGTGGTAAACGGCATACATTCCTGCCATGACCGCCAGCAAAACCTGGGCCGTACAAATGTTTGAAGTCGCTTTGTCACGTTTGATGTGCTGCTCGCGGGTTTGCAAAGCCATGCGTAATGCGCGGTTGCCGTTTGTATCTACAGTGACGCCGATGATTCTTCCCGGCATGCTGCGTTTGTATTCATCTTTGGTTGCAAAGTAGGCTGCGTGCGGTCCGCCATAACCAAGTGGAATTCCGAAACGTTGTGTCGTTCCAACGACTACATCAGCGCCCAATTCTCCCGGAGAAACCAGTTTAGCCAAGCTTAAAATGTCAGCAGCAACGGCTGTTTTGATGTCGTTGGCTTTTGCTTTTGAAATGAATCCGGCGTAGTCATAAACCTGTCCGAATTTTCCAGGATATTGTAAAATCGCACCGAAAAATTCATTCGAGAAATCGAAATTCTCATGGTTTCCTACAACGAGTTCGACACCGATAGGCGTAGAACGCGTTTCTAAAATCGATAAAGTCTGCGGTAAAATTTCTTCAGAAACGAAGAATTTATTCACGTTGTTTTTCTTTTGGTCACGGCTTCTGACGTCAAATAACAACGCCATCGCTTCTGCGGCAGCGGTTCCTTCGTCAAGCAGAGACGCGTTAGCAATTTCCATTCCGGTGAGTTCAATGACCATCGTTTGGAAATTCAGGATCGCTTCGAGTCTGCCTTGAGCGATTTCTGCCTGGTATGGCGTGTAAGCCGTGTACCAACCCGGGTTTTCGAATACATTTCGCTGAATTACCGCCGGGACAATTGCCGCATGGTAACCCAAACCGATGTAGGTTTGAAACACTTTATTCTTATTTCCAAGTTGCGCAATGTGTTGTGTATATTCATATTCCGTCATCGCAGGATCTAAATCGAGCGGTGATTTTAAACGGATCTCATCCGGTAAGGTTTCAAAAATCAATTGGTCAAGTGTTTCCGTCCCGATCGTTTTCAGCATGTGCTGCACGTCATTTTCATTTGGCCCAATGTGTCTTAAAGCAAAAGCGTCTGTTTTCATTTAAAAAGTAGTTGTGTTTTTTAAGTGGCGTAAAATTAGGTATTAATCCCAAAATTAAATCCATTTTTAACAGCATTTTTTTGAGAATTTTTTAACCGAAACGACTTCTTATTAACAGTTTGATTAATTTTGTAAAATGGACTTTCTGAAGCGTTTTTTCGACTTTTACCTGCAAAGCAGCATTCATGTGGCGTTGTCGGTTTTTAGCCTGATCATGGTTACGGACATTTTACTGCATCTTGAAACCAATTATTATATGGCGGGCTTTGGTTTTTTCGGAACAATAGTCGGGTATAATTTTGTGAAATATGACGCCATTGCGCGTTCGGGAACACCTGAGTTATCTGTGAAATTGAAGTGGTTTATCGCTTTAAGCGGGCTGGCTTTCCTGGGAACTGTTTTTTGTTTTTTTCATTTGAATACCATTACGCAAGTGGTCTCCGGCATTTTCCTGCTGATTACGGCTTTATATACGTTGCCGTTTTTCCCGAACCGTAAAAATGCGCGCAGTTGGGCCGGACTCAAAATTTACATCGTAGCACTGTGTTGGGTTGGCGTGACATTTGTGCTTCCGGTTTTAAATGCCGGAATTCCGATGGAAAATGATTTTTACATCATCTGTGTCAAGCGGTTTATTTTGATTGTAGTGTTGCTGTTTGTATTTGAAATCATCGATTTGGCCTGGGATGATCCGCATTTAAAAACCGTTCCGCAGCAAATTGGCATCGGCAGGACCAAACAACTGGGTATTTTTCTGCTATCCTTATTTCTGATTTTAGAACTTTTTCAGATTGCTGAAAGTGGGCCGCGGTTTCTTATTAATTCTGCAATTATTGCAATTACTGGGTTATTTTTGGTTTTTGCCAATGTAAAACGATCCAAATATTATACGGTATTCTGGACAGAAAGCATCCCGGTTTTATGGTGGATTTTATTGTTGGTTTTCAGACAGTTTTTGTAAGATCTCATTCCTTTTGAGCAGAAAATTTTTAAGATGTTGTTTCAGAAATAAATCATCAAACCATTTTCCGAAAATTCCAAAAGGTGTTTCATATTGAAGATTATCAGTCATGACAGTAACGCCATTTTCAAATGAAAAAACATGTTCATGCCGAAAAGAGTCAAAATGGCCTTTTTCCATTTCGTCAATAAAATAAAACGGATTTTCCATGGCGGTGATTTTGCTTTTGTGCTTGAGGTAGAATCCAAAATGTTTGCCGCGCCAAGTGACCGTTTCGCCAAGTTCGATAAGCCCGGAAGTTCTGCCCGCAATCGCTTTTTCATTGGAACCCAATGCAGATTGTTGGTGAATATCAATATTTCTGGACAAATCAAAAACGTTTTTAATTGGTGCTTTTATTTTTGTAATAAGATGGATGTGTGTCATTTTTTGGTCTTGTTTAAATAATCAAATGCCGTTTCTAAAGTTCCAAATTCAAAATTAAAGCCATTTTCCATAAGTCGTTTCGGAATGACATTACGGCTTTTTAAAACCAATTCGGTTTCGGTTCCGATGAGTTTCGCTCCGGTTTTAAGCAGTTTTTCCCCAATTGGAATTCCGACAGGAACATTCAGGCTTTTGCGGAGTATTTTCATGAAATCGGAATTTCTGACTGGTTTCGGAGACACAATATTTACAACGCCTGTGATTTTATTTTCGATTAAAAAAGCAACAGCACGGGCAAAATCTTTTTCATGAATCCAACTGATAAATTGGTTGCCTTTCCCTTGCTTTCCGCCAAATCCCAAACGTACCAAATTTTTCAGCGGCAGAAATGCACCGCCATTTTTACCCAAAACAATTGAAGTGCGCAACACTGTTTTTTTTGTTTTTGGCGTATCGGTTTCAAAAAAAGCTTTCTCCCAGGTTTTGGCAACATTCATTGAAAAGTCGTCACCAATCTTGCCCGTTTCTTCGTCCATTTGTTTGTCTAACGAATGTCTGTAAATTGTAGATGTTCCTGAATTTAGCCAATGCAGCGGCGGATTTTCGCAACTTAAAATGGCTTGATTTAATGCATTGGTACTGTCAATTCTCGATGCCAATATTTCTTTTTTATTGGCTTCGGTGTAACGGCAATCCACAGATTTCCCGGCGAGATTGATTAAAACCGATGCGTTTTCGAGTTCGTTTTCCCAACCCGTCAGTGTTTTCGCATCCCAATGCCTGTAATTTATTTTTCCTGATTTTTTAGAATTGCCGCGCGTCAGGATGACAATTTCGTCAAAAGTATCTTTAAAATGTTCGACAAGCACCTGGCCTAAAAACCCGGTTCCGGCAGCGATGATTAACTTTTTCATGATTGTAAATTTAGGATCAGTAACAATGCAATAATTCTGTAGAGTATCCAGGTGAAACAAAGGTAAAATGGCAGTTTTAATAATTTTACCCTTCTGAAATGTTCGAGAAACATGATCAAAACAACCAATCCGAACCAACCATTCAACACCAATCCCGGGACATTTACAAATTGGTTCGCTACCATTATCGGGATCAACAGCACGCTGCCCATTAAAGAAACGGTCATCAGATTTCCCATATAAGTTATGATAGTTTTTCGATCATAATGTAGTAAAAATAACCATTGAAACAGCAGCTGTCCGCTGGCAAGCATGATTTCCCGACTGAAGTTTCCTTGTGGCAATAGCGGAATCATTTTCGCAAATTCAAATAAGATTGCAGCAGTAATCGTTATCGCAAATAACAAATAGGCCAGGCGGTAAGGAACATTAAAATCAGGAACGCATTGTAATTGACGTGTCGGATTTTCAGCGCCGGGAATGATCACTTTCCGGTTGTAAGAAATGAAAGCATACAACTTTTTCAATCCAAAATGCACCGGTTTTAAATGGCCGGTTTTTTCAATCCACGGAAATGCATTTCCAATTACTTTGAGCAGGCTGTCAATGCCGTAAGTCACCGTTTGGTTTTTTCGATCGATCAATGCAATTTCATTTGCAGCTTTTCTAACATCTACAAACTTCAATTCGTTCTCGGTCAACTTGCAAAAAGCCATTCTCCCGCCGTTGTCAAGCATTCCGGTTTTTACAAAAGCAGCGGTATACGCGTGGCATAGCGGACAATCTTCATCATACAATAAGGTTTGATTTTCGAGTGTTTTCATGATATTTATTTTTAAACTTTCAGAAAAAAATGAAACATTATTTTAAATTTTTTTACTTCATGATTTTTAAAACCAGGCGACCGAGCCAATTGTCTTTCATTTCGGTAGCTTTGTCAAGCATGTTATCGGCGCGGAGTACAAAGTCGTATAATTTTGCTGTTTGATCTATAAAATGTTTTTCTTCAGTTGTATTGCCAACAGTTGTTGTTGACACTTCTTTGAGTACTTTCAGCGCCGGTTTAATTTCTCTTTTGCTGCGTTCACGGGCAATTTTAACGGCGAGTTCATCAAGGTCTTTTTCAGCGGTAAAAAACTCGCGCCGTTCCCCGGCTTTGTATTCTTTGTAAACAATACCCCAGTCCATCAGCGCACGCAAATTCATACTGGCGTTTCCTCGCGAAATCTGCAAGGATTCCATAATATCTTCCATCGAAACTGCTTCGGGCGACACCATCAGTAAGGCATGAATCTGTGCCATCGTTTTGTTAATGCCCCATTGAGAGCCCAAAGCGCCCCAGGATTGTATGAATTTATTTTTTGCTTCGCTGAATTCCATACATCAAATGTAATAAATGTTTTTAAACTTTCAAAAATAAATGAAAGTTATTTTATTTGTTTAGGCGTTACCCTGCGGGTCGCGCTGTCCGCTCTATCTTTTGTTTCACTGCGTTCCACAAAAGGATGCCGCTTCCATCGCTAACGCGGGAGACCGCTCCGCTGAAAGAAGCAAGACCGTTTCACTGAAAGAAAAGGCTTTAGTAATATTGACTGTCTTAATCACAAGTTGCATTTGTGGCTTAATGAACTTAATGCTCTTAATGGTTCAAATAAAAACAGCCATCAAAAGACAGCTGTTAGTAAAACGTAAAAAGGGGAAGAGAACATTCGTCAATCCGCTAATTGTCTAATTGGCATATTGTCTATTGACTCATTATCCAATCAATCCCGCGCGTTTCAACAATGCATCCGGTTTTGGTTCTTTTCCGCGAAAGCGCTTGTACAAAACCATCGGATGTTCGGTTCCGCCTTTTGATAATATATTGTCTTTAAATTTCTGTGCGACTTCTGCATTAAAAATACCTGCTTCCTGAAAATACTCAAAAGCATCCGCATCCAAAACCTCAGCCCATTTGTAACTGTAATATCCGGAAGCATAACCGCCCTGGAAAATATGCGAAAACGCCGTGCTCATTGCATTTTCTTTCACATCCGGAAACAATTGCGTCGAGGCGAACTGTTGGGTTTCAAAATTTTTTAGATTGGAAATTCCCGTCGGATCTTGTCCGTGCCAACCCATATCAAGCAACCCGAAACTCAACTGTCGCAAAGTCGCCATACCTTCCTGAAAACTTGCACTTTCTTTAATTTTTTGGATGTATTCGGTCGGAATCACTTCGCCTGTTTCATAATGGTGTGCAAACAAAGCCAAAGCTTCGGGCTCGTAACACCAGTTTTCAAAAATCTGGCTTGGCAATTCCACAAAATCCCAGTACACGCTGGTTCCGGATAAATTCGGATAGGTCGTATCGGCCAACATGCCGTGCAAAGCATGCCCAAACTCATGGAATAACGTCGTTACTTCGTTAAAAGTTAATAATGATGGTTTGGTTGCAGTAGGTTTTGTGAAATTGCAAACGATTGAAACATGTGGTCTTTCGTTGATTCCGCTTAAAACATATTGCGATTTAAAAGATGTCATCCACGCACCATTGCGTTTTCCTTTTCTCGGGAAAAAGTCGGCATAAAAAACCGAAACTAAATTTCCAGTCACGTCTTTGACTTCATAAGTTTTCACATCTTCATGGTACTTGTCAATGTCATTGATTTCGACAAATGTCAACCCGAACAATTTATTTGCGACTGTAAACGCGCCTTTCAACACATTTTCAAGCTTGAAATAAGGCTTTAGTTTTTCATCATCAAGATTGAACAATTGCTGTTTTAATTTTTCAGAATAATAGGCGCCGTCCCATTTTTCAAGGGTTTCGATGCCGTCGAGTTCTTTTGCGAATCTGCATAATTCGGCAAATTCTTTTTCGGCAGCCGGTTTGGCTTTTGCCAGTAAATCCTGTAAAAAAGCGTTCACTTTCTCCGGGCTTTCAGCCATGCGTTCTTCCAAAACAAAATGCGCATGTGTCGCATAACCCAATACTTTGGCGCGCTCGAAACGCAGTTTTGCGATTTTTAAAACAATTTCCTGATTGTCAAGTTCATTGTTCTGAAAACCTTTTGCGCCCGATGCAATGGCCATTTTTTTACGCAATTCACGGTTGTCGGCATACGTCACAAACGGAATGTAACTTGGGTAATCCAAAGTAAAAATCCAACCTTCCTTTTCGAGGCTTTTTGCGAGTTCGCGCGCGGCTTCAACTGTTCCTTCCGGCAAACCCGACAACTCTTTGGAATCGGTAATGTGCAGTTGGAACGCACGTGTTTCATTCAACACATTTTCGCCAAATTCAAGGCTGAGTTTTGACAATTCCTTGTCAATGTCACGCAGCTCATTCTTTTTGTCATCAGGCAAATTCGCGCCGTTTCGAGAAAAACCTTTGTATTTTTTATCGAGTAAAGTGGTTTGTTCCGCAGTTAAATCGAGTGTTGCTTTTTGTTCGTAAACCGCTTTCACGCGCGCAAACAATTTCGGATTCAACGTAATATCGTTGCTGAATTCCGACAGCAAAGGCGACACTTCCTGAGCGATTTTCTGGATTTCATCATTGGTTTCCGCCGAATGCAGGTTGAAAAAAATATTCGATACGCGGTCTAAAGTATCACCGGCAAAGGACAAAGCTTCAATCGTATTTTCAAAAGTTGGTCCTTCCGGATTGTTGACGATCGCATCAATTT
>Ga0081606_1000225_pt3 | contig 18211 bp, 15 predicted proteins | sample EareggfetidaYelm_FD_71127 | JGI IMG/M metagenome (GOLD analysis project Ga0081606, IMG submission 71127) | Earthworm egg capsule microbial community from the University of Washington, USA - E. fetida Yelm (SPADES assembly) (version 2) | ecosystem: Host-associated > Annelida > Reproductive system... | reverse complement strand
CTCCAATGCCGACTTCTCGCGCTGGCTGAACTGGGAGCTGACGCGCCAGCCGGCCAGTTCGGCCAGACGACGATCCGTCTCATTGCGCTCACGCAAGGTTTTGGTGTGCATATTCAGGCAATACGAACAACCGTTGATCTGCGCGACGCGCAGATAGACAAGTTCGATCAATGGCAGACCCAGGGGACTGGCCTCCAGATCGACCTTGATTTGACGCAACCCTTGCAATAGCTGTGGTGAAAGTTCGTAGTACGGAAGGCGCAAACTGCTTTTCATGGTGCAAGCTCCTGTGTGGACGATGATGAAAGTTGCGAGTGTGCGCCATGCATCGAGGCGTCTGCCAACACCCCCCAACCAAAATTGAGCAGCACTCCAGCCAACAGACCCGCACTGATGCCCTGTGGAATTTTTTTGATGAAGGCGTCGAATACGCCTGTGATGCCACGCAATAGAACCATGGTGCCTGCCACCAGATATGCACCAATGAGCCTGGTTCAGGCAGTGACACGATCAGCAGGGTTGCGCCGGGCGTAGACCCAGCAGTGATGACAGGCATTTTGTAACGCACGCCGAGCCACCAACCAAGCGCGCCACGGCCCATGGAGATAGCCCCAATGGGGGGCTGCAATCTTGTGACGGCACTGTCTGAGTCGCTATGAAAAATCACAAAACGGACACTGCGCCAGAAAGCAGGGGCTTGGCAGATCAGGGTGTAGAATGCAGGCCATCGGAGCGTAGCGCAGCCTGGTAGCGCATCTGCTTTGGGAGCAGGGGGTCGCGAGTTCGAATCCCGCCGCTCCGACCAACGTCTGAAGGCCTTGCGGCGCGTTTGCCGCAAGGCCTTTTTTCTTGTCCTTTTGTTATTGCTCAGTCGCCAAGACCCGCACCCCAGCCCATCCACCAAAGCGCGGCTGCAAGCGCCAAGCCCTGGAGGCCGTGGGACAGTGGGGCCAGCAACCCGGCGGCCTGAACGCTGACGCCCTCGATCGTCGCTTCGGACATGGGCCGGTCGAACCGGTCGCCCACCAGGTCGCGCGCGTTTTTCGGCCAGCGCCCGCTGAACTCCACTTACTCGATCTTGGCCTTGGCGCGCAGTTCTTCCTGGTATTTGGCCTGCTTTTGCTGCAGCAATTGCTGGGCGACCTGGGGCTTGACTTCTTCGAGCTTGGGCAGTTGGATCGGGCGCATATCGTCCAGGCGGATCACATGCCAGCCAAACTGGCTCTTGACCGGGGCATCGGTCATCTTGCCTTGGTCCAGCTTGATCAGGGCCTCGGTGAATTCGCTCACATAGCTTGCCGGGCTGGCCCAGCCCAGGTCACCGCCCTTGGCGCCGGAGCCCGGGTCCTTGGACTGCTTCTTGGCAATGTCCTCGAACTTGGCGCCCTTTTTGATGGTCGCGATGATGGCCTTGGCGTCGGCCTCCTTGTCCACCAGGATGTGGCTGGCCTTGTATTCCTTGCCGTTGTTGGCGGCAACGAACTTGTCGTATTCGGCCTGGGTTTCGGCGTCGGTCACGGGGTTGGCCTTGCGGAAATCGGCGAACAGCGCGTTGATCAAAATCGCCTCGCGGGCCAGTTCCATTTGGTTCTTGTAGTCTGCCGAGCCTTCCAGGCCACGCTCGAGCGCTGCCTGTACGAGGACTTCACGGTCGATGACTTCGGCGTTGATCTGCTTTTCTAGCTCTGGCGTCACGGGGCGGCCCGAGCGTTCCAACTGCTGCCGGAGCATGTCGGCGCGCTCCTTGGGTACGGGCTTGCCATTGACGATGGCGATGTTCTGGGCGGAAACGGGCGGGGCGGCCAAGCCCAGCAGGGCTGCGGCGATCAGGCCGGACAGGAGCTGTTTCTTCATGCGAAGTCCAAAAGATGAGGCAGTCGCCGGCAGGCAACCGGATGACGGGATGATCAGGTGAGGTAAGGAGAAAGGGGTCGACTCAAAGAACTTCAATGGCCAGGGCGTGGACGCCTTGGCCCATGAATTCTTGCAGCGCATCATACACAAGGCGGTGCTGCTCCAGCCGGGAGCGCCCTGTAAAAAGAGGTGACGCGATGCGCACCCGGATATGGCTGCCCTGGCCGGTGTCATTGGCTCCGGCATGGCCTGCATGGGCGGCACTTTCGTCGAGCACTTGCAGCCGGGTGGGCACCAGCCGCTCCAGCAGGCGCTGGTGGATTCGTTGTGCCGTGCCGGTCATGTGCGCCCCTGGTTTTTCAGGTGCGGCGCAATATAAAGACCCTGGCCGATCAGAAAGACCAGCGGGAAGGCATAGCCCCAGAGTTTGAAGTCCACCCAGGCATCGGTGCTCCAGTGCAGCACCACGTAGGCGTTGATGGCCGACATGAAGGCGCAATAAGCGATCCAGGCCCAATTCAGGCGCAACCACACCATGTCCGGCAAGGCCAGTTGGCTGCCCAGCAGCAGTTTGAGGAAGTTTTTCTTCAGGGCCCACAGGGTCAGCGCCAGTGCGACGGACATGGCGCCATAAAGCACCGTCGGTTTCCACTTGATGAAGCGGTCATCTTGCAGCGCCAGCGTCAGCGCACCAAACGACAAGATCAGCGCCAGCGTGATCTTGTGCATGGTTTGCAGGCGCCGGTCGATGGCGTAGATCAGCGCCATCTGCAGCGCCGTGGCGGCCATCAGCACGGCCGTGGCCACATAGATGCCGTAGAGCTTGTAGCTCCCGAAGAACAGCACGATGGGCAGGAAGTCGAGCAGGATTTTCATGAGGGATGGGTCGCAATGGAGACGCGGGGCCTTCGGTTTTTTATGCCTTGCCGGATTCAAAGTCCAGCGCAGCCGAGTTCATGCAATAGCGCAAGCCGCCGGGGGCCGGGCCATCATCGAAGACATGGCCCAGATGCGCCCCGCATTGTGCACATACCGTTTCCGTGCGCAGCATGCCGTGGCTGCGGTCTGCGATGCGGGTGATCGCGCCCGGGATGGCTTGGCAAAAGCTCGGCCAGCCGCAGCCGGCGTCGAATTTGCTGTCCGAGTCGAACAGCTTGGCGCCGCAGCAGATGCAGTGGTAGCTGCCATCGGCCCAGTGGGCTTGGTACTTGCCGGTAAAGGGGCGCTCGGTGGCGGCATGGCGCGTTACCTGCAAGGCCATCGGCTCGGCGCCCTTGGCGTGCAGGATGGCTTGCCACTGGGCGTCGGTTTTCTGGACGGGGGCATTCATGATGAGCAACTGATGGCGATGGTGGCGGCCCAGTCGGGCGGAAAGGCGGCGTAGGCATCATGCCCCGGGTGCTCGTCAAAGGGGCGCTCCAGCAGCCGCAAAAGGGTTTGGATGGCGCCAAAGTCGCCCTGCTGCGCGGCGCGGATGGCTTGTTCGCCCAGATGGTTGCGGAGCACGAATTTGGGGTTGGTCTTGAGCATCATGCCGGCCATCTGCGCGCGATCCATATGCGTCGTATGCTCTGAAAACAGTAGCAACCAGCGCTCCGCATCCGCGCGCTGTGCAAACAGCGCGCGCACTGGCTCGAAATCGCCGCAGCCCACGGCCTGCGACAGGCGGCGCCAGAAGATGGTGTAGTCGACCCGATGGCGCGCCAGCAGCATGAGGACGCCATCGATCAACGCGGCATCGTCGTCACGCGCCTGCAACAGGCCCAGCTTGGCGCGCATGCCGGCCATGAACTCGGCGGAAAAGACGCCGGGGTAGGTTGCCAGCGCAGCCAGGGCGCCGTCCCGCTCGCCGATCAGCGGCAACAGGGCCTGCGCCAGGCACAGCAGGTTCCAGTACGCCACATCGGGCTGGCGCTGATAGGCATAGCGGCCCTGGGTGTCGCTGTGATTGCAGCGATGGTCGGGGATGAAGGCGTCGAGAAACTGGAACGGGCCATAGTCCATGGTCAGGCCCAGGATGCTCATGTTGTCGGTGTTCATCACCCCATGGCAAAAGCCCACCGCCTGCCACTGGGCCATGAGCCTGGCCGTGCGTTCGCTGACGGCCTGCAACAGGGCGGCATAGGGGTTGGCAGCGCCGGCGCGGCATTGCGGGTAGTAGCGGGCGATGACGTAGTCGGCCAGGGCTTGCAACTGCGGCGTCTGGCGTTGGGCGCAAAAATGCTCGAAATGGCCGAAGCGCACAAAACTGGGCGCCACGCGCGTGACCACGGCGGCCGTCTCGGTCTCTTCGCGCCGCACCGGGGCCGGCGAGCCGGTAATGCACAGCGCGCGCGTCGTCGGAATGCCCAGGCCGTGCATGGCTTCACTGCACAGGAATTCACGGATGCTCGAGCGCAGCACTGCGCGCCCGTCGCCCATGCGCGAGTAGGGCGTGCGACCTGCGCCCTTGAGCTGGATTTCCCAGCCCGCGGCGGTCTCGCCCAGCATGATTGCGCGGCCGTCGCCCAGTTGCCCGGCCCATACGCCGAACTGGTGGCCGCCGTAGACGCTGGCCAAAGGGCGTGCACCAGCCAGCGGGCCGTTGCCGGTGAAGGCTTGCAGGGCCGCGTCGCTGTGCAGCCAGGCCGCATCGAGGCCGAGCAGCCGGGCCACGGCGCTGCTGCGGCCGACCCAGTGCGCAGCGGGCAGCGGGCTGGGGCGCAGTTCGGTGAAAAAATCGGCCCCCAGGGCAGCAAAACCATGCTGCCATGCCAAGCCGGTATCGGCGCCGGCGCCGGCGCTGCTGTCGCTGTCGCTGACTGTGGCTGTGGCTGTGGGCAGGTTCATGGCCCCGATTGTCTCGTACCGCACAGGCCCTGGCGCTGGCAGGGCCATCTGCGCGCGCCCATCGAACGGGCACACCGGCATTGGGGGATCTGTGGAAATGGGCGCCAGCGCGCTACCATGCCCGTTTCTTTTCATAACCTCTTTCGCAACCCGTCCAAGGAGCACTTCCATGCTGGGCCTGATACAAGATCAACCATTGCTGATCTCATCGATGATCGAGTTTGCCGAACGCCACCATGGCGACACCGAGATCGTTTCCCGTCGGGTCGAGGGGGACATTCATCGCTACAACTACCGCGAGCTTGGCCTGCGTGCCCGGCGCCTGGCCAATGCGCTCGACAAGCTCGGGCTGCTGTTCAGCGACCGGGTCGCCACCCTGGCCTGGAACGGCTACCGCCACATGGAGATGTACTTCGGCGTCAGTGGCTCGGGCCGCGTTCTGCACACCATCAACCCGCGCCTGCATCCCGAGCAGATCGCCTGGATCATGAACCATGCCGAAGACCAGTTGCTGTGCTTTGACCTGAGCTTTTTGCCCCTGGTGCAGGCCGTGCATGCCAAATGCCCTGGCGTCAAGCATTGGGTGGCCTTGTGCAACGCAGACCGGCTGCCGGCAGACTCCGGCATCCCTGGCCTTTTGAGCTATGAGGACTGGATCGGCGCGCAGTCGCCGGACTATGCATGGCCCCGGTTCGACGAGAACTCGGCCTCCAGCATGTGCTACACCAGCGGCACCACGGGCAACCCCAAGGCCGCCCTCTACAGCCACCGCTCGACCACGCTGCATGCCTACGCAGCGGCCTTGCCCGACGTGATGTGCTTGTCGGCGCGCGACTCGGTGCTGCCCGTGGTGCCGATGTTCCATGTCAATGCCTGGGGCATTCCGTACTCGGCGGCGCTGATGGGCTGCAAGCTGGTGTTTCCCGGGCCGGCGATGGATGGCAAGTCGATCTACGAACTGATCGAGGCCGAACAGGTCAACTACGCCGCCGGCGTGCCCACCGTCTGGCAGATGATGCTCGGCCACATGAAGCCTGCGGGGCTCAGGTTCTCGACATTGCAGCGCACCGTGATTGGCGGCTCGGCATGCCCGCCGGCGATGATCCACACCTTCAAGGAAGACTATGGCGTCGAGGTGCTGCACGCCTGGGGCATGACCGAGATGAGCCCGCTGGGCACGCTGTGCACCTTGAAGAGCAAGCACCTGGCGTACCCCAAAGACGAGCAGATGAAGCTCCTGCAAAAACAGGGCCGCGCGATCTACGGTGTCGACATGAAGATCGTGGACGGCGATGGCAAGGAACTGCCCTGGGATGGCAAGACCTACGGGGACCTGCTGGTCCGTGGCCCATGGATCGTGAACGGCTACTTCAAGGGCGAGGGGGGCGACCCGCTCATCGAGGACGAACAAGGCCGGCGCTGGTTCCCGACCGGGGATGTGGCCACCATAGACGCCGACGGCTTCATGCAGATCACCGACCGCAGCAAGGACGTGATCAAGTCCGGGGGCGAGTGGATCAGCTCGATCGCGATCGAAAACCTGGCCATGGCGCACCCCGCCGTCGCAATGGCCGCCTGCGTGGGCATGCCGCACCCCAAGTGGGACGAGCGCCCCATCGTGGCCGTGGTCAAACGCCCCGGCGCGCAGCTCACGCGCGAGGAGATGCTGGCGTTCTACGAGGGCAAGGTCGCCAAGTGGCAAATCCCCGATGACGTGGTGTTCGTCGAAGCCATCCCGCTGGGCGCCACCGGCAAGATGCTCAAGACCAAACTGCGCGAGCAGCTCAAAGGCTACCAACTGCCGAGCCTGTAACCGGCGTTGCCAGGCCGCAGGCGACGGGAGTGGGCATTGCGCCACCTCGTAGGGGCAATCCCTGGGCAGCGTCCGGTGCAAACACGCTACGCTGCGGGGCACTTGTCTACAAGGAGTTACGCAATGAAATGTGCCCTCAAGTTTGTAGCGGCCTCGGTCATCCTGGCGGGCGCCTGCGGGGCCTCTGCGCAAAAAGGCGAGACGGTGAAAGTGGCCTGGATCGACCCGCTGTCGGGCCTGATGGCGTCGGTCGGAACGAACCAGCTCAAGAGCTTTCAGTTCGTTGCCGAAGAGTTTTTCAACAAGAAGAATGCCGCTGGCGTCAAATTTGAAATCATCGCCATCGACAACAAACTCAGCCCGCAAGAGACCACCAGCGCTTTGCGCTCGGTCATCGACCAGGGGGTGCGCTATGTGATACAGGGCAACGGCTCCGGCCCGGCCTTGGCCATCATCGACGCGCTGGAAAAGCACAACGCGCGCAATCCCGGCAAGGAAGTCCTGTACCTGAACCACGCGGCCGTGGACCCGGATCTGACCAACAGCCGGTGCAGCTACTGGCATTTCCGTCTGGATGCCGACACCTCGATGAAGATGGAGGCGCTGACCACGTACATGAAGGACATGCCCGGAATCAAGAAGATCTACCTGATCAACCAGAACTACTCGCATGGCCACCAAGTCTCGAAGTTCGCCAAGGAGATGATGCGGCGCAAGCGCCCGGACGTGCAATTCGTCGGCGACGACCTGCATCCGCTGGCGCAGGTGCGCGACTTTGCGCCCTATATCGCGAAGATCAAGCAATCCGGCGCCGACACCGTGATCACCGGCAACTGGGGCCCGGACCTGGCGCTGCTGATCAAGGCGGCCAACGATGCCGGCTTGAACAATGTCGCCTTCTACACCTACTACGCCTCCGTCATCGGCGGACCCACGGCGATCGGCGCCGCCGCTGCGGGACGGGTGTACATGGTGGCGTATGCCCATCCCAATCTGCCGGGCGAGATCAACAAGATCGTTGTCGACTTCGAAAAGAAGTTCGGCGAAGACATGTTCACGCCCTCGGTCTACCACGCCTACTCGCTGCTCGCCGCAGGCTTTGCCAAAGCCCGCTCGACCGACCCCGTGAAAGTGGCCGCAGCGCTCGAAGGTCTGAAATTCAACAGCTTCAACGGCGAGGTCGAGATGCGCAAGGCCGACCACCAACTCCAGCAAGGGCTGTTCATCTCGAAGTGGGACAAGGCCGGCGGCAAGTTCCCTATCGATGCGGAAAAAACCGGCTACACCTTCATCCCGGTGCAGTACTTCGAGCCCTATGTGGCCAGCACGCCCACCTCGTGCCAAATGAAGCGGCCGTGAGCGCCGCGCGGCCGCCCGCAAGCGCTCATGCCGTCGCCGAAGGCGAAGGTACCCCAGTGGCGCCAAGCCCTGGGCCTGGCGTTTGCGCGGCGCCAAAAGGCGGAAATGAGCAAGGGTAAACCCTGATCCTGGCCCCATGGCAACCCGCTAGGCTACGGGGCTTTGTAACGAGGAGACACCCCATGCAACGGGCCATCAAGGCTGTAGCGGCCTCAATCATCTTGGCAAGCGCCTGCGGGGTCTCCGCGCAAAAAGGCCAGACAGTGAAAATTGCCTGGATCGACCCGTTGTCGGGTCTGATGGCGGCGACGGGAACCAACCAGCTCCAGAGCTACCAGTTCATGGCGGAAGAGTTTTTCAACAAGAAGAACGCTGCCGGCGTCAAATTTGAAATCATCGCCGTAGACAACAAGCTCAGCCCGCAAGAGACCACCAGCGCTTTGCGCTCGGCCATCGACCAGGGGATGCGCTACGTGGTGCAGGGCAACGGCTCCGGCCCGGCGCTGGCCATCATCGACGCGCTGGAAAAGCACAACGCGCGCAATCCCGGCAAGGAAGTCCTGTACCTGAACTACGCGGCCGTGGACCCGGACCTGACCAACAGCCGGTGCAGCTACTGGCATTTCCGTCTGGATGCCGACACCTCGATGAAGATGGAGGCGCTGACCACGTACATGAAGGACATGCCCGGGATCGAAAAGATCTACCTGATCAACCAGAACTACTCGCATGGCCAGCAGGTCTCGAAGTTCGCCAAAGAGATGATGAAGAACAAGCGCCCGGACGTGCAGTTCGTCGGCGACGACCTGCACCCGCTGGCGCAGGTGCGCGACTTTGCGCCCTATATCGCGAAGATCAAGCAGTCCGGCGCCGACACCGTGATCACCGGCAACTGGGGCTCGGACCTGGCGCTGCTGATCAAGGCGGCCAATGATGCGGGCCTGAACAATGTCGCCTTCTACACCTACTACGCGGCGAGCGTGGGCAGCCCCACTGCGCTGGGCGCCACTGCGGCGGGGCGGGTCTACACCGTCAATTACGGGCACCTGAACCTGCCGGGCGAGATCAACAAGCTGGTTCTCGGCTACAAGAAAAAGTTCGCCGGCGACATGACCACCAGTGCCATCTACCATGTGTTCGCCATGCTCGCGGAAGGCTTTGCCAGAACCGGCTCGACCGACCCCGTGAAAGTGGCCGCCGTGCTCGAAGGAATGAAATTCAACAGCTTCAACGGCGAGGTCGAGATGCGCAAGGCCGACCACCAGATCCAGCAGGGGTTGTTCATCTCGAAGTGGGACAAGGCCGGCGGCAAGTTCCCCATCGACTATGAAAACACCGGCTACGCCTTCATCCCGGTGAAGTACTACGCGCCCTATGTGGCCAGCACGCCCACCTCGTGCCAGATGAAGCGGCCGACATGACCGTCCGTGTCGACGCCCTGGCAACGCCTGCAGGCCCGAACGACACGGGCTTTTTTTGACCCCCTGCAACGAAAAATTCCAATGAATGCCGAATTCTTCGTGACCTCCTTGTTGAACGGCATCAGCTACGGGCTGCTGCTGTTCATGCTCAGCTCCGGCATCACGCTGATCTTCAGCATGATGGGCGTGCTCAACTTTGCCCATGCCAGCTTTTACATGCTGGGCGCTTATTTCGCCTTCACCTTCTCCGGGCTGCTGGGCTTTGGGCTGGCGCTGGTGATCGCGCCCCTGCTCGTCTTTGCGCTGGGCGCCGCGTTCGAGCGCTATTGCCTGCGCCGGGTGCACCCATTCGGGCATGTGCCGGAACTGCTGGTGACCTTTGGCCTGTCGTACCTGATCCTTGAAGTGGTGCAACTGGTGTGGGGCCGTTCCACCGTGCCCTATGGGCTGCCCGGGTGGCTGGAAGGCCCGCTGTTCACGCTGTACGGCACGCAGTTTCCCCGGTCGCGCTCGTTCGTGATGCTGGTGGCCTTGCTGATGCTGGCCTCGGTATGGTTGCTGCTAACGCGCACGCGCATTGGCCTGGTGATACAGGCGGCGCTCAAATACCCGGAGATGGTCGAGGCGCTGGGCCACAACGTGCCACGGGTCTTCATGCTGGTGTTCGGCGGTGGCGCGGCGCTGGCCGCGCTGGCCGGCGTGATCGGTGGCAACACCTACGTCACCGAGCCGGCGATGGCGGCCTCGGTCGGCTCCATTGTCTTCGTGGTGGTCGTGGTGGGGGGCATGGGCTCGCTGCCCGGGGCTTTTCTGGCGTCGCTGCTGATCGGGCTGGTGCAGACCTTTGCGGTGGCGCTGGACTATTCGCTGATCAGCGTCTTCGCGGCTGCGGGCCTGGCGGTGACCGAGCAGAGCTTTGGCTACCCGGTGCTCAAACTGACGATCTCCCAGGTGGCGCCAATCCTGCCGTATCTGTTTCTGGTGCTGATCCTGATCTTTCGCCCCAAGGGCTTGCTGGGCACGCGCGCGAGTTGAAAAAGTGACACCCTGCCTCCCGTGTCGTACCCGTGTCGTGCCTGCGCTGCGCCCGTGTCGCGTCTGCGTCGCCTGCATCCCGAAGGGCGGCCCGTTCGGCTATCGACCGGCGCCACCGGCGGCGCTGCGTTCCCGGTCTGGGGCCATGCCCGTTTCATGCGCCGTGGCTGGCGCGTCGTGTGATGGAAAACTGATGTGATGAATTCCGCTGTCCCGAATGCCATGCTCCGCTCCAAGCCCTGGAATCGGGGGCGCCTGATCGTCTGGACCCTGTTTGCCATCACGCTGCTCGTCGCGCCGATGCTGTTGCGCAGCGGTCTGGCGCTGACCATGCTCTCGCAGATCGGCTACATGATCATCATCTGTCTGAGCTACAACATATTGCTCGGGCAGGGGGGGATGCTCAGTTTCGGCCATGCGGTCTATACCGGCCTGGGCTCGTTCATTGCGATCCACGCGATGAACCTGGCCGGCAAGGGCAGTTGGCAGATTCCGCTGGTGCTGATTCCGCTGGTGGGCGGTCTGGCCGGGGCCTCGTTTGCGGTCTTGCTGGGCTTTGTCACCACCAAGAAGGCGGGCACCACGTTTGCGATGATCACGATGGGCGTGGGCGAACTGGTGGCCTCGATGGCGCTGATGCTGCCCGAGTTCTTCGGTGGCGAGGGCGGCATCACCACCGACCGGGTGTACGGCCAGCCGTTCCTGGGCTGGAGCTTCGGGCCGGCGATCGAGGTGTATTACCTGATTGCCGCCTACTGCTTTGTCTGCACTGCGGCGATGTTTGCGTTCACCGGCACGCCGCTGGGCCGCATTCTGAACGCCGTGCGCGACAACCCCGAGCGTGTCGAATTCATCGGCTACGACACGCAGCGGGTGCGCTACTTCGCGTTCATCATCGCGGGCTTTTTCGCCGGCATCGGCGGCGGCCTGACCACGATCCACTTCGAGATCATCACCGGCGCCGACAGCTTGAGCATCGTGCGCTCCGGGGGCTACCTGTTGTTCACCTTTCTGGGCGGGGCCACGTTCTTTTTCGGCCCCATCATCGGCGCGGTGCTGCTGGTGCTGGCCTCGGTGCTGCTGGCCGAACTGACCAAGGCTTGGCCGCTGTATCTGGGCCTGGTGTTCCTGTTCATGGTGATGTATGCGCCCGGCGGCGTGGCCAGCCTGATCATGATGAACCTGCGGCTGGCCAGGTTTGGCAAGCTGCGCCAACTGTGGCCCGCGTACCTGGGGCTGGGCGGCACGGCCTTGGTGGGTGTGACGGGCATGGCCTGCATGGTGGAGATGGCCTACCACTTGCAGCTCAATGCTGCGCTCGGGCCGGTGCTGAGCTTCCTGGGGACAGCGCTGAACGCCAACGGCGCGGGCAGTTGGGCCGGCGCCGGCCTGGTGATGGTCACGGGCTTCGGTCTGTTTGAACTGTGCCGCCGCCGGTTTGTGCGCCGCTGGAGCCGGATTCAGGAAGAAATCGAACATGCGAACAAGTAATCAGGCGCCGGCCATGGGGGCGAACGACGCCGGCCCGGCGCTGGAACTGCGCGACCTGCGCAAGAGCTTCGGCAGGACTGAAATCATCCGTGGCGCCAATTTGGCGGTCGCACCCGGCGAGCGGGTGGCCATCATCGGCCCCAACGGCGCGGGCAAGTCCACGCTGTTCAACCTGATCAGCGGGCGCTTCGTGCCCAGCAGTGGCGATGTGCTGCTGAACGGCCAGCGCATCAACGGGCTGGCGCCGTATGAGATCAACCGCCGGGGGTTGTCGCGCAGCTTTCAGATCACGAACATCTTTCCCAAGCTGAGCGTGTTCGAGAACCTGCGCTGCGGCGTGCTTTGGAGCATGGGCTACCGGTACAGCTTTTGGCGCTTCCTGTCGCAACTGCACGATGCCAATGAGCGCACCCGGGAACTGATGGCGCTGATCGCGCTCGACCACAAGCGCGACACGCTGGCGCTGAACCTGACTTACGCCGAGCAGCGCGCGCTGGAGATCGGCATCACCATCGCCGGAGGCGCCAGCGTGATCTTGCTCGACGAGCCTACGGCCGGCATGAGCAAGACCGAAACCACGCACTTCATTGGCCTGATCAGGCAGGTCACCGAGGGCCGCACCCTGCTCACGGTGGAGCACGACATGGGCGTGGTGTTTGGCCTGGCCGACAAGATTGCGGTGGTGGTCTACGGCGAGGTGATCGCTTTCGACCGCCCGGAGAAAGTGCGCGCCAACCCGCAGGTGCAACAAGCCTATCTGGGCACGGTCGCCGACGACCTGCCGGGAGCACATTGACCCATGCTGACCATCGACAACCTGCATGCCTACTACGGCAAGAGCCATGTGCTGCATGGCGTGAGCTTCGACGTGGCGCCCGGCGAGATCGTGGCCCTGCTGGGGCGCAACGGCTCGGGCCGCTCCACCACTGCCAAGGCCATCATGGGCCTGGTCCACTGGGAGGGGGCGCTGCACTGGAAGGGGCAGGCGCTCGCCGGCAAGAAGGCTTACGAGATTGCCCACCTGGGGCTGGGCTATGTGCCGGAAAGCCGCGACGTATTCCCCAACCTCACGGTGCAGCAAAACCTGCTGCTCGGCCAAAAGGGCAATGGCAAGGCGGCAGGCAAGGGCAGCCGCTGGTCATTCGACGACATGTACCGGATGTTTCCGCTGCTCAAGGAGCGCCAGCACACCGAGGCCGGCGTGATGTCGGGCGGCGAGCAGCAGATGCTCACGCTGTGCCGCACGCTGATGGGCGACCCGGACCTGATCATCATCGACGAGCCGACCGAGGGCCTGGCGCCGAAGATCGTGGAACTGGTGGGGCAGTACCTGCAAACCATCAAGGCCCGGGGCATCTCGGTGCTGCTGATCGAGCAAAAGCTCACCATCGCGATGAAGATTTCTGACCGGGCATTGGTCATGGGTCATGGCGCCATCGTGTTCCAGGGCACGCCCGATAGCCTGCGGGCCGACAACGATATCCGCAAGGAATGGCTGGAGGTCTGACAGTTCGTTCCATTGGCCACCCACCGACACCGGCACAGTCGGCCGAAGTCTCTACAATAAAAACGCACGCCCGTTCTTTTTCACTCTACAAGGAAGCACAGCATGAGCGCTGATTACCAAGTCCACGGCAGCGTCGCCGTGATCACCATGGCCAACCCCCCCGTCAACGGACTGGGGCTGGCAACCCGCCAGGGCCTTGTCGACGGCCTGCTGCGGGCCGATGCCGACGCGGCCGTGAGCGCCATCGTCATCACCGGCGCCGGCAGCGCCTTTTCCGGTGGCGCCGACATCAACGAATTCGGCACAGACAAATCCGCGCAAGAGCCGCACCTGCTGTCGGTGATCGCGGTGATCGAAAACTCCAGCAAGCCGGTGGTGGCCGCGCTGCACAGCGTGGCCATGGGTGGCGGTCTGGAGCTGGCGCTGGGCTGCCACTACCGCATTGCGGCGCCGGGCTGCCGCATTGCGCTGCCTGAAGTCAAACTGGGCCTGCTCCCTGGCGCGGGTGGCACGCAGCGGCTGCCGCGCGCGCTCGGCGTGGAGGCCGCGCTCAACCTGATCGTCAGCGGCGAGTCGGTGAACAGCGAAATGATAGGCGCGCTGCCCGGCCAGAAACTGCTCGACAAGCTGTCGACATCGGCCCAGGCGCTGGCTGCCGAGGCGCTGGCTTTCGCGCAGGGCGTGGCCGCCGCGCGCCCGCTGCCGCTGGTGCGCAACCTGCCCTGCCGGCATCCCGAGGGCCAGGCTTACTTTCAGTTCGCGCGCAACATGGTCAAGGGCATGTCCCGGAATTTCCCGGCGCCGGCGCTGTGCGTGGACGCGGTCGAGGCCGCCACCCGGGGCCCGTTTGCCGATGGCATGCAGATCGAGCGCGCGATTTTCATGAAGCTGATGCAGACCCCCGAGTCGCGCGCGCTGCGCCATCTGTTCATGGCCGAGCGCGCAGCCTCGAAGATCCCGGACGTGCCCTCCGACACCCCCCGGCGCGACATCCGGGCCGTGGCCGTGATCGGCGCTGGCACCATGGGTGGCGGCATCGCGATGAACTTCCTGAACGCGGGCCTGCCGGTCCAGATTCTGGAGATGAAGCCGCAAGCGCTGGAGCGCGGCCTGGCCACCATCCGCAAGAACTACGAAGCCCAGGTCAAAAAGGGCAAGCTCACGCAGGACAAATACCAGCAGCGCATGGCCCTGCTGTCCACCACGCTGGACTATGCCGACATCCGGGACGCCGATCTGGTGATTGAAGCGGTGTTCGAGGACTTGGGCGTCAAGGAATCGGTGTTCCGGCAACTCGACGCGCAGATGAAGCCGGGCGCGATTTTGGCGTCCAACACCTCCACGCTCGACATCGACAAGATAGCCGCCTTCACCGGGCGCCCGCAGGACGTGGTCGGCATGCATTTCTTCAGCCCCGCCAACGTGATGAAGCTGCTGGAAGTGGTGCGCGGCAAGGCCACCGCCAAGGATGTGCTGGCCACCGTGATGGCCATCGCCAAGAAGATCAGGAAGACCGCCGTGGTCGCCGGTGTGTGTGATGGTTTCATCGGCAACCGCATGATCGAGCAGTACAGCCGCCAGGCCGGTTTTCTGCTCGACGAAGGCTGCACGCCCGAGCAGGTGGACAAGGCGATCGAGAAGTTCGGCTTTGCGATGGGGCCATTTCGCATGGGCGACCTGGCCGGCAACGACATCGGCTGGGCCATCCGCAAGCGCCGCGCCGTCGAGCGTGCCGAGATGAAGTACAGCCGCACGTCGGACAAGCTCTGCGAGCTGGGCCGCTTCGGCCAGAAGACCGCAGCCGGCTGGTACGACTACCAGGCCGGCAAGCGCGACGCGATTCCGAGCGCGCTGGTCCACCGGATGATCGAAGAGCACCGCCAGCAATTGGGCATCACGCCGCGCAAGATTGCCGACGAAGAGATCGTGCAGCGCCTGGTGTTCGCGCTGGTCAACGAAGGCGCGCGCATTCTGGAAGACGGCATCGCCAGCAAGTCCGGCGATATCGACATGGTCTACATCACGGGTTATGGTTTTCCGATGCACCGTGGCGGCCCGATGCGCTACGCCAGCGAACTGGGCTTGTTCAACGTGGTGCAGGCCATGGGCCGCTTTGCCCGCAACCCGCACGATGACGCGGCGTTCTGGCAGCCCGCCCCATTGCTGGCCCGATTGGCGGCGCAGGGCAAAACCTTCAACTGAACGGGCCGAGCCTGCCACTGGCCTGCCACTGAATCACCACGCAACCGCCCCGGCGGCGCTGCGTTCCACCCCTGAAAGGATTTCCCCATGACCCGCGCCGTGATTGTTTCCACCGCCCGCACCCCGCTGACCAAGAGTTGGAAGGGTTCCTTCAACATGACCCATGGCGCCACACTCGGAGGCCATGCCGTGCAACATGCGGTAGCGCGCGCCGGCATCGAGGCGGCCGAGGTCGAAGACGTGATCATGGGTTGCGCCAACCCCGAGGGCGCAACCGGCAGCAACATCGCGCGCCAATGCGCGCTCAGGGCCGGCCTGCCGATCACCACGGCGGGCATGACCGTGAACCGCTTTTGCTCCTCCGGCCTGCAAACCATTGCGCTGGCGGCCCAGCGCATCATCAGCGGCGAGGCCGAGGTGTTCGTCGCCGGCGGGGTGGAAAGCATCTCCTGCGTGCAGCAGGAAATGAACCAGCACATGCTGCGGGACCCGGCCCTGACCCGGCAAAAGCCCGAGATCTACTGGAGCATGTTGCAGACCGCCGAGCAGGTCGCCAAGCGCTACGGCATCGGCCGCCAGGCCATGGACGAATATGGCGCCGCCAGCCAGCAAAAAGCCTGCGCAGCCCAGGCCGCCGGCCGGTTCGATGCCGAAATCGCCCCCATCACCGTGACCACCGGCGTGACCGACAAGACCTTGGGCCTGATCACCCGGCAGGTGACGGTCAGCCGGGACGAAGGCACGCGCGAAGGCACCACGGTGGAAGTCATCAGCGGCCTGCGCCCGGCGCTGCCCGGGGGGCTGGTTTCTGCCGGCAACGCCAGCCAGTTCTCCGATGGCGCCGGCGCCTGCGTGCTGACCAGCGAGGACTACGCCAGCAAAAAGGGCCTGCAACCCCTGGGCCGCTTCCTGGGCTTTGCGGTGGCCGGCTGCGAGCCTGATGAAATGGGCATCGGCCCGGTGTTCGCCGTGCCCAAAGTGCTCGACAAGCTCGGCCTTGCGGTCAGCGACATCGACCTGTGGGAACTGAACGAAGCCTTTGCCGTGCAGGTGATCTACTGCCGCGACAGGCTGGGCATTCCCGCGCAGCAACTGAACGTCAACGGCGGCGCCATTGCCGTGGGCCACCCCTATGGCGTGTCGGGCCAGCGCCTGACCGGCCACGCGCTGATCGAAGGCAAACGCCGTGGCGCCCGCCGCGTGTGCGTGACCATGTGCATAGGCGGCGGCATGGGCGCTGCCGGCGTCTTCGAGGTGCTGTAAATACCATGAGCCTGCGCCCGGCCATCGATTTCCTGCTGTACTAGTGGCTGCAGGTGCCAACGCTGACCAAGCGCAGCCGCTTTGCCGAGCACTCGCGCGAGACCTTCGATGCCGTGCTCGACAGTTGCGAGCGCATGGCCCGCGAGAAATACGCGCCCTTCAACCGCACCGTCGATAGCCAGGAGCCGTACTTCGACGGCGAGCGCGTGATACTGCCCCAGTGCACGCACGATGCGCACCGCGCCTATGCCGCATCGGGCATGCTCAGCGCCGCGCAGGACTATTCGATCGGCGGCATGCAACTGCCCTGCACGCTCGTTGCGGCGGCGAACAGCTTTTTTGCCATCGCCTCGGTCAGCATAGGCTCGGGCCTGCTGACGGTCGGCAACGCCAACCTGCTGATGGTGCACGGCACCCGGCGGCAGCAAACGGTGTTCGCGCACAACGGGTTTTCCGGCCGCTTCTCGGGCACCATGTGCTTGTCCGAGCCGCAGGCAGGCTCCTCGCTCAGCGATGTGACGACCCGGGCCGTGCCCGATGGCGCGGACTTTGCCAGCGACCCGCTGGGCCCGCGCTATCGCATCCAGGGCCACAAGATGTGGATCTCGGCCGGCGAGCATGAACTGACCGAGAACATCATCCACCTGGTGCTGGCCAAGATTCCCGGGGCCGACGGCCAACTGCTTGCCGGCACCAAGGGCCTGTCGCTGTTCATCGTGCCCAAGAAACTGGTGGACACCGAGGGGCAACTGACCGGCGTGCGCAACGATGTGGCGCTGGCGGGCCTGAACCACAAGTTGGGCTGGCGCGGCACCAGCAACACGCTGCTCAACTTTGGCGAAGGCAAATACCCGGTGCAGGGCCAGGCGGGCGCCATCGGCTACCTGGTGGGCCAGGCGGGCCGGGGCCTGCACTGCATGTTCCACATGATGAACGAGGCGCGCATTGGCGTGGGCATGGCGGCCACGATGCTGGGACTGGCCGGTTACTACGCCAGCCTGGACTACGCCCGCAACCGGCCCCAGGGTCGGCCCGTGCCAAGCCAGCCAGACGGCGCCGGCGGCGCCCTGGCCAAGGACGCGGCCCAACCCCCGGTGCGCATCATCGAGCATGCCGATGTCAAGCGCATGCTGCTGGCGCAAAAATCCTATGGCGAAGGCGCGCTGGCGCTGAACCTGTACTGCGCGCGCCTGGTCGATGACATGCGCACCGCTGACGCTGGCGCCGCCGATGAAGCCCGCATGCTGCTGGAACTGTTGACACCGATCGCCAAAAGCTGGCCCAGCGAGTGGTGCCTGGAGGCGAACTCGCTGGCCATACAGATCCATGGCGGCTACGGCTACACGCGCGACTTCCCGGTGGAGCAGTACTGGCGCGACAACCGCCTGAACATGATCCACGAAGGCACGCACGGCATGCAGGCCATGGACCTGCTGG